>Ga0208112_100308_pt1 | contig 54567 bp, 39 predicted proteins | sample HotLakConsoUCCLE_FD_184736 | JGI IMG/M metagenome (GOLD analysis project Ga0208112, IMG submission 184736) | Hypersaline microbial mat communities from Hot Lake, Washington, USA - Hot Lake Consortium UCC-LE (SPAdes) (version 2) ...
TTATACGATAAATTTCACTCTTTTTTCGATGACTTATATATCCACTTCCCTTCGATAGAAACCACCCTTTTTTAGGTGAATTGGTTTATAAACAACCTTCGATAAGTAACATCCATTTTTCGGTGAAAACCTTTTTCAACCCATTTTCTTCTATGAATTAAATGATAGCTTCGATGAACCGCTACCATTTGGACTCTTGCGTGTAGTGGATGATGTTTTTTTTGGCCTTGCACTAATACTTTTCAGTTTATAGATGCTTCTCAAAACGCCCGATAATTTTCGTTTTTCCATCGATGAATGGATGGAGGCTTGCTTTGTTTAATTCAATTTTTATTTTTGAACGGTATCTATGCAGATAATAAATGCATGCCTGAACCTACCGTGAATTACGATTTCTTGCATTTTTAAACCCAACCAAATATATTTGTTAATCAATGGTTTATACTCAGTAAACAAACAATACCCAAAAATCAAGACTGCCATGAGCACCAATGACGAATCATTTGAAGGCCGAGATGATAAATTTCCTGAGATAATGGATGAACATCAATGGGAAGCGTTTATGCAGGAATCCGACCAGCGGACAGATAAGTATATGAAACTACAAGAAAAATATAAGGATGACCCTGATGCAGAGCGGAAAATTGATGAGGAGATGGGCTGGGCCACCCACGACGATGAAGAGAATGATACATCCCATTACGATGATCCATCCTTTTGGGAGGATATGAATGAATTCGATGATGGGGAGGAATGGAAGGAACTAACCGGTTATAAAGAATTGAATGATATAGATCGGGTACAAGACCTTCCGGTTTATCGGAAAAATTATGACTATTCGCTTCATGCATATAATATGACAAAGGAAAAGTTGCATGAATCGGATGACCCATCTGTTCTGGAGTTTTGTAGTACGCTCCTGATTCCGGCTGCAAAAATAGCAGGCGGATTTGGAATGGGTTTTGAAGTTCACACATTGGGTGGCAACATCGCCAACTGCAAACGCGGACTTCGGGCTGCCAATCAGTCGCTCGATGCACTCTTCGAGATTGGCCAAAAAGGCCTTTTAGACAGAGAAACCTATCTTGATCTCCAACAACGTGGCAAAGAAGCCCGCGATGAACTTGCTCTCTACATCCAGGAGTTGCGCCGGCGATTTAATGGGATGAGAGGCGTATAATTATTCTTCACCCAAAGGCATAATGAGGTAAAGGCAGGGAAACGCCGTGACTTAAATGAAAACCCATGTTCAGCGCCACCGGCGCGAACCCCCAACCTGTGGGGCCTCACCACCGTTTGAACCACGCGGACTTATCATTTTCAAATCAACCGCAATCAACCGTAGGGACAAGGCATTGCCTTGTCCCTACGGTTGATTTCCAATTCCGGTTGATTTCCAATTCCGGTTGATTTCCAATTCCGGTTGATTTCCAATTCCGGTTGATTTCCAATTCCGGTTGATTTTGATTATCGCTGGTTCAGGGTTCCTGATAAATCAAGGATTGATTTCTGAATCCTGATTGATTCTGATACCAGTTTGGGAACAAGGTTCCGCCGCTTTCGGCCCATTCAACGAATTTCAGATGCACCCAAATAATGTCTTGTTTTTCGATTGGGTATTCAAATTTTTCGTATATATTGATGGCCCACGGCAGGTTATTTTCTGTAACATACGATTCAGACTGTGAAAGATTTGTAGCATCATCCTTTGTTCCAAAAAATGATGGATCAGCTAAATCGGTTGGTAAATATCCTGGCAGATGCACTTCACGTCCACGTTCCATATCTGCAATTAAAAACGGATTGAAATTTCCTATATCCAAATCATTCCAGGTGTATGTATCAGCCGGAAAATCTATATTTATGGTAAAAGTAACCGGCGAAACATACGGCGCAGCTGTTTCTGTATTGACACCAATTCCGGATCCCGGGTGCGGCATTTCGTTATACGCATTGTCAAATACAATAATGGTTGGTCGGCTTTGGCCCGCTTCAGTTCCATTACCATTCAATGAAATATAACTTTCGGTAATGCTGTAACCACTAACGGAAAGTGTGGCTGAATTAATTGCATCACTTAATTGAAAACCAAAACCATTTTGATATCCGGCTCCAAAAGCACGCAATACAAATGTGACTTCAACCTGCTCAATGAAATTGCTCACATTGGCCGTTATTTCAAATTGATAATCAATTACAAGATCATTGAAATCATAATCTCCTTTAGATGGCCATAAATCTTCATACGCCAATGTTCCAAATCCGGCAGCTGGAAAGAGATTCACAATTGGTCCGGCTGGAGGTTCTACCGTTATGGTAACGGTGGCATCATCACAAATATAATCAAGAGGAGCTGGAAGGCACACTTCATACGTAAATGAATCAGTGCCGGAAAAACCACCATCCGGAATATATGTGAAAGTACCATCGGTATTAAAGGTTAGGTTTCCATTTGAGGGATTGCTCGTATTTTGAAATACAGAACCCGGAGTATATGTATCATTAACGGAAACATCATCATTCAATGTCGTTTCGTATGGTGTGGTATAAGCATCATCAACTGCAACAATTACCTCATTTGATGAGAAATATGAACCACCAGCTACCAAATCCAAACCACCGTTTGGCGCGTTCGTATTTGTTGGGAATGTAGAAGTGTTCAACCAATCCGCACTACTTGTGGGTGCATCGCCGGCGGCAAGTGCATATCCATAAATGGTTTGTCCGGGGCTGAGTCCTAAGTCTTGAAATGTGAACAATATTCCGGTAATGGGTTGGGCAGAAAGACCTGTTGATCGAATCAGTGTTCCACCAGCGGTGTCTTTCCTGAGTACTTGTGTAAATAATGAATAGCCTGATTGTCCCCAATTTGCAGGTTGCGCACTAACAATCGGTCCGAAAGAGGTAGGATTACCTGAACCATCAATGGATAAAATTGCTGCTATTTTAATTGGATCATTTCCACCGCGTTCTTTTATAATAAACCCCTGCTCATCAAAAGTTGGGGGAATCGTTATTCCATTATCAAACACAAAATCCGCTCGAACCACATTATTGACATTACCACTGCCATCAGCCGTATTCTGAAATATATTATCAACACCACGATTCAAAACAGGACTTAGCAACACTTCTTGCATTGTACTCACAAAACTTGGTTTCAGATTAATATTATTTCCTGAAGTCTGCCCTTCATAAAACATAATTTGTCGCCCGGCAGGTATTCCCGATATCGAAACCCTGTTCAACAAAATCCGGTTTGCCAACAAAGCGGGAATGTAGGTTCTGCCACCTGCATCTACACTTTCAATGAGTAAATTATTCTCATTACCAAAGTTGAATATATAATTATTTCCACCTGCATTGTAATTATCAGATGCGTCTGTCACAGAATCATACGTGGCTGAAATAGATGTGATGGATGTCTGTGCGGATGCAATCTGTGTAAAAAGCATTGCCAGCATTACACCTAAAAGCAAGCTGGTTGACTTTAACATGGTGTATAATTTGTTTTGATAATTCATAGCGGCTGTTCGTTTGGTTGTAAATATGATATCGAATAAAATGTCAGCTTATTAATTAAAATTATGAGTAATTCTGTCTGAATTTACTTCAATTGTGGCAACTTGACCAGCAAATCTGGCTTTTAGTTGTTTTTCGTATGCAGGCAAAGGCAGTTTAAAGGTATGTTCATCGGTGCCATTTAAGTACGCCGAATAAAATACAGGACCTTTATCCGACTCTATATGCAATATTCCGGCAGATGTAGAAGTGATGGTTATTTCAACATTATCATAAGTTCTCCAGTTGAATTGTGACGGGACTTCAACATCACTCAGCGTTGAAACCTCAGCCCCATCATCACCGGATGAAACGGGACTCTTTTTGGGTGAGCCACATGCTGTTATTATCACAAGCGTTACTATCAGTAACGTGCTTATTCTTAAAGTAATTGATTTCATATTTATTTTATTGAACTTGTCGGGTAATCGTAGCTTACATTTATTGACACGAATTTAGACAACCCTCATTATTGATAAACCTTGTTTTAGATAAACCTCACTCTTTATTCGTTTAAACAATTCCACTTAAACATTCGATATTCGAGCCATTTTCTTCGATGAATGCTCATCGCAGACAGAGCTGAACCCCAAATTGTTCATTCAAATAAAGCAATGCGAGTCTATCGTATATCAAATATATAATTATTTTAATATTTATACCAATATTAATTAAGATTTCATAATATTAGTGTTTACTAAAAGCTGACCCCGAGCCAATAATACATAGCATAAATCATTCAAAACGCTACATTCACTAAAGGTCAATCCATTTAGTTTTTGTATTTTTAGATTCAATCAGAGTACCAAATAACCGGCATTTATCGAACAAAATCACATCATACTAAAGCTTCTCACCGGCAACCGCAGAGCATTAGCACGCGCCATAACCCTAGTGGAAAGCACCAGAAAGGAAGATTTTGAACAAGCACAAAAAATCATCCAAAAAATAATACCCGAAACAGGGAAATCCATCAGAATTGGAATTACCGGTGTTCCGGGAGTAGGAAAAAGTACGTTTATCGAAGCCCTTGGAAATCATCTCGTTAGCATGAATTTTAAGGTGGCTGTTCTTGCGGTGGATCCGAGCAGCCCTTACACCGGTGGTAGCATTCTTGGGGATAAAACCCGTATGCAGGAACTCAGTAAGCATGAGCGCGTTTTTATTCGTCCCTCACCAACAAGCGGTACTCTTGGTGGGGTAAGCCGGAAAACCCGAGAAAGTATGATGCTGTGCGAAGCCGCCGGTTATGATGTAATTCTGGTTGAAACGGTAGGTGTGGGTCAAAGTGAGTATGAAGTTGCCACTATGGTCGATTTTTTTCTGCTTTTGATGTTGCCTAATGCAGGGGACGCCTTGCAGGGTATCAAGCGTGGAATTCTGGAATTGGCTGATATGCTTTTGGTTAATAAAGCCGAGGGTGAATATTTGAATCAGGCAAAAATGGCCGTAAATGAGTATAAAAATGCGCTTCATTTTGCACGTCCACGTTATGAGGGATACGACGTTGATGTACGCTTATGCAGTTCCCTCACCGGCGATGGAATCCCCGAAACCTGGCAGGCCATTTCGGCCTATATCGACAGGCTTAAATCCGATAAACTTTTTGATCTTAATCGCAAAAATCAACTGCTACAATGGACCCGAAGGCTCACCGAAGAATTACTACTGCATTCATTCTGGAATGATGAAAGCACCAAAACAGCCTGGCAAAAGGCCACTACCGAAATTCAGAATGGAAAAAGTACCCCGCTGAAATCCGGAAAAAAGATCGTGGATGATTTCCGAAAATAAAATTGGGAAAATATAGCCAATATATCAGATTCCATCCCGAAAAGGGCTTTTCTATATTCATGGAAGCCTTATATTATGCCCGTCTATAGTATCAATGAAAAATTGGTATTATTGTGTGATATTTTTTGAATCACATTTATATCCAACTGCCCATATCATTATTATTTTTAATTTTAAGAAACTACTATTTAACAAATGGAACCATTTAAGCCTCTCACACATTTTACAGAAGATGAAAACATGTTGCGCGAAGCCGCCGCTGATTTTGCTAAATCATCTATCGCTCCATTAGTTCACGAAATGGATGAAAAAGCCAAACTCGATTCCAATCTTATTAAAGAATTTTTTGAGATGGGGTTGATGGGAATTGAAATTCCGGATACACTTCAAGGTGGTGGCGGTACGTTTTTTATGACCATTCTTGCCATAGAAGAAATTGCAAAAGTAGATGCATCCACCTCCGTCTTTATGGATGTTCAAAATACCCTGGTTAACAACGCCTTCCTTAATTTTGGCAGTGAAGACCTGAACATACGGTTTTTACCGAGGCTCGCAACTGATACAGTTGGTGCCTATGCCCTGTCAGAAGCAAGCTCCGGTAGTGATGCCTTTTCCCTGAAAACCAAAGCCGAGAAAAAAGGGGATGAATACATCCTCAATGGAAACAAGTTGTGGATTACAAACGGAAATGAAGCCGATATCTTCCTGATTTTTGCCAATATTGATCCATCAAAAGGTCATAAAGGAATTACAGGATTTGTTGTTGAGCGCGATTTTGAAGGTTTTTCAGTTGGAAAAAAAGAAGACAAACTTGGAATCAGAGCAAGCTCAACCACCGAACTCATTTTAGAAGATTGCCGAGTTCCGGCGAAAAACGTGATGGGGGAAGTCGGAAAAGGCTACAAAATCGCCATAGAAACATTGAATGAAGGCCGCATTGGAATTGGCGCGCAAATGATTGGAATTGCGCAAGGTGCATTTAATGCTGCTATTGCATACAGCAAAGAACGCAAGCAGTTTGGTCAGCCCATCAGCTCGTTTCAGGGACTCCAATTCCAACTCGCCCGAATGGCCACTGAAATCGAAATGGCACGCTTGCTTGTCTATAATGCCGCGCGTTTAAAAATGGCCGGACAACCATTCCTCAAAGAAGCTGCTATGGCAAAATATTACGCTTCGGAAGTGGCCGAAAAAGTATCCTCCCACGCCGTTGAAGTTTTTGGTGGATATGGCTTTGTGAAGGAATATCCCGTTGAAAAATTCTTCCGTGATTCCAAAATCGGAAAGATTTATGAAGGCACATCCAACATGCAACTTCAAACTATTGCCAAACTAATTTTAGCGGACTAAAAAAAATAGTCTGAAAAGTCTCAAAAGAGGTCATTTCGATTATTCGGGATGACCTTTTTTTGTTCGTTAAACATTTCAATTTCTTTACTTTTTGAAAAATGATTAAGTTCATTTTCGATTGTTATTTGAGGTAAATGAAACAAATCACAAATCAACTACACAAAAATGCACGTTACATTCAATTTAAATGGGTTCTTATCCTGCATAGGAATCGGGCTTTTAATGGTTTTGCTCGCTTCTTGCAATCAGAAAAGTGATCTCCCTGATCCATTAGAAGCCGGCTGGGAAGGGGAAACGGTTTGTGAGGTCATCCAACAAAATAAAAAGCTACGAGTCCTCAGATGTTCATTTCCACCGGGCGTTGGTCATGAAAAACATTATCATAATGCACATTTTGGCTATACACTTGCAGGCAGTCGTTTCCGCATGACCGATAGCAATGGAACCCGTGAATTGGATATACCTACCGGTACAAATTTTTATAATGATAAAATCGAATGGCACGAAGTCGTAAATATCGGCGACAGCCTGGCGGTATTTTTAATTGTGGAACCTTTGTGAGTTTAACGATTCAACATACACACTGCGGTTAGTACGAATGGTTGAACTGTTGAATTGTTGAATTGGACGATTTACTTTTTTGAATACGCCCCATATCAGTTTACCCGTTCAGATGTTTAACCACAGAGTTACACAGAGTACGCCGCAGTGTTTCACTTCGTGGGAATCGCTACGCTCGGTGCACAGAGGATAAGAACCCAAACTCTGCGAAACTCTCCTCGGTAAACCGAGACAGGCTGAGCATAACACTGCGCAACACTGTGGTTAGTACGTGTGGGTATCCGGACAGTGGTGGATTCAAATAATGATGCTACGATCTAAGACTTTTGATTTTGGCCGAAAACAACTCATCAGTTCAACGATTCAACATACACACTGCGGTTAGTACGAATGGTTGAACTGTTGAATTGTTGAATTGGACGATTTACTTTTTTGAATACGCCCCATATCAGTTTACCCGTTCAGATGTTTAACCACAGAGTTACACAGAGTACGCCGCAGTGTTTCACTTCGTGGGAATCGCTACGCTCGGTGCACAGAGGATAAGAACCCAAACTCTGCGAAACTCTCCTCGGTAAACCGAGACAGGCTGAGCATAACACTGCGCAACACTGTGGTTAGTACGTGTGGGTATCCGGACAGTGGTGGATTCAAATAATGATGCTACGATCTAAGACTTTTGATTTTGGCCGAAAACAACTCATCAGTTCAACGATTCAACATACACACTGCGGTTAGTACGAATGGTTGAACTGTTGAATTGGGTATCCGAACAGTGGTGGATTCAGAAATATCATTGCTGAAAATCCCCTTTTAAAAAGCTCTATTATTTTTATTTTAAGGGATTATTAATCTGATATTTAAAAGCAATGTACAATCGTATGAAATGTCACAAAATATTTTTTCTGCCACTTTTTATTCTGCTGATTTTTTACACAGAGACCATCGCAGGTGTTACACCCGCTGAATTAGAAATTGGCTCAGAAGAGGTGATCATTGGAACCCGTGTAGTTCCACCTTTTGTCATTAAGGAAGCGGATGGAAGCTATTCCGGCTTAACAGTCGAACTTTTAGAGCATATTACAGCAGAACTTGAAATCCCATTCCGATTAGAAGAAACAACTATTGAAGGCATGTTAGATGGCGTAAGTAATGAAGAATTTTTCGCCTCGGCCTCTGCATTAACAATTACTTCTGAGCGTGAAGAACAAGTAGATTTTACCCATCCGTTTTTTATAACAGGGCTTGGAATTGCAGTCCCTTACCAAGCCACCGGATTATTTGAGGCTTTCCTGGCAATTTTCTCGCCTGATTTTCTGTATGTTGTTTTTCTATTACTCATGCTGTTACTATTTTGGGGATTGCTTGTATGGCTTTTTGAACGCAAAAAAAATTCTGATGAATTTGGTGGTTCTCCCGCTGAAGGAATCGGAAGTGGTTTTTGGTGGGCTGCCGTAACCATGACCACCGTTGGATATGGAGATAAATCACCTCGCTCTTTTGGGGGTCGCGTAATTGGTTTCGTTTGGATGTTCACAGCTATCATCCTCATTTCATTTTTTACAGCATCTATTGCTTCCAGTTTAACTGTTAATCAATTGGAAAGCCGGGTCAATGGACCGGAAGATTTACCTTTTGTTCGAGTCGGTGTACTTGAAAATGCAGCCGCTGTTTCAGTATTACAGGATATGGGTATTCGTGTTAGTGCTTACCCAACTATTTCTGAAGGACTTAAGGCTGTGCAAGACAAAAACATCGACGCATTTGTTCACGATGCCCCCATTATTCAATATTATACCTCTCAAAATTTTAAAAATGCCGTTAGAGTATTACCAAATACCTTTAATTTTCAATATTACGGAATTGCCTTAGCTCGAAATAGCCCAGACCGAAATGAAATAAATCAAATCATTTTAGAATACATCAGTTCTGATCAATGGAGAACAATTCAAAAAAAATATCTCGGTAATTGATGTAGCCTTTATCCGGCAGGTACACCAAAAAAACATTCATAAACATTCGGTCTCTTGATAATGATGTGATTTTGTTGTATTAATAGAAGGTTGAATTTTATGTAATCATTCTTCATTCACGACTGTATATGTGTTGATTCATTTTTAAATAAAGAGGTTAGGCCATGCAAATCACTGAAATACTTGCTAATAAAAACAACGAAATTTACTCTGTAGCACCCGATAGTACGGTGTATGATGCCATAAAAATTATGTCCGACAAAAATGTTGGTGCTTTATTGGTTATGAAAAATAAATCCCTGATGGGTATCATCTCTGAACGGGATTACAGAAATAAAGTCATTCTAAAGGGTCGGCGTTCACAAGAAACACAAGTAAGCGAAATTATGACTGCTGATGTGTATTGTGTAGGACCAACGGAAACAGTTGATGCATGTTTACGCATTATGACTGACCGGAAAATCCGGCATTTGCCTATTGTTTCGGATGGCAATGTTCAAGGAGTAGTATCTATCGGTGATTTAGTGAAAGCCGTGATAAGCAAACAGAAAGTTGAAATTATAACACTTCAAAAATATATATCAGGTGAATATCCCGGTTGAATATTTTCTGAATCTGTATGTTTTAAGGGTATTCTTTTAGAGTGAAAAACAGTATTTTAGCACTCCAATTCGGAATAGAAGCAATGTATTAATTTAATAATAATTATGAGTATTCAACTGTATAACCTCATTCATGTATTTGGTGTTATTGTGCTTTTCATGGCGCTTGGCGGCACAATTGTGCATGTTATTAATGGCGGAACCAAAGAAAGCAATACGTGGAAAAAACCACTTGCCATGATGCACGGAATCGCGTTGTTGCTCATTTTTCTTGGTGGTTTTGGCTTGATGGCACGCCTTGGTATCCCTCACGCATCACCTCCTGGATGGATTTGGGGTAAACTTGTTATTTGGCTGCTTCTCGGGGCTGCCATAGCTCTCCCCTATCGTTTTAAGGGATTTGCAAAACCACTGGCTCTCATTCTGCCACTTCTGGGCGCTGTTGCCATTTGGCTCGGCGTTTTCAAGCCATTCTGAGGATTCTCTTTTATCTACAAAAAAATGAATTCATCTTATTGAACAGAGTTCAAGAGTTCACATGTTTTCATTTTTATTGAATAATAACGCCAATATTTCATGCATTCTCTCTTAGCAGTTACCCATTTAATGGCACTTCAAATTCTTTTCACCGGCCTATCCCCATTTTTTCATGATTGAAAACGGAACGTATAAAGCTCGTACACATCAGGGGCTCGAACATCTTTTAGAAGCGGAATTAGAAAAAGCCGGGGCTTCATATCTTTTTAAAACAGATGGTGCTATTCAGTTTAAAGCTGAAGACCCGATTTTATATAATTTCCTTATACATACATACGTCTGTATTTCACTTGAAATCCTGCTTTCTCAACCATTCGATATTAATGAAACGGAATTAAGTACCTTGGCTGAATCGGTAAACTGGCCAAATGTAATTCCACTTGAATCCGTCTTTAAGGTAGAAGCCATGCAAGATGGTGAGGTTTCACGGAAATTAAGTGTACTTGCTAAGGGTTTGGAAGAGGATATTCAGAATTTTTACGAACATGCATTCGGGCAATCTCCAAAAATTGCAGATGCCGAACATGAAGCCGAGTTTGTCGTTAATTTGCACGTTGATCAGAACGGCAGTTGCTATCTCGCGTTGGAAGCCGGTGGAATCTCACTCAGATATCGTGGTAAATCTGACATTAAAAATGGTGGCGTTATTTCCCCCGCTTTAGCTGCCGGGCTTATTCATCTTTCCGGTTGGGATACAGAATCAACATTTATCGATCCCTATGCCGGCAATGGCGTTCTTTTGATTGAAGCAGCCCGCATTGCAAAAAACAGAACCCCCGCATTCGATAATGACGCGTTTTTGATGAAACAATGGCGCACTTTTCGGCATGCACTTTGGAAAAAAACGAGAGAAGCTATACTGCCTGAAATCAGAAAAGACGTGAAATGGATTTATGGAAGTGAACGTCGTAAAGCACTGTTCACACGCTTGCATGATACTCTCCGAAAAGTCCGTTTAAATGATAATATTAGTGTTCGCCATACTAAAGCCGATGATATTTTTTACCCTGAAAAGGCCGGTATTATCATCACAGCTCCTCCCCTTGATGCTGATCCGAACGTTTTAGAAGAGTTCGTTCGGAATACAAAACGTTATGCGCATAACTATAAGCTTGGTTTATTCACGCAACTACACAATTTAGATTCAATGGTGAATATGAAACCGGAAAGTGTGACGAAAATCACTTTTGAAGGCCGCGAATTCAGTTATATGTTATTCAGCATATTCAATCCTAAGAAACGCACCGATGATGCTACGGGATCAACTTCCGTAATTTTTGAAGATGGAAAAAAAATCAGTCGGGATAACAGAAATACTTCACAAAAGCGCTCTGAATACGGTGAGAAAGCGCGGGGTTCAAAACGTACTGATGATAAAAGAAATACATCCTCATTCAAACATAAACGTTCGACCGACCGCAGTAAACCACCTGAAAAAACGGATGATGCAAACAAAAGAGAACGAACCGGCAAGCCGTCCCGTAAACCATTCCTGAAATCAAAAGCATTTGGTGATGCAAAAAAAAGTTATTCCAACCCGGAAAAATCACCTAAAGATGATAAACAAAAAGGAAAATTTGGACAGAGTTTTCCTGACGCCAAAAAAGCTAAACCAGCCCCTAAACCGGAACGTGATTTTTCTCCATCGGACAAACCTTCTGATGAAACGTTAAAACCATTTGAATTTACTCGTCCTGTGGTTCGTCCATTGCGCAAAAAATCCAAAGATCAAAAGGACGAGAATACAAATATCGATTAATTATTGTGATTAAAATTAATCAATTTCGTATATTCATTGCACAAATGGAAAAACATATATTTGATTCTGGAAGCGCTTTTCTGATGCGTATTTCCCATATTTAACATTTTCAAAGACTTATTTATTCTTCAATAATGAACGACAGTATTTTACAGGCCAAACCTGAAACTGACTTTTCGCTTTTTGAAAAAATTGAACAAAAAGATCATGAGCAAGTAATTATATGCTCTGACCCAAAAGCAGGTTTACGTGCCATCATTGCCATCCATAATACAACCTTAGGTCCGGCTCTGGGCGGTACTAGAATGTGGCCCTATAATTCAGATAAAGAAGCCCTTCATGATGTACTCAGGTTGTCCCGGGGCATGACATACAAGGCTGCCATTGCCGGTTTAAACCTCGGTGGTGGAAAAGCCGTAATCATCGGAGATCCTCAAAAAGATAAATCCGAGGCGCTGTTCCGTTCATTTGGCCGTTTTGTTGAGGGTCTCGCAGGGCGATACATTACCGCTGAAGATGTAGGCATCGATGTACGTGACATGGAATGGGTTCGAATGGAAACAAAGTATGTAACCGGTATTTCCACCGCACTTGGTGGAAGCGGTGACCCATCAAGTGTTACGGCATTGGGCACATATATGGGCATGAAAGCCGCTGCAAAAAAAGTTTATGGCCATGACTCCCTGCATGCACGTAAAATTGCCATTCAAGGAGCCGGACATGTGAGCTATCACTTAGCGAAATTACTAAGTAAAGAAGGCGCAGAAATTTTCATTTGTGATTTATTCCCTGAAAAAGCGCAGGTTATAGCTTCAGAAATAAACTGCAGAGCAATCGATAAAGAAGATATTTTTGATGTTGATTGTGATATTTTCAGTCCATGCGCACTTGGTGGAATTCTGAATTCAGAAACCATTCAAAGACTAAAATGTGACATCATAGCAGGTTGCGCAAATAATCAGCTTGATAGCGAAAGTCTGCACGGTCCCATGCTCATGGAGAAAAATATTCTCTATTGCCCCGATTATGTTATTAATGCCGGTGGACTTATCAATGTAGCCAGCGAGCTCCAGGGTTACAATAAAGATCAGGCGCATAATCAGGCAACCCGTATATATGATACATTACTTGATATTTTTAATTATGCTGAAACTGCCCGCATTCCAACATACGCTGCAAGTAATGAATTGGCCATTAAACGCCTGAATCAAATAAGCCACATAAAACAAATTTACGCCTCTAACAGCCATTATTCCGGCCGACTTGGCGAGTTGAATAAAAGCTGATTTTTCGAATCTCATATCTGCACTCATAGCACTAAGGGCGGCACCTCAAAAGGGTGTCGCCTTTGTTTTTTACAGATTTTTTTTACCACACCTTTTCCTGATCCAACGATTCAGAAAAATAGTTTGTTTATTCAATGGAAATAAAAAGTGCGTATTTTCAGAGCACAAAATTAATCAACAAAAAACTGCATGAACCGAAAAGATTTTCTTACGAAAGACCGCATTATCAAAGGAATTACAAACGATGGCTATTTTAAAGTTTCCGTAGTCAAAACCACTGAAGTAGTAAAATCCGCACAAAAAAAACATGGCTTATCCTTACTATCAGCTGTGCTTTTGGGGCGCACGCTTTCCGGTGCCATGTTACTCGCATCCGAACTCAAAGGCGAAGAACATATCCGAGTTCGCTTGGAAGGAAATGGTCCGGTTGGCGTGATTATGGCAGAAGCCAACAGTGCTGGCGAGATCAGGGGCTATGTTCAGAACCCTGAAGCTGTATTAGACTACTCCAAAGCCCAATCTTTGGGTGATGGAATAGGACTCGGAGTACTGAGTGTAGCCAAAACCTTGTATAATGAAGCTAAACAAACAACCGGCGCCGTAGAAATTGTTAAAGGGAATATATCCGAAGACCTCGCGCATTATCTTATTCAATCAGAGCAGGTTCAGTCAGCCATTCATTTGGATGTAGGTGTAGATGAAAACGGCCTGATTACAGCTGCCGGCGGTGTTCTCATACAAGCCTTACCGGGAGCACCAGAAGATAAAATAAATCATATCCAGGGCAATTTCGTAAAAATGCCACCTCTCGCCGAACAATTTAATACAGGTCAATATATCGATGATATACTTTTGGATATCGCTCACCCTTATAAAATTAAAGAACTTGATCGGTATCCTGTTCACTTTTATTGCAGGTGTAATAAAGACCGCTTTAAAAGTGCTTTAAGACTTATCGGCCCGGCCGATTTACAGGAAATTTCCGATAAAGGTCAGGAGTTGGTTTGCCATTTCTGTAATGAAAAATACACCATTTCCCGGGATGAAATTGTTGAAATGCTGAATGAGAGTAAGGCAAAGTTGAATTGAAAGTAAGTGGCAAACGTGAACTCACGGATACTATCTAACAAATCTAAATCTGCCATTTCTCAAAATTTAAATTGATACCACTTCAAAATTACCGTATCTTTGGAATCTGGGGTAAGTTCTGTACGGCCAGCTCCCTCTGAACTCCATCAGGACCGGAAGGTAGCAGTGGTAAGTGGTTGTAGCGGCGCGATGCAGAGTGCTTACCCCTTTTTTTATTTCTCCTCTTTATGATGCGTGGCCATCTTTTTTTGCACATGCTCGCCAATCATCTCAGCATGGATAATGGAGTTTTCAATAAACCACTTACTTGTATTGAAGCCCCCGCATACCACGCCCGCCAAATACATCCCTTTACTGCTTGATTCCATTGTTTCGGGATTGTAAACCGGAGTTCGGTATTTATCATCCTCAAATTCGAGACCAACCTGCTCCAAAAATGGAAAGCTCGGCTGATACCCGGTCATAGCAAGCACGAAATCATTTTTAATTGAAATGATGCCCTTAGATGTTTGTAAATCTACTTCATGCGGACGAATTTCCTTCACCGTTGTATTAAAATACGCTTTGATGGAGCCTTCACGAATTCGATTTTCAATATCAGGGCGAACCCAGTACTTCACCCCGGGCTTAAGTTCATCATACCGCACAGCCATCGTCACATTACACCCACAGCGATAGGTTTCCAATGCTACATCAACAGCGGAGTTTCCACCGCCAACCACCAGAACATTCAGTCCGGCATACGGATGAGGTTCGTCATAATAATGCTTCACTTTTGGCAAATGCTCACCCTCAACATTTAAACGCGCCGGAATGCCATAAAATCCGGTGGAAATAATCACTTTTTCCGCGCCGTAGGTTCCCTTTGTAGTGGTAACCACAAAATTACCATCCTCACCGGAAACCCCCAAAACTTCCTCATAAACGTGCACAGGTAATTCGTATGCCTCTTTAACTCTTCGGTAATATTCAAGGGCTTCCCTGCGCGTTGCCTTTACGCCGTGTGAAATAAACGGTACATCCCCAATTTCCAACCGATCAGACGTAGAGAAAAATGTCATGTTAGTTGGATAATGAAAAACGGAATTCACCAAACATCCTTTCTCTATAATCAAAAAGGGGATGTTTCTTTTTTTCAGAGCGATACCGCAAGCCAAGCCAATGGGGCCGGCACCAATAATTATAACCATTTGAATCTGTTCGTTTTGTTATCAAGTTCATTTTCAAACATTTGATAAAAACTAATAAATTTTACAGACTATGTCCGACGTACTTTAACCTAACTCACAATTCTGACAGATAGTGCCTTAAACCTAAAATGATTATCAGAAATCTTTCTTGCCGGTCAGAAGCATTAATACCCCAACTATAACAGCTCCAGCACCACCGGCAAGGTACCAAACAGCGTTATCGGAAGGCGAACCAGTAAAAACTTCTGTAACTTCAGAAGCCACTGAATTGTATTCATTCCAACCAAAGTAGAGGAAAATAAGCCCCACAACTATAAGCGCTATACCAATTATTCGTTTCATAAACCGTATCCTTTTTCTTTTTTAATTTTGTTGAACTCATCGTATTGATGGTTGCCACATACCATTATCAAAATAATGTACAACTTATTTAGCACGATTTATTTACAAATAATTGAGGTGTGGTTGTTTTAACCCATCCTTGTTTTTTATGGATTATGATAATGAGCATGCTGATGATGCTATTCTCAAAATGGCTAATCACAGTTTCAATCCTTGCCTTTTCAAAAAATATCTTCCTATCAATTGGTTATTATTAAGTAGGTAAAAACCTTACTAACTTATTCTATCTTGGTGCAGTCAGCTTCTGATACATAATTTGAATCTACAAAAATATACGTATTCAAAAAAGATAAAAAACTATAAGTCTGATCATTAATATCTGCTAACTGTATCTCAATTTGAGATTAACTCGAATCTGTTTTTGATGATTAATAGAGCCGGAATATCATCTAATCAAGCATAATCAACTACACGAATATGCTTACATTCAGACCACAATAATTATCTCCAACACAATACCCCCTAAATCCAACAGTTGCTTTCCTACTTAAACTCACCTATTATATGTGCAATATATAACAGGACTCGTTCAGAATGCTTTAGCCGATCTTTACTACGATGCTTCGAAAAATCATACATATTGATATGGACGCTTTTTTTGCTTCGGTTGAGCAGCGCGATCATCCGGAGTTGAGGGGGAAACCGGTCGTGGTTGGGGGTTCGCCGGGTGGACGAGGAGTGGTGGCAGCAGCGAGTTATGAAGCCAGAAAGTTTGGTATTCATTCGGCCATGCCAAGTTACCGGGTGGTGCGCTTGTGTCCACATGCTGTATTTGTGAAACCTCGCTTTGATGCTTACAAAGAAGTATCTGAGCAAATCAGAACCATTTTTTATTCATGGACCGATTTGGTTGAACCGCTTTCCTTAGATGAGGCCTACCTCGATATCACCGAAAATAAACGCTCCATAAAGTCTGCTCGAAAAGTGGCGGTTGACATTCGCAAAGAAATCTTTGAACAAACCGGTTTAACGGCTTCAGCCGGCATTGCAGTAAATAAATTTGTGGCCAAAATTGCCTCAGACCTGAATAAACCAAATGGTTTGGCGGTCATTACTCCGGAAAAAATGATTCCTTTTTTGGAGGAACTTCCGGTGGGAAAATTTCATGGCATAGGAAAAGCCACGGAGAAAAAAATGCACGCAATGGGTATTTTCAAAGGAGCGGAATTAAAAGCACTTTCTGAGCAGGAAATGATTCGGGTGTTTGGTAAAGTAGGCTCGTTTTATTACGCTATTGTAAGGGGCGAAGATAACCGTCCGGTGACACCTAACCGCATCCGAAAATCGGTTGGGGCTGAAAATACCTATTCCGAAGATTTGGAAGATTTACCCGAAATTCGCTCCAAGCTCCTTGAAATTGCTATGAAAGTTTCTGAGAGACTTCAAAAAATCGAAGCAAAAGGACGAACCATCACCGTGAAGGTGCGATATGAATCCTTCGATTCTGTAACGAGAAGTCAGACATTACCACAAGAAACCGCTGACGCTGCTCATATTTATGAAGTAGCGGAAAAGTTGCTTGAACTGACCGAAGCTGGAATCCGAAAAGTGCGCTTACTCGGCATATCTGTATCAAATCTCGATATCAGTGATGATGATTCAGACAGTGATGACGACCGTTTTCCTGGACTTCAACTTGAACTCGATTTCGAACCCATGTGATGCACCACGCCAAACCGATTCAAACGTTTGCACTTCCTGGAATCTTCAATTTTCAATTATTCTCCCAACCCATTATCCCAATCTTTTACGTTTATTCAGGTAGGCAAGAAGGGCCAAATCGAAAGGTGAACCGGTATCTACTTCTTCATAATCGATATGGGCTTCGTTGCATGCAATTTTAAAACTGCTGGTATAAGCGGCAATCTCTTTTTTATAGGACTCTCTGATTTGCGAAGGAATCAAATCCATTTCATCACCGGTTTCCAAATCCCTGAACAGGTAGCGTCCATCGGGAAAATCCAATTCTCGTTCAGTCCGTTTTTCAAGCATGTGAAATAGAATGACTTCATGATGCCGATGCCTCAAATGCTTTAGCGCATTCAGCAGTTCATCCCGTTCTCCTACATTTTCAAATAAATCACTGATTACAATGACGAGACTTCTGCGATCCAAGCGATCTGCAATTTCATGAATCACTTCGGCCGAGGCCGTTTTTCGCTGAACTTTTTCATCACTTTCCAATGAAATAAGCGGCTCGATTTGTGTAAACAAATGCCGTAGATGCACATAAGATGATTTAGCCGGAAACATTTTTTCAATTTTATCATCAAATGTAATCAAACCACAAGCATCCCGCTGACGATGCATCATGTAAAGTAAGGCTGCTGCAAAATGAGCGCCATAACCCAGTTTTGTCCAAACTCCGTGGTATTTGAACAGCATAGATGTACTCGTATCGAGTACCACATGGCATTTCAGATTGGTTTCTTCTTCATACTGCTTAATGTAGTAGCGCTCCGATTTTCCAAATACTTTCCAGTCGATATGGCGGATTTCATCTCCGGGATTATATGGCCGGTGTTCGGCGAATTCTACACTAAACCCATAGTAAGGGCTTTTATGCAAACCGGTGATAAATCCTTCAACAATTTGTCGTGCTCTGAGTTCAAAAGGGGCAATTTGATTTAGAATTTCAGGTGTTAACATGAATTAGGGATTATTACGGTAGCTTGTTAAATAAATACTGACTATGATAGTTGAAACTGTGATTTTCTGTATCTTTCGAATCGCTCAAAATAAAAGTTTTGTTGACGTAAATTTCTAAGTAAAAGACAACACAAAAAAGAAAATACGGTATTACAAGGCATCCAAAAAGTATTCTACACAATTAACATATAACGTAATGGCAAAAGTCATCACTTCCAAGAGTCAACTTGATTTCACGCTCGAAAGTTTGCACGACATGGAAAAACCATCCAAAACGCTTATGGTCAGGCCCGATTATTTTAAGGTCGATTATGTCATTAATCCTCACATGGAGGGCAACATTGGCAAAGTGAATCAAGTTAACGCGTTTAAAGAGTGGGAACGTGTGCGAGATGCATTTAGCGCCTCCGGAATGGAAGTTGTTGAATTAGAAGGGGTTGAAGATCTTCCCGACATGGTTTTTTGCGCAAATCAAAGCTTACCTTTTATAAGTGAACAAGGTGATAAGGAAGTAATTATGAGTATCATGCATTCTGACCATCGCAAGCAGGAGGTCGCCTACATCGAACAATGGTACGCAGATAACAACTATGCTATTCATCATTTGCCGTACAAATCCATTGAAGAATTTGAAGGCATGGGCGATGCTTTGTGGCACTCTGGAAAGCGTTTGCTTTGGGGTGGATATGGATTCAGAACAAGTAAAAAAGCGTATGATTTCATCTCAGACCAATGGAGTGTACCCGTAATCGCATTAAAACTATCGCACCCGGAGTTTTATCATCTCGATACCTGCATGTGCATATTAAATACTACAACGGCGCTCATCTACCCAAAGGCCTTCACAAAAAAGGGGCTTGAGTTAATACATAGTTTATTCACAACGGTAATTGAAGCCGACGAATACGAAGCTGAAAAACTATTTGCTTGTAATGCAACGTGTCCGAATGGGAAAGATGTAATCTTGCAGCGTGGTGCAACATCAACCAATGAAAAACTAACGGAAGCCGGTTTTAATGTAATTGAGGTTGATACTGAAGAATTCCTGAAAAGTGGCGGTAGTGTTTTTTGTATGAAAATGATGGCTTGGTAAATATTACTTTAATTTCTAACTATTTGATTTCCATAAAATGAATACCACTTTGTTTCGCCCCATTGATTTTCTTCTTTTTCTGATTATACTTTTTTTAGTCAATGCTTGCGCCGAAAAACCCGGTGATCCCGCTACAACGGGCCTCAAACAGTACATAGGTGATGGTTTTGTGATTAAATATCCGGATAGCGCCCAATTGGATTTAAAAGGAGCAAATGAGCAAGCTCTGCGAACGGTAACCTTAACGGGTCATAATATAGAATTAGATATAGCCTCTGGAAAAATCGAAATGCCGACGTTTCAAATCCTGATTGAGTGGTATGAGAATCAGGAACATACTGATGCCGCATCCTTTGCTCAGCAACTTATTTTAAGCCAATATCAGCAAGCATTGGTTGATGATGCCCCAACCAGATATTGGCCGGTGGATGAATCAGGTGAAGTTAAAGGCCGCGCAAAAAAAGTACATGGCGCAACAGCCTGGGAATCTGAATTTCTTTCTGGTGATCATAAATTTGTGCGAACATACATTGCAAACAGAGATAAAGTTATATCAGTGGGTTACAGGAAATATCCGATCGAAAATAATCCGATTCAGCCGGCTTGGGAAGTCGCTTATATTTTCACACTTGATTCCATTCGTCTTCTGAAAGATTGAAATTGGTTTTCCAACTATCGCTGACAGGTTGATATTGATATTTATTTACATATAAAACAGATATTTAGCGTCAGGGTGAGCGGAGAAGCGGCAAAGGGAGATGGCTATGGTTACGATTCTCTCCCGGTTCGTTCCTTCGTCTTCACTACGCTTCACTCAGGACAAGTTCGAACCCCTTCTCTTTGAGGTTTACGTTGTCATACCCATCAAGTGTAATTGCGAGATAGCGCTGGTATTTTGCCCGCAGATTTCGTTGATTATCGCAGATTTGGTTTCTGCTCTCATCCGCGCAATTCGTGGGAGAATAACCCAACACTTTTACGCTTGGAATGTTTTTTTTCTTCGCTAAAGTGAAAATACCAAACAAAAGTCCACGCCATGTTGCCAAATATTATCGGACATACATAAACCTTCGTGCCCTTGCGTCTTCGTGGTTCAAAAATTAAAGAGTTGGTTTTGAATTGGCGGGGACGCCAACAAAAACCCGTTCGTACCGAACATTCGGTACTGAACGTACGTGTTGATTTTTATTACATACAATCAATCTTTGCGGCTCTTCGCCTTTGCGAGAAACAAAATGCCACGCCAAGTTGCCAAGTATTATCGGACATACATAATCCTTCGTGCCCTTGCGTCTTCGTGGTTCAATAATTAAAGAGTTGGTTTTGAATTGGCGGGGACGCCAACAAAAACCCGTTCGTACCGAACATTCGGTACTGAACGTACGTGTTGATTTTTATTACATACAATCAATCTTTGCGGCTCTGCGCCTTTGCGAGAGACAGATAGTTGACTCTTCCCAAAAAGTAAATACATCATTTTCGATTCTTACCAATTTCAATACTGATTGTTTTTTTGTATAATCACATCTTAACAAATGTAACCCAAAAGCTAATAAGGTTCTAATTGTACAATAAAGAAGAAAAATCATCTGTGTCACCGAATGACCCAACTCCGGTAAACGGCCAATCAAACATGTTTACCAGATTTCTGAATGCTGTTGAGTGGCTTGGAAATTTGTTGCCGCATCCGGTAACCCTTTTTGCGCTTTTTTGCCTTGGCGTAATATTAATAAGTGGCCTGGCTGATTTCTTTGAATGGAAAGTGGCCGATCCGCGAGACCAAAGCGGTGAAACCCTCATTACGGCCATTAGCTTGATGAATGCAGACGGACTTCGCAGAATAATTGCAAACCTGGTTACCAACTTCACCAATTTTGCACCTCTTGGAACTGTATTGGTTGCCTTACTTGGTGTTGGTGTGGCAGAACATTCCGGACTTATAAAAACGTCTATTCGTGGTATTGTACTCAAAGCTTTGTCCATTCGCCCAAATACGGATAGTAATTCATTTATTGTACGAATGATAAAGAAACCCATTGCATTTGTATTACAGCCTAAAATTCTGGTTACAGTTGCCATTGTTTTTTCGGGAATCATTTCCAATACAGCATCCGAGTTAGGGTATGTTGTATTGGTACCTTTGGGAGCAGTCGTTTTTCTTGCACTTGGTCGGCATCCGCTGGCCGGACTCGCTGCAGCATTTGCCGGTGTTTCCGGTGGATACAGCGCTAATCTATTGCTCGGCACTATTGATCCACTTCTTGCCGGACTCACACAGGAAGCCGCCCGTCTTATTGCACCTGAATATGTAGTCCATGCAGCCGTAAATTATTATTTTATGGCACTTAGTGTGTTTGTAATTACATTTGCAGGAACCTATGTAACGGTTTATATAGTCGAGCCAAAGCTGGGCCCATACGACCGCAGTATTGCAATGGAGGAATTAGATGATACAGAAGGCATGGAACCGCTCACGCCGCTTGAAAAAAAAGGGTTATTCTGGACGTTCATCTCCGTAGTTATCATGTTTACTATTCTTGGGATTGGAGTTATTCCGGAATGGGGCGTGTTACGAAATCCGGATGCTACCATGTTCCCCGCCAATATTTCGCCCTTCCTGAACGGAATTGTAGCTTTTATCTTCATTGGTTTTATTATTCCGGGTATTGTGTATGGCAAAATTACCGGCACTATTAAATCAGAACGCGATGTCATTGATGGCATGGCAAAATCCATGTCCACACTTGGTTTATACATTGTTATTGTTTTCTTCGCTGCTCAGTTTGTGGCATATTTCGGGTGGACAAATCTGGGTCAAATTGTAGCTGTTACCGGTGCTAATTTGCTCAATGATGCCGGCATGACCGGCCCACTGGTTTTCGTCGGTTTTATTTTTATATCCGGATTTGTGAATTTAATGCTGGGTTCTGCATCTGCACAATGGGCGGTAACTGCACCCATTTTTGTGCCAATGCTGATGCTGATTGGCTACAGCCCGGAAGTCATTCAGGCTGCCTACAGAATTGGTGATTCCGTGACCAACATCATTACCCCCATGATGAGTTATTTTGGTTTAATTCTTGCTTTTGCAAACAAATATGACCGAAACCTCGGTATTGGTACAATCATCAGTATGATGCTACCTTACTCTATTTTCTTTTTCATTGGGTGGTCACTGTTGTTTTATATCTGGATTTTCGGACTTGGCATGCCTCCGGGTCCAGGCGCGGAAATTTATTTTGATGTTTCACAAATCGGCACATCAAACTGAAAAAGCATGGTATTTTCAATGAACTGATACATCTTTTTTTGAGGATGAATATTTTTCTGGTTTTTGAGGATCTCATATTGTGAAATATAATAAAAAAGGAAGATGGGAAACGACCTTTGTAATGGTCAAACTTGATTTATCCTAAAAGAACACCCGACATTTTGCTTGATTGTAGCGTGTTGTATCATTCATCCGCATCATATATTTAATAGTACCCATTCAAATTTTCGCAAACCAGGCTTCGAAATAATTCCCTGTTTACCGGCATTTTTCATACATTAGACATTATAGAAATCTATTATTGATATTAAAATATCTAAGCAACTATGGAATCAAGACTGTCAATTAACACGTATGCAGCATGGAAAAAATTAGCCGAAAAAGCACTTAAGGGCGAGCCGGTTGAGTCTTTAATCTATCACACTCCTGAGGGCATTCCCATGAAACCTCTCTACACCGCCGATGACGTAAAAGAGTTAGATGCCGATAAAGAAATGCCGGGCATGGAGCCATTTATGCGGGGGCCTTATCCAACCATGTACACACAGCGTCCTTGGACCATTCGCCAATATGCCGGTTTTTCAACAGCGGAGGAGTCCAACGCATTCTATCGAAAAGCGCTCGCTGCCGGTCAGCGTGGATTGAGCGTAGCGTTCGATTTAGCAACGCACCGCGGATACGATTCAGACCATCCACGTGTGGAAGGCGATGTGGGAAAAGCCGGTGTTGCTATTGATTCTGTTGAAGATATGAAGATTTTATTTGAAGGAATTCCATTAGATAAAATGTCCGTTTCCATGACGATGAACGGAGCAGTTCTTCCGGTTTTGGCAAGTTACATTGTGGCAGCCGAAGAACAGGGAGTGAAACAGGAGCAACTCAGCGGAACGATTCAGAATGACATCCTGAAAGAGTTCATGGTTCGGAATACGTATATCTATCCTCCGCAGGCTTCCATGCGAATCGTTGCTGATATTATTGGATATACATCGAAATATATGCCGAAATATAACTCTATTTCTATCTCGGGGTATCACATGCAGGAAGCCGGTGCGAACAGTGCTTTGGAACTTGCCTTCACGATTGCCGACGGCCTGGAATACGTGAAAGCAGCACAATCGCGCGGACTCGATGTAGATGATTTCGCACCTCGATTGTCTTTTTTCTTTGCAATTGGGATGAACTTCCTCATGGAAATTGCCAAACTTCGCGCGGCTCGAAAATTGTGGGCAGAATTAGTGAAAGAACGCTTCCATCCAAAAAATCCAAAATCACTGATGTTGAGAACGCATTGTCAGACATCCGGATGGAGCCTCACCGCTCAAGACCCGCTCAATAATGTGGTTCGAACAACAATCGAGGCAATGGCAGCCATTTTGGGCGGAACGCAAAGTTTGCACACCAATTCGTATGATGAAGCGGTTTCGCTCCCCACCGACACCGCCGCCCGAATTGCCCGTAATACGCAAATAATTATCAGTGAAGAAACCGATATTACCAAAACCGTTGATCCGTTTGGCGGTTCGTATGCCATGGAGTCACTGACCAACGAATTGGTACAAAAAGCGCGTGAAATCATCTCTGAAATCGATGAATTGGGTGGAATGGCCAAAGCCATCGAAAGCGGCATGCCCAAGTTACGGATTGAAGAAGCCTCGGCTATCAAACAGGCCGGAATTGACAAAGGCGAGCTTACTATTGTTGGTGTAAACAAATATAAACTTGAAAAAGAAGATGATATCGATGTTTTGGATATCGATAATACGGAAGTCCGCAGAAAACAAATTGAGCGTATTGAGCGCATCAAGAATACCCGCAATTCAGATAAAGCCAAAGCTGCACTTGATGCCTTACGCAATGCTGCAAAAGATGACAATACCAATTTGCTAGAAGTTGCCATTGAAGCTGCCCGTGCCCGATGCACCGTCGGGGAAATTTCTCAAGCTTTAGAAGATGTGTGGGGACGCCACAATGCCGTCATAAAAAGTATTTCAGGAGTGTATGACAATATGTACTCAAAAGATGAAGGCTACATCGCTATCAAAAAAGATATCGATACGTTTGCTGAAAAAGAAGGTCGCAGGCCACGAATTTTGGTGGTAAAAATGGGTCAGGATGGACACGACCGTGGTGCAAAAGTGGTGGCAACCGCCTTTGCCGATATCGGTTTTGACGTGGATGTGGGTCCGCTTTTTTCAACTCCGGAAGAAGCCGCAAAAATGGCCGTGGAAAATGATGTGCACGTAATCGGCGTATCGAGTTTGGCAGCAGGGCACAAAACCCTGATTCCGAAACTCATCAGTGAACTCAAAAAACAAGATGCCGCTGATATTGTGGTAATAGCGGGCGGCGTGATTCCACCGAAGGATTTTCAATGGCTGAAAGACTGTGGAGTTGCAGCCGTTTTTGGTCCGGGAACACACATTCCGACGGCAGCCAAAGAAGTATTGGCCGCGATTAAGAATCGGGATTAGGAATAAAGCTGAAATGTGAAGCTTTTCTATCCTTAGCATGTACGGACAGGTCGCGAAGTACGGACAGGTCGCGACCTGTCCGTACGCGCTATGTGAATCTTGGAAAACAACCGACGGGTTATCCGGCTGCAAGTTCCGACTTATTCGGAGGATCTTCCCGTTCTGAAATGTGAATGAGATAGAATACGCGGTAGCGGCAAACCGGTTCTGACTATTTCACTGCTCAAACAGAAAAGACCCAAGAGCCATTTCCGGATTGGAAATCCCGGTTAACGCCGTAGTGAAACAAAGTAAGTACAATGAGCCAAAGGGGCGGTTCCGGGATGACATGGTGAGATGTATGGGTTCAATAAAAACTACGTGCTTTTTTTACGAAATTTTTTACGAACTTGGCACCTGCGGTTAATACTTTTATCTTTTTTCAAAATAAAGAACTGTAGTAGAATTTTTACTCCGACAAATTCGGTTTAATTTTTTGTTAAGTTCTTGTTTAGAGAACATTACGATTCTACTGTTAATATCAATCAAAATATTATTTACATGAAGAAACTTATACTAACTCTTATACTTCTACTGCTATCAAGCGGAATTCTTTTTGCTCAGCAACAGGAACCACTGGCCGACAAACTCACCGATATGCTCAAATCAGATGTGTTTAGAGTTGGCATACTTTTGCAATCAGAAGGATATTTTTCTTTTGAGGATGACAACTTCAATGGTGGCCGGCAGTTTGATATCGGAGCAACCCGATTAGATTTCCGCGGGACTATCGACAATAGTTTCACATACCGGCTCCAATTGGATTTTCGTCGCCAAACTAGTGTTATGGATGCCCAAGTAGGCTATTTGTTTAATAAAAACCATCGAATGGTGGCAGGTTCATTTAAGCCATTTCTCAGCCGTGATTTAGATCCATCCCCGGGTAATACCGATTTCATGGATCGTGCCCGTTTGGTTGGTGTGATGATGAATTCACGTGAAATAGGACTCACTTTTTTGGGCGAACCCGGAGATTTTAATTACCGTCTCGGAATCTACAACGGAACCGGAATGACCCGCCAAAATGACAACCGTTTCATGTACACAGCGCGCCTCGGTTATCGTTTTGATTTGGAGGATGATGTACTTGAATTAGGTTTTAACGGCGCTTTAAATCAAACACAAAATGTACAAGTCGGAAATACAGGACTTACAAGTGAAGGAGATCGAACCATTCTTGGCGGTTTCGTAGAATACACCGGAAGCACCCTTTTTGGCACATTCGAATTGCTCACAACACGGTTTGACGCATCTGAGCTCAGTGGAAATGAAGAAACTATTCTGGGTTATTACATCACACTCGGCGCACACATTTCTGATAAAAACGAGTTGCTTACCAGATGGGACTACATCGAATACGATATTACAAATCGCACATCTACGCTCATATCACTGGGATGGAATCATCAGGCAACCCGCTTAATCAGTTTTCAGGTGAATGGATTGGCTTTGCTTAATAAGGATATGGATGAACAATTTGGTATTTCGGGTGGGTTTCAATTTCAGTTTTAATGGTTTGAATAAAAAATGATAAGTGGCTGATAAATGGAAGTGATGAACCAAAATATCCTTGCTTTCAATTTCTAATATCAATGTAAGATTTATCAGAAAAAGGTTTTAAAATTACGTATCTTAGCATTGATGTAATCAAAGCGGAATGTATGATGTGCAATGAGGCTTAATCGGAAAACCGCAGAAATCTAAATTGGTAGCATGAACTTTTGCATCGTGTCGAATCCGGAACGCCATCACTGGCAAGCCCCGGTTCAGGAAATAATTAATAAACTTGTTTCAAAAAACAAGCAGGTTTTTATTTCCGAAGCGATTGCAGCCAAAATTGGCCCTGCGGCATCAAAAGCTATTGTATGCAAAGATGAAGCCACTTGTCTTAAAAAATCGGATCTTGTCATTGCTATTGGCGGAGACGGAACCATACTCCATACAGCCCGATTGATTCACGATTCAGGAAAGCCTATCCTGGGAATAAATTGTGGTAAGCTCGGTTTTTTGGCCGATACACAGCTTCATCAGTTGCACGAAGCACTCGATCAGCTTCTATCTAACAACTGGGAAACAGAACCACGATTTATGCTTCAGGCAGAATCAAATGGAAAGACATTTTTTGCACTGAATGAATTTTTATTCACAAAAAATGCGAATGTTTCCATGATTACGCTTGAGGTTTTTTGTGATGGCCTAACTGTGAATAAATATTGGGCAGATGGCTTAATTTTTGCCACTCCAACCGGTTCAACAGCCTATAATCTATCTGCCGGCGGACCGGTAATTTTACCGGAAACGGATGTAATGGTGATAACGCCCGTTTGTCCTCATGCACTAACTACACGCTCTCTTGTGCTTCCCGCAAGAAAGAAAATCCAGGTAACCGCTGTTCCGGTTCAACAAGAAATATTATTTTCCGGAGATGGGAAAATATGTGACCTTGATACCACAATCCTGAATGTGGAAATAAGTAAGGCCGATGTTGAAATCAATCTGATTAAACTTCCAGGCCGTAATTATTATGAAACACTTCGAACAAAACTCATGTGGGGGTTAGATCTGCGCGAGTAGAAACCTTTGCATAAAAAACTGAAATATTGACCACTTTAAAACTGATATTATTATGAAAATTACAGTAGTAGGAGCCGGCGGAAACGTTGGCGCAACCGTAGCCCTTACCATCGCTCAGCGCGATTTCGCAAAAGAAGTCGTTTGCATTGACCTCGTTCGCAAAGACGGCGACAAAACATTTTATCCGGCTACCGGCCGGGCACTCGACCAATGGCAAACATCCCCTATTCATGGGTTCGATACCCGTGTTGTGGGTGGTGCTGATTATGAAATGACCAAAGATTCTGATATCTGTGTTATTACCGCAGGTGTTCCTCGTCGTCCGGGCATGAGCCGCGATGATTTGCTCAGCATCAATGCCAAAATTGTGGATACGGTTTCACGTGAACTTGTAAAGCATTCACCAAATACAATCATCATTGTGGTTTCAAATCCACTCGATGTGATGACCTATGTGGCGTACAAAGCCAGCGGACTCCCTGCAAACAAAGTGATGGGAATGGCCGGAATTCTGGACACAGCACGCTATCGCGCGTTCCTTGCGGAAGAACTCAATGTTTCTCCGAAAGACATTCAGGCGCAAATTCTGGGTGGTCACGGCGACACTATGGTTCCCCTTCCACGATACACAACCGTTGCCGGTATTCCTGTAACACAACTTATTGCCAAGGATAAATTAGATGCTATCATCGAACGTGCCAAAGTTGGCGGCGGCGAGTTGGTTGGGTTGATGGGAACATCAGCGTGGTATGCGCCAGGTGCAGCAGCAGCTCAAATGGCAGAAGCAATTGCTCTTGATCAAAATCGCATTTTCCCATGCGCAGCCTGGCTGACCGGCGAATATGGATTGAAAGATTTGTATGTCGGCGTACCGGTTAAGCTCGGTAAAGGCGGCATCAAAGAAATTATTGAGATTGAGCTGAATGATGACGAACAAGCTCTCCTCGATAACTCAGCAAATCATGTACGTTCCGCTTTCGAAGACCTTGAAAGAATTATGAATAGCTGATTAGGTAGTCTTTATCATTCTTAATTAAAAAGCCCTCCGATAATTCAGAGGGCTTTTATTATGTGAGTAATTCATCAAAATTATTTTCCAAAATTATCTACAACAATACCTCTGGGTTTTCTTTTATCTCCTTTTTCTCCCAAAAAGTAGCAAAGAATAAAGCGGCAACTGCAAGTGCTATAATCGCCGGCATAATCCAGAACGTAAATGCACCATCAAGCCAACCGGCCATAGACGACCCATCTAACGCAATACTATCGCCCCACCAGCCAAGTATGTAATTACCAATAAGCATACCTGCGCCATACGTTAAGAGCGCAAAGAGACCCTGCGCACTGGCTCGGATGGGTTTGGGTGCTTTTTTATCAACATACAACTGACCGGTTACAAAGAAAAAATCATAACACACCCCGTGTAAAGCTACCCCAAAAATTAAGAATGCTGCTGATTCCGGAAAGGTTGCAAAAACGAAATAGCGGAGTGTCCATGCCAGCATCCCGACAAGTAACATCCATTTGACTCCAATCTTTAATAAAAAGAATGGAACCAAAAGCATAAATAAAACCTCACTTATTTGTCCTATTGCCATAAAGGATGCCGATTGTTCACCAAAAGCCATAGCGGCAATGAAGTCGTTTGTACGAGCATAATAAAAAGCCAGCGGAATACTGATTAAAAAGCTACAAAAAGCAAATACACCGAAATTCCGTTCGCCCATAAGTTTGATGGCATCCAGTCCAAGAGCTTTCCCAATGCTGAATTTCTCGCCCTTTGCCTGTGGTGGGGCAGCTGGAAGCGTAATACTATATACACCATAGATTAATGAAACTATAGCGCACATTTTTAGTGGGATATTTGTGATTTGCACATTCTCAACTCCGGTTATGGCATGTAGTAATGGAACACCGACCCAACCTAAAACCGTCTGTGCCACTATAAAACCGGCCACAATCCATCCGATGGTTCCCCAAACTCGTATTTTGGGAAATTGACTGTCAGGGTCATCAATATTTGAAAAAGCAATAGCATTAACTAATGCCAATGTTGGCATATACAGCATAAAGTATGCAAACATCACCCAAATGAAAGTACCGGGTTCGGTAATGGTGGCTGCATACCACAGTAATCCTGCTCCTACTATATGGCAAAATGCATTTACACGTTCTGCGTTGAAATATCGATCGGCTATCAGCCCGACAAATAACGGTGCCAGAAGTCCTGCCCAGTTATGCGTGGCATACGATTGGCCAATTATTGTGTTTAGACCGGTTTCCCCTTGAAACACTTCCAACAGATAACTCCCCATTGTCACAAAAAAGCCGCCCCATATAAAAAATTGGAGGAACATCATCAGGCTGAGGCGTGCCGAAATCATTGATTTTGAATTCATAGTTCAGTCGTTAAGTTATATTTTTAAGGATGACTGAATTTGAATGATTATTTACAGATGTGCAAGAAGATATTTTCAGTGGAATTTTCCAGTAGTTTTTACACTGCAATAGTTCAGCAAACTACGAATCTGTTAATTCGGCATAAGCGGTAAGAATGTTGGTACGAAGTGATAATCGCTCCCCAAAACTGATATGATTCGAAAAGGCTTCAAATTCTGAAATAGCAGCTATTTCATCCGCACTTCTGCCCGCTGTGATTCCCGATTGAGTATGCTCGAGGAGCTGAGATAGATAATCTCTTTGGTACAAAAGATCCCGAGCGGTTCCCGTAACACTAAAATCAGGGTTCGAATGACCAAAAATAAATATGGTTTCATTGTCTGCTTGTTCAACTACCGTTTCAAGTAGCGAAATCCATCCTTTAATAGATGCGTCTCCATCTCGGTCGATAAACGGATACACGCGGTTAAATACCAAATCGCCCATGTGAGCCACATTGGCGTTCTCAAACCAAATGACCGCATCTCCATTCGTATGCGCATTTCCATAATAACGCGCACGAATCGTTTCATTTTCAACCTCAACTGAATGTTCTGATTTGAACGTTACTTCTGCTGTTACAGAATCAGGGTTGCCGGCTTTATTCTGAAGTTCAGGTACATTTTCATGTGCTACAATAGCGAAGTTTTGCTTTTTAAAAACTCTGTTTCCCCCAACATGGTCACCATGATGATGTGTATTAAAAAGAACCCGTTCAAGACCGTTTCCATAATCACGAATACCCTCAATAAATTCAGTAGCGGAATTCTCAAATTGTGAATCTATGGCAACCAATGCATCTCCTTTTGCAAACCATCCAATAGTTCCACCTCGCCCCGAAAAGTACCCTGCATTATTTCTAAGTGGGAAAAATGGTCCTGAAGCTTGAACGGATTTACCAATAGTGGGTAACATGAAAGCTCCAGCTGAAAGAACCCCAATTTGTTTGAGGAAATATTTTCTATTCATAATTTCATAGTTGGTTGGAAATTTGTTTGTTGAATGTACAAATTATTTGCCATTTGAACCTGATTCTGAATCCGAAGCGTTCATTTCTGAAAAGATCATTCTGATTGTTCACTTTTTCACTCTGGATAGTATGGAACGTATTAAAAAAATTAGTGGCTTTAGTAATCAATAGTGTATTGATTCGTGATAATTGAATTTTCATGAATTATACTTATACTCAGTTATCGCTCAATTTAACTTTACAGCTTCAGAAGGCTTTGATAAACTTTGTTTTTTGTTCAAGTACAACGCCGGAGCAAAAAAACAGTTTTGGAAAGCCTTCTATCAATCTATTCATAAATCCGCTATGAAAACACCTCTGCTATTTTTACTACTTTTGATTTTATTCTCTTTTGATATGAAACCTGCATACTCTCAAATTGACCGGCCAACAAGTCAGCCGTTTGCAACCCGTTCTGAAGTCATCGGTCAAAACGGGATGGTCGCCACCAGTCATCCATTGGCTACACAAATTGGGCTCGATATCTTGAAAAATGGCGGAAATGCAATAGATGCGGCCATTGCAGCAAACGCAGCCATGGGCTTGATGGAACCCACCGGTAATGGTATTGGCGGAGATCTTTTTGCATTGGTTTGGCATCAGGAAAGCGGAAAACTTTATGCTCTAAACGGTAGCGGACGTTCACCGCTTGGGCTTTCTTATGAACAACTTCTTGAAGAACTCGAATCAATAGATAGTAAAACCATCCCGCCTTATAATCTGCTTTCAGTATCGGTTCCGGGCGCTGTGGATGGTTGGTTTGAATTACATAACCGCTTTGGGTCAATTCCCATGGCTTCAATCCTTGAACAACCCATTCACTATGCCGAAAATGGATTTCCGGTAACCGAAGCTATTTCATCTGCTTGGAAAAGAAGCGTACCATTTCTTCAAAATCAACCGGGCGCATTTTTGGAGACCTTTTCAATTGATGGACGAGGCCCCGAAAAAGGCGAAATTTTCAGAAATCCTGATTTAGGCAATACGTTTCGCTTGCTTGCCGATCAAGGGCGCGATGCATTTTATAAAGGAGAAATCGCTCGAAAAATTCACGATTACATGATTGAGCACGGAGGTTTTTTGCGCTATGAAGATTTTGCTAATCACACTTCGGAATGGGTTGAACCGGTAGCAACCAACTACCGTGGCTATGATATTTATCAAATTGGCGGAAATAATCAGGGAACCGCTGTTTTGCAGATGCTCAATATTCTGGAAGGGTTCGATCTTTCTTACACCGGCTTCAATACGGAAGAAACATTGCATTTGATGGTCGAGTCCAAGAAACTCGCGTATGAAGACCGCGCCAAGCACTACGCCGATCCGCATTTTTATGACATACCGATGGAAACCTTACTCTCCAAAAAGTATGCTGAAGAACGCAGAGAGCTAATCGGAGAACGCGCTGCACGAACACTCACCACAGGCGTGCCCGGACTGAAAGATGGCGACACCATTTATCTCACCACCGCAGATAAACACGGCAACATGGTTTCCCTTATACAAAGTAATTTCCGGGGAATGGGTACCGGATTTGTAGTTCCAGGCACCGGATTCAGTTTTCAAAACAGAGGTGAGCTTTTTTCAACTGACCCGGACCACCCTAATGTATATGCACCTGGGAAACGCCCTTTTCACACCATCATTCCTGGTTTTGCTATGAAAGATGGAAAGCCGTGGTTCAGTTTCGGAGTGATGGGGGGCGAGCATCAACCAATTGGACATGTAACCATCATAACTAATGTGATTGATTTTGGCATGAACATACAGGAAGCCGGCGATGCATTGCGCTGGACCCATGAAGGATCGACTGATCCAACAGAAGATTATTCAGCCATGCTACACGATGTTGGTAAGCTGATGTTTGAATCACAAATTGATTATCAGGTCGTTCGCGGACTTAGGAACCGTGGTCATACTGTCCAAATTGGCGGCGGATTTTACGGGCGCTATCAGGGTATTCTTCGGGATCATAAAAACGGTGTATATTTTGGAGCGTCTGAATCGAGAGTGGATGGACAAGCTGCGGGGTATTGAGACCATACATCTATTTATATTGATAGTTTACCATTGAAAAGGCTTTTGAACAAATTCAGTTTTTCAAGTTTTGAATATTGGTTCATGTTCTTTCATTTCTTATAATTAAATGCAGATTTTCCAATATCCACCTTTAGCAGGACCAATTCTTTCTACAATTCCAATTTCCTTAAGTTTTGAAATTTGTTTTTCAATAGCTCGAGTTGATATCTGAACTATTTCTGCCATTTCTGAGATGGTTATATATTTATCATTGAGCATTAGGACTATGATTTGCTCCGAACTTTCTCCGAACTTTTCTCCGAACTTTCTCCGAACTTTTTTAAGATCATTGTTGTGCTTAATACTTAATATTAATGGGTTTACAATGTACTCATCCCGTAGCATGCTTATATGGTCTTTTGTATTCTCCGAACTTTCTCCGTATGTACTCCGAACTCTCTTCGGCTTCTTAAATATTTTACTCAGAAAGCCTCCCTGTTCATCTTTTAAAATCGGTTCAGGTAATTCGGCTTCTTTACAGGCTTCAATAATTTTGATGGTTCCTCGTCCCCAGGAATCAATATAACCAGCTCTAAAACAGGTGTCTGCTATCAATGGGTTTCTTGGTTTGGAGCGATGAACTTTCTTTAAATCTTTTTCGGTTATCCCATCCGGTAAACCGCCATCATTCCAAACACTGAAATTTTTTTCGTATAAACGGATTTGAGTTGCGGCACCCATATAATTTCGATGTACCAAGGCATTGAGAATCATTTCACGGACTGCAGCTACCGGATACTCATCCCGTTCAACTCTTTGCATGCCCATGAAATCAATCGGGTGTATAAAAAATTTAGCGTTAAGTATTTCACCAATTTGGTCTTTGAGTTGAATCAGATTGCCTTCAATCACTTCATGAAATTTTAAGTCGGCATCTGATTTTCCGAAGTTTCCAATTTTGACAGCAATGTTTGGATAAAATTTTCCTGGATCTTTTCCAAACAAGACAATTGCAGCTCTTTTCAATTGACCATTTTCTATCAGACGTAGTTTTTCGAGTAAGTCAGAAACAGCAATATTGTCTTCAACAATGACTCGTTTAGCAATTTTCGCATCTTTCAGGAATTGCTTAATGCTGGATTCATCAATGTCATTTATGGAAGCTCTTTGTTCGGGGATATCATCCCAAGTTTTTCCGGTACGCTTGAGGATGAATTCATTTAAGGTCAAGCCTTTCAATTCCTGAAGCGTGCTTCCGGTGCGGACATAATATTTACCCCTTACGGAGATGGGAACATCAAAACGTGGAACTATTATTTCAAGGAAATACTTACCATTTTCGCTTTGCAGATTGACTTCAGCATACACACCCAGTATATCCCGAAATTTATTGGGTAAATCTTCCAGTAGTTTGTTGTGATTTGCAATGCCTGTGACCTTACCCGAATCGTCAATTCCAATAAACAACCGTCCACCATTTGCATTGGCAAAACCGCAAATCCATTTTAAGTGTTCGTCGCGCCAGTTAGCTTTGTATTCTATCTTGTGGGACTCGGTCACAGATTAAAATCTTTAAAATTGCAGGATTTTAATTTTGATTAATATAGGGGATAATTTATTCAGTATTAAATAGCTTTAGATTTATTAATATGCTGCTTTTCATAATCTTTACCAATGAGTATTCTTCGTTATATGTGTCCTAAAATTGAAAATTAGTACTTCATTGTTTTGTAGCCTAATTTTTGTAAACCAATAAACTTGATTTTACGCTTCATTGCGCATGGTGCTGTTTGATAAAAAGCCCGAAATTGCTTTAATTCCATTCAATCAAAAAAGTAACTCAATAAATTAATTACGTGACTTCAAAAATCAGATACGGAATGATTGGCGGCGGAGCAGGAGCCTTCATCGGGGCGGTGCACCGAAAAGCTGCTGCCCTTGACAGTAAGCTTGAACTCGTTTGCGGGGCATTCAGCAGTAATCCGGAAAAATCAAAAACATCGGGTGAAGAACTCGGGCTTGATGCTACCCGTGTGTACGGTTCATTTAAAGAGATGATGGCCTCCGAAAGGAAACTTCCCGCTGATGTGAGGATGCAGGCCGTTTCTATCGTTACACCCAATCACGTACATTTCGAACCGGCGATGGAAGCTTTAGAAAACGGGTTTCATGTCATTATCGATAAGCCCATCACATTTTCGCTTGATGAAGCCAAAAAACTACATCAAAAGGTAAAAGAAACGGGCTTGGTTCTGGCACTTACGCATACCTACACCGGCTATCCGATGGTAAAGGAAATGCGCCTTAGAAATGCAAATGGTGCAATTGGTACTATCCGAAAAGTATATGTTGAATATCCTCAAGGATGGCTTTCCACTTTTCTGGAAAGGGACGGCAACAAGCAGGCTACCTGGCGAACCGACCCGTCAAAATCCGGAGCTGGCGGAGCAACCGGCGATATCGGAACCCATGCCGCAAACCTCGCTGAGTATGTGAGCGGGCTTCATATTTCGGAAGTATGTGCCGACATCAATATTATGGTGTCTGGCCGTAAACTCGATGATGATGCCGCCGCATTACTCCGTTTCAATAATGGTGCATCCGGGGTCCTGATTGCAACGCAAGTCGCCGCTGGCGAAGAGAATAACCTGAAAGTTCGTGTATATGGCGAAAAAGGCGGGTTCGAATGGACTCATACCGACTCCAACACCTTGCTCTATAAACCGCTTGATGCACCCGTTCTGATTTTGCGTGCCGGAACCGGATATTTAAGCAATACTGCCGCATCTAACCTGAGGCTTCCGGCAGGCCATCCTGAAGGGTATCTGGAAGCTTTCGCCAACATTTATGTCGCATTTACAAAAGCGATATCCGACCATGCGTCGGGCACTTTCACTCATGAAGATGATTACGATTTTCCCGGAGCTGCAGATGGTGTAAGAGGAATGGCCTTCGTGGAGACAATGGTGCGATCGGGTAATTCATCCCAAAAATGGACAAAATTTGAAGTCTAAATTCTAATATGAATCACAACATCACAAAGTCACTAAGTTTGTATAAAAAAGTTTATGACTTAGTATCATTATGGTAAACATAAAGTTATTATGAAAACAATTAAAGGACCGGCCATTTTTCTTGCACAGTTTATTGGGGATGATGCCCCGTTTAATTCTCTTGAATCCCTTTGCCATTGGTCTGCTTCAATGGGGTATAAAGGGGTGCAAATCCCGACTTGGGAATCACGGCTTATTGACCTCGACAAAGTGGCCGAAAGTAAAACGTTTGCAGATGAATACAAAGGAAAAATAGAAGAAACCGGTGTAACCATCACCGAACTATCCACACACCTGCAAGGTCAGCTCGTAGCCGTTCATCCGGCTTATGACGATATGTTTGATGGGTTTGCTCCTGAGCATCTGCGCGGAAACCCAAAAGCAAGAACCGAGTGGGCTGTGGATACGGTAAAAAAAGCCGCTAAAGCCAGCAGAAATCTTGGGATTGATGTTCATGCATCTTTTACCGGAGCTTTACTCTGGCATACGCACTATCCGTGGCCACAACGTCCAGCCGGATTGGTGGAAGACGGTTTTGCAGAACTTGCCCGTCGCTGGAAGCCGATTTTAGATGAATTTGACAAACATGGAGTGGATATCTGCTATGAAGTCCATGCCGGTGAGGATGTCCATGATGGTGTAACGTACGAGCGCTTTCTCGAAGCGACCGAAAATCACCCCAGAAACAAACTGTTGTATGATCCCAGTCATTTTATTCTGCAACAGCTCGATTATCTTCAGTTCATCGATATCTATCATGAAAAAATCGGAATGTTCCATGTAAAAGATGCCGAGTTTAACCCCACCGGCAGAAGCGGTGTGTATGGTGGATTTCAGGGCTGGGCTGATCGTCCCGGACGGTTCCGCTCCCTTGGCGATGGTCAGGTGGATTTTGCTGCCATTTTCAGCAAACTATCACAATATGGTTTTGACGGCTGGGCCGTACTTGAGTGGGAATGCTGCATCAAAAGCCCGGAACAGGGGGCAGCCGAAGGCGCACCATTCATTGAAAGCCACATTATAGAAGTAACCGAAAAAGCCTTTGATGATTTCGCCGCCACTGCCCCCGATAAGAAACTAAACCGGAAGGTTTTGGGGTTGGAGTAGGGTTTAATTTAGAATTAAATCCATCTCAAACCTTTATTTTGATTTGATCTGTATTTTTTAGTTTTGGTTCTATTAGGTTTGATATTTCTTAGCTTTAATTCTGAGTCACTCAGTAAACTCCAAATCTTAAAGTAATATTCTTAAAGTCACTTTTTTAATTTGATTAATAACAATAATTTATATTAGTTAAACTTTGTGTCTTCGTGCCTTCCTGGTTCATTTCACACTTTTCGGAGCCTACTCATTTTTGAATTATTTTACTGATCGTAACAACTTATTTTTAATAATCAACATGCCCAAAATATTTAAACAAGTAAACGATTTTGTGAGCCTTCTTGACCCTGCTGAAAATGTACTTCTTAACATGAATCAGAATGAAGCAGAGGCACGCATTCTTTCCGGAGATCCGGAGCGAATCAGGGAGATAAAAGGTTCTTATGCCATGGTCGTTAAGGATGGCCAACAGGTTACACTAGCTCGTTCCATCAGCAGACCGCTTCGTTATTTTATGGCGAAACAGGTAGCAGGACCGTTGCTTGTTGTAGCTGAACGAATCGATGAAATCTACGAATACCTTAAAAGCCAGAATTTACACCATCAGTTTAATCCAGCTTATACGCGCATGGTTCCAGCACATTATGTGGTTAAACTGAATGTAGTGGGATGTCCTGATCCAAATCCCGATTATACCCGTTACTTTATACCTGAGCGGGAAACTCTGCCTGCTGACCTTAATGCAATTGGCCAGGCTTATGTAGGCGCGATGGCGAATGAGTGCCAAACATGGCTTCAGAGCATCCCGGAAAATGAACCGATCGGAGTGCTTTTTTCAGGTGGAATCGATAGTGGTTCAGTTTTCCTGGTTCTGTATCACACCATGCTGAAACTGGGGATGTCACCGCAACGACTAAAAGCATTTACACTATCCGTTAACAACGGTCCCGATGCGCAGCAGGCGAACGCTTTCTTAGATTCCCTTGGCATGGGAATTTTTCACGAAATTATGGAAGGAACCCTATCTGACCTCGACTATAAGAAAGCCATACACGTAATTGAAGATTACAAACAGCGTGATGTGGAAGCCGCCACAACTTCACTCGCCTTGTGCAAACTCATCCGTCAGCGCTATCCGGATTGGAACTATCTGGTTGATGGCGATGGTGGCGATGAAAACCTAAAAGCCTATCCCATAGAGGAAAATCCGGAGCTGACCATCCGTAGCGTACTCAATAATCCGCTTCTGTACCATGAGGGCTGGGGCGTGGATAAAATCAAGCATTCACTCACCTATTCAGGTGGACAAAGCAGGGGTGCGGTTCGTACATGGGCTCCGGCAAAACACTATGGCTTTAAGGGATTCAGCCCCTACAGCCTGCACAGTGTGATTCAGGTTTCTGAAGGCATTCCGTTTATCGAGCTCACCGATTGGCAACACGAAAAACTGTACAATCTGAAAGGTGAAGTGGTTCGTCGTGGAGTTAAGGCTGTCACAGGAATAGATATGCCGGTCAATCCGAAAAGGCGTATGCAGGAAGGAACCGTTGGTGATAACGGCTTTGGTGATGTCTTTGAGGAGAATGAAATTGCATACCGACTCTATTTTCAGTCCCTTTATGTATGATAACGCAGCGGTGGTTTCACACAGGTCTGCCAAGGAAAAGGTAAATGCGTGGAAACCGTATCATTTTATTCATGAAACAGAACCGGATAGGAATGGTGAGCTTCAACGGATAAATACGATTTTTCTTACTAATCGTGAGTGTCCGTTTAAATGTGTTTTTTGCGATTTATGGAAGCATACCCTTGATGATCCCACTCCAAAAGGCGCCATTCCGGCACAAATCCGATACGCTCTTGACAGGCTACCCAAAGCTGATGTTATCAAATTGTATAACAGCGGAAATTTTTTTGATGTCAGCGCCATACCGCTTGAAGATTATCCAGAAATCGCCACTCTTATATCCGATTACAAGCGTGTGATTGTCGAAAATCATCCCCGAATCGGACGAAAACACATCCTTCCGTTTCAAAAAATGTTGACTGCACGGCTTGAAATTGCTCTTGGCATTGAAACCATCCATCCGGAAGTATTACCCAAACTAAACAAGAAAGTAACGGTTCAGGATATTGAGGACACCGTACATTTTTGTATCTCTAATGGCATCGATTTACGCGGATTTATACTGTTGAATCCCCCGTTCATCACTAATAAGGATGAATACCGTTATTGGTGTCTCGAAACCGTAAAATTTGCCTTTAATATAGGTTTTTCCACGGTGTCCATCATTCCCGTAAGAACTGGAAACGGATTGATGGAAAGGTTATTAGATAATGGTGCATATATACCACCCGATTTGACGATACTTGAATCTGTTTTTTGCGATGTCTTAAAGATGAAAAAGGGAATCGTTTTTATTGATTTATGGGATATAGAACAATTCTGGCAAGGAGATAAAAATCTGTACCATGATTTCAAAAACAGACTTGAAATGATGAACCAAACTCAACGAGCTCTTTGATTGAACCTTTTTTAAATGATCAAAAAGAAAGATACACGTTTTGATATTATGGTAATAGGTTCCGGTTTTGCCGGTTCTTTATTATCAATCATTCTAAAAAAACAAGGTAAGTCTGTAGTATTGGTTGAACAGGGAACTCATCCACGCTTTAGTATAGGCGAATCATCCACTCCGATAGCTGACATGATACTTCGTTCACTTGCAAAGAAATACAATGTTTCTTTTCTGAACAAACTATCAAGGTATGGAAGTTGGATTGATCATTATCCTGAATTGCTTTGTGGACTTAAACGCGGTTTTAGCTATTATTTTCATGATAAGGGAAAGTTCTTTTACACAGATAAGCAGCATTCAAATGAATTACTTGTTGCTGCCAGCTCATCAAATTTGGAATCTGATACACAGTGGTATCGTCCTGACCTAGACATGTTTTTTGTGAATAAAGCCATTGAAACAGGTGTGCATTACGTTGATAAAACCGCTGTTCATTCCTGTGAAAGAGAGTTTGATAATCTTTGGAAGATTTCTCTTGAAGGAATGTTAACAGATGAGGTTACAGCTTCATATATCATTGATGCTACCGGTTCACCTGATTTTTCGATTCGTTATTTAAAATCAAAACCTTCTACTATCGACTTCAAAACTATCTCTTTTGCAGTCTATAGTCATTTTTCGGGGGTAAAATACTGGCAGGATTATCTTCAAGAAAATGCATTTAACACTAATGATTATCCGTTTCACACCGACCACGCTGCACTGCATCACCTCATAGATGTAGGTTGGCTTTGGATGCTTCGTTTCAGAAATGATGTACTCAGTGCAGGTTTTTTAATTGATCCCACTGACGATGATTCTCCGTTTGATTCAACTGCTGAAGACCTTTGGAATAACACCCTCAGCAAGTATCCATCGTTACTTTCACTATTCCAACATTCAAAGTTGGCATCTTCGCCGGGGAAAATTATAAAGTCCGGAAGGCTTCAACGGATGAATGAACATGCTTTTGGAGATGGCTGGGTTTGTCTTCCGCATTCTGTCGGGTTTATTGACCCGTTACACAGCACGGGAATTGCATTTGCACTTACAGGTGTGGAACGCCTTGCTTCTATATTTGAACCTGATGATACATCTTTCCTTAACATCAAATCGATGCTTCAGTTGTATCAATCAAACCTGCATAAAGAACTGATTCTCATAGATTATTTGGTTTCAGGATGCTATTTGAGTCGCAAGCAACCGCAAGTTTTCCAGGCTTGGCTGATGTGGTATTTCGTCTGTTCCATCAATTATGAACAAGCGCGACAAAGTGGTGAAATTCCCAAGTCTTTTTTAATGGCGGATGACACCCATTTATTCCAACTCATTCAACAGTCTTATACAGAGTTGACCAAGTTAAAAGCTGATGATTTTCCGGATGATGATTGCGCAACGTTCATTCAAAATGTGAAATTGCTAATCAAACCTTACAATAACGTTGGATTATTAGATAGCCAAAACCGAAATATGTATCATCATACAGCGGTTAATCTGTTAGATAAATGATTTTCATGATGCCTTCTATCATCTGTCAAACGATATCAATCCGCCTACATCTCGTTTCCGAATATTCCTTTGATTAGTTATGTTCTTTTTTGAAAATCAAAGGCGTATCATCATACCGCGCCACAATAATGAGTTGCGTTCCATCCGCACGGGTGAGTTCGATGATGCGACGGCCTTGTCCGGGTACGATAAAGCCACTATCGGATGGTTTCAGGCTATACATTTCAGGCGTTGATTTTTCATCCTTTGCTAATGGTTGTATCATCACGCCCCTGCTTGCATCATACGGGCCGGCCTGCGGTTTTACTTCATACAGATTTCCGGCCATCAGCACCTCGGGTAAGCCATCACCGGTCATGTCGGTGGTTAGGATACCGTACATGGGCGCCAATTGCGCGCGTGCAGGTAACCGTTCCATGATGAATCCTTCCCCGGTATTTCGCAGCAGCACACTTGCCAGTTCAGTAGCCTGAAGTTGACGTGTTCGCTCCAGCTCTTCTTTGGTAAACACCTCTTGCACGGTCTTGCCCGCATAGCTGGCATAATCGGGAAAGCGTTCTGATAAGGAGGGGATTTCATCTAATAAATCATGCCGCAAGGCCACCGGATATTCCCTGCCCCCACGGTTTGTAGTGAGGATATGATTCACTACTCCGTTTCCTTCAAAGTCGCCAATCCACATCCGCAACGGGTGGTCTTCGCTGGCTTTGAACAAGGAGTTCAGCCCGTGGTTGGCCGCTATCAGGTCTAAGCGTCCATTGCCGGTTACATCTGCTGCTGTGAGGGCATTCCACCAGCCGGTGGTTGAGCCCAGGTTCAGTTGATTGGTGATTTCTTCAAACCGGTTGCCCCGGTTGGCAAAGACCCGCACCGGCATCCACTCTCCGGTTATCACCAGCTCTTGATTGCCGTCTGCGGTCAGGTCAGCCCACAGCGCATCGGTGACCATACCGGCTTCGGTGAGCTCCGGCAACCAGGTTTGAGTGACATCGGTGAAGGCTCCTGTACCATCGCCCGCCAACAGATACGAGGGCGCGGAAATACCCACGGCAAACGGACGCAATCGGGTTCCGACAAATACATCCAGATTGCCGTCGCCGGTGAAGTCCGCCGCCCGCACCACTGAGCCGGATTCAAAGCGCCCGGGGCCGGGTAAGGGCTGTGGGGATTTTCGAAGGTTTCCGGTTCCGTCATTCAGGTACAGCCGGTCTTGCAATGCCAAAGAAGCGCTCGAAAAGGAGTTGCCACCACTTACAACATACAGGGCATCGGCTCCGCTGCCGGTCGCGTCAAAGAACTGACAGTCGATATCTTCGGATTCCGCATCGGCTTCGAACAGTTCGTTCTGATGACGAGTAAAGCCGCCATCGCTTTGCTGTACAAACAGTGCTCCGGGTTGATTGCGCGCCCCGCCAATGTAGAAATCATCTAATCCATCTCCGTTGATATCTCCCTTGCACAGAGCCGGCCCTTCGGTGGATCGCATGTGTACGAGCAGGCGTTCACGGGTAAAGTCGTTGTAATCAAACCGCTGATGCGAATAATCCAGGCCTGTGGATTCGGTGATATCGCTCAGCAGTGGCAAAGAATGGTTGGCCACAAAATCACCGGGCAGGGTTGCCGGAGGTGGAGATGGAACCGGACGATTTTCGGATTCAGATTGATTCAGGGTGATGCGCGCGGGAACCTGAATATCGGTCATGCGGGAGGTTCTGCCATCGGGCCAGCGAAGGATGAGGGAATCGATGCGGGAGGCTTCACCCAGCCCCATGTGCAGGCCCGGCTCCACACTCGACTGGAACCCGCGCTGGAGCATGTGCTCGCGGTAGCGGTAGGTGCCATCTGATGCCCAGACCTGCAGTTGCGCGCCGATGGCTTGGGTATTGGGTGCTTCACCAACCAGATCTACCCGCAGCCAGCTGCGCTCAGGGTGAAGCTCAACCGCGCGATTCCGGTAGATTCGCGCCGGACCATTCACATTGTTGATAACCAAATCCAGAGCGCCATCGCCATTCAAATCTGCCCAGGCCGCGCCGCTGGAAAACCCCGGCTCATCCAGGCCCCACTCAACCGTTCGATCAGTAAACCGAAGCTCGCCATCATTGCCAAAAAGTACATTGCGAATGGGGTTGGAAGGAATCATATCAACCAGTCTCTTAAAATCTACACCTTCCGCAAGAATAATGGCTCTCATGGTTTCTTCCGTTGAAATTTCACTCAGATAATCCATATTGGTAATATCCTGCACAAGACCGTTCGTAACAAAAATGTCGTTATTACCATTGTGGTCAAAATCAGCCAACAAAACCGCCCAGCTCCAATCGGTGGCTTCTGTTCCGGTCATTCGGCTTGCTTCATGGTAATCGTTTCCACCGGAATTCAGATGTAACGTATTTCTGGTAAACTGATGCCCATATCCCCACTTCACTTTATCTTGATATAAATCCCAATTCTCATACATTGTTACCTGTTTAGTTCTGCTTTCATCAAAAGGCAACATATCCAGTACATAAATATCCGGCCAGCCATCGTTATTCAAATCTGCAATATCCGCTCCCATTGATGCAGCGCTCATACTTCTAAATTTTTCTTCTGCCACCTCTCGAAAGGTACCATCACCGTTATTCATATAGACGTAATCTCGCTCGAAAAAATCATTCGCTATAAAAATATCAGGGAGTCCATCTTTATTTAAATCTGAAATAGTCGAACTCAAAGCAAATCCTATAATACTGCTGTATAAACCCGCTTCTTCGGTAACATCAGTAAATTTCCCGTTATCATTCCGAAATAACCTATCACCTCCGGGACGATTTCTTTCTTCCCTCAAATTATTTGACAAATCGAAAGAACTAATGGCTTTGTCTTCATTATTAATCAAATACATATCCATCAATCCATCTCCATTATAATCGAAAAAAGTGGCATGAATGGCGTATCCGTCGTCGTTTAAGCCGTAATCAGCAGCCATTTCAGTGAAGGTTAAATCACCATTATTGATGAATAATTCATTCCGACGATCTCCCAACTTTCCTGAGTTTAGCACATAGATATCAAGTAAACCATCACTGTCAATATCCACAAAACTGACTCCAGTTGACCAAGATTTTGAGCCGGAAACTCCAGCCGTTTCAGTAATATCTTCAAACTGAAAGTTACCCTTGTTTAAAAACAAACGGTTCTCTCCAAAATTACTAACGAGATAAATATCCGGTAGTCCATCTCCATTAATATCGCCAACCCCCACGCCTCCACCGTCATAAAAATTACGATAGTTATATATATTAAAATCAGGGTTATAATCGAGTCTATTCTCAAAAATTAATCCACTATCTTCTGGCGAGATAAAAGTAAAAAGCGGTTCTGTCTTATCTTTTTTTGAACAGGAAAAAAGAACAAAAAACACACTTAAACATATAAAAATACATCGATTATTTATCATAGAAAGCCTATTCCGTATATCTTAAATCTTTCATGATAAAATGTACAATCATTTCATCTTTCCTATAAATACTTATAGCACGATTGCCTTTTACACTGAAGAATCCATTTTTTTGAATATTCGGAAGATACATCCATTGAAATTTTTGATCGTATTCTTTTTCAAAGTAATCACGTAAATGAACCATCAAGCTGTCTGATGAACGTTCTTTGTTCCAGGGTGCCCAAGCCGTATAATTTACTTCTACCGGCATTCTTGATACTTTAGCATCTTCAAAATCTGGAAAGAAACTAATTTTTGATTTATAGGGAAGCCAATCAGGTTCATATTCAACTTTCACTAATCCTGTTATTTTCCCTTCTTGATTGAGTCCCCAACTATGCTCAAAAAAATCGTCACGGGGCATTCCAAAATAATATCCAAGAAACAGGCTATCCTCTACAATACCGGATTCAAGGCCTTTTTTTATCATTCCTTCATAGTCTAATGGTTCTTGTTTACATGCAGTAAAAACACATGCAATACTTAGAATGAAAACTATAATTTGATATCTCATAAACGACTGTAATCTAAAATATGGTTGAAAATGGACTTGCAGATTATGGTTTGCTTTTTCCATGCTTAATGTATGAATCCTTTTTGAAAAATCATGTTTTTTTAATCAGTTGAACTGTTTTTCCGAAATACTAAGGGCGTATCATCATACCGCGCCACAATAATGAGTTGCGTTCCATCCGCACGGGTGAGTTCAATGATGCGACGGCCTTGTCCGGGTACGATAAAGCCGCTGTCTGAATCGCTAAGACTGCCCGGCTGTTGCTCCCCTTCCCTGTCCATAACAATTAAGGCACCCCGGCTTGCATCATACGGGCCGGCCTGCGGTTTCACTTCATACAGATTTCCGGCCATCAGCACCTCGGGTAAGCCATCACCGGTCAGGTCGGTGGTTAGGATACCGTACATGGGCGCCAGTTGCGCGCGTGCAGGTAACCGTTCCATGATGAATCCTTCCCCGGTATTTCGCAGCAGCACACTTGCCAGTTCAGTGACCTGAAGTTGACGTGTTCGCTCCAGCTCTTCTTTGGTAAACACCTCTTGCACGGTCTTGCCCGCATAGCTGGCATAATCGGGAAAGCGTTCTGATAAGGAGGGGATTTCATCTAATAAATCATGCCGCAAGGCCACCGGATATTCCCTGCCCCCACGGTTTGTAGTGAGGATATGATTCACTACTCCGTTTCCTTCAAAGTCGCCAATCCACATCCGCAACGGGTGGTCTTCGCTGGCTTTGAACAAGGAGTTCAGCCCGTGGTTGGCCGCTATCAGGTCTAAGCGTCCATTGCCGGTTACATCTGCTGCTGTGAGGGCATTCCACCAGCCGGTGGTTGAGCCCAGGTTCAGTTGATTGGTGATTTCTTCAAACCGGTTGCCCCGGTTGGCAAAGACCCGCACCGGCATCCACTCTCCGGTTATCACCAGCTCTTGATTGCCGTCTGCGGTCAGGTCAGCCCACAGCGCATCGGTGACCATACCGGCTTCGGTGAGCTCCGGCAACCAGGTTTGAGTGACATCGGTGAAGGCTCCTGTACCATCGCCCGCCAACAGATACGAGGGCGCGGAAATACCCACGGCAAACGGACGCAATCGGGTTCCGACAAATACATCCAGATTGCCGTCGCCGGTGAAGTCCGCCGCCCGCACCACTGAGCCGGATTCAAAGCGCCCGGGGCCGGGTAAGGGCTGTGGGGATTTTCGAAGGTTTCCGGTTCCGTCATTCAGGTACAGCCGGTCTTGCAATGCCAAAGAAGCGCTCGAAAAGGAGTTGCCACCACTTACAACATACAGGGCATCGGCTCCGCTGCCGGTCGCGTCAAAGAACTGACAGTCGATATCTTCGGATTCCGCATCGGCTTCGAACAGTTCGTTCTGATGACGAGTAAAGCCGCCATCGCTTTGCTGTACAAACAGTGCTCCGGGTTGATTGCGCGCCCCGCCAATGTAGAAATCATCTAATCCATCTCCGTTGATATCTCCCTTGCACAGAGCCGGCCCTTCGGTGGATCGCATGTGTACGAGCAGGCGTTCACGGGTAAAGTCGTTGTAATCAAACCGCTGATGCGAATAATCCAGGCCTGTGGATTCGGTGATATCGCTCAGCAGTGGCAAAGAATGGTTGGCCACAAAATCACCGGGCAGGGTTGCCGGAGGTGGAGATGGAACCGGACGATTTTCGGATTCAGATTGATTCAGGGTGATGCGCGCGGGAACCTGAATATCGGTCATGCGGGAGGTTCTGCCATCGGGCCAGCGAAGGATGAGGGAATCGATGCGGGAGGCTTCACCCAGCCCCATGTGCAGGCCCGGCTCCACACTCGACTGGAACCCGCGCTGGAGCATGTGCTCGCGGTAGCGGTAGGTGCCATCTGATGCCCAGACCTGCAGTTGCGCGCCGATGGCTTGGGTATTGGGTGCTTCACCAACCAGATCTACCCGCAGCCAGCTGCGCTCAGGGTGAAGCTCAACCGCGCGATTCCGGTAGATTCGCGCCGGACCATTCACATTGTTGATAACCAAATCCAGAGCGCCATCGCCATTCAAATCTGCCCAGGCCGCGCCGCTGGAAAACCCCGGCTCATCCAGGCCCCACTCAACCGTTCGATCAGTAAACCGAAGCTCGCCATCATTGCCAAATAGTACATTCCGGATGGGGTGTGAAGACATCTGATCCATCAATTGCATAATTACGTTTTCTTCACCGGATTGAATCATACCTCTGATTTTTGTCGGATTCGCGATTATCTCAACAAAATCCTGATCAAGTAAATCTTTGTATATACCATTTGAGACGAAAATGTCATTATTTCCATTGTGGTTGAAATCAGCCAACAAAACCGCCCAGCTCCAATCGGTGGCTTCTACCCCCGATAATCTTCCAATCTCAGCAAAGCTTTTATCACCCCTGTTTATTTGTAGCGTATTCCGGGTAAATTTATGATGAAAACCACGTTCTAACAGATTTTGATATTCATTCCAAGACTCAATATTCATTTTTGATTTTAAGCGCTTTTCCTCAAATGGTAGCATATCAGATACATAAACATCCGGCCATCCGTCATTATTCAAATCTGCAATATCCGAACCCATTGAACTGTAACTCAGGCTTCTTATCATTTCAGTTAACGATTCTGTGAAAGTACCATCACCATTGTTCAGATACAGATAATCACGCTCAAAAAAGTCGTTTGCTACATATAAATCCACCAATCCATTTCTGTTAATGTCCGTAGCAACGGCACTTAACCCGAACCCAATTTTACTGCTATAAATTCCGGCATCATTAGAGACATCGGTAAAATATTCCCCATCGTTTCTGTATAATTTACTCGCTCCTTCTGCATCCGGATTTAACCGCTCGCTTCCCAATACATCGCTAAAACCACTTAGAGAATGAAATGAATTGGAAACCAAGTACAAATCTAAACGGCCATCATTATTATAATCAAAAAAAATAGCATGTGTTGACAGATTGGAATCATCGACTCCATATTCTTCAGACGATTCTGTAAAAGTTAAATTTCCATTATTGATAAAAAGCTCATTATGGCGCCTCCCGCCTTCGTTTGGTCCTGATTTGGTGATAAATATATCTAATAAACCGTTACCATTGACATCTGCAAAACTAACTCCGGTAGTCCATAATCCTTCAGAATTAAGGCCTGCAGAATCGGTAATATCCTCAAAATTAAAATCCCCTTTATTCAAATAAAGTTTATTGGAGGTCATATTTCCTGTCAGGAATATATCTGGTAAACCATCCTTATTAATATCTCCGATTGCAACTCCGCCACCGTTATAGAAATTGCGAAATAAATACATATTAAATTCTTCGGTTGGGTATAGATTATTTTCGAATAAAACTCCTGAATATTCAGGTGGTATGGATTCAAATAGAGTATCTCCCCCTTTCTCGTTTTGAGAACAAGAAAGTAGAGCTATTACAATAGCGAAAATTAATATTGAGCAGATGAATTTATACATACATGAAGTATAACTGAAAACAGAATAAAATATGTGCATACTCTAAAATATTAGCCAAAAAAAAGGCCGCATATAGCGGCCTTTTCTGGAACTATGCTCAATTAATTAGTCGTAATCAGGGTTTTGATTCAAATTAGGGTTAGCCTGAATTTGATCAAGTGGAATAGGGAACACATTTCTGAATGATTCAGAAACGCCTTTTTCCCACCATGGATCGTTGAAGCGAGTCGCTCCACCATCAACACCATCAAACCGGATCATATCCTGACGTCTCCACATTTCTGTGTACAGTTCGCGTCCACGCTCAGCAAGAAGATTTTCCGCATTAATAGGAATTGATCCTACACCTGCACGGGCACGGATTGCATCGAGATGTCCCTGACCACCACCATTAAGTCTCCACTCTGCTTCAGCCATCATTAGCACAACGTCAGCATAACGGAAAACCGGGAAGTCATTATTCAAGTTCGATGTGGCTCCAATTTCATATTCAAATTTATTGAAGCGAGCTCCCATTTGGCGAGAAAGTGGTGTTTGCATTACAATAGCCTGAATTTCAGGTGTAATAGTGAGGTGATGTCCGGGAGCAATATCAGCGTCAATAATCGGTTCGCCACTCAAGGAGAATTGAGGACCCACAACAAAACCTTCACGACGAGCATCATTTTCTTCAAACGATTCATAGAATGCCTGAAGCGTTGTATATCCATTCCAAGGCTGTTCCTGGAAATCAAATGTATCCTGATGACCATAGTGAAGTGTCATGTGATGCATGTTAAATCCAGGAAGGAATACTTCATCATAAGGAATGGCAAATATTGTTTCAGGAGAACCTTCGTTATTTGTTGAAAAGTTATCAAAGTAACTGGTAGCAAGATTAAACAAACCAGATGTCATGATTTCATTTAATTGATCTCTCGCATCAGCCCATCTCTGAGTACCAGTATAAACTTCTGCATTCAAATATAACTTGGCTAACAGAAAGTGAGCGGCATATTTATTAAAGCGGCCATAGGTTGCACGCGGATCGTCGCTTAATAAATCAATCGACGCGAGTAATTCAGATTCAACGAAATTAAAAACTTCGGTTCTTCCTGTTTGAAAATCAGCATTGTTTGCCGGATTTTCAGGGGCATTTTCAAAATCATCTACAATAGGCACATTACCAAAATTATCTAACAAGAAATAATAGTAGAATGCACGCATTGCCCTGAGTTCTGCAATGAATGAAGCTGCCAATTCAGGATCGGCATTACCTGCATCAACTGCACTTTCAAATTGAAAGATCAGTCGATTAGTGTTACTAACGCCTGAGAACAAAAAGTTCCATGAACCATTTGTTGGACCGTGCTCTATATCGATAGTATGGCGATGGGCATCGACCCAAATAAAACCATCCTCCCAGTCAGCCCCCTTTACAGGAATGGCAGCTTGATCAGAGCTAATTTCGTTCAGGGAGAACAAACCACCATGATTTTGCCAAGCCGCAAGGGTGGTATAAGCCTCACCTAATGCAGCAACAAACTGGTCTTCGTTCTGGAAGAAATTTTCTTCCGTTAATTCACTGGATATCGTTTCAGTTAAGTCTGTACATGCGTAACTGAAGAAAACCAGCAAAATACCTGCAATTGCAATTTTTGAGATATTCAGATATTTCATAGTTAATTCTTTATTGATTTAATATTCTTAAAAACCTAATTGGACACCAAACACGAACGAGCGTTGTGTAAACCAGTTGCTGCGTCTTTCAATACCAGGTGCAAGTGGGTCAGCGCCCTCTGAACGACCAGCATTGTCGGTTGGCCCGGGATCAGCGAAGCGTACTTCAGGATCAATTCCTGAGTAGTTTGTGATGGTAAACACATTGTTTACTGTACCATACATACGCAATTCTCTGATTGGTGAATTCGATGGAAGACTGAAGTTGTAACCCAGCGTAATGTTTTCCAATCTCAGGAATGATGCGTCCTCAACCTGAAAGCTTGAGAAACGTGGTGCTTCTGTCAGCTCAATGATATCCAATGTGCTTGACATTACGTTTCTTGAGGAGATAAAAAATGGATTCTGATGGAAGATGTTGAATGTGTTCACCAGATCATGACCGAAGGCACCTCTGAAAAACATGTTCAAATCGAAGTTTTTATAATTGAAGGTGTTCGTCCAACCTAATTCAAAATCTGGAATACCATTACCAATTACCTGGCGGTCGTCGGCGGTCATTTCATCTGAATTTTTTTCGTTTCCATCATTATCTAAGAACAACCATTCTCCATCCGGGCCAATTCTTGAGAATTTCCAACCCCAGATTTCTCCAATCGGACGACCCTCCTGTAGGCGAATCATGGGTGTATCATTCAAACCGGGAGCGCCTACATTAGAGCGGGTTTCAAAACCGGCAGAGAATTTTTCGAGGATGGTTTCATTGGTTGAAAATACCACCCCAGTACTCCATTTGAAATCAGTATTATCAAATGCCATGTAATTTAGGGCAGCTTCAAAACCTTTGTTGGATAGTTCACCCACATTTTCCCAGCGAGTTGGCGCCTGGTTTGGTGGAACCGGAACTACGATTTCAAGAAGTAAATCTTCTGTATTGCTTTGATAATATTCCAATGAACCGGTCAATCTGTTGTTAAGCATTGCAAAATCAATACCTACGTTAATTTCTTTTTTAACTTCCCATTTTAAATCAGGGTTGGCATTACTTACAGGACCGTAAGATGGACGGAAACTGCCATCAACTAGGAAGCTGTTTCCCGGACCATAACGAAGTTTCGATATACCGCTGAATGGCGCATCCTGACCTGTTTGTCCATAACTAACACGTAATTTCAATTCCTGAAACTCAGGCACATCAACCAGATTAGTTATTTCGGCACCACCACTTACTGCAAAGAAGGTACCCCATTGGTTATCAACACCAAATCGTGATGACCCCTCGCGACGTACAGCACCTGACAAGAAATAGGTGTCGTCAATAATGAAGTTTGCGCGGCCAAAAAATCCAATTAATCGGTTGGTAGCTCTGAAACTACTGACAGTACCGAGCCCTTCATTGAAATCGTTAGCAGCAAGTAGATTGTTAAATGAGAAATCATCACTTAAGAAGCCACCACCTTCAGCAAACATGGTATCATCGCGAAAATCTTGCCAGGAATAACCTGCTACGGTTTCTAAACGAACCATATCTACGGTAGTTGAATACGAACCTGTTACTTCAAAAAGATCATTTACTGATTTAAAGTCTTCCCGAAGTGCCATGCCCTTACCAAGACCTCTGAAAAGAGCAGAGCGGTTGTAATATTCACCATAAAAACGATCAAATGATTGACGAGCATAAAAAGCTGTTGCACTTAGACCCGGAATCAGATCATCGAACATGTATTCAGCACGCAATCCCATGCTCAATCGGTTCGATTCAGCCTGAAGTAATGATTGCTCATTAATGGCAACTGGATTGAACAAGTCAAAAGCCTGTTGCTGGAAGAATGTACCATCATCGTTTCTGACAGGTGCTGTTGGATTAAATAAAGCAGCATAGCGGAAAACTTCACCCAGACCGATATCTTCATCGCGGCTGGTTACAGCAAAATCGGCATTAAGTATTAGTTTACTATCAAGAGCTGTGTGATTCAAACTCAAGCGCCCATTTAACTGCTGGCGACCGGTTCCTTGTTGAATAGCCTGTATATCACGGTAATTACCGGATACACGATAGTTAGTAGTTTGGTTACCACCGGCAATAGATAAACCATGTGTTTGAGTAACACCGGTTTGTGTTACTTCATCAAACCAATCAGTGCTGTTGCCTAAATCGGTAGGAGCAACTACATCGCCATTCGAATCTGTTCTGGATGGGAAAGCGCGATATTCATCGGCGTTAAGGGTTTCTAATTTATTGGCAACAACATTAGCAGAAACCTGTCCTGTGTAGCGCACAGAAATTCCGGATTCAGTGGCTCCAACCCCTGATTTGGTGGTAATCAGAATAACACCATTAGCTCCGCGAGTGCCATAAATAGCGGCGGCGGACGCATCCTTCAATACGTTAATGGATTCAATGTCATTTGGGTCAATAGAGTTAAAATCAGCACCAACTATTCCATCAACTACAACCAATGGTTCTGTATTGGCACCAATTGTTGAAAGTCCTCTAAGACGAAGTGTGAAATCCGAGTTTGGATCACCACCCGGACGTGCAACTGTAAGCCCAGCTACTTTACCCTGAAGCAATTGTTGTGAGTCGTTAATGTTACCGGATTGAAAATTACTTTCATCAATCGTGGCTATGGAGCTCGTTACTTCCGCCCTACGTTGACTACCATAACCAACAACAACAACATCATCAAGTGTTTGTACATCAACCTCCATTTCTACATTAATGGTAGTTCTACCGTTTATCTCAATTCTTTGAGATAGATATCCTATTGATGAAAAAACCAATACATTCAAATTTGATGGAACCTGAATTGAATAATCACCGTCAAGTCCTGTTGCAGTACCAATCATGGAACCCGTTTCTTCAAACGAACCTTCCACAACAACACTCACACCAATAAGAGGTGAACCATCATCAGCATCCGTTACCACCCCTGATATCTCCACTCTTTCCTGCGCAAAAGCCGACCCTACACATAGTAGAACCACCAAGATCGCAGCAAATAACCTTTCACTCATTATTTTTAAGAAATTATCCGCACAAAACCCCGAAGTATCACCAGAGTGATTTTGGGATTTGTGAACGGCAAATCTGCGTAGCTTTTTGTCGTTCATATTATTTTAATTGTAAGTTAATGTTTAGAAATAAGCATTTAACAGAATTCTTCACCATGTAAAATGATGATATTACAATACCTGCTAATCCTTCTAGCTGTTAATGCTGTAGTGAATATAGAAAAGCGGTTTCATATATGAAACTTTTTTTTGGCAATCGATTGCATGAAATGTAAAAACAGGAGTCTGATTCAACAAAAAATCGGTTAATAAATGTATTTACAAGCGAATTTATACTCAATAATACTTTCATTTTTTTTCGAAATTTGTAGAATCATACTCAAATTTCTCTAAATAGGGCTTACTCAGATTAACATAAACCTAAAATAATCTTTGTTTTGGAGAAGGTTTTTGTAGGTTTTAATGCAGGGTTTTTGTACATTATTGCAAATAACCTTGCATATGATAAATTATACGTCACA
>Ga0208112_100313_pt1 | contig 53960 bp, 46 predicted proteins | sample HotLakConsoUCCLE_FD_184736 | JGI IMG/M metagenome (GOLD analysis project Ga0208112, IMG submission 184736) | Hypersaline microbial mat communities from Hot Lake, Washington, USA - Hot Lake Consortium UCC-LE (SPAdes) (version 2) ...
CGAGCTGGTCCGCGAGCTGCCGCGCTGGAACGCCGCGTTCGACCTGACCGTCAACGTCGAAGGCGACGACGAGCTGCCGGCCGGCAACTACAAGGACCTGGTCACGGTCGAAATCGCCGCGCTCTGAGGATCGCACTGGTGTACCCCGCGCCGGGTACACTGAACGCCTGCAAAAAAAAGACCCGGATTGCTAGGAACAATCCGGGTCAAATCACTTGAAGTCTGACAATTAACTTCAATAGAGGTGGCCCGATGATAACTCAAAGCAGACCAAATGCAAATCGCAAGCTGGCGCTCGCCCTGGCCATCCTGACCGCTCTTTTGGTTCACATCCCCGGCTTCGCGTTCAACTTCACCCCGATCGATGCCACGCTGAGACCGGCCGGCAGCGGTGCGACCCAGACCTTCTCGGTCGAAAACCCCAGCCCGTCGCCAGTGGCGGTCGAAATCACCATGTACTCGCGAGACATCACTGAAGAAGGCGAAGATCTTCTCACGTCCGCCGATGGTCTTTTCGTCGTTTATCCCAGTCAGCTGATCCTGCAGCCCGGCGGCAGGCAATCGGTTCGGGTGCAGTGGACCGGCCCCGCGGAACTGGACACGGAACGAGCATTCCGTCTGATCGCCGAAGAGCTGCCGATCAGACTCGATGAGGGCGACGAAGAAGGTGCCGGGCTCGAATTGCTGGTTCGCTACGTCGCCTCGGTCTACGTTCAGCCTCAGGGCGCCGAAGCCCGGCTGTCGATCGAGCCTGAATCCACTGACGACGGAATCGGCCTGGTCGTCCGCAACCGGGGCACCATGCGCGCGGTTCTTCGGACCGCGGACTACGCCCTCTACGCCGACGGTGAACCGGTCGTGCTGAGCGCCGAGCAGCTCGAAGCCCTGTCAGCGGTCAACGTCCTGGCGGGCAAGACCCGGCGACTGCCGATTCCCGGCAGCGAAGATCTCGCCAATCAGTCGCTCGAGGTTCGGTGGTTGCGAGCCTCCGATTGATCGCTCTGGGCATCGCGGCCGCGCCTGGATTGCTCGGGCCGCTTGCCCTGGTTGCCCATGCCCGATCCGATGACGACCTGTTCGCACAGGTCTTCAGCGGCAGGGCGCAGGCGCCGCAGACCATCGAGCTCGAACTCGAGCTGACTGCGCAGGGCGTAGCGGTCGGACAGGTCAGGACGACCCTTCTCGGAGAGACGATCCAGGATATCGACCGGGCCGCATTGCTGGCTTTGCTCGAAACCTTCGTCGCTGAAGATCGCCTGACACCCCTCAGAAACGATAGCCATCGGATTCTTCCGGCGGATCTGGCCGCGGCCGGCATCGCTCTGGAGTACGATCCCGCCCGGCTGGAACTTGCTGTGATCGTTCCGCCGGAGTACCGGATCGAGTGGCAGGTGCCCATCGCGCCCCTGCAACCGCCGGCGCCGGGGAGAAACCGCTACGCCGGCGCCGGTGTCAGTGCCGGCATCAATCTGCAGCCGGCCTTTACGTGGGATACCGGTACCGACCGCAGCGAGGGTGCAGTCAACGCCAACGGATTCATCAATATCGCCGGCTGGGCCGTCGAGGGGAATATGGCCTGGTCCGAGCGCAGCGGAGTGATTCGGCGCGGCGCAATGCGTATTCATCGCGACCTCGAGGCGCAGCGACTGCGAATAACGCTGGGCGAGTTGAACAGCCCGTCCTTCGGTCTGCAGCCGTCTCTGCCGCTGCGGGGGATCTCCATCGGGCGCGTCTTTTCGATCGACCCGTACAATCCGCCGTTTCCCGGCCTTGTAGCGCCGCTTCTGCTCGAGGCGCCGACCGAGGTCGAAGTCACCGTCGACGGACGCCTGGTCGAACGGGTGCGGCTGCCGGCAGGGCCGGTTCTGCTACAGGATTTCCCGCTGCGGGTCGGTCTGAATGATGTCAACGTCGATCTCTATCAGAACGGCCAGTTCCAGCGGCGCCTCGATTTTCAGGGCTGGTTCGACCGGGTTCGGCTGGGCCAGGGACAACAGGAATTCCATTTCAGCCTCGGCCATCGCTGGTTTCTCGCCGAACGGCGGCCCCGGATCGATCGCGATGCGCTGTGGATCAGCACCGCAATCCGGCGCGGCCTGACCCACCGCTGGACCAGCGGGCTCGGACTGCTGGCCGACAGCGACAGCGGCGATGCCGTGCTTGACTGGAGCAACGACTTCGGCTTCGCGCACTGGTCCCTGAGCAGCAATCTCGCGCTCAGTCGAGGCGAGCGCCTCGGCACGGCAGGGACGATTTCAGTGCAGCAGGAGCCTGTGCGTGGAAGGCTCTGGAGCCTGCGCCTGTCGATGGGTTGGCGCGACAGTCGTTTTCTGCCCTTCGGCATTCAGGAAGTACCGGGGCGTGAGCTGCGGAGTGCTTTCACCGCATCGCGTGCTTTCGGAGAACGCTTTCGCCTGAGCAGCAGCCTGAGGCTACTCCGGCAGCAGGATCAACGCCAGCTTCGCCTGACCTCGGTTCTCGCCTGGCGCCCCCGCGCCGACTGGTCGGTGCAGCTGCAGGCCGCGGCCCAGCGCGGTGACGGTCAGGATGATGCCGGCCTGACCTTGACGCTGGACTGGCGACCCCGCCGCAGCGATCATGCCTGGACAGCCGAGTTCAGTGATGACTCGGACTGGCTGGTCGGCTGGCGTTTCAATCAGCAGTCCGCGCGCCAGGGCCGAAGCGCGAGTCTCGTGATTCAGGATGGAGAAGGTGGCAGGGTGACCAGCGGTTCCGCGTCGCTGCGTAACCACCGCGTACGGGCCGGAATCGATCATCGCCGGTCCGACGGCACCGGAGCACAGACCCGGTTGGCGGCACAGACCGCTCTGGTCTTCGCGGACGGCCATTTCGGACTATCGGACCGGGTCGGCGACGGCTTCGTCCTGTTCGCCGCGCGGCCCGATACCGGTCGCGTCGAAGTCAATCCGAATGATCAGGACTATCGCAGTCGATCCGGAGCACTGGGACCGGCTGTCGTGGGTGACCTGACGCCCTATCTCGAGCGGGGTTTCACGGTCGGTCTGCCGGAGGTCCCGATCCAGAGCGATCCGGGGGATCTGCAGCCGGTCGTGCGCGGCGGTTTTCTCCAGGGCGTGGTCGTGCCGGTCGGACCCGAAGCCGCCGTGACCCTGAAGATGATCCTGACGGACGCTGCGGGCGCTGCGCTGGCCCTGAGCGTCGGGGAGCTGGTACCGGCAGACGGTGGAGAGCCGCTGTTGCTGTTCAGCAACCGGACCGGCCAGGTCGAGCTCGGCGGGGTCAGGCCGGGCGACTATCGCCTCAAGATTCCTGCGGCGGGTATCGATCGGGCCCTGAACATCAAAGCCACCCCCGCGCTACAGAACCTGGGGACTATCGCGCCATGATCCGATCGTTCGTGCTTGTCGCTCTGCTGTGCTCGCTGTCGGCTGCGAGTCTTGCGCAGCCGTGTCGCCCGCAGCTTCAGATCGAGCCGCCGGTTGCTGATCAGTGGGCGCTCGAGCAACTAGCGTCAGGCGAGATCATCCGCATCCCGTTCCAGGTTTCGGTCTCGGCCCGTGCCGATGGCTGCCCGTTCCTGGCGACATTTCACTTCAACCATACCCAGCAGGTCCAGGTCCATGTCGAACCCCGACCGTTCGGGCAGGCGCTGCTGGATCTGAGCGCATCGGATCCGCGCCGGATTCTCGGTGGCGTCGCTTCAACCGACGCGCCGGTCTCCTTCGAGCTGGATCTGGTCGTCACGCCCGGACCCCGGCTCAACGCGCGACGAATCAACATCCAGATGGCGACCAGGCTCTATTCGGGTGCCGACCCCTCCACGGCGGTGCAGATCGAGCGCGTTCGGCAGCGAGTCACACTCGATGTACCGGCCAGGGCGAGCCTGAACATCCGCACCGATTTCGGGGAAAGCGGTCTCGGCTCCGCGCCGGCCTTCATGGAACTGGGCGATCTGATCAGCGGCGGACGAACGCGCGCGTTCCTGACGCTGAACGGCAACACACCGGTCACGCTGACGGTTGTTGCGACCAACGGCGCTCTCGTCCACACCGAGTTCCCGCAGTACACCGCGCCCTATTCACTGGCATTGGGAAGTGCTCAGGGTGCGGGAACGTCAGGCTACGAGATCCGGCTCGAGCCGGGCGACACGGTCGTACTCGAAGTCAGCATCGGCGAACTGGAAAGCCTGGTCGCCGGCGACTACCAGGACATCCTTCAGCTCACGATGACCGTGGACTGATTCAGCCCTGGCGCGCTCGATTGAGCTGGATCAAGTCGTTCGTCCCGTGGTTCTGTAATCATTCAGTGACGTCCCGAACGAGAGAGTTTTCGAACATGACTACGACATCCTACCCGGATCGGCTGGCCGAACTGAAAGCGGTAATGGAACGTCTCGGTGGCGAGATTCCCGACACCATGACGGCCTTCGGTCAGCTTCATCGAGCCAATGCTTCCGACGGCGCGCTGAGCGCGAAAACCAAGGAACTGATTGCCCTCGGCATCGCGATCACCGTTCGATGCGATGGATGCATCGCGTTTCACGTTCACGACGCGATCCAGGCCGGGGCCAGCCGGGCGGAGATCGTCGAAGCCATCGGAGTGGCAATCCTGATGGGTGGCGGTCCGTCCATGGTCTACGGCACCGAGGCCCTTTCTGCCCTGGAACAATTCGAAGCCGGGAGCTGAGCACAGGGCACGCGGCTCGTCGACAACTCCGAGCCCTCGACAGTACGGCTGGCGTTGGGCAGCTTCGGCGGCAGGAAGTCCTGAACGACCGCGCCCTCGACCGGCAGCGGACCGTTGATCGTGCCCGTCCCAACTGGCACGCTGCAGGTCTGACCCGGCCTGGTCGGCTGACCGGAGGCGGTCACCAGGGAGCTGCCTTTCTCAGCGCGCGCCGATGCCTGCTTCCGATCTTGCTCATCGCACTCGCCCTGCTGTCAAGCGCCTGCGCCACCGGTCCGCTTGCCGATCGTCTGGATCGGGGGGTGATGCGCCTGGAGAAGGAACTCGGCCGGCTCGAACGGCAAGGACTGGTCGGGCAGGTCGCCGTGGCCCAGGGTGGCCAGATTCTGCTCCTGAAGGGCTACGGCACCATGCACCTTGAGGACGACCGGCCGGTGAGCCCCCGGGCCATCATGCCGCTGGCCTCGCTGACCAAGCCGTTCACGGCCAGCGCCGTGCTGGACCTGGCCGCCAATGGTCGGCTGGCGCTGACGGATCCGATCGGCCGACATCTGGATGGGCTGAACGCGACCTGGGCGGCGGTGCCGATCGAGGCCTTGCTGACCCATGGGGCCGGGTTGCCTGCCGAAATCCACAACCGCAGATGGGCCGGCGACCCGCGCTTCGAACCCATCGACCGAGAGGAACTGATCCGCCGCGTCAACCGGTTCGGCCCTGATCATCCACCCGGCGAGGCGTTCAACTACAGCAACGTCACCTACAATTTGCTGGCTGCGCTTATCGAAGCGGTCAGCGGCCGGAGCTGGGAGCAGTACCTGTACGAGCGATTGCTCGCTCCGGCCGGCATCGAGGGCATCGGACTGCTCGAACCCGACTGGCCCCCTTCGCAAATGGTCAACGGACGCTCGGGCGGCACGAATCTGGGCCACTACCTCGACCGCCCGCGCCTGGACGACGGACTGGGCTACAACCTGCGCGGCGCCGGCGATCTGCTGGCCCGCCCCGAAGCGATCATCGACTGGTACCGGGCGATCCGCGAGGACCGGTGGCTGCCCACCGGCTGGCAGACGCGCTGGCTGCAGGCGCGCGTCGATGAGCCCGACGGCAGCCGCTACGGCTACGGACTGCACTTCCGCGTCAGCCCCTGGGGACCAGTGATCGGCCACCGCGGCGGCGACACCGTCTTCGCGGTCGATTTTTCGTGGTTCACGGAGCCTGACGTCATGGTCTACATCGCCACCGCCGACGCCCGTTTCGAGGCCGATCTGCTGGCACCTGGTCTTCATGCACTGCTGCTAGTGGGCCATGCGGCCAATTAGGGCGTTGAACCGCGGAGTGTTGCTGCAAACCGCAGGCTGAATGCCCAACAGGCCGCGCGATCTGTTAGTCTTCGGCAGATACAGGGAAAGCGAAGGTTTCCCGGCCGTCCGACGGATGATCGGTGCCGGATGGATTCCTGAACGGGTGCCCGCTGCTGAGCTCGAGAATCGGTTGCATTAACCTAGGGAGTTGAATCATGGACAACAGGCTTTTTTCGGTCTTTCTGCTCGGAGCGGCACTGCTCTGCGCAAGCGTCAGCGGTATCGCGCTGGCTCAGACAAAGGCAGGGTCAGACGCTGATCGGGGTGGTGGTGCGGTCGTCATCGATAATGGTGTCTCTGGCGACGGGGCCTGGCAGGTCGAAGTCGGTCCCGGCGGCGACACAAGAGAAGGGATTCTCGACGCGGTCGGTTTCGAGCCGGAAAACCTGGTGTACGACTTCTTCACCTACGTCGACGATGGCGCGGACGGCAGTTTCGAGCCGCTGAGCGACATCAGTCTTTCGTCTTCACCGACGCTGACCGGCACGGGCGAAGTCACCTCGTCCGGCAGCTTTACCGGTCCCAACGGAACCATCGAATGGACCGCGGTCGCGACGATTCCCCAGGGCGAGACGATCTACGAAGTGACCATCACCTTCACATCGTCGAGCCCGTTCGGCAACGTGCGGGTCATCAACTATTTCGATCAGGATGTCTTCGGTCCTGGAGATGATGTCCTGATTCTGCTCGGCACCCCCGGGCAACCCGATTTCCAGATGCTGACGCTGGACGATACCGACGACGTCGGCATCGGCCATTTTGCCGACTACTTTCCCGGGTCGGACGCGACCTACCTCGGATTTGCCGCTGACGAATACCCCCAATTGAAATCCGCAATCGAGTCCGGTACCGCCAGCTTCAGCGTCAATGGCGTGATCGACACGACGAGTCTGCCGCCAATCACCGATCCTCGCTTTCCGGGCGCCGATGCCTTCGGTCCCGCAGACATCACCGGCGCCTACGGGTTCGAACTGGACCCGACCAGTACCGAGGCCACGCTGGCGTTCGCGCTCGGCGGCTCGATTTCCGGCGACCCGGTCGGGCCGCAGCCCGACCCGGTTGCCCCGGTATCGGTACCCACCATGTCGCATATCGGGTTCTTCATCCTGGCGCTGACCCTGCTGATCGTCGGCGTGTTCGGAGTCCGACGCCTGGTCTGATCGATCGGCGACATCGTCGAGTCGTCTGAACAGAGGTCGTGCCGGGTTAGCAGCGCGACCTTTCTTCAGCGACCAAGGAATTGAAGGCTCCGCGAGCAACCGCGCACGGCCCTGCGGTCAAACTGAGCAACGCCAGCACGTGCTGTCGATGAGCCGGTGCTAGGGTTTCGCGGTCTTTGTCCGGGACCCGAAACCATGAGCGACCTCACACCCAAGCCCGTCAGCGCTTCGCGCACCGTAATCACCGAGCTGATGATCCCGTCCTATGCCAACTTCGGCGGCAAGGTCCACGGCGGCATCCTGCTGTCGCTGATGGACAAGGTGGCCTACGCCTGCGCGAGCCGACACGCGGGGACCTACTGCGTCACCGTGTCCGTCGACGGCGTGGACTTTCTGCGCCCGGCCGACGTCGGCGACCTGGTTTCCCTGAAAGCCTCGGTCAACTACGTCGGCCGTACCTCGCTGATCGTCGGTATCCGCGTGACCGCCGAGAACGTCCAGGACAATACGATCAAGCACACGAATACCTGCTATTTCACGATGGTCGCGCGCGACAGCGAAGGCACCCCGATGCTCGTGCCGCCGCTGATTCTGGAAACCGATGAAGACCTGCGGCGCTTCGTCACGGCCGCCGAACGCAAGAAACTGCGCAGCCAGATGCACGAACGGATGACGGCCTACAAGGACGAGTTCACGGTAGACGAGGCCGTGCGTGCGGCAATCCAGGATGAGCGCTGCTCGCTGAAGCTGCGGGGCGCTACCCCCGATGCCTCTCGGTCCGGGGCGTGACGGGCCCGGCAGGCTTCGTGCCGGTCACCTTGATGCTCCACACTTTGCCCGCGGCTTCATTGACGGCAGAATCCAGCTCTTCCGAAGCCACTTCCCCGGTGATCAGCTCCGAGGCGACGAGAGCGCGCAAGGATGCCGCGTCGTAAACGTGGCGCTCGGTGACGGCGACGTCCATGAGTCCCGCAGCCCCGACCCCGGCCACGTATTCCTCTTCTGAAATCGCGCCACCGATGCAGGCAACGTAGGCCGCCGCGTTGGACCGGAGCCAGTCGGGCAAGTCCCCGACTACCATGTCCGAAACGCTGATGCGCCCGCCGGGCTTCAGGACCCGCGCGATTTCCGCGAACACCCGATGCTTGTCCGGCGCGAGATTGATCACGCAGTTCGAGATCACCCAATCGACGCTCGCGTCTTCGACCGGAAGGTCTTCGATCATTCCCTGTCGGAGCTCGATGTTCGTATGTCCGGAGCGTCGAATGTTCTCTCGCGCCGCCTCGACCATGTCGGCGGTCATGTCGACGCCGATGACCTGCCCTTCTGGACCGACCGCTTCAGCGGCCATCAAGAGATCCAGTCCGGCACCCGAACCCAGGTCAAGCACGGTCTGGCCCGGGCCGACCTCGGCAAAGGCCAGCGGATTGCCGCAACCGAAGGATGAAGCAGCCGCCTCGGGATAGCGAGTGGCCGTCGACTCGTCCGCAACGGGACGGCCGGCCGGCATGGGCACGGCACAGCAGGGCGTGGTCGCCGCCTTCTGCTGCGCGCGCTTCAGCGCCTGGCCATAGACGTCCTGAACAATCGAGTGGGGGTCATTTGACTTCATGCGATTCTCCGTTCTGGTTTCTTTGAACTCGACGCGCCCTGCCCGATTCGGCGACTTGGCGACAGTCTTCTATTGCATCGGCGAGACCGCGCAGGGTTTGCACGATTTCGTCGCTGTTGACCTGATACGTGACTTCACGACCGGACTTGCGAGAGCTCACCGCACCGGCGCGCTTGAGCAGACTCAGGTGGCGGGAGACGCCGGAAATGTGCAGTCCGCAACACTGCCCCGCCTCCGAGACCGTCAGGGGTTCGCGCGCGAGGATGAGCCGGGACAGCAACACCAGACGATTCGGATCGCAAAGCGCCTTGAACAACTCGGGTCTGAGATTTCGCTCGAGCGCGTTCAGGCAATCCTGGGGCAAGAAGCAATTCATGAGCATACGCTAGCACATTTGCGGATATTTGCAAACATGTTGAGCGTAACGGTTTCCTGGAACCCGGGCTTGTTCAGATCGGGGATGCCGAAAGATGACCTCACGCTTCCGAGGTCCGAGGAAAAGTGACGCCGCCCCTGCATCTCATCCTTAGCCTGCACCGCTCTGACTCTGAAAATGTGGCTGGGCTTCGGATTCAGCGTGCTTGGGTGACGATCCGCGTCATCCCTGATCAAACGACGATCACCCGATCGCCCAGCCCGCTTGCTCTCGCCAATCGAGCGTCGCGGGTGACCAGCGAGGCACCCAAGAGCCTGGTCAGCACGACATAAGTGGCATCGTAGGCCGTCAGATGCCCGCGCAGCGACCAGATCCCGTGCACGAGACTGGTATGCCGGTAGCGGCGAATCGGAAGGGACTTCAATTCATCCGCCAGATCTTTTCGAGACTGCGGAATACGGTCAAGCTTTTCGAGTCGACGCAGCACATGAAGGGCCTCCACGTCCAGTAGCTCCGGTGCCGCGAGGCGCGAATCCGGTGCCCAGACCAGTTCCTCGATCGGGTCGGGTCGAAAGCGAGCCAGCAGGTCGATGGCAATCGAGGCGTCGATCACCAGAATTCGACTCATACGGCATCCCGATCTTCTCGAATCAGTTCCGCAGAGGATTCGGTCATGTCAAAGGGTTCGGCCTGTTGCAGGCACTCACGCAACTCCTGCTCCGAAGGCAACGCCAACCAGGCCTGCATCAGGTTCAGCACAAGCTCGCTCATGCTGGTCCCTTCGAGCGCGGCGCGCGCCTTCAGGGCACGATGCAGTTCACTGGGTACGTTCCGAATCTGGATCATATGGCTCATGGGCGCACTCCGCATCATGTTTTCCACACATTACCATGTTGCGCACATGACTTTCGCGTCTGGTGACGCATTTCCCGTTAGACTGGCCGACCTGAACCGGAGGACCTGACCATGAAACTGATCCACGTGACCGCCGCACTGATTTCGACTTTGCTGGCGATGCCTGCGTTGGCGCAGGAAGGACAACACGACGCCATGATGCAAGCCCTCACCGGCAACGCGCCCGCACCGGCCGGCGAAACCGTCAACTACTTCGCCGCCGATCCTGCCACCGCCGGTTATCTGGCCATGCCCGAGGGCGAAGGCCCGTTTCCGGCAGTCATCCTGATCCACGAGTGGAACGGCCTCGTCGACCGCGTCCGCCAGACCGCCGATGCGTTCGCCGAACAGGGCTACATCGCGCTGGCCGCCGACCTCTACTCCGGCCGAACAGGCAGCAACAGGGAAGAGAGCATCGCGCTGGTCCGAGAAGTCCGGGCTGATGAAGCGACCATGGTCGCCAACCTGGACGCGGCAGTGGACTGGATCGAAGCGAACACACCGGCCACCGGCAATATCGCGACCATCGGCTGGTGCTTCGGCGGTGGAATCGCGCTTTCCTATGCCCTGGGCGGAGACGAGCACGAGGGCACGGCGATCTTCTACGGCTCCTTGCTCGATGACCCCGAGCAGATGAAGCATATCCACCACGAAATCTACGGCACCTTCGCCGGCAACGATCGCGGCATCCCCGTCGAAGAAGTCAACGCGTTCGCAGCAGCGCTGCGCGAAGCCGGCATCGAAAGCGACATCCACATCTACGACGAAGTCCAGCACGGTTTCTGGCTACACGTCGACCGCGATCCGGAAACCAATACCGAACCGGCCGAACACGCCTGGGAACGATTGAAGGCCTATTTGAGTCGTGTGCTCTGATGTACCCAAGGCGCCTGCCTCCCAGGCCCAGCCAAGGAATCTCCGAATAGCGCGCTCGGGCGCGACGGAGTCTTTGCGGGATGACTCGCTGCGACTTCGCCAGGAACTTGCTAACGGTCTCATTATCGATTTGGAAAAGGCTTTGTCATCAAGCGTCGCTAATATCAGAACCGGTCTGCGCCACGCTTGAGGTCTTCGCATTGTGACGCCAGAGCTGGTCTCCGTAATCACCCCGGTATTCGGCGGAACCGAAACGTTATCGGAGTGTGTGAAGTCGGTGCTGCAACAATCCCGCGTCCACTGGGAGATGTTGATTGTCGCCGACGATGGCGTCGACCACGCGAGCGAACTCGATCGCCAGGGTATCGCGGACGAACGTCTTCGCTTTCTTGATACAGGGGAGTACCGGCGAGGACCGAACATCGCTCGCAACGTTGGTCTCCGGCTCGATCGCTGTGCGGCATAAAGGAGTCGAAATGAGAATGCATTTCCTCGGAGCCGGTTCATCATCGAATACCGCACAGCATTCGAGCGCGGTCTTCGAAACCCGAAACGGCGATCGACTTCTCATCGATTGTGGATTCGGGGTTCTGACCCATTACCAGCGACGCTACGGACAGTGGCCGGAGGCCGCGTTCATTACCCACGCACATCTGGACCACATCGGTGACCTCGAACGCTGGTTCTTCGCGGTCATCACGCAGGCAGCACCGACCCCAAAGCTTTTTGTTCCTGTCACCGTCATCGACATCCTTCACCGACGCCTGGCCGACTATCCCGGCCAACTGTCGGAGGGCGGCAGCAATTTCTGGGATGCCTTTCATCTTGTTCCGGTGACCCGTCAATTCTGGTATTCGTCCCTGAGCTTCTCGGTCTGGCCGACGCGCCATCACGCTCCGGACAGCGCGTTTGCCCTGCAGCTGGCCGGTGCGTTCTTCTACAGTGGCGACACGCGTCCGATTCCCGAAGTCCTTCATCATCACGCGATGCACGGTGAGATCATTTTCCATGACGCCACCTGGACAGCCAACCCCAGCCACAGCGCCATGGAAGAAATCAAGTCGGCGTACACGCCTGACGTGCTCGAACGACTCTGGGTTTACCACTACGATCATAATCAGCGCAACGAGCAGGCCCGTATGGGGCTGAACCTCGTTCAGGCGGGAATGACCTTCGATCTGCCGGCGCGAGAAGCATCAACGCTTCACGCGATGCGCAAGGTTTCCTGATTCCCGCCTCCGCGCTCCAAAGGGTTGTCGGGTTAACGTTACCTGGTTAGGTACGTAACTCAGCTATCAGCCTGCCTGTCTGTGACTGTGGTGAGCGATTACACTGCCAGGGAACGCGACGTCCGTAAGCTGACCAAAGGCGGTTTCGCACACGCTCCGCTACCTGTGCGAGGTACTTTTGACAAGCGCCTCAAAAGTACCCAAAAGCGCTCTTGGGTGGGCCTGGGCGACTTGCCCTTCGGGTCCCCCCGGATCAAGTCCGGGGCAGGCTCTGCGATGCTCGGATCAAGCGGCGGTCGCTCAACTCGCTCCGCTCAGACACACGCTCCCTCAGATCCGCTTGATCCTGTGCTTCTCGGCTGCGTCGACGGCGTCGGATTTGGGAGAATGCGTTGGTATTGGAAAAGACAGACTGTGCCGAGCCCCAGCCTGTGCGATCAGCACCACCAATCTGCCCCCTGTGGTTTTGACGTTCGAGCCTCGAAGGCACCGAGCATCGCAGGGCCGGGTGGAAACAAGGGAGCGTGTGTCTGAACGGAGCGTTAGCGGAGTGAGTTGAGCGACCGCCGCCCGGACCGAGAAGCGCAGGGGACCCGCCGCAGGCGGGTGCCTTCGCCAGCGATAGATTTTTTGGTTTCTTTTGCATCGACTGGCAAAAGAAACTCGCCCAGAAAGCCCGAAGGGCGTGGGCGAAACGCGATTTCCGGTCAATCGGCAGATTGCTGAGTCTAGTACATAATCAGGTAACGTTAACCCAGGATTTGCGGGTAGAACCTCTGCGCCTTTTCCTGATCATCGACCAGCATGCTGGACAGGTTGATCCTCATGGCCCTCTTCCTCATTCCCGTGCTTGATGTCTCTGCTCACGGCAGGCCAGCGCCTCGCAATCTCCGCAAGCGGTTGACCGTTGAACCAGTGAAACTTGTACCTTCCCTCTCGTCTGGCCGAAACCAGACCGGCTGACTCCAGGACTTCCAGATGCTGCGAGACCGCCTGGCGTGATGAGCCAATGCCATGCTTCAGCGTCAATCGACCGCAGAGTTCGGAAAGCGTCTGCCCGTCGCGATAGCCCGCGACCGGCGCGGTGGAGGGAACCAGAAGCGCTGTGATTGAGTCTCATTCCAAAGGCAAAAGCTGAGGACCCAGAATGCGTGCAAACCTTTTCGCGGCGCTCGTGCTGCTTTGCTCGACAGCGAGTGCGAACTGCCTGCCGGACGAGGCCGTCGTCGATTTCATCCAGGCGACCTACGACCGCCCCTGCATGGGTTTTGACAGCTGCTGGGATGAACCGCTCGATAAAGCCAGGCGGTTGGTCGAGCAGCACCCGACAAGCATGCCCCTGTATCGGGTCCATCAGTTTCTCGAGATCGCAGCCCGCTACCAGCAGCGGGAAATCGTCCGCGCAGAACTGGCGGAACACTACCGCGACCACCCCGACCTGACGCCCGAAGCGCGCCGCTATCTCATTGCTCGCCTGGAATACGATGAAGCCGGGCTTCGTGAGGCTGCCAGGACCATCCCCTGGGCTCGGCTGGACCTGATGCGTCGCCCGCCCGACCGCGATGGAGAGTTGCTCGTCGACTCCACCGAAGCAGAGCAGCTAGCAAAGGAATTTGTAAGCGCCTGCCCCGACGCGGGGCCACTGCTGGTCGCCGAGGCCTCGCAGCTTGCAGTCCATGGGCGTTGGCCAGTCTGGGGCGAGGTGAGGCGACAGCTTCTGGCGAAGAAGCCGCCGGATTGGGCGCGTCTGGACAGCCTGCTGATCGGTGCCGGACTTCTGCAGGAGGTCGATGGTGATCCGGCGGCCGCGCTTCTGGAAGAACTGGCTGCCGCTACCGGAGAAGCCGAGCGCGAAACCGCTGCTTACTGGCTCTATCGGGCGCGCATTCACCTGTTTGCCAGGAATATCGACGCGGCACTGGACGCGAACGAGCAGGCCCGGAGAATCGACCCGTGTCAGCAGCTGTCACCGCTGCAGCGAATCCGGGCCGAAGCCAGCGACGAGGCTCGAGCCGACTGGATGGCCGGTGTCAAAGAGCAGGTCATGAGCTGCGCCCCTGATATCGACGTTTACCAGGGCTGGATGTTTGCCGTGTCACAAAGCCCCGAACTGCTCGATCAGGAATCTCTGGCCCGTGTCCGGCACGCCATCGAGACCCAGTCATTTGATTTCCCGACACCACGCCTTCGCATGCAGCTCGCTCGAATCGACATTTGCTGCAGCGGCCATGACCCGCAGGCAGCGTGGGCCACGCTGGATGAGAGCCATGAGAGGTCCCTGGAATACCTGGCGTTGTCGGAACCGGGCATAGACCGGGCGTCGAACGCTGTTTCGATCGCGCTCGATGCCCTCAACCATGCCCGGCTGGCCCTGAATCACGACTTTCCCGAACAGGCCGATCTCTGGTCATCAAGGGCCGAAGCGCTGATTGAACCGCATCAGGACACGCTCGAACAGCACCCGGACTGGCAGCACCTCAGTGAATTCGTCGTCGGCTTTCGGAGCGAATCCGAGTGGATTCGCGCCCGAACGGCGGGCCGCCATGGCGACGCGGTCATTTACGCGCTTGAAGCTCGGGCCAATCGGCAGCCCTGGGTCGACATGGATGAGGTTTTCGCCTCCTGGCGGGCAGCCGGCGGGACGGAAGCTGGCTTCGAACAATTACTCTCGGCCTGGGACCTCGGCCTGCCGGCCCAGTGGCGAGGCTGGCGACGCCTCGAGCAGCCGCTGGCCGACTTCGAGTTGGTCGACCTGGACAATCGCACCTGGACCGAGGCGGATATCGACGGCAAGCGCACGCTGATCAATCTCTGGGCAATGTGGTGCGGGCCCTGCCTGCTGGAGCTGCCCAAGGTTCAGGAACTGCATGAACGCTACCGCGACCACCCGGACATCCAGGTGCTCACCATCAACATCGATGACACCGGCGGCGTTGCGCGCGGACTGATGCGGCGCGAAGGCTACGATTTTCCGGTGTTGTTGATGAACGACAGAGAACAATCTGCCTTCGACGGCTTCGGCATCCCGCGCAACTGGCTCGTCGACAGCAGCCGCACGCGACAATGGGAACAGACCGGCTTCGTCCTCGAAGATGCCGACCATTGGGTCGAGGATATCCTCAGTCTGCTGGCGCAAATGGAGTAAGCAGCGCCTTATCGGCTCGAAGGAAGAGACAGAGCGGCCCGCATCGTGCGGGCCGTATTCGCTTCCTGGCCGCAGTTTGACTTAGTCCTCGAGCCTTGGAATTCGACCCGGCGTCCAGGGGGCCTTGCCGGCGATCTCGTCTTCCAGGCCGTCAAGTGCGGCGTCCGCCGCGCGGAGCCCTTCCTCGACCTGGTCGTACTGCGAGCGCGCGATCGCGAGCGACTGCGCCTGATTATCGGTGACCGCGGCCAGCGCGCCCCAGTGCGCCCAGGCGAACATGCCCATGCGTGAAGCCAGGCCCATCGGGCGCGGCTCGTTGGCGCCAGCGCGGACGCTGTCGCCGTTGAGCAGGACGCTCAGATCGGCCAGCTGGTCTTCGATGCCGTCGAGTCGATCGCGAAGCGCTGGATCGAGTGAGGGCGTGTCGCGCAGCGCGACATCCAGATGCGAGGCACGATCGCGCAATTCGCCGAGCGCGCGACCGGCACCCTGCACGGCGCGGCTCAGATCGGCGGCCGCCTGCATGGCCTCGGCATGGGCTTCGAGCGAATCCGGCCGGAACAGTCCGCGCTCCAGCGGCTTGACGGTGAACGAGACCGGCTCCGCCAGCGCTTCGGTTTCGCCGCGAACGCGCTTGAAGATCCGCGCCGTGTAGCGGCCCGGCGCGACGAAGACACCCTGCGGCTCGCTGTCCCAGGGCGAGCGGAAGCCATCGCCGCCGAGTTCGACCGGGTCGGGCGCCGGCGTGCGCAGGTCCCAGGCCACGCGGTGCAGGCCCTTTGCGGTCGGCCCTGTGATGCGTCGAACAACCTCCCCTGACTCCCCGGAGATTTCGATCAGTACTTCAGGCGCCTGTTCGCGCGCCTCGTCGCGCAGGAGGTCCCAGGACGGATAGGGGTTGTCATCGCCATCGGCGCGACGCTGGCCTTCTTCTTCCAGACGTTGATCGCGCAGACGCTGGTAGCCGTCGCGCAGATAGTAGGTGAACACCGCGCCGAACGGCGGGTTGTCGGCCGTGTAGAAGGTCTCGCCCTGGAAGCCCTTGGTGCCGTAGCCGAAGACGTTCTCGACGGCGTAGAGCCACGGATCGCGCACCGGGAACATCGTGGCTTCCTGCCCGGCTACTTCCTCGGCCGGGGTGCGCAGCGCGCGGTAGTCGTCGAGAATGCGGATCCCTCGCCCGAAGGTCGCGATCACCAGATCGTTCTCGCGCCGCTGGATTTCGAGGTCGCGAACGGCAATCGTCGGCATGCCGCCGGTGATCTCGTGCCAGTTCTCGCCGCCGTTCTGGGTGTAGTAGACCCCGAATTCGGTACCGACGAACAGCAGGTCGGGGTCGACGTGATCCTGCACGATGGTGTGGACATTGCCGCGCTCGGGCAGATCGCCGGTGATCGACGCCCAGGACCTTCCGCGGTTGGTCGAGCGATAGACATAGGGCGCGAAATCGCCGCGCTTGTGGTTGTTGAAGGTGGCGAACACGGTATCGGCGTCGTGGAGCGAGGCGACGACATCGCTGACAAAGGTCATTTCCGGCACTCGGCCGAAACGATCGCGCCGGGTCCAGGTCTCGCCACCGTCTTCGGTGACCTGGATCAGGCCGTCGTCGGTGCCGGCGAAGATCAGACCCTCGACCAGCGGGCTCTCCGACAGCGCGATGATGCTGCCGTACATCGAGGTCGAGTCGTTCTTGGCCACGGCGTCGACGCTCCAGACCCGGCCCATGACCTCGAGTTCATTGCGGTCGAGCTGGCGCGTCAGGTCGGGGCTGAAGCGGCGCCAGGCGTTGCCGCCGTCGTCGGACACGAAAATGCGCTCGGCGGCGAAGTACAGGCGCTTGGGATCGTGCGGGCTGATGATGAAGGCCGAGTTCCAGTTCCACTTGAAGTCGTCCTCGTCCGCGCCCGGCATCGGCGTGATCAGGACCCGCTCACGGGTGGTCCGATCGAAACGGGCGAGCATGCCGTACTGCAGCTGCGAGTAGACGATGTCCGGATTGGTCGGGTCGATCTGGGTCTTGAAGCCGTCGCCGCCGAGCGTCACGATCCAGTCCGAGTTGGCGATGCCGTAGTTGTAGGTGGTGCGCGACGGCGCGCCGAGCGTCGAGTTGTCCTGGGTGCCGCCGTAGACGTTGTAGAACGGCTCGTCGTTGTCGGGCGTGACGCGGTAGAACTGGGTAATCGGCAGGTTCTCGACATGACGCCAGTTGGCGCCGCGGTCGAAGCTGTCGTAGATGCCGCCGTCGTTGCCGGTGATCAGGTGGTCCGGGTTCTCGGGGTTGATCCAGAGCGCGTGTTCATCGACGTGCTTGTGGGCGTTGCCGGCCATCGACCAGGTCGCACCGCCGTCCTCGGTGACCATCATCCAGGTGTCCATCGAGTACACGCGATCGGGGTGGACCGGATCGGCGATCAGTTCGTTGTAGTACTGCGGGCTGCTGGCCATGTAGCTCGACCGCTTTTCCCAGCTTACCCCGAAGTCGGTGGAACGATAGGTGCCCTCCCCGTCACCGTCGGATTCGATGATGGCGTACACGGTGTCGGGCCGGGCCGGAGAGAAGGCCATGCCGATCTTGCCCATGTCCTCGCTCGGCAGACCGGCCGTGATCTCGGTCCAGGTCTCACCGCCGTCGGTGGAGCGGTGAATACCGCTGCCCGGGCCGCCGTTGATCAGCGTCCAGACGTGACGTCGGCGCTGGTAGCTCGAGGCCAGCAGCAGGTCCGGGTTGTCCGGGTGCATGATCACCTCGTTGATGCCGGTATGCTCATCCACCTCGAGGATCAGCTCCCAGGACTCGCCGCCGTCGGTCGTCCGGTACAGGCCGCGGTCGCCACCGGAACTCCACAAGGGTCCGTGCGCGGCCACCAGGACATGGTCCGAATCGTCGGGATGAATCACGATCGCGCCGATATGGCCCGAGTCCTTCAGGCCCATGTTCTGCCAGCTGCGGCCACCGTCCAGAGACTTGTAGACCCCGTCGCCGTAACCGACCGAGCGCTGGGCATTGTTTTCCCCGGTGCCGACCCAGACCACGTCGGGGTCCCCGGGGTCGAGCTCGACCACGCCGACCGCGTAGGAGCCTTCGTTGTCGAAGACCGGTGTCCAGGTGATGCCGCCGTTGGTCGTCTTCCAGACCCCGCCGGACGCGACGCCGGCATAGAAGGTCTGCCAGCCGTCGGGGTGCATCGCGAGATCGCTGATCCGTCCGGAGGTAAACGCCGGGCCGATGTTGCGAACACTCAGACCGGAAAATATGTCGCCGGCATCGGGGACATCGTCTTCAGCGATCAGGGGTTGTGCGAGCAGGCAACCGAGCAGCAGCGCGGCCAGGCTGCGGCGATGAAAATTCGACATGATCAGGGCGCTCCTGAGTTTGCGTTTTGAGCTCTTCGGGCAGCTTAACCCCGAACGGGCCCTCAATGCGAACAGGTCGCTCAGGCGGCTCGCAGCCAGAACGTCAGCGTATGCGGGGTTTCCTTGGACCTGCCGATTTCCTTCCAGTCGAAGACGGCCTGCAGATCCGGGCGTTTCACGTAGCCGCGCGCGGTCCAGAACGGGTCTAGCGGACGGTAGTCGGCCGGGCGCTTCGGGTGCCTGGCGGGGCGGTCGACGGCGCAGAAGGTCGTGATCGGCAGGCCGAGTTTCGCGGCGTGGGCTTCGCGCAGGTCGAAAAATCGGTGGCCGAGGCCGAGCCCACGAAAGGTCGGCAACAGCACCGATTCGCCGAAGTAGAAAACCCGGCCCGCGCCGAGACCGGCCTTTTCGAGCGGCGCTCGAAAGGCCGGATCGGCGGCCGTCATCGGCAGCCCGGTCGAGGCGCCGACGACAGTTGACTCATCGCCATCTTCGTCGACGACCAGGAGCACGATCGAGTCCGAACACTCGACATAGGTCTGCAGATACTCGCGCTCGTAGGCGACGCTGCCGTCGTACAGATAGGGATAGTCCCGAAACACGGTGGCGCGCAGCTGCGCGACGGCGTCGAGCCACGGGATCAGGGAACGACCGCTGACACTACGGATCTTCATCGAGGCTTAAGTGCATCCTGCAGAAAGCCGACAACGCGGGGCCAGCCGTCGGCGCGAGCGGCGGCATTGCCCTCGACCGTTCCGCCGAAGGCGGCCAGCTGTTGATAGAACGGATTGTCCGATGGCACCGGCGGTCCGAACAGGAAGTGACCCGCATCTTCATACGCAAGGATCGTGACCGACGGGCCGTTGTGCTCCGCGCTTCGCGCCGCGACCATCCGCGACATCGGGCAGGCCGGCCACATGGTCTCGGCCTCTCCGCAGATCAGCATCACTTCCGAACTGGCCTTTTCGATCGGTATGGCGGCATTCCGTGCCTGTTCGGCCATGGCGGGATCCTCGACCGAACGATACACGCTGATGATGCCTTCGGACGGATTCCAGAACGAATACGGCATGGTCGGCAGGTCCTCGCCCCCGGCCGTCCAGGACGTCAGGAAGCTCGCACCGCCGTTGGCCCAGTTGATGCCGTTCCACACCACACTGGAGGGCATTCCGGCCACAACCGCGCGCAGGTCGTCTCTGCGGGTCGCGACGAGCAGAGCCGCTTCGGCGCCCTTGGAAGCGCCGACGACCGCGATGTTCTGCGAATCCACGCCGGGCTGGTCTTTCAACCACTCAAGGCCCTTGTCGAATACTTCGAGCGGAATACGCTCCAGAGCACCCGGCTGCTCCGGCGCGCCGAAGTAGGACAAGTGAAAGACGCTGAAACCCCTGCGCTGCAAATCGAGCGCCATGACGTGCGCCCCGAGTCCAAGACCACCTTCGGACCCACCGAGCATCAGCACGGCGGGATGCGGTCCGCCGTCGTCGGACAAGGCGGGAAAATAGTTGCCGAAAACGCCCTCTTCATCGATACGTCGACCCGTTTCGCCCGGCTCGACCACTTCGGTGGCGGGCAAGCCATCGTCCTGGCGGGAAGTTGCGTCGGGGACGGCACCCACCCCCAGAAGAATCGAGAGTCCAATCAAACCAAGCCATTGCCTGTTCCAGCGCATCATCAGTCTCCTTGCTTCAGTCAGTCCCGAAGGTGGAGGACAGGATGGCGTGATGCGGCTCTGGGCGGTAGTGTCGAAGATCAGAGCGGGAGAGTGACAAACGTCATACTGACTCAGGACAACCGGTCGAAGCGCGTCGCCCGGCGCCTGACACGTACGGCGGCACCGGTCTCGACGAGCAAGCCCTCGGTATTGCGGCCGAGGACCGCGGCGTTCGCCCCGCAGGTAGGGATGTACTGCCGCAGTTGATCACGATCTTGCGCCCGGGTCTCCGGATAAGAACCGGCCTGGCGGCGAACCCGACCGGTCGCAATCCTCGTTGATCGTCGGCATTCGACCCCGGATGATCCAGTTCGAAAAGGATCTACCAGCGCTGCGGCACCTTACGCAGCTCGCTCAGGTCGTAACCCATGTCGGCGACCTTCTGGACCAGTTCATCGTATTTGTCATCGCTGATCTCCGGCTCGCGCGCCATGATCCAGACGTAGTCCCGGGCGTTGCGGCCGATGATGGTGGTGGCGTAGTTCTCGTCCAGATGCACGATCCGGAAATCGGACCGGAAGGGCCAGACGAACTGCATCCCCCAGACCGCGTTGGTCTCGGTGTCGCGGACGATGGCGTTCGGTTCGTAGCGCTTTTCCGGGCCGTCGAAGCCCTTGTTGCGGAAAGTGAAGGTCGTTTCGATCCGGTCGCCGTCGAGTTCGTAACTCTCGACCGCGTTGTAGGCCTCGTCTTCGATGAAGGTCGGGATATGGGCGATCAGGTACCAGTCACCCATGAACCGTTCCAGATCGACGTCATCGACAGTGTCCAGGGTCTCCCGGCTGGCGCAGCCGGCGAGGACGGCAAGTGCGAGCAAGGCCGCTATTGATCGAAGCATTCTCATGATCGCACCAGCACGTAGCGCAGCTGCCGGCCTTCGTCGACGTTCGACGTCAGCTTGAGCCACTCGCCCTCGGGCGTGTACCAGAGATCCAGGTCGAGGTCCTGCGCGTTCAGACTGTAGCGCTCGGCGTCGACCGACCGGCCGCCGACCTCGATCGATTCGCGCCCGACCCGCTGGATATCGATCAGCAGATATTCGCCGGTCTGCGGGTTGAGCAGACGGGTGTCGCGCAGCTTGTTCAGATCCCAGTAGGCGAAGGTGCGAACGCAGCCGGTATCGAGGGAATCCTGGGCTTTCGACCCTGACAGATCGAAACCACTCTCGTCCCGGCTCCCGACGATGCGGTAGCGATCGCCGTTGTCATTGGTCTCCGATTCGATATGCTCGAGGCAGCCGTTGCGCCAGGTCTCGACGTTGGCGTGTTCGTAACGATAGGCGGTCACGAACAGGAACTTCACCTTGAATTCCGCCTCGGTCTCGAGCTGATAGCCATCGTCCTGCGGCTGCAGACGGAAGTTGTGGAAGCCGATCGGATCGTCGTCGAGATAGACCTCGAAATTCCATTCGCGCGGCGTCGGGGTATCGGCCACGACCGATTCGACATTGGCGACCGCGCTGCTTGCCGACAGAAGCGCACCCACCGACAGCGGTTGAACGAACGTGCGGAAGCCTTTCATGCTGAATCTCCTTGCTTCGCGTCGGACGACGCCGAACGGCGCCGAGGACCAGGGAAGAAGGCGTTGGTTTCACGGACGTAGCGGGCATATTCGGGGCGCCGGTTGCCAATGTCCTTCTCCAGCAGGGCGACGCCGGAAACCTTCAGCAACATGAACGACATCAGCAGTGGCGAAATCAAGGTCCACCAGCCGCCGGCACCCAGAGCGAGCAGGAAGAAGCCCCACCAGACGCAGAAATCGCCAAAGTAGTTGGGGTGGCGCGTCCAGGCCCAGAAGCCGGTGTCCAGGACCTTGCCCTTGTTGTCGGGGTTGGCCTTGAAACGCGACAGCTGCCAGTCGCCGCCCGCCTCGAAGATCAGGCCGATGGTCCAGAGCGCGACGCCGGCGTAGTCCAGCCAGCCCAGAGGTGCGTCACTCTGGATTGCCACGAGCAGCGGCAGCGAGATGATCAGGGCCAATAGCCCCTGGAAGCCGAAAATCAGGTACAGGCTCTTGAAGGCGAAATTGGGCTCGTTGCGTTCGCGAATTTCCTGGTAGCGACGATCCTCGCCCTCTCCCAGGTTCCGCCAGGTGATGTAACCGGACAGGCGCAGCGCCCAGATCGCGACCAGGACCAGCACGAGGCCACCGCGGGCACCGACGGACTCGAGCGTGATGGCGAAACTGACCGCGATCAGCAGAAAGAACAGCGACCACATCGAATCGACGATGCTGACGTCCTTCAGTCGCAGGCTGAGCGCCCAGCCCAGAACGGCGAACACGAGCACCGCTGCGATTGCAAAGCCGAATGCGCCGAACTCAAGCATGGGTCACCTCCGTTGTCCTTTCGCCCTTGTCGATGCTGATCTTCGAAGCCAGAAGAAGCATTAGCGGCATGAGTATGGCCCAGGCGAGGGAAAGCGAGATCAACGCCAGCGCGGGATCGGGTATGACCACCGCTCCCGTGCGCGAGCCCGCGCAGTAGGACATCGGCGTGGTGGGGCCTGCCGGGCTACAGCAATTCGACAACGGTGAGTTCGAGTTGGGCTGGTCGATCTGGAAGGAGTACCGGGGCCAGGGTCTGGCCGCCGGGCGAGTCGCCGAGAAACCCTGAGGATCCGTCCCGACGTTCCGATCGCCTGCTACGCGAAGGCGTTGGCCGGGAGCGGCGGAAGTCGTCGAGACCCCGATCAGGCGCTGGTATGGATGACCAGCCTGCGGCGCGAGCCCCGACGGCGGTGCTCCCAGAGGTAGAGACCCTGCCAGGTGCCGAGCGCGAGTCTTCCGCCCTCGACCGGGATCGATAGGGTCGTGGCGGTGAGCGCGGAGCGGATGTGAGAGGGCATGTCGTCAGGGCCCTCGGCCGTGTGGGTGTAATGAGGATCGCCCTCGGGGACGTGCCGCTCCATCCAGTCTTCCAGATCGCGCCGGGCGGAGGGGTCGGCGTTTTCCTGAATCGTCAGGCTCGCCGAGGTGTGCTGGATCATGACCGTGCACAGCCCCTCTTCCAGCGCCGCTTCACGAACCCGGGCCTGTACGGCATCGGTGATTTCGTGCAGGCCCTTGCCCTGAGTCTGAACCGAGAGGTGGTGAATCATCGCGCGCTCTGGTCCATGGGGATCAAGTCTTGCAGAAACTGGATGACAGTATATGCATCCCGGAAACGGCGTGCTCAAGATGCCCTAAACTGTGGAATCCACCGGTTCCCGAGAGGCTGATCATGCGTCAACTTGCCTGTTTCACACTTCTGCTGGTTCTGATAGCACCTGTCGCCACGGCGGAGCCGTTCACGGCCGAGCATCTTGTGAAGATCGATCGCATTGGAGCGCCTGTGGTCTCACCGGACGGACAGTCGGTGGTCTACACCCTGCGCCGGACCGATCTGGAAGCGGATCGCGGCCGTTATGACCTGTGGTTGAGCCCGGTCGAGGGCGGCGACGCGCGCCAGTTGACGACGCATATCGCCAACGACACCTCGCCGGCCTGGTCGCCCGACGGGAACCACATTCTTTTTCTGTCCAACCGCGGCGAGGCGACCCAGGTCTGGCGGTTGCCGATAAACGGCGGCGAAGCTCAGCCGGTCACCGACCTTCCTCTGGACATCACAACGTTCCGGATCGCCCCGACCGGGGATCGTCTCGTGGTGTCCGTGTCGGTCCATCTCGATTGCGACGACCTGGCCTGCACGGCGGAGAAACTGGCGGCCGAGGCCGACAGCAAGGTCACCGCGAAGCACTACGACCAGCTCTTCATGCGCCATTGGGATCACTGGCTGGACCAGAGGCGCTCGCAGCTGTTCTCGATCGCGCTCGATAACGAGGGAATTGCCGAGGGTACGCCGGTGCGCGTGACGATGCTCGATGCCGATATTCCCTCCCGCATCTGGGGCGGCAACGAAGAGTATGCGATTTCACCGGATGGTCAGACGCTTTTCTTTACCGCTCGGCTTCGCAACGCGGACGAGCCTACCTCGACGAACTTCGACATCTACCGGACATCGCTGCGCAATCCCGCCGAACCAGAGAATCTGACCGATGCCAACGAAGCCTGGGACACCGCACCGATCGTCAGCCCGGACGGCCGCACCCTTGCTTACAAGGCCATGTCGCGACCGGGGTTCGAAGCCGATCAGTATCAGATCGTGCTTCGCGACCTGCGCTCCGGCGACGTCCGGGTGCTCACCGCGAACTGGGATCGCTCGCCTTCCAGCATCGCGTTCACGGCCGACGGTCAATCGATCCTGGCGGTGGCGCAGGATGTCGGACACCGGACCCTGTGGCGCTTCGGGCTCGACGGGTCCGAGCCGGTCAGAATCGTCGACGGTGGAACCGTGGGTGGGGTTGACGTAGCGGGGGACGATATCGTCTACGCCATGAACACCCTGACCTCGCCGACCGAACTCCACGTGCTCGACACCGAAAGCGGGAGCAGCCACCAGATCACCGATGTCTCCTCACGCACCCTGGCCGGCGTCGAGATGGGCGAGTACGAACAGTTCTCCTTCGAGGGCGCGGAGGGCGCCACGGTTTACGGATTCGTGGTCAAGCCCGTCGGATTCGAGGAGGGAGAAAGCTACCCGGTCGCCTTTCTGATTCACGGCGGACCGCAGGGCAGCTTCTCGAACAATTTCCACTACCGCTGGAATCCGCAGACCTATGCCGGTCAGGGCTTCGCCGCCATCATGATCGATTTCCACGGCTCGACCGGCTACGGACAGGCCTTCACCGACAGCATCACCGGCGACTGGGGCGGCAAGCCGCTCGAGGATCTCCAGCTCGGCCTGGCCGCGGCCCTGGAGCGCTACGACTTCCTCGATGGCGACCGGGTCTGCGCGCTCGGTGCCTCCTACGGTGGCTACATGATCAACTGGATCGCCGGCCAGTGGCCGGACCGCTTCCGCTGCCTCGTCAACCACGACGGTATCTTCGACAATCGCTCGATGTACTACGCGACCGAGGAGCTCTGGTTCGTCGAATGGGAACACGGCGGCCCCTATTTCGCCAATCCGGAAGGCCACGAGCGCCACAATCCCGCGAACTACGTCGACCGATGGCAAACACCGATGCTGGTTATCCACGGCGAGCTGGATTACCGGGTACCGATCACCCAGGGCATCATGACCTACACCGCGCTGCAGCGGCAGGGGATCGAGAGCCGATTCTTGTACTTTCCAGATGAAAACCACTGGGTTCTCAAGCCACACAATTCGATGCACTGGCACGAACAGGTCAACGACTGGCTGCACAGGTACCTGAGCGACTGAAGCCTGAGGACAGCGCGCCGTCACCGGAAAGGCGGAATGAACCGGACATGACGGCCTGCATCGTCCGCCATCCCGCCGAATCCGTGGCCCGTGTCCTGCGTGAGCTCGCCGGACGCGCTGAACTGAAGTCAGGGCCCGATCTGTACGGCTCAGGCGAGCTGATCGCGGCCTTCGAGGCGCGCATCGCCGGGATGCTGGGCAAACCGGCAGCGCTGTTCCTGCCCAGCGGCGTGCTCGCTCAGTCGATCGCGCTGAAGATCCACTGCGATCGGCGCGAGCGACCAACCATCGGTCTGCATCCGACTTCGCATCTGATTCTGCACGAAGAAGACGGGTACCGGGAACTCTGGGGACTCGACAGCCGATTGCTGGGCGATCGGGACCGCGTTCTGACCCTCGCCGACCTCGAGCAAGCCGCTCCCGAGGATCTGGGGGCGGTCGTGCTGGAACTGCCGATGCGAGAAATCGGCGGCCAGCTGCCAAGCTGGACCGACCTGAACGCCCAGGTCGACTGGGCTCGCCGCCACGCCATCGCGGTCCATTTCGATGGCGCCCGCCTCTGGCACTGCCCGGCTCACTACCAGCGCAAGCTCTCGGAAATCAGCGCGCTTGCCGAGTCGGTCTATGTCAGCCTGTACAAGGACATCGGCGGTATCGCCGGTGCTGTCCTGGCCGGTGAGCCGGATTTCATCGAGCGGGCACGGATCTGGAACCGCCGCGCCGGCGGCAACCTGATTGCCTTCTATCCTTATATTCTGGCCGCCGAAAGAGGTCTTGACGACAACCTCGCCGGCATCGACGAGGCGGTCCGATACGCCCGAGATCTCGGAGAGCTGCTCGCAAAGGTCCCGGGCATAAAGGTCAACCCCCATCCGCCGCAGACGGCCATGTTCCATCTGCATATCCCGATCGATCGCGACATCCTGACCCGGATCATCGACCGTTACCGGCAAAAGCACGACGTCATCGTGCTGCCGCCCCCGCGAGCGCTTGATCGCGAAGGCAACAGCATCTGCGAGATCAGCGTCGGGCGCAGTACGATGGAGCATCCGCCCGAGTTCTGGCGGAGGCATCTGGGTGCCGCGCTCGGCCAGGCGAACTCGCAGTAGTGCGATTCATTCCATAGCGCCGCCAAAGCATGCTCAGCTACCGCCACGGATTCCACGCCGGCAACCCGGCCGATGTCTTCAAGCACACCGTACTGCTGGCGCTGATCGACGCCATGCAGCGCAAGCCGAAGGGTATCGCTTTTCTGGATACGCATGCAGGTCCGGCGGTCTACGATCTGGGTCATTCCTGGGCACAGAAGAACCGCGAGTTCGAACGCGGTATCGGCGCGATCTGGGACGATCCTCCCGAAGCGCTGAGCGAATACGTCGATGCGATCCGGGCACACAATTCCGATGGCCGGCTGCGTGCCTATCCCGGCTCGCCGCAGCTGCTGCGTGACCGCCTGCGTCCGCAGGATCGACTGACGATCTGCGAACTCCATCCGGCCGAACAGAAGGCGCTTTCAGCACACTTCTCGGGCGCTCGCGCAGTCGACATCCGGGCCGGTGACGGCTACGCGGCACTGGCCGGACTCCGACCGCCCGAAACCGGGCGCGGCCTGATCCTGATCGATCCACCGTTCGAAGTGAAGACCGAACTCGACGACCTGAGCGCGGCCTTGAAGGCGGCCCTGAAGCGCTTCGGGAATGCGCTCTATGCGATCTGGTACCCGGTCATCGAAGGGCACCAGACGACGCCGGACGGGTTACCGGCCCGGCTCGATCTGCGAGGCGATGCCTGGCTCGATCTGCGCATCCGTTTCAGCCAGCGCGAACGTCTTGGCCGGATGAGCGGCTGCGGCATGGCATTGATCAATCCGCCCTGGAGCGCCCGCGACCGACTGGCCGACATCACGAGCCTGTGGTCGCGCGATGAGGCCTCAGAGGCATGACCCGAGGCCGTTGAGGACCGCGGCCTTCAGATTCCGGCGCGAACAGATCGACCCGGCCGACGTTACTGCTGTAAGCGATCGCGGGGACACGAATTCTTAATGAACAGCTGACACAGTATTGACCACTGCGGCGCTGGCTTGGCGTCGGCTTGGAGTCGAACCGCGCCGCAGGACGAATTCTGCGGCAAAAAAAAGGGGTGAATCATGCGTCGATTCTGCAAGCGCTTCCTCGCCTGGCTCACGGGTTTGAGCCTTGTCATCAGCGCCGCAACGGCCATCTACGTCTATTGGGCAGCGTCAGGCTCCGATGGAGCGATGATGGACTGGCGCCTTCAGGGCGTGTATACGAAGTGGCAGCTGGTAGATCTTCATACGGTGTTCGGGTTGTTTGCCCTGCTCACCGGCATCGCATGGTTCCTGCTGCGGAAATTTCCCACCTCGCAGCCGCGCTCGGCATGGGCTCGCCTGCCCTGGGCTCCCGCGCTGGCGACGCTGATCGTGGTCAATGGCGCGATCAGGGTACTGGACGGACACCCGGTCCTGATCGAACCGCCGCGGCTGACCGAATTCGTCGCAACAGTGCAGCCGGACATGATCGTGCTGACCATGAGCGGCGACCCCGCCACGACCAAATCCGTCCAGTGGCGCACGTCCAGTCGCCAGAAGACCGGCACGGTTCGCTACAAGGTCCGAGGCGGGAGCGAATGGCAGGTCGTGCAGGCCAGGACGGCCAGGCTGGACGATCCCTACCTGATCAACGATCCATACGTCGAGCGTCATACGGCCCGGCTCGAAGGGCTGAGTCCCGACACGACATATGTGTATCAGGTGGGTCACGGCGTGTTCTGGTCGAAGGGTGGCTCGTTCAGGACCGCACCCGCTCCGGACGCCGGATTCCGTTTCATCTATATGGGTGACCCACAGAACGGGCTTGCGTCCTGGGGCGAATTGCTGCGGGCCAGCGCGCAGCGGTATCCCGACACCGCCTTCTATGCCATTGCCGGCGACCTCGTCGATGGCGGCGATTACCGGGACGAATGGGACGTTTTCTTCGCGGAGTCCGCCGGCGTGCTCGATCGGATCCCGCTACTCCCGGCTGTCGGCAACCATGAGACTTCTGCCTGGCGAGGGCCACATATGTACCTCCAGAAATTCGATCTGCCGAGAAACGGACCCGAAGCTCTAACCCCCGAACGATCCTATTTCGTCGACTACGGATCGGCGCGCTTCATCGTGCTGGATACCGAATCGTCCATTGCGGCCCAGACCGAATGGCTGGAACGGACCCTGGCCGAGAACGATCGGCCATGGACGATCGCGATGTATCACCATCCGGCGTTTTCGTCGCGGCCGGACCGGGACAACCCGGAAATCCGCGAGCACTGGAAGCCGCTGTTCGACGAATACGGCGTCGACCTCGCCCTGCAGGGCCATGACCACGCCTACCTGCGCACGCAACCGATGCGAGCCGGCGTGCCGGTCGCATCAGCTAACGACGGCACGACCTATGTAGTTGCCGTGTCCGGCACGAAGTACTACGACCAGGCCGTCCCACCGTTCGTCGCTGCGGCCTTCACCGACGTTTCCACCTATCAGGTCATCGATGTGCGCCCTACCCGACTGACCTACACCGCACATACCCTCGACGGCAGTGTCGTCGATGAGTTTCATATCGACAAAAGCCCCGTTCAGACCACGCCTGAATGAAGTGGTCTAATGCCGTCACCAGTATGCCCGCAGCGCGTTCCGATCGGACAAGCCGAGCGCTTCGAGCACGCGGAAGAACTCGGGTGGAAGCGGCGCGCGAATGTCCATCCGCTCGCCGCTTTCAGGGTGATGGAAGGCCAGTCGTTCAGCATGCAGGAGCAGGCGATGGCTTCTGAACTTCATCCGGAACAGGCGATTGTGGCGCCGGTCGCCATGGTTGACGTCGCCGATGATCGGGTGCGAGATGCCGTTCAAGTGACGCCGGAGCTGATGACGGCGTCCGGTTTCGGGCACCAGTTCGATCAGGCTGTAGCGCGCGGTCGGATGCGGTGGAACGGGCTCGTCGAGCTCGACTCGCCCGAGGCAACGGAACCGGGTCAAAGCATCCTGATCCCCGCGATTCTCGTGCCTCAGCGGCCGGTCGATCGTGCCTTCATCATCGATCCAGCCGCGAACAACGGCGAGGTAGCGCTTCTCCACGGTCCCGGCCATGAACTGCTTCCCCAGAACCCCGGCCGTCTCCGCATCGAGTGCACAAAGCAGCACGCCGGAGGTTGCGCGGTCCAGGCGATGCACGTTCCAGACCCTGCGCCCGAGCTGCTTGAACAGAAGCTCGGAAAGGAACATCCGGTCTGTGGAGATGTTCGTGCGGTGGACCATCAGACCCGACGGCTTGGCAACGACGACAATCCGTTCATCGCGGTAGAGCACATCGATGTCCTGATGCTCGACAGATTCCATCGGTCGGCCACCCGTTTCGTTCATTCGGTCGCAGCCCGGGCCACGGTCGGCGGTTCGGTCTTCGGCCGTCCGCCCGGCGGTGTCCGCGTCACCGCTTCCTCACCGCGCCGGATCGATCTGTCCGTTGATCGAGGCATTGAGCCGGAACCAGCCGGCGATGCTCAGGCGGTCGGTACGGGCCGGCAGGACCTCGTGGGGGATTTCCTCGCTCAGGAACAGCGCCAGATTTCCGGCGCGAGGTTCGATGCGGACCAGTTCACGGTTCCCGTCTTCACTGTACAGTACCAGCTCCCCCCCGTCCCCGGGTTGCCAGCCGCGATTCAAATAGAACACCACGGAAATGATCCGATTCGCGGCGCCGCGAAAGCTGTCGAGATGACGCTTGTAGAATCCGCCCGGCGGATAGTGGGCGAAATGCGCTTCGAACTCGAACAGGCCCAGGAACAGCCAGCGATTGAATGCCAGCCGCAGCTTTTCCATACCGTCGAGAAAGTCGACCTGCACGGGCCGCTGTCGACTCAGCCAGACGATCCGGTCGCGCCGGATATCGGAGTCGACCTGGAAGTCCAGATCGCGACCGACGCCGGCGCGGTGCAGCTGATCCTCCGCGTGCAGATCGGCCAGCTCATCGATCAGAGCGTCGATCTGATCATCTCCAAGCAGCCCGCTGCCCAGCCACCAGCCGTCCCGCGACAGCGCCAGCGCGGCCTCCTCGAGCAGCACCTCGTCATCGGCCAGTGCCAGCGAATCGAATGAGCTGCGGACACCGCTGAAGTCATTTTCGATTGTCATTGACAGCGGTTTTCAAGACGGTCCGGGTTCCCGCAGAACTTGACTGATCTGCCCACCCGCGGCAAGCAACCTGAAAAAACCTCATCCTATCGGATCATCGATCGACGGCGCAGGGCTGGTAAACAGGCGCGGGCCGTCTTCGGTCATGTAAACGCAGTCCTCGCTGCGGGCGCCGAAGCGGCCCGGCAGGTAGATTCCGGGCTCGTTCGAGAAGCACATACCGGGCGCGAGCGGGGTCTGGTTGCCGCGCACGACGAACTGGTCTTCGTGAACGTCCATGCCGATGCCGTGGCCCGTGCGGTGCGACAGGCCGGGAAGGATGTAATCCGGGCCGAAGCCTTCGCTTTCGTAGAACCGGCGGACTGCATCATCGATTCGGCCGATCGGCAAACCAACCCGGGCCGTCTCCATGACGATGTCCTGACCCTTGCGAGCCGTAGTCCAGACCCGCCGCTGCTCCGCATCGGACTCGCCGTGGACCCAGGTGCGCGAGATATCCGATTTGTAGCCATGCACATCGCAGCCGCAGTCCATCAGAATCACCTCGCCTTGCTGCACGGTGAAGACTTTCTTTGAGCCATGCGGATAAGCGCTGGCCTCGCCGACCAGGGCCATCGCGAAAACGGGCGAGCCGCCGCGTGCGCGGGTTGCCGCGTTCATCAGCGCGCGGATATCGCTCCCGGTCATCCCGGTCTCGACCTGCGCGAAGGTATCCCGATAGGCCGCCATGGTGATGTCGTTGGCCGCCTGCATCAGCTCGATTTCGTGCGCGCTCTTGATCTGTCTCAGAGCCGAAACGACGGGGGTGGCTGAAACGATGTCACGGCCGGGCGCATCGGTCCGCAGGCCGTCGGCGACGAAGAACCGCGTATTTCGTTCGAGGCCGATCGCGCCCTCGACCTTGCGATCGTCAAGCACGCCGCCCATCACGGCAAACGGGCTTTCGTGCTCCTCCCAGGTGCGCACTTCCATGTCCATGACCATCATCTCGCGCAACTTGCCCTCTTCGAAGGCCGGGGAAACGATGACGGGTTCGCCCGCTGCCGGAATCACCAGAGCGGTGAGCCGGCTGCCCTGGCGCCATGGCAGGTCGGAAAAGTAGCGCATCGAAGTACCGCCCTCGATCACGATGCCCGCGATGCCCTGCGCCTGCATCAATTCCCGAGCGCGCCCGATCCGCTCCAGGCGCTCGGCGTTCGAGATCGGCGGAGGAAGTGGCAGGACCCGACCTTCATTCGGTGAGCCGACAGGCCGAGCCTCGGTCGCGCCGGTGAGACCGAGCGCCACTCCGCCCAGTAGGGCAGATTTCAGGAGTTCACGACGGCTGGTCACAGGCTGGCCCTTCCTTCGCTTTCTGGATGATGGAGGAGGTAGAGCCTACAGGATACGCGGGCGTCAGCACCAGCGGCGCACGCGGGCGCAGTAGTCATCTAAGTCCGCACCGAAGCGTTCGCGAAGGGCTCGTTCTTCCGGGCGAATCTGGTAACGACCCGGACAGGTGCCGCAGAGGAACGCGGCCAGCAGAGCCCGGAGCGAACCCTGTCTGAACGCCCGGGCCATCAGCAGCAGGACAAAGCCCGGATGCATCGGATTGCGAGTCAAGCAAAAGATGCCCGAAGCCGGCAGCGCCGGACCGGGCCGGCGCCGGGTGCACGATCTCAAACATCAACCCCCCAGGTCTCGGAGCGGGTTGTGGACGGTCAGGTCGCCATAGCGCTGGCCATGGTTCAGGTCTTCGCTGTAGAGCACGCTGCACCCTGACCGGATCGCGGCTTCTGCGATCAAGGCATCGAACCAGGAAAGCGGTCCGGTGTTTGCGAGTTCGTGGGCGTCCAGGACCAGACTCGAATTGGTTGGCACGACTTCGAACTCCGACAGGGCTTCAAGAGCGGCGCGCGTATCGGACCAGGACAAGGGCGGTTCGAGCTTGCGCGTCAGCACCGAGCGCATCTCGATCAACACCTGAGTGCTGACGACGATGTCGTATTCTTCTGCGACTCCGCGCAGCCAGTCTTTGACGAAATCGCACTTTTCCGGTTCGCGGTGATCCAGCCGATAGACCCACAGATTGGTGTCGATGAACACGCGCATGCCGGAGCCGGTGCTCAGCCGGACTTGCGCTCGTGCAGCGATTCCCGCGACCACGGCCCTCGGCTGGCCGAATCGGTTCGTTCGGCGAGCGCATCCAGCGCGTCCAGCGCGCGCAGCCGGCGCTCGCGAGCGCCTACGTAGTGCTCGAGGTATTCGCGAACCAGCGCGTTGACCGACGTATGTTCGCGCACCGCGGCTTCGCGCGCCTTTTGCAGCAGTTCATCGTCGACGCTCAGAGTAAGATTGGCCATGATGATTCTCGATTGAAGGCGAATCAGTGTAGCACGTATCCCGTGTTGCGCATTTGAGCTCGGTCACTGGTCTCACGTGTGTTCGATCTCGGCATTCCGGAGTATGGACTCGGCCTCGTCGGTCCGGGAAACAACCTTGTTGAGGAACCAGCGAGAAGCTGTTGCCGGTGCACCTTCGAACAAGGCGTATGCATCCTTTTCTCGACCTTCGGCGCAGGCCTGTCGAATCTCGAGGGTGAGCCTGGCCTCGGGTGGCGCGTCCATGGGCAGAAATCGGGCACCTCGCGCGCCTCCTGCAACCGGCCGACCCACAGAAGCGCCCGGTGAACCTGGAACTGGACGAAGACCGCGTCCGGCCAGCGTGAGGCAAGCGCGGCCGGCAAGCCACTGGCTTTCTCCGCCCGGACTGAAGTCGGAGAACGGCAGGACGGCAACGGATTTCTCCGGTGGCGATTCCGCGGAATCCGACACTAACGGTGTGAATTGTCTGGATCAGGCATTTCGGCAGCCTGCGGGCCGTTACCTTGTTGTCGTTCTGACGGTGCCCGAGCCGTGATCGCTTCGCGTCTGTCGGCAGAACCGCTGTCGGACTCGATACCCGCATGGAGCACCCCGAATGAAGAATCGCTCGTCCCTGGCCGCATCCTGGCACCGCTTGCGGGCTGCAGGCATGATCCTGCTGCTTGCTGCGACCACCGTGTTTGCCGAGCCTGCCGATACGGTCTACCGCAACGGATCGATCGTCACCATGGCCGGTGAGTCGCCGGACTACGTCGAGGTTCTGGCCGTCAAGGATGGGCGGATCGTCTTCGCGGGCCTCGAGTCAGCGGCCGCCTCCTGGATCGGACCGTCGACGCAGGTGATCGATCTGGACGGAAAGACGCTGTTGCCCGGATTTCTCGACAGCCACAGCCATTACATCAACGCTCTGCTGGTCGCCCGTCAGTGCAAGCTCTACGCACCTCCTGCCGGTCCGGGCAAGGACGTGCCGAGCATCATCGCCGAGCTGAAACGCTGTGCCGAAGAAAGCCGGATTCCCGAAGGCCAGTTGATCACCGGCTACGGCTACGACGACACGGTCATGCCGGACGGCCGTCTTCTCAATCGTGACGACCTCGATGAAGCCTTCCCGAATCATCCGGTTCGCGTCGACCATGTCTCGATGCACGGGGCGGTTCTCAACAGCCTGGCTTTGGAGAAGTACGGATTCAGCGCCGAGACGGTCACACCGCCCGGTGGCGTCATCGTGCGCAAGCCGGGGACCAACGAGCCCTGGGGCCTGATCATGGAAACGGCTTTCCTGCCGGTCTTCGAACAGACCGAACCGATGACCGCGCAGCAGGAGATCGAATTCACCCGGGCCGCCCAGATGCTGTATGCCCAGGCCGGGATCACGACTGCTCACGAGGGTGCCACTCACCTGCCACAGATTCAGACCATGCTGCGGGCGACCGAAGCCGGGGCCAACCTCATCGATGTGGTGGCCTACCCGTTCATTACCGACCTGGAAAAGATCCTGGAAGAAGTGCCGCGCGAGCAGTGGGGCCGGTACGATCGAGGACTGAAGCTGGGCGGCGTCAAGATCACGCTGGATGGTTCACCGCAGGGCAGAACGGCCTATTTCACTTCCCCCTACCTGACCGGCGGTCCGGCGGGCGAGGAGGACTGGGTCGGGGAGCCGACCTTCCCGCAGGAACTGGTCAACCAGGCCTTCCGACGCGTCTTCGAGCTGGGTCTGCCGCTGAACGCGCACACCAACGGCGATGCCGCAATCGACATGTTCCTGGCCGCCTACGAATTTGCGCGCAACGGCGACTTCAGCACGCCGTGGAACGTGACCACCATCCATACCCAGTTCATGCGCCCCGATCATATCCCCCGGTTCGTCGAGTACGGGGTGCGGCCATCGTTCTACACCCTGCATACCTACTATTTCGCCGAAGCGCATCTGGCCAATCCCGGACGGGATCAGGCGATGTACATCAGCCCGATGCGCGATGCGATCGATGCCGGGCTTCGCCCGACCAATCACACCGATTTCGTCGTCGCCCCGCTGGACCAGATGTTCGTGCTCTGGTCGGCGGTCAACCGGACTTCGAGGGCCGGCGCCGAGATCGGTCCCGACCAGCGCGTGAGCGCCTACGAAGGTCTCAGGACCATGACCGCCTGGGCGGCCGAGCAGTATGGTGAGCAGGCCAGCAAGGGCACCCTGGAGGTCGGCAAACTGGCCGATCTGGTGATTCTCGACCGCAACCCGCTGACCGTGGAGCCGGCGGAAATCATGGAAATCGAGGTTGTCGAGACCATCAAGGCGGGGACGACCATCTATCCGCAACCCGACGGAATGGCCACCCCCGTGGCCACCGGCGACCTGTCGAGAACCTACAGCTGGCGAGCCCATGTCTGCGACAAGGCCGATATCAACAAGGCAGCCGGCCGGGAATGGACCCTGCTAACGCTCAATGGCGAGCGCGTGAGCACGGAACAGCCGCCGACCCTGATGTTCGCCGGCGGGAATCTGTCGATCTTCGGCGGGGTCAATCGCCTGAACGGCTTGTATGCCCTGGTCCATGACCGGGTCGTGATGGGCGATCTGACAGCAACCCGGATGGCCGGGCCGCCCGAACTGATGGCGCTGGAAGCCGAGTTCGCCAGCACTCTGAGAACGGTGGATCGCTTCCACGTCCATGGTCCTCGTCTTCAACTGCTCAGCGGAGAGACCGTGGTGGCGACTTTCCACACCAGGGATTACGGCTTCAGGAGTCAGAACGGCGGGTAGGAGGGCTGACCCGGGGGCAGCCAACCACCTGATCCGCTGCTCGGAATCTGCGAGCAGAAAAGTCCCGTCTATCGGGCGGTCCTTGGGCGTCGTTTCACTCTTGACCCACCGCCGGTCGGACGGCAATCTTCCGAGGAAGCGCACCTGGATTCCGGATCGGTCACTCACTGATAAAAACCCTTGCCCGTAATATCGCCAACTTCGCACTGGGGACCATGCTGCTGGCCGGTTGCGCCGGGACGACCGGAACCGGGCAGGAGAGAGTCTTGAGTGAAGAGCCGGCGACCGTGGTGGCGGGTGATGGCGGCGGTGCGCACGACAATGCCCTGCGCCTGCCGGCCAGTTTCCGCGGCGACCTGCCTTGCGCCGACTGCGAGGGCGTGCGTCATCACCTCGACCTGTGGCCCGACCGGGTCTTCCATCTGCGCCGCGAGTGGCTCGGAACGGACGGTGTGCGTGGCGACATGGGGCGCTGGCAGATGGACGCTGCCGGGCGAGTCCTGGTGCTGCATGGCGGTGCCGAGATGCCGTTGCAGTTCGAAATCCTGGCGGCGGACAGGCTGCGACTGCTCGACCTGGCCGGCGAGCCCATCGTGTCGGACCTGCCTTACGAGCTGAACAGCGACGGGACGCTCGAGATGGCCGAGATTCCTTCGATCTTCCTCGGCACGATGACCTACCTGGCCGACAACACCCGCTTTACCGAATGCCGGACCGGTCGCGACTATCCGGTCGCGCCGGGCGAGGAGGCGCTGCGGCTGCAGCGCGAATACCTGGCCACCGTCAGCGAGCCGGGCGAGCCGCTCATGGTCCACTTCGAGGGCGTGCTGAAGCAGCTGCCTAGCATGGAAGGCGGCCGTCTGCAATCGACACTCGTGGTCGACCGCTTCATCGCCGTCCGGCCGGGCGTTGCGTGTTCGCAGGTCATGGCCACGGCTTCCCTGATCAATACCTACTGGCGGATCGAGCGCATGCGCGGAGCGCCGGTCGAGCCCGTGCCCGAAAGCCGGGAGCCTCATCTCCTGCTGCGAAAGGTCGACAAGGAGCAGGACTTCGCCGCTACCGTCGGCTGCAACCGGATGCAGGGCAGGTTCGAGCTAGTGGGCCATGCGGCGAATCAGGTAACGCTCAGAGCCACTTTGCTGGCGCGAATCAAGGCGCGTTCCGCAGGGAATGGCAAGCCCTTGCCAAGGAACGCAGCGGCCTGGTGAGCAACTCGTCGTGGGTTGAGGTCGACCAGGTCTCCCTGCACGTCCACGAGCGCATCGACCCCGCCAGCATCCTCAAGTCCGTGCGAAAGCGGATGAAGAAGGGCGGGCAGGCACCGCAGCGCCAGAGCGATCTGTTCAAGGTCTGGTTCGAGGAACCCCTGCCGTATCGTGAAGCCATCGACTTCTACCAGCACGAGCGCGGCTGGGCCAATCGCCTGGTCGGCGGCGATTCACTGCAGGTGATGAACTCGCTGATTCACAAGGAGGGCATGGCCGGCCAGGTGCAGATGATCCACATCGATCCGCCCAACGGCATCAAGTACGGGTCGAACTTCCAGCCCTTCACCAACGAGCGCGGCGTCAAGGACCGCAACGACCAAGGCCTGACCCGGGAACCCGAGATGATCAAGGCGTTCCGGGATACCCGGGAGTTGGGGGTTCACTCATATCCCACGTATCTGGCGGACCGGTTGTTGTTGTCGAAGGCACTGCTGTCCCGGCTATCGGGTCCAGTTCTCCGATAAGACTGGTCGACACCCGGATTTGGTCTTACAATCCGCCGTCCGAATTATCGCGTCGCGATCGTTCAACTGGCAAAAGAATGAAAAAGGGGTTGTGATGAAGCCGATCGTGCTGTTGTTGTTTTTGGGGTGCAGTGTTCAGGCGTGGGCTCAACTGCCCTTCGATTCCGCCGTCGTCCCTTCGCCCAGCGGCAGTGCACCCACCTTCGAACTCGGCATCAGCACGCCGGCGACCTTCGATACCTGGCAGCAGGGGGGCGGTGGCGATGGGGAGATGCGCTTTCGGGTGAGATTGACCAATGGCGTGTCGGCGGTAGCACCCACCATAGTGCGGACGACCTTGCCGGAGGGCATCACCTTCGTCAACTTCAGCAATTCGGGGTGGAACTGCAGCGCCGTGGGCCAGGACCTGACCTGCCAGCTCAACAATAACCTGACCAGTTCCCTGCCGAGCAGCAATGTGCGCGTGCGGGTCAATGTGGCAGGTGATGTCCCGGTGCCCGGGGATTCCCTGATGCGCCTGACTGTCGAACATGCGCTGGCACCAGTGCCGGACCCGCTGGTCTGCGAATCCAACGCGGCGGCCGGCTGGTTCGTGTCGAACACCCAATGCGTAGAGCGACTCGTTCCCCATCGTGAGTCCCAGATCGTTTTCGACCCGGCGAGCTGGAGCCGCACGCCCAACACTTTCATTGCCGGTTCTACCGAGAACGGTATCGAGGCCGCGTTCTTCAATATCGGCTTCGCATCGTCCAATGGCGCGATCACGAAGCGCTATCTTCTGCCACCCGGGTTCATCTTCGATCGCGCTGGACCGGCTGGGTGGGCCTGTAGTGCTGCCACACCCGACGTCAACGGTCAGGTCGTCACCTGTTCCCGAGCCGGGTTCAATGGTGATGCGGGTCCATCGACCACGGGCTTTTTCATGCGCGTGGATCTGGCCGCAGACACACCCGTACCCGGCCCCTTGACGTTGATTGGCATCGTCGAAAACGCCTTCCAGCCGGGGCCTGTCGATTTTGCTGATTGTCTCGTGGCCGAGCCTCCGATCGGCTGCAGCACCTACCAGATCCCCACCGGCAGCCCGCCGCAGGCGCGCATGGAATTCCTCGAGATCGCTCCCGACCCGGACGCCTTCACCCCGGGGCAGACCGGGCAGGTCTTCATCCAGTACAGCAACCAGGGCCAGGCCACATCCGGCCCGATCAGTATCGACTTCGCCGCCCCGCCGGGTTTCGAGTTCATCCAGACCGTCGGCGCCAATCCCACCATCGGCTGCACGGCCAGCGGCGCGCCCGCAACCGGACAGACGATCAGCTGTTCCGGCGCTGGCGGCGTCGGCGTCGGCCAGACCGGCCAGTTCTCCCTGGTTTTCCAGGTCGAATGGGCCGGCAGCCTGCTGCAGCCGATCCTCGGCAGTATCGGTGACACCACCCGCCCGGCTCCCGGCCTGGTGGCCTGCGAGCCGGATCCGGAGCAATCCGGCTGCGGGATCGCCGAGCTGCCGGTCCTCGATGCGCTCTACTGCGATCGCTTCGAGAATCCGAGCTCGGGCTGCCGCCGGCTTCCCTGATCCTTCCCGCTGGTCGGGAGCGAGCTGCGACCCGGCCCGTCGGCCCTGAATCGATCGGGTCCAGGCGATCAGGAGGCCGCCCGCGAAGGGGAGCACTGGGCGGTGACCGAGTAGGGGACACCTGCGCAATCAAGCCATCATCCAGGCCCAGGTCGAGAAGCATCGCATGCCAAACAGGCTATCTGGATCCAGTAATCGAGTGTCAATCCAGGACATGCAGCAATTGAACCCCGGCTCCTTGACCCGCGTCTTGACATCCGGCCAGTCCGGGTCATAGGCTTGAGCCCGGAGAATTTGAGTTGGCGCTCAATGGCAAGCGATCAGGAACAGAAATATCGCTGGACCTTCGGTGCTGGGGAGTTCGATGAGTCGTCAGGCATCCTGACGCATCACGGGCAGCCGGTCCGGCTCGAACCCAAGCCGCTGAAATTGCTGGCATTGCTGCTTCGCCATGCCGGTGAAGTCGTCACGCGGGAGGAGATCCAGGCCGAGGTCTGGGACAGCCGGATCACGGTTGCCAACACGATCCCGACGGCGATCGGCAAGCTGCGCAAGGTGCTGACCGACGACTGCACGATCAGGATCGAGACCGTGCCGCGCAGCGGGTATCGACTGTCTGGCGAGACAGAGCGGGTCGCGGTCGGCCGGGTGGCATCGAACCGACTGGCGCTTTCCGCCGGCGAGTCAGTGCCGACGAGGACCGGCTGGATTCTCGCCGAGCAGATCAATTCGACGGCCTACAGCGATATCTGGCTCGCCCGTGATCGCGCACGACAGAACCAGCGCGTGTTCAAGTTCGCCGTCGACGGCGGGCGGCTGTCCGGGCTCAAGCGCGAAGCAGCGCTGAACGACCTCCTGAAAGACAGCCTCGGCGACCGCTACGACATCGCGCCGATGGTCGATACCAACTTCGCCGAACCGCCGTTCTTCCTCGCCTACGACTACGAGGGCCTGAACCTGCGGGCGTGGGCCGCGAAGAGCTCCCGCTTTTCCGAAATGTCCAGGCAGGAACGGCTTGCGCTCTTCGCCCGGATCTGCAGGGCCGTGGCGGCCGCCCACAGCATCGGCGTGCTGCACAAGGATATCAAGCCGGACAACATCCTGATCGCCGAGCAAGCGAACGGCCGGCTGGACGTGAAACTGGGCGATTTCGGCAACAGCGAGCTGCTCGAGCCCGAGCAGCTGGAACGGCTGAGTCTGACCGTCGACGGCGTGGCCGTCACCCGCGACACCGACAGCAGCAGCGGCACGCTGATGTACCTGGCGCCCGAACTGCTGCAGACCGGAACCGCCACCGTGCGAAGCGATATCTTCGCCCTCGGCGTGCTGCTGTTCCAGCTGCTGACCGGAAGTTTCAAACAGCCGCTCACACCCGGGTGGCGACGCCGGATCGACGACGAGCTGCTGGCCGACGACATTGCCGCGGCGACCGACCATGATCCGGCAAGACGACCGGCGAGCGTCGATGAACTGGTCCGGCGAATCGAGGATCTGGACGAGCGGCGACAAAAGCGCGAACGGAAGCGGCAGCGCCAGGAGGCACTCGAGCGATCACAGCGCGCGCTCGAACAGCAACGCGCTCGCCGCCCCTGGATCTGGGCCATGGTTGGCTCGCTGGTGGTCGGCCTCGGGCTGAGCCTGTACCTCTACCGCGAGGCCGAGCAGGGCCGACAGCAGGCCGAAGCCTTCGTTGAAAAGATGCAAGCGGTCCAGCAATTCCTCAGCGAGGACATCATCGCCCGCGCCAACCCGATGGATCCGCTCTACGACCCCGAAGCCGGCATCGGTGCCATCCTCGAAGACGCGGCACAACAGATCGATACACGCTTCGGGGACGCACCGCGGGCCGCGGCTGGACTGCACCGCAGCGTGGGCAACGCATTCAAGACATTGCGTCGCGACGAAGCGGCGGATTCGCATCTCGGTAAAGCCCGAACGTTGTACACCGAGACACTGGGCGCCGGCCACCCTACCACGGCGCTGGTCGGCTACGAGCAAGTCGACGCGCTGGTCAATGCACATGACATCGACCGCGCCCGCGAGCTGGTTCAGCAAGTCGATGCCGATGCCATGGCCGAACTCCAGCCGGTCGTCCGATATCGTCGATACTTCACCTACGCGCGCCTGTATGCCGAGTTGCACGACATCCCGACGGCCGTCGAGTTTTTCGAACAGGCCATCAGCGCGTATCGCCAAGCCAAATTGAACAAACCGGTGCAACTGGCCCGCTTGAAGATGGGTCTGATCGATGCCTACATCCGACTCGCCGAAGCCGAGCGGGCCCAGGCACTGCTGGACGAAGTCCGGACGATGAGCGCATCGGAGCAACTTCCCGCCGACCTTCGAACATTCTCAACCCGAAGTCAGGCTCGCGTTTATCGAGAACTCGGTGATGATCGCCGCGCCCTCGAGATCGCCGAGCAAGCGGTTCGAGAGATGACCGAACTGTACGGCGAGGCGCATTACCAGACGATCATCAGCATGAGTCTGGTCGCTCAGCTACAGGCCAGGCTCGATGACTGCGACGGCACCCTCGCCACCAGCCGGAGAGTGTTCGAACTGATGCGCGAGCTTTACGGCGCCAACTACGCCAACACGCTGATCGAACAGAGCAACCTGGGCACCAAGCAGTTTGCCTGCGACCAGCCGGAGGAAGCCATCGCCAACCTGCGCGTCGCCGCCAACGGCTTAAGGCAACAGTTCGGTGACGAAAACCGCGCCGTCCACCAGATCAGTTTCTTTCTGGCCAAGTATCTCCACCAGACCGGCGAGCATGACGAAGCGCTGGGCATGCTCGACCGTCTCGAAAAAGTCGCGCTGGACAAGATCGACGGCCTCCCGATCACCGCCGGCGAAATTCTGCTGTGGCGCGGGCGCGTGCTCGTCGAGCTCGGCAGGCCCGACGAGGCGCGCGGCACTCTGGAACGAGCGGCGCGCCTCGCTGAAGCCGGCAGCGTCTCCGACGAGATCGCCGCCGAGATCGATGCTGAACTCGCCCGTCTTTTGACAGCAAATGCGACTACAGGTAATATCGAGTGCCACCTGGTAATACCTTCCGACCATCATGGCCAAAACCACTATTTCCGTCAGGATCGACGAAAACCTCCAGCAGAAGCTGGCACTGGCTGCACAAAAGACACAACTGAAACAGTCAGAACTGATCCGCCGTGCGTTGACGCAATATCTTGACGAGCAAGCCGAACCTCGTGAATTCCGATCGGCCGCCGACCTGGCCGCCGATCTTGCCGGTTGCGCGTTGGGCGGCCCGAGCGACCTGGCTGCCAACCCCGACTATCTGGACGACTTCGGCCGCTGATGAAGCCCCATGTACTGCTAGACACCGGCCCACTGGTCGCGTTTCTGCATGCAAACGACAACCATCATCGTTGGGCGTTCGAGCAGTTCAGCCAATTCGAAGCACCGCTATTGACGTGCGAGGCGGTTATCGCCGAAAGCTGCCATCTGCTGCGAAAGATTCCGAACGCACCGGGTCGGGTGCTGCAAATGATCGAGCGTGGCAGCATCCGGATTGACCTGTCTCTGCAACAGCAAACCACCGCGATTTCAGCCTTGTTTCGACGCTACCGCGACAGACCGGCATCGCTGGCTGATATCTGCCTGGTTCGCATGAGCGAAATCCACGAGCCGTCAGTAGTGCTCACGCTGGACTCGGATTTTCATGTCTACCGGCGGCTGGGGCGCAAGACCATCCCGGTCCTGCATCCCCTCTCGGAGTAAACCCTAACGTGGTTGAACTCGCCCCGTCGATCAGTCCTCAAAGCGATCCCTGAAGATTTCATCGACGATCGGGCCAACCGGGACCTCCTCGCCGACGATCAGCGTTCGGGTCTGGAAATCGCCTTCGGTCGAGTCGCTCCTGAGACGGGAGGAGAAATTGAGCAGTGTGCCCAGCTCCAGAGGCCCGCTTCCGGTTCCCAGCGTTAATTCCAGCGTGCGGTTTTCGGAGGTGCCCGCATTCATCTGGCCGATGTCGAAAAACTCATCCAATGCAAGTACGGCACTCTCTACCGAAACACCCGCCAATTGAACCGCAGAATCATTGTTTATGACCGTTTCCGCGAAAACAGTCGTTCCAGGAATCGTAGTCTCCGGCGTGAGCATCAGCGTCTGATTGAAGTCGCGGCTGTTCTTGGTGCGGACTGTCGTCGAATTGCGGGTCGCTCGCACCCCGGCCCCCGTCAACGTTCCGCTTCCCAGTTCTAGGATATCGCCTGGATCGAGCGGGGTATTCAGGGCTAGCGTCAGGTTACGCCGCGTTGCCTGCCCGGAACCCAGAGTGCCCAGATTCCATGTCACCGAACCCGCTTTGATATCGGCATTTCCGTCTGCGCTGAGCACCGAGGTCCCGGGCGGGATCGGCAGCGTGAGCGTGATTCCAGTGGCGGCGGTTTCTCCCTGATTTCCAGCTACGATCCGATAGTTGATCGCGATATCTTCGGGAACTGGATTCGTCTCGGCATCAATCTCTAGATTGAGCGAGCGATCATCTTCAATCGCGACCGTCCGTCGCTCCCAGAAATCTGACGTGCCAGCGGCGAACGCGCGGCCGAAGAAGGCGATCAGCCGGCCATCGGGATTGTCCGAGCGCGCGGACGGAACCAGTGTCACGGTTTTGCCCACCCCAGCGGGCAGTGGCCCAATGTCCCAGAAAATTTCCTCTCCGGTGCTGCAAGTAGTCGGATTGGCGTCGATGCTCTTACAGTTGCCGCTGTCGGACAATAGACTTTTAGACATAGTATTTAATCCCGGAGGAAAAGACAGCTCAACACGAACGCCGCTCTGCATCTCCGCGCTGCGGTTGGTGACAGTGACGTGGATCGGCGAAAAGACGGAGTTGCGCAGCGGTTGAGCTGGCATATCGATCGAGAAGGCCAGCGCCGAGTCTGTTTCCACCCGCGTGGTGGCCTGCTGGCGCGTGCGGTGCGTCTCGAAATTACTCACGCCGCTGATCTCGGCCGCGTCGACTTCGATCAGATCGCCATTGTCGACACCGCCGTCCAGCTGCACCGTCACAAAACGCTTGTCCGAACCGCCCTGGTTCAGCGTGGCCAGATCCCAGACCACCTCGCCGCCAACCAACGTGCCGTTGTCGCTGGCTTCGACCAGGCTCGTGCCGGCCGGCAGGGGAAAGCGCAATTCCGTATCGGTGGTCGCGCTATCACTCTGGTTGCCAAAACTCAATTCGTACCGCAGCGTCTCGCCCGGCACCACCGGTTCTCGCTCGGCGTCGACCTCCAGGTCCAGCGAGCGCGCATCCTCAACGGCCACTGTCCGTCGCTCCCAGAAATCTGACGTCCCTTCAGCAAAGGCGCGGCCGAAGAATGCGATCAGCCGGCCGTCCGGATTGCTCGAAAGCAGAGAAGGAACCAGCGTGACCGTCTTAGCCGCTCCCGGCGGCAGCTTGGGGATGTTCCAGAAGGCCGTCTCGCCAGCACTGCAGGCCCCCGTCGATACGTCCGCAGAGGTGCAATCACCATCGTCGGAAAACAGAGCGTCGCTCATGCTGCCCAATCCGGACGGGAAAAACAGCTCGGCGCGAATGTCATTCTGCTCCGTGGCGCTGCGATTAGTGACGGTGACCTGGATCGGCGATAAGACATTATTGCGCAGCGGCTGAGCTGGCATGTCGATCGAAAAGGCCAGCGCCGAGTCTGTTTCCACCCGCGTGGTGGCCTGCTGGCGCGTGCGGTGCGTCTCGAAATTACTCACGCCGCTGATCTCGGCCGCGTCGACTTCGATCAGATCGCCATTGTCGACACCGCCGTCCAGCTGCACCGTCACAAAACGCTTGTCCGAACCGCCCTGGTTCAGCGTGGCCAGATCCCAGACCACCTCGCCGCCAACCAACGTGCCGTTGTCGCTGGCTTCGACCAGGCTCGTGCCGGCCGGCAGGGGAAAGCGCAATTCCGTATCGGTGGTCGCGCTATCACTCTGGTTGCCAAAACTCAATTCGTACCGCAGCGTCTCGCCCGGCGCCACCGGCTCGCGATCGGCATCGACTTCCAGGTCCAGCGAGCGGCTCACTTCGACCAACGCTTCCGAATTGGCCACCGTGCGTTGTGTCTCACCTTCGAACACCCTTCCATCGAAAGGGACCATGGTGTCGTCGAGGGTGCTTGACGATACCGTCGGCGACATGTACACGGTCTTGCCCGCGCCCGGTGGCAGTGTGCCGAGATTCCAGAGGGCCGTCTCGCCGGCACTGCAGGACCCCGGTGATACGTCCGCAGAGGTGCAATCACCATCATCGGAAAAAAATGCGTCACTCATGCTGGCCAAACCCGACGGATAATCCACTTGCGCTTGAAGATCGACCGCATTAGTCGAGCCTGAATTGGTTACCGTCACACGCACCACGACCAGCTCGCCGGGCTCCGGATTGTTCGGCGTCACTTCGATGGCCATCTGAATCTGCGCTGCACCAGCAACGGGCAGAGCCCCGAGGAGAATGCTCGCCAGGCCGACGAGAAACCTCCGAAAGACCAGCCGCATCGAATAGTCGGATTGTGCGGTGAGCGGTTTTGTCATGACATGCTCCATTCAATTGCTCGAATTCAAATGTGGGTCGCGCGCGTCTACAATCACGCCCCGTTGGAAAAGTGGCTGACCAGAAGAATCACGCCAACCCAAAAAGCCAGGCCGATAGCGGCCTTCGACAGCGCGAGAATTGCGCGGACAAGGCCCCCGTTGAGAATCCAGCGGAACAGGTTGCCGATCGAAAGCAGCACAACGGAGATCAGGCCAGCCACGACACTCAGTCCTGCGACGGCCAGGAAGCCTGCGAGAACAGAGCCGGAGTCGAGACCAACCCAGATACCCAGCCCGATAGCTATCACCGCCAGCAGGTTGCCGACCGGGTTGCCAGAGCCGCTGCGGTAGCCGGTGCCAGTCGCCGGCGGCACACGCACACGCTGCGTTTTTTGCGACTCCACGTACGCAATCGCATTCGCCGAACTGCGGCCAGTGTAAATGCCGTTCTGACCCAGCCAACTCTCCTCGAGCGAACGGCCGACAGGATCTACTGTATTCTGCGTCACTACACTTCCTCCCTGATCAAACTTCAAGGCAGCTTGCGTGAAAAAAGCCTAGCGCATCGTGGCCTTTCGAGACTTCAAGAAAACCTCAAGAATGCCCAAGGCGCGCGTCTTCAGCCAACCCCGTTGCGGCTACCCGCCCGACCGAAAGTGATGCCTCACTCAGGGCTCAGCGGCGGCGCTTCGAAGCGATCGGAAAACACATCGTCGTCCACTCCCTCGGCGATTCCGATGTACAGAAAGCCCGGCTGGGTGATGGATGCGCTGATCGTGTTGTTTTCCGGATTGACCGTGCTGGCCAGCGGCGTGAACGGCGGGCTGCCGTCGGGTGAGAAAAACAGCTGCGCGACGTTCTCAACAAGAACAAGCAGCTCGCTGTCGAGGTAGCGGACCATGACCTCGGCAGTGGTCCAATTCTGACGAGTCGTCTGGAGTTGCCAGGACACATCCGCCGCAGCGTCCAGAAAACCGCCGGCCGATCGGCTCAGCGTAACGGTCTCGGTCGAGGCAGCATCTTCCGGATCATTTCCATCGGCGAAGTCGATCCAGAACCGCCCGTCCGGTGTGCTGTCGTTGCTGCCGTCGCCGCTGATGCCGACGATCGTCCCCGGCGGATTGCCATTGCCACTTCTTGCGCGATAGGTCGCGTCTGCCGGGGGTTCGGAAGCGCTGAACACCACGTAGCTCTCGCCGGCCAGGTCTTCGCCGCCGGGGGCGGCGCGAGGTGCGCCGACGATCACATCGGCGAGACCATCGCCGTTGACGTCGCCCGCCCCGGAGACGCTAAAGCCCGAGAAATCCACGGCATCGATGCCGTCAATGCGGAAGCCGCCGCTGCCGAGGTTCGCCAGATCGACTGCTGTGCCGCTCGTCTTGCCGAACACCACATAGCTCTCGCCAGCGAAATTGTCGTTGTTGGAGAACGGTCCGGGCGCGCCAACGATCAGGTCGGCGAGACCATCGCCGTTAACGTCGCCTGCGCCGGCGACGCTGACGCCCGCCCGGTCTCTGGCATCGATGCCATCGATGCGAAAGCCGCCGCTGCCCAGATTGGCGAGATCCACTGGCGTGCTGCTGGCCTTGCCGAACACAACGTAGCTCTCACCAGGAGGGATCTCGAACCCCCCCACAGACACCGACAAACCGGGCGCACCGATGATCACATCGGCGAGCCCATCGCCATTGACGTCGCCCGCGCCGGAGACGCTGCGGCCACTGTCGTCACCAAAATCGACACCGTCGATGCGGAAGCCGCCGCTGCCGAGATTCTCGAGATCGACGGTTGTATTGCTCGTCTTGCCGAACACCACGTAGCTCTCGCCAACACCGGCGTAGTACTGGCCTTGGGCGCCATTCGCGCCGATGACCAAATCGGCCAGACCATCGCCGTTGACGTCGCCCGCGCCGGAAACACTGATGCCGGAGGTGTCACTTTGGTCAATCCCGTCAATGCGGAATCCGCCGCTGCCGAGATTGCCGAGATCGACCGTTGTAGTACTGGCCTTGCCGAACACGACGTAACTCTCGCCGGCATTTTGGACACCCCCGGGGTCGGCCCGGAAAGCGCCGACGATCACGTCCGCCAGGCCATCGCCATTGACATCGCCCGCGCCGGAGACGCTGTAGCCTGAGTAGTCCTTCGCATCGATACCGTCGATACGGAAGCCGCCGCTGCCGAGATTGCCGAGATCGACCGTCGTGCTGCTGCTCTTGCCGAACACGACGTAGCTCTCACCGGCCCCGTTGATGCCGCCGGGGTCGGCCCTGCGCGCGCCGACGATCAAATCAGCCAGGCCATCGCCGTTGACGTCGCCCGCGCCCGACACACCGCGGCCCAGGTTGTCCTGGGCATCGATGCCGGCGATGCGAAAGCCGCCGCTGCCGAGATTGCCAAGATCAACCGGCGCGCCGCTGGCCTTGCCAAAGACGACGTAGCTCTCACCGGCCCTGTCGACGCCGCCGGGAGCAGCAGATTCGGCGCCGATGATCAGATCAGCCAGGCCATCGCCGTTGACATCGCCAGCGCCGGACACTCGAACGCCCGAAAAGTCTTCGGCGTCGATGCCGTCGAGACGGAAGCCGCGGTCGCCCAGATTGCCGAGATCGACATTCTGCGCCGCGGCGATCTGCTGCATAAGAAGCAGCGGTGAGATCGCCAGCGCCGTCCTGATCGCACGGGTCAAAAGATTCGATCTGTCATCAGTCATCGGCGAAGTCCTCTGCATGGTGAAAATCGAATGTTGACTCTACCAATCGGCAGAATCGAAGCCGGTGGCGATTGTCTTCCAGTGCTTTATGACAATAGCGTCTAGGTGTATGTCGGGAGTTCAAGAAAACCTCAAGAATGCGCCACGCAGCTCGGATCGCGCGGCGGATTCCAAAGGTGCGTTCGATCTCGAACGGTGCGGGCTCGTAGGGCGATGGGCCGAAGTCGCGGCTCTCCGGGGGCGCGTTTCGGTGGATGCCGACGGCCGTGCCTGTTCCAGACTGCGCACCCGAAAACCTCCGCGATCAGAGAAATTTCGTCTGGCGTCGGCCTGGTGGTCGGCGCCGTCTGGAAAGGGCGAGAGGGCGGCCAAAGCTATCGCCACGACGCTGACCTGTCTCGGATTTCTCCGGTGAGCGCGCGACTTTCTCGGCACCCATTGAAAGCCTTACGGTAAAGATTCGTTACTTGTTGAGCTTTCCCATGCCGGAAGTCGCCAACTAACGGGCTAGGGGCCTCGGAGAGGGCACTTGCGCACAGGCGTTGAGTTCGGGTAGTGTGAGGCATCGTCCCTGAATGGAGTGCCAGGCCATGCTTCATGTGACATCTGCAAATGACAGCGAGCCAAACGCTCTAACCGTCGCGCTGACCAGTTTCGGCTTTGCCTGTATCGGTTTCTTTGTCGGAATGTTGTTGATTCTTCCTCTGTTGGCCAAGCTGGCCACTCTGATCACTATTCCGGATCCGGTCATGGCCACGATGGTGTTCATCGGGCTCTTTGGCACGCCGGTGGTCGCTGCGTTGCTGGGCATCAACGTCTTCTCGCGACCATCCTGACCCAGCCAACCCGTCACGACTCGCCCCGGTGATGTCCGACGACGAGCCGGGCGCACCCTTCCGCCGGTCTCCGTCTCGCACGGTGCCACCGAGGACACTGGCTGCACAGGCCCGGGAATCCGGCAGAACCACAAGCTCGAGGCGTTGACCGGGTCCCGATCCATCAGGGCCCGCGCAACAGAAACCGGAACGTCTCCAGTCCGAGCGGCTCGTCTCCAGACTCCGACACCAGGCCGGGCACCCCAACCTGCATCTCCATTTCCGCCAGCAGATCGGCATCGCCACTGATGAAATGCACCGGCACGTCCGGGCCCGCTTCGAAGCCGGTGATCAGGGTGGCGGGCTGGTGGTCGCCGGCGACGATCAGCAGCGCGTCTTTCGGCAGGTCGCGGGCGGCCCAGTCGAAGACGGCCTGGAGGCTGTAGGCGAGCGAGTGCGGATAGCGCTCGCGCAGGCGGTCGGTGTCGCGCCAGTAGACCAGCGGGTCGTGTTCGGGCGCGTCCCAGTCGGACCAGGGATCGGGCTGATCGAGCATGGCCGGATCATCGGGCAGCGGCGGGTTCGGCGACCACGGGGCGTGGCTGCTGATGAGCAGGATCATCGCAAAGACCGGACCTTCGTGGCCAGGCCGGATGTGACGGCTGTAGCGGTGCAGGGTAAACGGGTCGGGAATGCCGACCCAGCCCGAGGACGGGCCGCGATAGTCCATTGACCGGGCCGGGTAGACCGCGTCGAAGCCGAGCTGACTGGCCTCGGGCCAGGTCCGGACGATCGCGGGGGCAACAACCAGCGGGGTATGTCCGGTGGCGCGCAGGTCGTCGGTCAGAAAATCCTGACCCGACTCGAGCAGCAGCGAATACCAGTAGTTGTTGTCGATGCGCTGGCCCGACAGGGCCGAAGCGTGCGCGAGCCACGATTGCCCACCACGGATCGGCGAGCTCATGCGCATCGATCGGCTTTCCAGACCGGCGGCGGCCAGCTTCGCTTCGGCGCGCTCGAGCACCGGGACCAGCGTATCGGCATAGCGCGCCTGGTCCAGCGCGCTGACGCCGTAGGACTCGATGAACACCAGCACCACGTCGCGCCCGGCCAGCGCCGGAATCGGACGGGCGCGCATGTCGGGCGAGCGTGCCCGCTCGAACAGCGCTTCGCGTTCGGCCAGCGTGGCCCGGACTTCGACGGACTGGATCGAGACCAGCTCGGCCAGGGCCGGGCGGACCCATCCGACGGTCGGCTCGCGCAGCGTGACGAGGACGGCCGCGAGCGCGACCACGCCGACGACCCAGGCCGCGACCGGACGGACGGGCACAAGCACCCGGCGCAGCAGCGCTCGCATCGCCGCCAGCACGATCAACGTGCCGATCGCGGCCAGCAGCGAGGCCAGCAGCGCCGCCCACAGGCCGAGGCTGCCGGAGATCAGGTGAAAGCCGGCGCGCAGCAGCAGCGGGTCGAGCAGCAGGTCGAGCGGCCGGCCGTAGACCGCGCGCACAAGCGCATCGCCCAGCAGTGCCGCAGCGAGGAAAGTCAGCACACCGGCCAACACCCACTGAACGAGTGCGGACCGCGGCGCGAACGGCCAGAGCGCCAGCGGCAGCAGCAGCCCGACCTCCGGCACCATCCACGCGCTACCCCAGTGCCCGTCCCGCCACCACAGCGGCGAGACCAGCAGCAGGCTGATCCCGGCCAGTGCGAGCAAGGCGCGGGGCAGGTTCCGGTGTGCTCGGGGACTATTTGATCCTGACACAACATTCCATGAGGTCGTTAATCAGCACCTTTGTTGCGGTATGACTGAAGTGATACCATTGCGGCATGAAGATAGCGATATCCATTCCAGACTCGCTGTTTGAGAAAACGGAGCGGTATACGGCCGAGCGCGGGCTCGCTCGCAGCCAGGTTGTTGCTGAAGCGCTGACGGAGTACCTTGCCAAGCGAGACGACGAGAGCATAACGGCCAAACTCAACGAGGTCTATGGGTCCGAGAGTTCCGAGCTGGACCCCGCCCTGCGCATTGCTCAATTCGCATCAGTCGACGATGAAGCGTGGTGAAATTCGCTGGGCGTCAATCGCTCCGCCGTCTGGCTCCGGCCCTGGTTTTCGTCGACCGGTCGTAGTTGTTCAATCCAACACATTTAACGGCAGTCAGATAGCCACAGTTACTAATGCCGTCACAAGTATTGCCTCATTCAGCTTGTCTCTCGGCGTGTGTGGCAAGGCGATGGCGCGCAGTCCGTAGCCGGGCTACATCAAGCGCCGACAACGCAGTCCACTCGCGCCGAGAGACAAGCCAGCAGGGGGCTCCGGACGAATCCGCCTGCTGCGTTAAGGTGCCTCGACGTAGAACCACTATGCCTTCGCCACCTTGCCTTGCAGGCGAATCCGTCCGAAGCCCTGAATGAGGCAATACTTATGACGGCATTAGTATCGTTGCCTCGGTGACATCAAACCTCAAGCTCGCCGATGCGCCCGGCAACGTTCGCTTGCCAAGACGGCACTCAGGACTCAAACGACCGTCGGTTGTCAACGTCTCACAACTCCTCGCGGTGGACCGCAAACTATTGAGTGAATCGATGAGACGACTCCCCGATTCACTACTACAGCGCATAGATGAAGGGCTGCGGCTTGCGCTTGGTCTGTCATAAACTCCAGTCTTCCCCACTAAGCAACCCATCATGACCAACAACACGCCGTTGGCCCGGCCGCTCGAACTTCCCTGCGGCCTCGAGCTGCCCAACCGCATCGCCAAGGCCGCGATGACCGAGGGCCTGGCCGACCTCGACGGCGATCACGCCGGATTGGCCGGGGAGCGCATCGAGCGACTGTACCGGACCTGGGCCGAAGGCGGTCCGGGCCTGCAGATCAGCGGCAACATCATGGTCGACGGTCGCTATCGCGAGCGCCCGGCGAATGTGGTTGTCGACGGCGAACAGAACGAGACCGAGCGCGCCGGACTGGCGCGATTCGCGGCAGCGGCGAAATCCGGAGGCGGACTCGCGATCGCGCAGATTTCGCACGCCGGCCGCCAGTCGCCGAAAGCGATCGCGGCCGAGCCGGTCGGGCCGTCGGCGGTCGCGATGAAAATGCCGGGCGGACTGTTCGGCAAGCCGCGCGCGCTGAGCGAGGACGAAATCCTAGACGTGGTCGACCGCTTCGCGGTCAGCGCCGGCGAGCTCTGCGCGGCCGGCTTCGACGGCGTCCAGGTCCATTCGGCCCACGGTTATCTGCTGTCTGAATTCCTGAACCCGCTCGCCAACCGGCGCGACGACCGCTGGGGCGGTTCCCTGGACAACCGCGCGCGGCTGCTGATCGCGACCGTGCGCGCGGTGCGCGAGCGGATCGGGCCCGGCAAGGCGCTGTCGGTGAAGCTCAACTCGTCGGACTTCCAGAAAGGCGGCTTCTCCTTCGCCGACTGCCTGCGCGTGGTCGAAATGCTCGACGCCGAGGGCATCAACCTGCTCGAGATCTCGGGCGGCAACTACGAACAACCGCGCATGATGGGCTTCGATGGCCTGGAACCGGTGTTCGAGGAAGACGTGCGCGAATCCACCCGGGCGCGCGAGGCCTACTTCATGGGCTATGCCGAAAAGGTGATCGAAACCGCCAGCCTGCCGATCATGGTCACCGGCGGCTTTCGCACCCGCGCCGCGATGGAAGCGGCCATCGAGCAGGGCGTGGCCGTCATCGGCATCGGCCGACCGTTCTGCCTGCACCCGGACGCAGCTCGACGTCTGCTGTCCGGCGAATGGGACGAACTACCCGCGCCCGAAAAACACTTCCGCCTCGGCCCCGGCTGGCTCGGACCACACTCGTCCAGCGACCTGCTCAAGGCGGCGAATGGCTTCGCCGCGATGTCGTATTTCTATCGCAACATCATCCGGATGGCCGATGGGGAGACGCCGAAGGCGAAAATGAACCTCTGGGGTGCGTTGATTCGGCATCAGATGCAGGAGGGAAAGGACGCGAAGCGCGTCGCACGTTTAGCTGCGCCTGGGTAGCGATCGCTCGTCGCGAACTTGCGGCGCCTATCGGTAGCCAACAGTCGGCTGCGGCTTCGGCGTGGCTTAGACTCCACGTCGAAGTCCTCGTGCCAGAGCATGCATACGACTGAAATCAAAGGCGATTTCGCTCTGCATCGCTGAGGTCGATTCTCTATTGCCAATCAATGCAAGAGATGAAAAATCAAGGGCGGTTTCGCCCCGCTTCGCGGAGGGCGAGGTACTTTTGTCAGACGATACAAAAGTACCCAAAAAATCTGGACGCCCACGAAGCCGCCGGCCTGCGGCCGGTACCCTCCGATGCTCGGTCCAGGCGGGGCCACAGAACTCCCTGCGTTCGCTTCGCTCTCTCCGGTCAGACATGCTGTGGCCCTGTTTCCGCCTGGCCCTCCGCTTCTCGGCGCCTTCCAGGGCTAATGCAAAGTCAAAAGCTGACGGAGCATCGCGATGCTCGCTCCACCGTAGTCGAGTGAAGGCTCGGAAATTGAGAGAATCTGCCTGGCTGATCAGGCCCCTATGCTACAAGAACCAGACCATCGACGACCTCTCCGCCGTCGACGCAGCCGAGAAGCGCAGGATCAAGCGGGATTGAGGGGGCGTGTGTCTGAGC
>Ga0208112_100318_pt1 | contig 53152 bp, 51 predicted proteins | sample HotLakConsoUCCLE_FD_184736 | JGI IMG/M metagenome (GOLD analysis project Ga0208112, IMG submission 184736) | Hypersaline microbial mat communities from Hot Lake, Washington, USA - Hot Lake Consortium UCC-LE (SPAdes) (version 2) ...
CACGGGGTCAACCCCATTGATTGGCTCAGCTATACCCTGCAAAACATCATGACGACCAAGTACAACAACCTCCGCGACCTTTACCCCCAAAACTTCAAAAACAAGATGTAGTTGGTAGGGGGGATACCTATCTGGAGTACCAATTTTCTATTATTAAATCATCAAAGTTTTTAAAGTCTTTTCCATTGTCAGTCACTAATGTCAATTTATTTTGGATTGCAGTCACAGCAATCAATAAATCAAATTCATCGTGCATCGGTGTTCCATTTTTTCTCAATCTCACTTTTTCTTCTGCATATCTTTTCTCACATCCATAAATTGGAATTATTGATAAGCCTTGAACAAATCTATTTACTGCTTTATGGGATTTTTTAATGTTTTTGCTGTTTTCAGCTCCAAATCTCAATTCAAAAACTGTGATTTCTGATATATAGCAATTGTCAAGTCCTTTAACTTTAATTATTGTATTGTAATCAAGTAAACCACGTAAAAAGAAAACACAAATATTCGTATCAAGTAAATACTGCATACTAAAACTCCAAATCTTTATTTCTGAACTTTCTACTTTCACGAATCTCTTTTATCAATTCTTCAGCACTTTTATCAGAATCAAAAGCACCAAAAGATTTAAGAAATTCAGATTCTTTTGATTTCTTATCTTTTTTTAAAGATTTAGTCAGTTTTTCGATTAGTTCGATTTTAGTTAATGGATTCAAACCTTCAAAAAGTTTTGAGTATGATTCGATTATATGTTTATCTGTTATCGTCATTTTTATTTCAAAGATAATATTTTTATTGGAAACAAATTTTACATTATCGCCAACGGTCTCGGCTATGCGTAGTGCGGAATTTTTAAGCACTTCACTTTCCGTTTAGCACTTAGTTTATTTAATGTAATTACCTTCATATCAGCACTTTCGCCCGCATTACGTATAGCCATTGTTGTGCTTTCGTACTTTTTTAATCTTTGTCCTTCGTTCCACTTACTATCCGTGAAATAATTCCTTTTTGGTCAGTGAATTCTGCTATTAATACCCCTGCCAAATGAATGACAATAAACGCTACCAAGTAATAAATACCAAGGATATGGATTTCTTCCATTGGCTTCTTTAGTTCTTTTGGTCCCAATTCAATAATAAGTCCAGTTACCAACGAAATTATGACACAGACATAAAAAATGATGTAAGTCCATTTCTGAAATATTTCCTTTACGGATAGATTTCTTGAAAATGGATTTTGGAACTTCATATGTCCTAATGCAGGAAGTGTGAAACGAATACTAAATAGTCCAACTAGCACATAACCAATATAAATATGCCAATCCCACATTGGTTGTCTTATCTTTTTTGCTAAAACTATGAGCTGTTCCTGAGATAACATCTGGTCGGTATCATTCAGATATTCCTGTATGATAGCCGCAACATTAAATTTATTCAGCCACGTCAAGCGTAAAAAAATTGTAATTAGCAATAGCAGAAATGAAATAGCTATTGCCCAATGAATTATTCGATAAATTTTAGAATATTTTGTCTCTTTCATAATGTTCCTTTTTTTGTATGCCGCACAACGGTTCGTATAAACGGTCGTTTTAATGCCGTTTATACAATGTTATATGCTGATTTTATGGTACAATAAAAGACACAGAATTAGTAGAGGTCATATTCAAATTTGGGAAAACATTTCTACCCAAATCGGAGTCATAGTATTCGTTACTCCAAAATGAATCACCATAAACTTTTACGAAAACGGTCTGACCCGTCGAAAACCCTGCGCTTGTTAAATCACTATTTGTTAGCGTTATCTCTTTTGGATTTATTTGAGAAACGAGCCCTAGTGAAAAATAGGTGTAATTTTCATTACTAACATTTGAATCTGTAGAGAGGAAATACCTAACATAACGAGTATTTCCATTACTTCCTGCAGGATTAGTTGTAACTGAAATTATGATGTCATTACTACTGACGTTTGCTTGAAGATTTGTTATTTGCGTAGTAGAAATTTCTCCCAATGATGGAGTGTTTGAAATTGCTGTTGCATTGTTTTGATGTTCGATGTCAAATTTTTTAAATGTTCCAAACCCTTGTTTCTCATAGAGAATTGTGTAAGTACCAAATGGCACGTCTTCTAGGGTGAAATCACCATTAGCATCGGTTGTCGCAGAAATAGCAGGTGTTGTTCCTTCTACCTTTACTGTCATATTTGAATTGTCAATTTGTGTTGTTCCTTCGTCATATAAATTAACAGAACCAGTTATGTTTGCTTTTGTAATTGGGTCAGAAGTTGGGACTTCATCTTTACTGCAAGAAGAGATTCCTAGTAAAATAATTAAGCCAAAAGTCAAATAATTTAATTTCATAATGTTAGAGTTTTAGTGATTTTATTTCTTTAGTAATTTGCATATAACGGCTCTGGCTATGGCAAGTGCGGGATTACGAAGCCGCTTTCTTGTCCGCTTACCGTAATTTTATTTTGTTGTAATATCTTCATTTTTAAGCAGTTATCCCGCATTTGCTATAGCCGATGTTGTGCGTTCGGCTTTTTATTTTTTCAATGTTGTCTCTCATGGCAAGGTTTGCAAACTGAAACGAGCCATTTGATTGGTTCTTTTCCAATGTTTCTCTTTGCATATCTTTTGTGATGAACCTGTGTCGCACGAGCACCACAGTAGACACATTTCCAATTGTCTCTTTTGAGAACGACATATCGTTTTCGCTTCCAATCATCTGATTTCAGATATACGTTCCTATAATAATCTCGCCTTTGTTTACGCTTTATGTTAAAAATCCAACGCTTAAATAGCCAAATGGATAATGCGACAAACAGTAAAACTAAAACCTGAAAATCCATAATTCTTATTATTCACAGAGCATAGTGTCAAATTCTACATGGAGTTGAGTTGAGCCATTATGGTCAACTGTAACCCATTTGTAGTTTCTCAATACATAAGAGTTTCCACCATCCAATTTGACCCATTCGTCTATTCCTTTTGCTGCATTTTTCAGGTCGTTTTTTGTTGTTAATCCTATAGGTGCAGTATAACTTCTTCCTTTGACGAGATACTTACATTTATTCGATAATTCAACTTTTTCTGCATCTGTCTGTGATATGAATTTTGATTCGGTAAGGTCAGGTAATGTGCTGTTTACTTTCATTGGAGTCATTGAAGTCGCACAAGAGTTCAAAAGTAGAAGCGTTCCGATTATCAATATAAGCAGCCTATTTCTTTCCATTTGTTACGTTCATTAAAGTTTCGGTTTTTTCAGCTGACGCACAACGGTTACGTATATGAAACGTTTGGCATTTCGAAGCACTTTCCTGTCAAGTTACGAGTACTTTTGATACGGGCTGAAATGCTCGATAACTCACTGACTGCCAAATGTTTTATATACGATGTTGTGGGCATGTGCTTTATTTCCAGATATGTTTAACCATGTCAAACAGTAACTTATGTCTTTCTTCCAACTCAACCTGTCCAAATTCATTTAGAGGTCTAAAATTCAATTTGTATTGGTTCATCATTTCCGTAAAGTCCAGTTTTGATTTATAACTGTCCTCTCGAAGTGTTTCATTCCAATACAAAGTATTTGCATAGGATTTAAGTTTCTTTTTATAAGTTTCGTTATTACTTGAGATATTATCTTTTCCTTTTAATAACAATAATCCTCCAAGCCGATTTCTTTCACTTTTAAATTTTTCTTCATCTTTTCCAAAAAGGTCTAGATTCTCTTGATTATCAGCTAAAATATGCTCAATATGAAATCCATTTACATGTCCTGTATTTTGAACTAAGTCGTAAAGTGAATGCTTCATTTTAAGTTTCGTATTATCTGCAATGAACTTTTCAATTCTTGCAAAGAAATATCTCTTAAATCGTTTGTCCAATTCAATACCTGTTTCTTTGAAAAATCCATATGACAGAGGTGCATTTGCAGGTACACCTCTTGCATCAGAAAGCAATTCTAAAAGTGTTTTATCAAATTCTGTCCGAATCTCTGAAATGTCTTTTTCTCTAATCGAAGAACTTAATTTGTATATAGCGACAGCAAAAGCGTTACTACCATAACTTCTTTGTAATTGAAGGAGAGAAAATAATCTATCTACCTCATATGCTATTGTTTTTATTTTATTTTCTTCTTGTGGGTCATTGAGCGAGCATGACGATAATATTAACAGGAATTGCATGTCCATTTCAGTCAGGTTATTATAATAAACATGTGAGAACCCGTTATTTAATAAATCATCTTTATAGTATTTTAGGATTTTGGCATATAAATCAGTGAAATACTGAAAATCATTTTGAAGAAATTTCTTTACTTCTTTCGGATTATGGTCTAATTTTAATTTATTCTCTGAAAATATTACTCTGTGATAATCTTTATCGTATCGTCTCCCTTCTCCAATGGTATCTGCAAATTTTGCTTTTAAAAAATAAATAAAAAATTGGTCGATTTCATCTTCTTTGAATGAATTGATTTTTGAAACCTGACCTTCCCATAATTCATTTAATTTCAACCCATCAAGTTCTTCTTTTGAAATTTGACCTAATAATTTACCTTTTAATATCTCATACGGTTTTAGTTTAACTCCTCTATCGTTAATAACTTCAAAAACCATTGGCACATCAGTTTGCTCAACATTTAAATTTATTAAAACAAGGCGGTGCATAAAGTAAAAAACAAAGCTCTCGAAGGAGTGAAGGTTTTTAAGTTCATTATCGAGTCGCGAGGAAACAATAATATAGTTACTTACCATGTTCTGAGCAGTAAGTCCAGAAGTTGTATCAATTTTATCTGCTTCAATTCCTTCAAATAAACCTTTCATTGAAGTTTTATGTGCTTCATGATTCATCCAAAAGTCAGTTTTATAACCAGAAAGTCCTACGATTTTGTTTCCAATCCAGCCATCAAGCTGTGAATTAAAGTGTTTAGCAAGATGCTTTAATTTAATGAGGATTAGAGTAAGTGTAGTCAATCGTTGTTGTCCATCGACCACATATAACTTTCCGTCAACATGATTTGTAACATAAGTATTTAAATAATACCAAGAATATTTGCTTATGACTTGGTCTAATGGTAAGCTCAAATCTTTGAACTTCTTATATTCTTCATTAAACTTATAAAATACGTCATCTAAAAGTCTTTTAACTGGTTCATCTGACCATTTATACTGCCTTTGGTAAAAGTCAATATAATATGTCGTATTAGAGAATAATTTATCAATATTCTGCTTGTCAGGTTGTACGTCCATAATATTTTCTTATTTGATGTTCATTCTATGTAGCGGTTTCTTAGCATTGCCCACAACGGTCTAGTGTATGAGCAGTAGCGGATAAAAAACCACTAACTTTTCGGTTAAACACTTACCTTTATTAATATTCATTTCGTTTCAATTTTGCACTAAACCCGCTATTGCTTATACACATTGTTACCCACTGGCTTTCTTCCGTTCTGCTTGGTTTTCAGCGTTGGCAAAGACATACTCTTTTGCAATTTTTGGCTTGAGCATTGGCTGGTGCGAATTGCAAATGTGTATGGCTTTAAGCGTTGGCATTCAGTTTCTCTTTTTTTGACAAATATTCATTCAGTTTTTTGTATTCCAACTGTTTCATATAGTTTTCCATATAGTCATAATCGGGTTCGTTTTGGTCATTTATTGGAAGCATTATTTTAAATGCAGTCAATCTATTATTGGTCAAAGCATAACCGTGTCCAAATTTATTTCGCTGTTTTGTTATGCATCTTGAAATAAAAAGAAGAGACAGTCTACTTAATTGACTTTTTGGGTTAAGAGACGTTACGTGACTGTCTAATAAATATTCAAATGGTTGATAATAAGAAATGCCTGCACCACCATCTCCATCATTATTTAAAGTCAAAGTATTATTCGAATAGACTTTTTTATTGTTTTTAGTTACAAAGTCCTTTAAACCATTATTTCCGTTTTTTGCAGACACTAAAGGGAAATTCCCTTTCTTTAAATCTGTCATTTTATTTTGGTCGCCTTTCGTTGAATTAAAAATGGATTGTAATTTAAATTCTCCAAATTCCTTTTCTTCAATTGGCTCAACGGTTTTAAAGTCTTTTAATGCTTTAATTCGTTGGTTTATGTAGTTGTTATATTCTTGAAATTTTTCTTGCTCTTTTTGTTTCATAAAGGCTTCCATAAACTCAAAATCGGGTTCGCCTTTTGAATTTGCAGGAAGCATCAAAATTTCATTTTTTAAATGTGTTTCATTTCGTTTAAAACCGAAATTGTATTTACTTCTGACCGTATCTGCTATTGTAGTTATAAAAGTTGCATTGTATTTATTAAGTTTTTCATTTCTGCCGACTTTCACTGTTGTTGAACCAATAAAATCTTCTGCCTTATAAATTGTATATCCAACAGAACCTTCTCCATCACAAATAAAAGCAAGACAATTACCTTTTGTAATTAATTTCTTGTCAGCTTTTACAAAATTCATAACACCATTATTTCTATTTGTGGCACCAACATAAGGCGTTGACCCTTTTTGAAGTCCTGAAACCTTTGAGCATTTACAATTTTCAATTTTGAAAATTGAAGCAAGTTTGAACTGTTCCCACTCTCTATCTGATAATTTTAGATTCATATTATTCAGCATTTTCAAATAAGTAACTTTTACCTTGCATTATCATATTAAACTCAAAGGTTAGATAGTCCGCAATGGTGTTTTCAAAATCTTCTGCTTTAGGTATTTCATCATTGAAATAGTAAAACGAGTGCAACCATTCGTCTTCTGGTTCTATGGTGGTTTTTACCATAAATTTTGTTTCTGCTGGCGCATCGTGTAACCAACAGTTTAGCAAATGGGCTTTTCGTTCTTTAGCTCTTTCAGTTTCCACCAATCCAACGTGTTTACGAACCGTAAAACCGTCATCTTCGTAATTTATAAATTTGCAAAATTTCTTCTCTGAATGTGGCTTGTGAGCGGTAAAAACAGCAATACAAGGATTTGTGCCTACACCGTAAAAAGTTTCTTTATTTAGCGTGATAACGCCTTCTAACGTATGTTTTGTTAAAATGCGTTTTTTTACTTCCTTGTCGGTTTTAGATTTTCCAACCATTGTAGATTGAGGAACGATAATTACACAACGCCCGTTATCTGCCAAACCGTCCAATAAATGCTCAATGAAATGAATTTCTGATAAATGAGCGGTGTCTTTTCCTTTGGCTTGCGAATAAGGTGGATTTATAAAACCTACCGTGTAATTATTCGCTCGCATTGTTTTTACATCACGTTTTAGAAAGTCGTTTTTTATCAAGTTGCTTTTTCCATCTCCACGTAAAATCATATTGGTTGTGGCAATGGAAAACATATCTTCTCTGATTTCTATTCCGTGTATTCTGTCTTTTTTAATAGTTTCGACTTCTTCGGGTTTTGCTTTTTCTAACATTTTGTGCATTGCAGAAATCAAAAATCCGCCTGTGCCACAACAAGGGTCAAAAACAATATCAGTAGGTTTTAAGTCCACTAAATCACAAAAAATATCGGTGATGTGACTTGGTGTAAGCACAACGCCTAAAGTTTGTCCGTCTCCACCGCTGTAACGAATAAACTCGCCATAAAAACGACCTAAAACATCTTCGGTAGAATTAGCAACCACACTTGCATATACATTTTTTTGAAGAAACTCTGTGAAATATTTGAGTGGTGTTTTTTCTAAACGTTCGTCAATTTGATTGAGTAGTGTTCTGTTTTTTATGATGTCAAATTGAGCTAAAACCTGCTCTTTTTTGGTTTCGGGTTTTACTTCTACACGAGTCATATGTGTAGAAAGTGCATCAAAAATAATTTTGCCGTCTGTTTTTAAGTTGTCGCCTTTTAGTTGGTCTGCAATTTTAGAATCTTCTCGAAGTGCCAAAAGTATTGCCGAAACAACAAGTGGTTTTTCGGAATCTCCTAATTGTCCATAGTTTCTTAATGCTTCGTGAAGTTCAGCCGATTTTTTTAAAACTTCTTCAAGTTCTAAAGTTTCCGCTGGCGTTTCTTCAAGAACTTGCTCACGATAATATTTGTCTATGTTGGAAGCCGAAAAATTTTCAAAATTCTCAACTGGTTTTAAAAGTTTGTATCCGTTTTTATCAATAAAGATTGGTCGGATTACGTGATGTTTTTCGTCTCCCGAACAACCAAAGGCAAATACTTTTTTGAAATTGGTATTTTCAATAATATGTTTTCCGTAGTGGAATGCTCCATTTTCTGCAAAGTCCTTTAGTGATTTTACGTCAACTGCATATTCTGCTTGTTCTTCGTTAACGTAGTTCACTTGCTTATCTAAATCGGCTTTGTCTTCAATAACAATAATAAAATCGTTTGATATCCCGACAAATTCAGGAAAGCCAACTCGTCCTGTTCCTTTTTTAGAAGCGGTTTTTAAAGCATCATTAATTTCTTTAATGCTACTTCCATCAGCACTATATTTAATTTTAGCACTGTCTAACAGTTTGCTAATAAAAATATCGAGGTTTTTTTCTTTTTTACTCACTTTAATTCCGTTTTATCGATTAGTAAGTCCTTTGCCGATACTTGCAGTATTTCAGCAATTTGGTATAAATCTTCTAAACTTGGTTGTCTTACATTTCGAGAGTATTCGTTAATTGTGGTGTAACTCTTTCCAGTCTGTTTGGCAAGCCAAGTTTGTGATATTCCTTTGTCTTTTAGAACTTCTTTAATTCGGTTCATTTGAAACCTAATTTGTTTAATTCGGGTCAAATATAGTAAAAGTTCACTATTATTCAGTTGATTTATTCGCTGTATTCTCGTGGGGTGGGAAAGGGCAAGCTCTTTTGGTTTTTCAACTTGGGGTTTGCGTTTCGGCAAAAACCAAATGTGCTTGACCGAGCGTTGGCTTTTTCAGCTTGTGGGTAACAACAGCCTAAAATGAACTCTATTCATCTTATCCTGCTGTATGTTGAATGGTTTATTTGCATACGCTACTATTTAATTGGCATAAAATGAGTAAAAAAAGCATGATATCAAACAATAAAATGAAGCTTAGCCTTTAGAATTATATCTATAATAGAAGTTTTTGCAGGTAGCCCGCTGGCTGATTGTTCGTATTCTACCTTATCGCACATATAATAAAATCCTCGAATCCCGACGCATCAGGATGCTGCGGTTTTTTTTTGCTCCGGCCTTGTACTAAAACAAAATCCCTGGTTTTCAAAGCATTCTTTTCGAAGCAAGGAAAGCACCAGACTGTTCTTTCGGTATGAAAAAAATTGACAATATTCTAGTCATTCCCAATTACTTCTGTGTTAAGGGTTTAGTATTACTCACACACACATGTAAAAATTAATTTAAAAATAAAGTAACATGAAGCGGTTTTTATATAGGATATCAGGGTTTTTGAGTGTAATTATATTAATAACGGGTTTAAATTCAGTTTTGGCGCAGATTGAAGTGGCGCCTGAATCCATTCAGGCTGAATTATCACAAAACAGCGAAACGGCTGTTAGTTTTCAGATAACCAATACATCATCGGAGTCAGTGGCATTCAGCTTTCCGGCTTTCACAGAGGAAAATGCTACTGCCGCTGTAACAGGTGTTCAAGAGGCTCAGTTTTTGCGTAGTCAGGTCTCGGATGAAGCTCGATTGATAAAAGAGTACTTTTCCGGTGTAAGGACTAATCTGAGTGCATCGGAGAGGGCGGTGATTGAGCAGTATAACCTGCGTGCACAAAGGCAAACACAAACAGGCACATTATCAACAGCCAATGCGTATGAGATTGCTTTTGAAACGGTGACTCTGGACGGATATGAATTTGTATTATATGATGAATCGCCTGTGAGCGGACAATGGTCTGGTTTTAGCGCGGATTTTATCGTTGAGGATAGTTTTGGATTAGCTTGGGCAAGTGATTTTACAGTTCTGTTAACAACAACTCCGGAGCTTACGGCATCATCTATAGTGTATCAACTCGGTGGAAATTTTTATCATGCAGCTCCAGCTGAAAATACAATCCGATTCACAACAGGTGGTGGAAGTGCTCCTGAGTTCGTGCTTGAGGAAGCCTTATTTGATGAAGAAATTGAAATTAATGAATTGTATGTCTGGATTGGAAATGGTTGGGTTGATGAAGGCACTTTCACAGGCGAGATACAATTATTTGGACTAAATGGAAGTCCTTCGTTTATATCATCTGTTTCACCGGCTTCGGGTGAACTTGCCCCAAGCGAAAGCCAAACGGTTGAAGCACTGTTTGCATCAGGTGACCTCTTAAGCGACACCTATTCAGGAAATCTGGCCTTGGCTACTTCAGATGCGAATCAGCCGGAAATTGATATCGAAGCTACATTAACCGTTTTACCCAATCCTCAGGTTGTTCTGGGTTCGGATGCGCTTGATTTTGGAGAAATATTCCAATCAGCCTCAAAAACCCTTATGGTTGAAGTGGGAAATACGGGAAACAGCCCATTAGAAATATCATCTATACAAACGGATAATCCAGACTTTACGGTGGACTTTTCGTCTGTTGAAATACCCCCATTTTCCGGTTTGGATATACCGGTTACGTTTACCGCCTCTGAAGTGGGTACGATAACGGGAAATTTATCATTCAACACAAATGATGCAGAAAATAGTAATATCGACGTGTCACTTTCAGGTGAAGGTGTAGAAACTCCATTGATTTCTGTTACCCCTGAGACGCTATCCTTGGATATTGAAGCAGATTCAGAATCTACCGTAACGTTCGAAATTACGAATTCCGGTTTGGGCACACTGAATTTTGATATTCCTATCTCAACAGACGAAAACGGCTCAGAGCTTTCTTCACCTGATCGCATATCGAAAGGCTTGAATGCCATTGATTTCTCTTCTAAAGAATTTTCCACAACGTACGAGGAAAGAATGCTGCAAAAAGGAAGATTGGGTAGTGAAAACGATTTGGTTACCTACTCAGAAACAACGTCTGACGGTTTATTAAATAACAACTTGTATCCAATTATTTTTGAAGAACTTGCATTGTCCGGTTACGAGTTTTTCCCATTAGAAGAAGCCCTCTCCGGAACACTCACATCTGTTGATGCTCTCTTTGAATTAATCGCAAATGAGTCTGATGAAGATTGGGCAAGCGATTTAACGTTATTGTTTATCGAAACAGATAATATCAATGAGATTACTACAGACGATATATTGTTGCAAATAGGTGGTTCAGAACTGTTTACTCTTAATAAGGTTGATTGGGGTGTTGGAAATTCCTCTGAACCGGGAACAACAGTTGATACATCTGTTATCTTAAATACCCCCGTGAACTTTGAGGAGGTTTATGTCTGGATTGGAAAATGGGGTGCAGGTTTTGGAATTTCCACTTGGTCAGGTTCTATCGACCTCAATGGATTGGGCCAGGATACCGGATTTATTACAGACGCTGAGCCATCAAGCGGTTCCCTTGAAGCTGGTCAATCGCAGGAGGTAACGCTCACAGTAAATGCCGATGGATTGATTGATGGTGTGTATGCAGGGATGCTATCCATTTTGAGTAACGATCCTGTTCGACCTGTGTTTAACCTGGATGTAAATTTGAATGTAAGTGGGGTTCCTGACATCGAGCTTTCAAACGAAACCCTTGACTTTGGAAATGTGTTTGAGGGCGATTCAAAAACGCTTTTCCTCAATATTACAAATACAGGCAATGGAACATTGGAAATTGCAGATATCAACACTGATAATGAAGCATTTTCTATTGATGAATCAGCATTGACGATTCCACCATTCAGCGTTGCATCCTTAGAAGTAACCTATACAGCCGGTTCACTCGGTGATTATGAGGGGATTCTTGTATTTACAACCAACGTTTCTGATGCCGAATCTGTAGAAGTTGGGTTAACGGGAGCGAGCGTAGCACGGCCACTTATTTCAGTAGAACCCACTGATTTTAATGCTGAGGTTGAAGCCGGAGTGGATACTTCTTTTGACGTGGTGATTACCAACAACGGCTCCGGTGAGTTAACCTATACCATCCCGCGTTTCCAGTCAGAATCAACGGCAACTCCAAATCAACTTAATGTAGATGCAACAGCTCAATCTGCACTAAAAACCCAGTTTAATACACGCGCTGTTGTACAGGATAATGCGGAGAAAATTCAACAAAGGCTGAAGTTTAATGCCTATCAAAAAGGTATCATAGATGATGCTGATGGTTCAATTCAACGTTCGATGGAATGGCTTACTGCAACTCAGCAGGCAAACGGGGAGTTTGAGCTTCTGAATGCAGAAAATGCTCTTGATATTCTGCTTGATAATTTTTCAGCATCCGGTGGGGAATTTGTACTGGCAGGTGAAGCTGTTTCTGGTTCACTTTCATCCATAGTTGCTGATTTTGAATTGCTGGAATCGAGTGGCGTAACATGGGCGAACGATCTTACGGTTTTCATTTCTAATTCGCCTGATCTTGATACCATTAATTCAAACAATATTTTATTACAGATAGGCGGTTATGTGCAGTATGCTGATAATTTCATACCCTGGAGCGGTGGCAGTAGTGCTGAACCAGGCACAGGTGTACAGAACACGATTCCTTTGGATTCCCCTATTGAATTTGAAGAGGTTTATGTATGGATTGGAAATGGATGGTATTCCGGTGGGCCCACGGTTTGGGATGGAGTTATCAGTCTTGAGGGATTAGGTGGAAATGAACCATTCATTACTGAAGCTCAGCCTGCAACAGGAACCATTGCAGCCGGTGGTTCTGAGACGCTTTCTCTTACCCTAAACGCTCCGTTGGCCGGTTCATTCACAGATTCGTTCACCATTTTGAGTAATGATCCGGTGAATCCCGAAGTAAAGGTAACAGGATCAATTGTTGCTACCGGTATTCCGGAGATTACGGTCAGTCCTGAAGCTTTAGATTTTGGGGATGTTTTCACAGGAGCCACAAACACCGGATCGGTAGTGGTTACGAACACCGGAACAGATGATCTTGTCGTTTCTTCTTTTGAAGTGACCGGAGAAGGATTTTCTGCCACAAGTGAAGAATTTACGTTGAAAGTGGATCAATCATCTGTTATTGAAATTGAATTCTTCGCAGATAATCCGGGAAATTTCGCCGGCACCCTGACTCTATTGAGTAATGCAGAAAATGGTGATGCTGAAATTGCATTAAGTGCTTCAGCTGCTAATCCCGGAATTTTAACGCTTGGAACCGAGTCTTTTTCATACGAACTCACTCAAAATGAAATGACTCAAGGTACTTTGCAAATCAGCAATACAGGTGAATCAGATTTAGTTTACACGACCGTAAGCATGCAAACAACACCTGATACGCAAACAGCACTGAATGCGCCTGTGGAGCAAAAAAGCTCTGTAAGAATTACGGAATCAAAAATGGAACATCCATTCGGCGGATTTTCTCAGTCATCATCCCAAACGACTCTTTCCGATTCAGGATCAGAAGTTTTATGGTATCAGCCGTTGGATGGACAAAATGCCATTGTATCAACATCCTACGCGAATGTTAATGCAGGTTTTTATTCCTCTGATGATTTCACCATTACCGATGGCGCACTCATTGAGAAAATAACGGCTTATGGCTCTAGATTCTATTTTACAGATCGAATTGATGATGTTGCTACCGGTTTCGAAATATATATTTATGCTGATGATAATGGTAAACCGGCCGGAAATCCTGATGATGGGACAGAAAATTTTGTATTTAATTTATCACTTGATTTTGATGATCCCGGTCTAACTTTTGCTGAAGACGAAATGTTCGAGGGCACTGGTTTTGTGGAGTTTGATCTGCAAGAAGCAACCGGAAGTCCGTTATTTCTTTCGGGTGGACGCTATTGGCTCGTCGTTTCGTTGAAAGCTAATAACTATGGAGAAAACCAGTATTTGAGCACATGGTATCAATATACATCTACTCATCCTTCTAGTGATGCTGTTTTGATTGACCCGTCAGATCTTTTTGGCATACAGATTCCGGATTGGGAGCCCCTAAGTTCATTTCTGCCAGCCGAACAATCTAACCTTGCATTTAAGATTGAAGGAGCCATGATAAATTTCCTGACGGTTGATCCAAATCAGGGTGTGATAGCACCGGGCGAATCTGCTGAGCTTACACTCATGATTGACGCGAGTGATTATGCACCCGGAGAGTACGATGTTACACTCACCATAAGTACAAACTCTCCGGTAACTCCGGTTGTTGAAGTTCCGGTATCTCTGACCGTGACAGAAGGCGGAAACGGGTTGTTGTGGGTTAATCTGCAGTATCCATCATCCATAGAAATTGAACAAGGACAAAACTTCCATGTTCATGGAATGGCACAACCTGCGGATGATATGACAGCTGACGCCGCTGAGAATATGCGTATGTGGGTTGGTTTTCATACCGAAAATAAACATCCTGGTTTATGGGAAGATACTGTTTGGATGGAAGGATCATTTGCAGAATCGCATGATGAAATGATGGAGTTTATTGCGGAGGCCGGTTCACATCTTCAAGTTGGAGAATACTATTTCGCCACACGTTTTCAGGTTGAAGATAAAGGATATGTTTACGGTGGATTCCACGAAGCAGGAGGCGGATTCTGGAATCCATTATTCCATCTGTCAGGTAATGTGGTGGTAAATCAAGCCACCAATTCCGATACAGAACCTGAAATGCCCACTGCATTCGAATTGCGACAAAATTATCCGAATCCGTTTAACCCTACTACGAGCATCCAATATGATATTCCGGAGGCAGCAGAAGTACGGTTAGATGTGTACAATATTCAGGGTCAGCGTGTGGCGTCATTGGTAAATACCTCTCAAAATGCGGGATCATATACCATTAATTTTGACGCATCCAGATTATCTTCCGGTGTATATATATACAGATTACAGGCCGGTGCGTTTGTGCAAACTCAAAAAATGACGTTGTTGAAGTAGTTAATTGTAATTAAGTTATGAGTTGGCCTGTCATTTGAAAGTGACAGGCCTTTTTTTTTATTATAGAAAAGCATTTGAATGGTTTCAGTATTTATATGTTCAATTTGATACTGAAATAATTTCATTGTAGCTGATGCTGTGATAGCTCTGTAATCCATTATCAGAAAGGTTATTTTCTCCGAACGAACCCCGACTTTACTCCGAATATTTCTCCGAACCTACTATGTAACTTTTTGAGACTTAAACTCCCGAATCTCTTTTTCCAAAAAGTAGCTTATCACCGTCCTGATTGCCACAATACTGGCCAATATGCCAATTTCTTCAAAAGAGGGATGAATCACAGTGATTATAATATCTGCCGCTATTAAAAATTCCAGAGCCAGCAGGAGGTAGGAAGCAAAATGATGACGTATTGATTCCCGTTCATGGTATATCGTAATATTTTTGATCAGGCGTTGAATACAAACTAAACCCCTGGTTTTTCAACTTCAACGCAGCTAACGGGGAAATTTAGAAGCATTTATTCTACACCCTAATTTGAGTGAGTACAGTATTTTTTTACATTCAGAGTATACAATGGTTTATGTCTTGATTGTCTGACAGTCGTGAATAATTCGGGATTATTCTGATGCGAATAGTACTAAAACGGAGAACTCTCCATCCGACATCTGAAAAACGGATTAGCAAATCAATGATAATACTCATCATCAGAAATTTGTTTAGAATAAATTTTGATTAATGAACAGTGTTCAGTAATTTATCGTCGTTCACATAAAAACACACCATGACCATCGAAGAAAGAAAAGACAGAGAAAAACGCGAGCTTAAGGAGTTGATTCTTAAGACCGCTGCCGAAATGTTCAGAAAACACGGTTATGAAAAGACCAGTATGAGAGCAATTGCCCAGGTGATTGACTACAGTCCCGGAACAATCTACCGTTATTTTAAAGACAAAGACGAGCTGATGTTTGAAATTAGCTCGACCGGATTCCGCATTTTTTATCAGTACTTGAGTGAGGTACGAAAAATTGAAGATCCCATGGAGCGGCTTCAAGTTCTAGGCCGGCAGTACCTGCTTTTTGCGAAAGATCATTCCAGTTACTACGATCTCATGTTCATCATGCCGGATCCTCTTAAATCTCTCGGTGAAGGAGAACATTGGGAAGACGGGCACCGGAGTCATGATGTACTTGTCGAAGTCATTCAAGATTGTATGAAGAGTGGATATTTTCATGGGCACGATCCCATCGACCTTTCACTCATGATTTGGGGACAGGTACACGGCATGGCGGCTCTCCATATTCGTAATCGAATGGAAATGTACACCGATAAAGACCACGATGTGCTTCTTTTTGATGCACTGGAGTCATTTAATCGGATAATCAGTAAAATCTAAATTTTTTTTGTCTAAAAATGAACAGTGTTCAAATAAAAAATAGTGTTTATTCTGCTTTGCAGAAGTTTTTGTCGGTTGGTTTAATACTGGCCACCATAGGCTTGTCACCAACACTTGCACAAGAAAACGGCGTGCTAAAGGAATACATCGAGCAGGGGATTGAAAGCAATCTGACGCTGCTCAATGCCGTGCTCGACCGCGAATCAGCCGTTTCAGAGTTACGATCGGCTCGCGGACGCTTCATGCCGGAGGTTTCCCTTGAAGCTTCCTATACGCTGGCATCGGGCGGAAGAACAATCGATTTACCGCTGGGTGATTTGTTCAATCCGGTGTACGGCACGTTGAATGAGCTCACCGGATCGCAGCGCTTTCCTACGAATCTGGAGAATGTGAATGAGCAGCTCCTGCCCGATAATTTTCATGAAACCAAAATCCGGATTCTTCAGCCGCTGTTTAACTCGGATATCTATTTCAGCTACCGGGCGCAGCGGGATATGGTTTCGGCCAGAGAAGCAAGGCTTCAGGCGATCGAAAATGAGCTGATTAAAGAAATCCGGCTGAGCTATCACAACTATTTTGCCTCGGCTGATCAGCTGGCCATTCTGGAATCAAACCGGGAGCTGGTGCGGGAGCTGGTACGAACAACAGAATCGCTTGTGCGAAACGGAAAGGCCACTATCGATCAGAAGTACACCGCCGAATTCGAACTCACTGAACTGGACGGAAAAATTGCTGACGCAAGGCGCAGGCAGCAAACCGCACAGGCCCGCTTTAATCAGCTTTTGAATCGCGAACTCACGGCTCCCATCCTGAGCGATGAAGCCTACTTCGAATCCCGGGGTGATTATCCGGAAGCTCAACTTCTTCAAGAAACATCCATGCTGGTCAGGCCTGAATTTGCAGAGCTTACCGCAAGCCGAGCCGCTGCGACAAACCTGCTCTCCATGAATCGCGCTACGGCCATACCGGATCTGTTTGTGATGGGTGATCTGGGGTATCAGGGCAGGAATTACACCTTCAGCTCCGATCAGGATTTCTGGTTTGTTCAGTTTGGGATGCGGTGGAGCCTGTTTCGGGGCTTTCAGAACCGGGAGAAAATCGCCCGTTCCCGGATTGAATTGAATCAGATTGACAACCGCTACCGGGAGCTGGAGCAGGAAATTCAGCTTCGGGTTGCCGACGCCCGAAATGCTGTAACAGCCGCAGAGGTCAGAGAACAAGCCGCCATTGCCGGTCTTGAAGCCGCAGAATCAGGCTTTCGCATTGTGAAGCGGAGATATGAGGAAAACAGCGCTCTGCTGGTAGAGTATCTCCGCGCTCAGGATATGTACACCCGGGCTCGATTGAGCGTAAGTCTTGCCCGCTATCAGCTTAAATCCGCCGAAGCCGTGCTTGATCGTGAAATCGGCCGCTAATTTTATCTTCAATCATAAATCAAAATCATAAAATGATGTATTCATTTATATCAACATCCTTTATCTCCGTGGCGCGATGGCTTTTCGGCTCAGCGGTACTTTTGGCTCTTGCAGCCTGCACCGAGGTGAAAACGGAAACAGCCACTCAGGAGCCGGTTCCGGTCTATGTTGAAACGCAACGACTCGAGCCCACCGCCGGATCGATACCCGTATTTGTAACCGGACGCGTTTCCTCAGCCACTTCCTTTGATCTTTCATTCCGGACAAGCGGTTTTATTGAGGAGCTGCTGGTGGATGAAGGAGACCGCGTAAGGAAAGGTCAGCTTCTTGCGGCAATGAACCGACGAGAAACCGACGCTATGGTGCTCCGGGCCGAAAATTTGTATCAAAAAAGCCTTCGAGACATGAGCCGGCTCGAGAATCTTTTTGCCGATAATGCGGCCACGCTGGAGCAGCTGGAGGATCAGAAAACACTTCGGGATATTTACCGTGCCGAGCTGGATGTTGCGCTTTTCAATCAGGAACGGGCTTCCATCATTGCGCCGGCTGACGGCGTGGTGCTGCAAAAGCGGGCTGAGGTAAACGAGCAGGTCGGTCAGGGTCAGGTGGTATTCCGGCTGGGTCAGTCCGGCTCCGGCTCGACGGTTGTGAAGGCAGGCGTGAGTGACCGCGATGTGCAGCGATTACAGCCTGGTGATGCGGCCGTGTTTACAACGAGTGCCCATCCAGGAACAGAGTTCAGCGGACGGATTACGCGCATTGCCTCTGAAGCGCATTCTCGCTCAGGTGTTTTCGAAGTCGAAATAACGCTGGACAACACAGGAAATAATTTACGAAACGGTTTTATCGTAAGCGGCAAATTACAACCGGAAGATGCGCGGGAACTGGTGCCCATTCCGCTCAGCGCGCTGGTGGAAGCCGACGGACTCGACGTCTGGATTTACACACCTTCTGCTGATAACCAAAATGCTGAACGGCTCAGAGTACGTCCGCTACATATTGGTGATGATGTCTTTTTTGTACCCGCTACTGAGCTCAAGGGAGTCGATCGGGTCATTACCCGCGGCTCGGCCTATCTGCGTCCCGGTTCGCGCATTTCAATTTCCGGAGAGGTGAACCCATGAGGCTGCCTGAAAGCTCCATTCTAAATTTCCGCTTTATCCTGGTGATGGTTTTCATCGCCTGTATTGTGGGTGTGAATGCCATCAATGTGATGCCGAGAACCGAAGACCCCGATCTTTCGCTACCGAGTTTTTCGATAACGGCTCTGCTGCCGGGCACGAGTCCCGCCGATATGGAAGAGCTGATTGTAAAACCCATCGAAGATGCGCTTGAGGATTTGGATGACATCACCGAAGTCATCACCCTGATTGACGAAGGCATCGCCATTTTCCAGATTGAGGCTAAATTTGGCCTCGATTACGAACGAAAGCTGGATGAAATTTTCCGTGAGGTAAATGCGATCCGGAATGAGCTTACCGAAAATCTGCTGGAGCTTAGCATCGAGCTGTTCAAGCCGGAAAACTTTACCAGTATTATGCAGCTGGCGCTGGTCTCAGAAACCGCCACGTACCGCGAAATGGATCAAATTACTGATCAGTTGGAGCGCGTGCTCTCTCGCATCGATGGCGTAAAGAAAACCGATACAGAAGCCCTGCCCGAAGAGGAAATCCGGATTGCGGCCGACTTCGAACGCATGGCCGAACAGAATATTTCATTGGATATGATGCTGACCGCTCTGGCAGATTACAACGCCAATATTCCGGGCGGAAACCTGAAGGCCGGTTCGCGCAGCCTCACGGTACAAAGTAGTGGAAGTCTGGGAGCGCTGGAGGAAATCAGGCGCATTCCCGTGGCGTCCGGTGCAAACCACACAGTGACCATCGGAAGCCTGGCAAATGTGTACTACGCCCATGAGGACATCCGATGGATGGGCCGGTATAATGGCGAGCGGGCTATTTTTGTAACCGTGAAGCGCGAGCCGGGCAAAAACATGGTGCAGGTGACCTCCGAAATTATGGTAGCGATTGAGCAGTTTCGCACGCAACTGCCCACTGATATTTCCTTAGAAGTCGCATTCGAGCAGGCATCCGCCGTAGATGAGCGCATCAGCGAATTTTTCTGGAATCTGATGCAGGGAATGCTGTTGGTTTCCGTCGTCATCTTCGTATTTCTGGGCATACGTTCATCCTTCATCACCATTACGGTGATTCCGATTGCTATGATAATCGGGATCGGGATGCTGTATTTCGCGGGATTTGGGCTGCAGCAGATATCCATCGCGGCGTTGGTTATTGCCCTGGGTTTGCTGGTAGATAACGGCATTGTGGTGGTCGAAAACATTGTGCGCTATCAGAAAAACGGCTACAGTTTGATGGATGCCGCGGTTAAGGGCACGTCAGAAGTGGGGTATGCGATAATCAGCTCCACGGTCACAACTATTCTGGCATTTGCCCCGCTTGCGATGATCCAAAGCGGACCGGGCGAGTTTCTGCGCTCCCTGCCGCTAACCGTGATTTTTGTACTGGTCACTTCGCTTCTGCTGGCGCTCATTCTGATTCCCATTCTCTCAACCCGCGTGCTGAAGGAAAAAGCTGAGGAAAAGCCGGGCTGGTTCGACCGCTTTATCCAAAAATTGATTCGGCGCGCGTATCGTCCGTCGTTGAATACGGCCCTGCGCTATAAAGGAATCGTATTTTCGGCGGCTATTGCGCTGTTTGTAGGAAGCCTGGCACTGTTTCCGTTCATCGGCGTGAGCTTCTTCCCCACAGCAGATAAACCGCTGCTGCTCATTGAAGTTGATCTTCCCGCAGGTTCCAATATCGACGAAACTGATCGCGCAGTTCGGTTTGTGGAAAGCGTGCTGGATACCACGGCCTACGTGCAGGCATACACATCAAACGCCGGACACGGTAACCCTCAGATTTATTACAACCGGATTCCAGAATCATACAAAAGCTATCACGGGCAGTTGCTGGTTCGTTTTGAAGAATGGAATCCTGCGCGGTTTTATGAAACCCTGGATCAGTTCCGGGCGGCATTTCAGCGTTACCCCGGAGCGAAAATTACGTTCAGGGAATTTGTAAACGGCGCGCCTTTCAACGCCCCCATCGAAATACGGGTGCTGGGTGAGCGTCTCGATCAGATTGCGGAATTATCTTTTCAGGTTGAGGATGTGATTCGCTCCGTTGAGGGCACGCTGGATGTCGATAATCCGCTCGCTCGCGCCCGCACCGATCTTTCGATCGCACTTGACTGGGAAAAGGCGGCGCTTGCTGGACTGTCGGTTGCTTCTGTTGACCGATCTATCCGGGCTGCGGTAGCGGGCATTCGTGCCGAAAATGCTCTTATGGAAGACGGCAAGGAGTATCCGCTGGTTGTGCGGCTTGGCACAGAAGGCGACACCCGCGTTCGGGACCTCGAAAGCGTGTATCTGTTGAATGCCTATGGCGACCAAATACCGCTGCGTCAGCTTGCGGAAACCCGTTTCGAGCCATCCATAAACAGCTTTCTGCATTTTAATTTCGAGCGGAGCAGTTCGGTTACGGCGAATGTAATCAACGCGGATTTCACAACCCGCATCACCGAGGAAATCATTCGCGGGTTGGATGAAATCAGCTGGCCCGACGGCTACAGCTACTACGTGGCCGGCGAGTACGAAACACAGCAGGAAGCATTCGGTGATCTGGCCAATCTGCTGATTCTGGCCATGATTGGCGTGTTTGCCGTGCTGGTGCTACAATTCCGGTCCTTCCTGCAACCGGTCATCATCTTTTCGGCCATTCCGATGGCGATTACCGGCTCGTTTGTGGCGCTTTTTATCACCGGCTGGTCGTTTTCCTTCTTCGCTTTTGTGGGCTTTATCAGTCTGATCGGGATTGTGGTGAACAATTCCATCATCCTGATTGATTACGCCAATCAGCTTCGCAGGGAAGGGAAGTCAGTACTTAGGTCTGTGATTGAATCGGCCGAGACGCGCTTCACGCCCATCGTGCTCACCACAACCACGACCGTAGCCGGGCTGCTGCCGCTCACGCTGTCGAACACCGGCCTGTGGACCCCGCTTGGCTGGACCATAATAGGCGGGATGATTACTTCCACGGCCCTCACTCTGCTGATTGTACCGATATTGTATATCTGGTTTACCAGAGAAACATCCTAATCCAACATTTCATTGATCCATAAGAAGGCTTTGAAAAACGCTTTCAACAGACTCACAAACTGGATTTCAAAAGTCGATCAGATTATTGAAATCAGTGTGCAAGAATATCTTGAAATGATAGAAAATGAAGTAAACAGCGATAAAAACAAAACCATCCTTTATAGAAATGAACAAATGATCACATTATTTTTATATCTCACTTTGATGAAATCCCAGTTGGTGAATATGCTACCGCCGTTTTCCATGACTTGGACAACAATCAGAAATTACGCACCAACTTTTTAGGCCTGCCAAGAGAACAGGTCGGATTTTCCAGAGATGCACGAATTCGTATGGGTCCGCCCTCATGGAAAGATGCCGTATTTACCGTTAATGCCGGTGAAACGATCACATTAACGATCATTTTGCGATGAACTTTTTCCCTTCATACCTTAGCGAACTATATTCCAGAAATGAACCCTTGTTTTGGTTTGGTTTTGGATGTTTAGTCTTTGCGATAATGCTTTTCGGAATAAGCATTTGGGATGATACCCGTGTACTTGGAACAAACGCATGGTACAAACCCATCAAATTTGCATTGTCAACAACGTTGTTTAGCTGGACGATAAGAGTCGAAAATTTTGAATTTGATGGGCATCTTTAAAGACTAAAATCTGATAAAAGAGGAAATGTCTAAAATCAGTGGGTTTTTCAAACCTCTGATTTTGAATAATGGTGACTACTTTCTTAAAACGGCCACACAAACCGATCGACTCGGTTTTGTTCAATCGGGGATTATGAGAGAGTTTGTATTTCTTGAAGACAAGGAAGTAACAAAGTGGATTTCAACGAAAGGTTATTTTGTGGTTGACTTATCCAGCTTCATTTTTGGGCATCCGGCTCGTTGGAATATACAAGCACTGGCTGATACCGAAATTTTTGTCATAAACAACGAGTTAAGAACTATCATGTTAATTGACTTAATATCGTCTATTGCTTTACTTATAACTTCAATTGCATATTGGATAAATCTAAAAAGTAAGTAAACTCACTTCGGATTCCACGTGATGGAAGTAAAAAAGTAGTACTACAATTGTTACCATAATATGACAAAACGATTAAGCAGGCTCATCGCAATTTTAACGCAATTACAATCCAAGCGAATTGTAAGAGCTCAGGAGATTGCTGATCGTTTTGAGATTAGTCTGCGGACGGTTTACCGGGACATTAATGCATTGATTGAAGCAGGTGTTCCTATAGGCTCAGAGCCCGGAGTCGGTTATTTTTTGATTGATGGATATTCTTTGCCACCAGTATCTTTTACGGAGGCCGAGGCAAATGCCTTGATTACGGCAGGCAAGCTCATCGACCATCGTGGCGAAAAATCACTTTCAACCAACTTCAATGATGCACTTTTGAAAGTCCGAGCCGTTCTGCGACGTTCGGAAAAAGATAATGCCGAATTTTTGAATAGCAGAATATCTCCTTCAGTTCCAATCGAACCAGTAGTGAAAAGCGCTCATTTATCAGATATACAATCGGCGATCATCAATAATAGGGTGCTTCAGGTTACATATCACTCCATCTATAAAGATGAGAAATCAACGCGTAAGATTGAACCTTTGGGATTCTACTTTACAGATGAAAATTGGATTTTAGTTGCATACTGCCGGCTCAGAAAAGATCGAAGAGAGTTCAGATTAGACAGAATTACTGCTATTGAATTAACTCACGAACGATTTAATCAATCCGATTTCACATTTAGTACCTATTTCGCAGAACAAATAAAAAAATCGAAAACCTGTTGACATAGGGTTGTCATTGGCCTGGGTTATGTTTGAGAAGTCTAATAACTCAAAACATTAATAAAAAGGATAAATCAATGGACAACCGTAATGCAAATGCAATTGAACTGGTGATTTTCAAAACAAAGCCGGAATTTGATCAAAAGGACGTAAAGGCCTCATTAGAGTCTTTAACCGCTATAGTTTCAAACTACAAAGGATTCATCAGTCGCCAATTAGCCAAAAATGAAGAGGGAAAATGGATGGATTTGGTATTTTGGGAATCCATGGATGATGCGAAGGCAGCAGCTGATGAAATCATGAAACTTGAATCAGCCCCAAAAGCCTTCAGCGTGATTGATGAACAGACCATGGAATTCCACCATTTTGAGCCGATAAGCCGATATCCTGTGAATGAATAAAATTCAACATACAAAATTTAAAACCGTAGGAGAGTTTCTCGACTATCTTCCTGAACAGGAGCGAGAAATAGTTGTGGCTTTGCAAAAGATCATTACTGATAGTTTACCGGAATGTGAAGAGAAGCTCTCCTACAATGTTCCATTTTATTACAGGCATTCCAGAATTTGTTATATCTGGCCTGCATCAATTCCGTGGGGAGGTGTTAAATCCGGGGTGGCCATCGGCTTTTGTCGGGGACATCTTCTGTCTGATGAATTTAACTACCTTCAAAAAGGCAACCGAAAGCAAATCTATACTAAAAATTTTAGTTCTGTGAGTGAGATAGAGCCGGATGTATTAAAATCTTATTTGTATGAGGCTTATGAGATTGATAATATGAGACTCTTTTAGATGACATTTATATGAGGTTTTAGGTAAATCATCATTAAAAAAAATCTCACAAGTCCGGATAAGTAAATATATTCCTGAATGAATCATTTTATACCCACTATTCTAATTCTAACATTAATATCCTGTACCGGTGATTTAACTGAACCGGATTTGACTGAAGATATCTATGAGTGTCAAACAGCTTCTGTCGTAAATGATCTTTCAAGACAAGAACTGGTTCAATCATTTGATGAAGAGATTATACAGGGAATTGCTTCGATAGATATTCCTGATGCCGATGGTGCTATGGGCAGAAATAAAAAAGGTTACTTTCACGTGCGTTTTCAAATGGGCATATCCGCTCAGGCCGATTATGCGATCTACAATGAAAACTCACAAGCGCTTGAGTATGCAATCAGGGCAATCGAGTATGCTTTTGAGCACCAATTAGCCGATGGCAGTTTTGATTTAGTCGTTCCGTCGGACCTGTCGGATCAAACACCAACTGATGCGGATTTAGCAAGTGGAGTTTCATTCTTTCTTTCGTCGCTGGGTTTAGCGCTCAATAATTTCAAAGAAAGCAGCTGGTATCATTCGCCATCTATGGCTACTTATAAAGAGAGAATTGAAAATCTTCGCCCGAATATTGAAAGCGCGGCGGAATGGTTGCTTAACCAAAAACAAATTTTAGAAACGGCAGACCAAAATGCACCTAATCGATTATTTTTTAATGCAGTAGCTTTTTACAGTTTGGGTAAATGGACTGACAATCCGGAATTGATCTCAACGGGTATTTCCTTTGCCAATACAGCCATATCCAAGAAGCATCCCAATGGATATTTCATTGAAGGCGGTGGTTGGGATAGCAGCTATCAGGGAGTGGCGGTAAAAGTTGGATTTGATTTGTATTCTATACTATCCGAAAGTGAGCCACTAAAGCCCATTTTATGGGATAACTTGAGTTGTGCAGCCGATTGGCAAATGAGTAGAATTCTCGAAAATGGTGTAATATCCACCCAGGGAAATACAAGAGTCTATCCGGGTGGGGAGAGTTTTTTAGGACAAGAAAAACAAGTGGACTGGATAAAAAGTATGGTGGCCATGTTTGTAATGGGCTATTATTCGGATGATAGCTCCTTTCTGGAGAAGGCAAACAAGATAAAGCAGTTTTACAGATAGTTTGGACAGAAAGCACTAAGTTTTGTATGAATAGTTTTTTATGATCAAACGCATATATGAGTAACCCATTTGCAAATATATGGATCAGATAATTAAAAGAGCCTTTAAGCTTGCCAATAGAATTAAGCAGGGTTTCAAACAGTAAAAAACACTTTTGAGATATCAATCAATAGTTTAACTTGCGACATACAAAACTCAATTCACCACTTTTCACATTATATGTATTATCTGGATATCGGAAACTCTTCCATCAAAATAAAAACACCGGATAAAACCTCGTGGAGGACTGTTTTTACGGATAAAACGTCAGAAGCCGCAGCTGCAGCCGGATTTCTGAAACGAGATGGCAACAAGATCATCGGCGTGTCGGTGGTTAAAACAGCCATGGATATTTTAAATCAGGAATTGGCCGAAACCGGAAACCTGAGGTGGCTTCAGGCATCTGATATCCCTCCCAAAACATTGGATTATGAATCCCCCGAAACTCTCGGAATGGATCGATACATGGCTTGTCTTGGTGCGCGTTCTTTGGCCGATAGTCCTGTTATCGTAATTGATGCCGGAACGGCCTGCACTATCGATTATATGGATGACAGGGGCGTGTATCGTGGTGGCGTCATTATGCCGGGACTGAGTCTTTGGGAAAAAGCCTTGAATCAATATGCGCCTGCTCTGCCAAGTGTTGAACGGGATATTCCGATGAAATGGCCGGGAAAAAGCACCGAGGATAGCGTTCGTTGGGGGCTCAGTGGTGCGTTCGTAGAAGCCGTAAACGGCCTGATGCGCAAATACGACTATCTTGCCAAAGTCTATGTAACTGGTGGCGATGGTGACTGGCTCGCAAAACGCATGGAACGAACCGCAAAAGTAAACGACAACCTCGTCTTCGACGGTATGCGAAAGTTGGTGGAATCGCAGTTGTGGTTTGGATAAATTAAGATAACACATTCTCCAGATAACGACCATCCGGAGTTTTGTACACATAGAAATCGTTGTCGATTGTTATAATTTCCCTGACTCCCATTTTTGAGGCAATAAAAATGAGGGATACATCTGCCAAATCTGATGGTAAATCCCTGTATTTTTCAAAAATCTCAATCATATCCTGCAAATCAGCATGATGTAAATCGATGATTTGAACGCCACCGAGGTGTATCCATTTTAGAAAATCAACCGGCACGTTTGGGTTGAAATCAAGTATATGCACCACTTCAGTTAATACCGGCCATGTTGTAATAAGCTTCCCCTGATAGTGCTTTAACCAATTTAGTACTTTTGTATGGTATTGATCCGATTTATCAAAAAGTGCAATTAATGGCCCGGCATCAACAATAACGTTTTTCATTAAATTTCGGGCTTAGGTTGATGCTTGCTTTTGAGTTTGCTCCGCAACCTGTTTTTATAGGTTGCCGAATTTACGGGGTTACCACTTGAATACTTGCCAAACAGCGATTCGCCTAAAGCGTAGGGCTGTTCATGCATGGCTTCGGTTTTTAAATACTGTATAATAGCTTCTTTAATGACAGCCGAGCGAGACATGCTTTTCTTGTTCGCTAATGTATCCAGCTTTTTTTCGAGTTCTATTGACAGACGTACGGAAGTCATAATAAAAAATGTTAAATCAGAATTGTAGTACAAAATGTAATACAAATTAGGCGAATTTTCAATAACTTTTCCCTTGTAAAAAATTCAAGTATGTCAGTCCGTTTCGGTTGTGTATATTCTCCTATTTCAGACTTTAGGATTATAGGTTTAGCAATGCCTTCCAAAAGTAGTTTAGTTAATTTAATTGAATAAAATCGTGGCTGATATTAAAGAGTTGAAAGTTTTTCTTGAAGAGGAGGTAAAACCTCTTGAGGCGCATCTATTAAATGGTAATTATGATGCGTTGATTCCTGCAATGGCAAATTTCAGAAGAGTAGCAAGAGAATCGAGTTTTTGGAATTTTCCAATGCCGAGGGAGTTTGGTGGGCAGGAGATGTCCCTCGAGGATTTTGCGCCGGTGAGTGAGTTGCTCGGAACTTCGCCACTGGGACATTTTGCCTGTAATGTGCAGGCTCCCGATATCGGGAATATGGAATTGTTGCTGCATTTTGCAACGGATGATCAAAAAGAGCGATTTTTAAAGCCGCTTGCTGCGGGTGAAATCAGAAGTTGTTTTGGGATGACCGAACCCGAACATGCCGGTTCCAATCCGATTATTATGAGTACATCGGCAAAAAAAACGGATGGCGGATGGATCTTGAATGGCCACAAATGGTTCACAACCGGAGCCGATGGCGCCGCATTTTGTATCGTAATGGCGGTAACAAATCCGGATGAAGTGCCTCATAAACGAGCGGGAATGTTCATTGTCCCGACGGATTCGGATGGATTTACACTTCTGCGAAATATTTCCATTATGGGTGATGCAGGCATGGGATATTTCACGCATGGGGAGATACTTCTGACCGATTGTTTTGTCCCTGATTCAAACTTGATTGGAAATCCTGGGGATGGATTTAAACTGGCTCAAAATCGTCTCGGCCCCGGACGCATTCATCACTGCATGCGCTGGATTGGAATTGCCGAGCGGGTGATGGAAATGCTTTGTATGCAAGCGATTAGCCGACAAATAACGCCATCAAAAACGCTGGCTGACCTCGATATTACCCGTGCAAAAATAGCAGAAAATCGTGCCCGGATTGATGCGTGCAGAGCCTTGGTGCATCAGGTTACGGCAAAAATTAGCGGGGGAAGTACAGAACGCGCGGGAATCAGCACGATTAAATTTCTCGCTGCCGATATGCTTATGAAGGTTGTTGATGATGCTATTCAAATTCATGGCGGACTTGGTGTTACGGATGACACATTGCTTTCATTCTGGTATCGCCATGAGCGGGGTTCCCGTATTTATGATGGTCCGGATGAAGTGCATAAATTAGTAGTAGCAAAAGAAGAACTCAAAAAATATACAGCATCATGAGCGAGCAGGCATCCGGCACAAGAAAAGGCGAAGAACTCGATGCGGAGGTTCTGTTTCATCATCTTTCAGGAACTATTCAGGGATTGGATTCACCGCCGGAAATCAGGCAATTCAAAGGTGGATTTTCCAACCTGACGTACTTGTTAACCTGTGGTGAAAACGAATGGATTTTGCGTCGGCCACCCTTTGGATCGCGGGGAGGCTCCGCTCATAACATGGATCGCGAGTTTACCATTTTGAAGCTGCTTGAGCCGGTCTATCCCAAATCTCCAAAACCGGTGTTATTTGAATCGGATGAAAACGTAATAGGTTGTCCGTTTTTCGTGATGGAACGCATAAAAGGGAGCATTATTCGTGCAGGAAAGCCGGTTGAAATGGCTGATGCTGATCAATCATCCCAATTTTATCGTTCGCTCGGTGAAGCTGCGATTGATGCTTTGGTGGAATTACATGCGCTCGACATCAAACCAAATCCTGAGCTTGGCGGTAATCCAAATGGTTATATTGAGCGTCAGACAGAAGGGTGGAGCCGACGATTTTTGAATGCTCTGACCGATGATGCTCCCAACCCGGAAAACGTGATAGGATGGCTCTCCGATAATCTGCCCGAACAACGGTATCAATCCTTCATCCACAATGATTTTAAGTTTGATAATCTGGTACTCCAAAATTTCAGTCATCCGGTTAAAATAAAAGGAGTGTTGGACTGGGAGATGTCAACCTGGGGCGATCCACTCGCTGACCTCGGTACCACGCTCGCCTACTGGATTGAAGCCGGCGATTCTCCTGCATTGCGCATGTTTGGAGCCACGATTCATCCCGGAAATTTAACCCGCGATGAGGTCATTCAACACTACGCCCAAAAATCAGGTCGGGATTTGACAGATATTCGGTTTTACTATGTATTGGGATTGTTCAAAGTAGCCGGAATTGTCCAACAAATCTATTACCGCTACAAAAAGGGAGCCACGCAAGATGAACGCTTCGCCATGCTCGGAATGGTTGTGAAAGCGTGTTTTGAGAAGATGGAAGAGGAGATTGGGGGATGAGGAGTTCATTACCAGGAAATAAATAGCAAAAGATTATTTGCCTAACCCCCATCACCCATCAATCTCAAAAACAGATAAAACCGGCAGTTCATCGTCACTGTTTGTTCGGGCGTATATTTTGCCATTTTCAACAGCCATAATTCTTCCTGTAAATGATTGAATGAATGTATGTTTTAGTTCGCCGGATTCATCGAAAATGAGCCATTTTGAGGTTTCGGAGTCTTCCTCGGCGGTCTGTTGAAGCCATATAAATCCACTTTTATCATATATAACCGCGTTGATTTTCATACGTGCATCGGGCATTTCCGAAATCAAACGCGCACGTTGTGAATCGCCCATTCCCAGCTGATCTACAATGTCGTTTACAAACTCACGTCTTTGTTCATCTGGAAGCGGAATATCGGGCTGTTCTATTGAAGTATCAGTGGTGACCGTACCGGTTTGTAAGTCAATGATTTTAAACCCCAAATGACCTGTTCGGGCATAAAGTAGCTTATTTTCGGAGAATTTTAATGCATTCTGAGAGTGATATTGAGAGGCAATACTAATGAATGGTGCTCCTTCATCAGAAAGAATCACAAGTTGTTCATTTCTATCCATATCAAACAATGCCTCATTCAGGATTGTGCCGGTCGAATCTGTAATAATAATGCGGTCAGGTTCCTGTTCATCACGAATGGCGCCTGTTACATGAAATGCCAGTTTATCATCGGGGAGAATGTGTACACGACTGGGGAAGAAATCGAGGTCAATATCGTCAATGTGTGATAGTGATTGATTTTCATATTGATAGATAGAACCTCTTCGCAAGGATTGGTCATAGAGCAATACTTTTCCATCTGAAGTAACCCCGAGGTTACCAATCAGTCGCTGCACTTCGCCCGGACCGCGCCCCTCTTCCAGGAATGTCCGGATGTAGGTACCTTCAGGACTGAACAGGTGGATGCGTACTCTCGTCAAATCAAGTACGGCAATCGCATTATCCGGCAAGATATATACGTCATTGATTGCACCCAGCATAATGTCATCTCTGTCATGAATTTCAAACAGGAGTTTTGTTTCAAGTTCAGGTGCTTCGAGGGAATCATACGGATTGACCTCAGCCGAGCAGTTAGAGAGTAATAGAATTATGCATCCAAACAAAAATGGTCTCATAAAACAGATAGGGGTTAGGGTAAAAAGTTATGCTAAAAATACTAAATCGAACCTGTATAGGAAAATGAATTGGTAGGTTTTTAACTGGAGATGACTAAACCTTTTTCAAACTGAGTTGGTTGCAATGAGTAAGTTGATGGTGATTAGTATTTGGGATTAAAAAAAACAAGGCACATTGACTCAAAGACTTTTTTTTCAGTAGAAAGATCTCTGCGTCTCGATGCAGAGGTGCTCATAAGATAGATCGTTGCGACGTTTTGAGACATAAAATCTAACGCAGGTAGTGCGTTACGTTTTTTAAAATTATCATCACAACTCCTAAAGTATTCTGCTATATTCACGTATGAACTTCGGAATTATCATAAATCATTTATTGTGAACATACTATTCCTTGAACCATATCTCGGCGGGTCGCATAAACCTTTTCTGGAAGGAGTGATGCAACATTCATCCCATACCATTATACCCATAACCATGAGTGGTAAATACTGGAAATGGCGAATGAATGGTGGAGCGGTTACGCTCGCCGAAAAATCAAAAGAAGTGCCGGAGCATATAGATTTAATCCTCGCCAGCAGTATGACCAATTTGCCTGCATTTATTGCTCTGACCAACCCCCGGTTTGCGCATACGCCCAAAATCCTCTACATGCAGGAAAACCAATTGACGATGCCACTTCCGGATGGTGAAGAGCGAGATGATACCTATTGTTATATCAACTATTTAAGTGCCTTGGTTGCCGATGAATTATGGTTTTCTTCACAATTTCATTTTCAGGAATTCATGAACGCGCTACCGGTTTTCCTTCAAAAATTTCAGGATTATAAACATAAAGAGCTCATTGATTCCATCAGAGCAAAAAGCAAAGTCGTGTATCCCGGACTCAACCTCAGGGAACATGACAGCACCCCATCTCTCCGAAAAGAAAACACCATTCCGGTTGTTATTTGGAATCAACGTTGGGAGTATGATCGCAACCCTGAGATGTTTTTCAGGGTGATGAATCGCTTGGATGACGCAGAATGCCAATTTGAGCTGATTCTGGCCGGAGATCATTTTCATGACAAACCCATGGAGTTCAGCCCGATTCGTAAACGCTATGGAAACCGGATTTTACATTATGGCTATGTATCGGATACGAAACAGTACAGCGAACTCCTCCATAAAGGTGATATTGTGATTTCAACATCACGGTACGAATTTTTTTGCACTGCGCTAATGGAGGCGGTCTATTGCGGCTGCCATCCAATGGTTCCCAACGCACTCACGTATCCGGAACTGATTCCAAAGCCTTTATGGGAACCACTGTTGCATGGCTCCGTTATGTATCACACCGAAGATGACTTATTCAAAAAGATGCAAAAACTATTAAACGGAAAAACCAAACCATTGCCAAACGGTACGTTAAAGAATATCAATGCGCATCTTGATTGGAACCGTTACATGTATAAATTAGATGATCTGATGCAGTCAGCCACTGAATCATTCAAGGGGTAAAAAATTGAATTAATCCGGCTAATTCTGTGGAACCTTCAAAAAAAATCCCGATATTTGAACTATACAATAAAAGCGCTTTTTTAATCAATAATTAAAAGATATATCATGACTACACAAACTATTAAAGAATCAGATGTACTGGAACGCCCACTTGAAAAAGAATATGAGGATCATTTAGGCCTCATTGATATTGATTACGTTGAACTCTATGTAAATAATGCCAAGCAGGCGGCTCATTACTATGCCACAAGTTTTGGGTTTGAAATTGTCGGCTACTCAGGCCTTGAAACCGGTGTTCGTACTCATGCTTCTTGGTTGTTGCAACAGGGGAATATCCGTTTGGTACTAACTTCTCCGTTTATAGGGGAGTCGCCCATTGCAGAGCATATCCGAATTCATGGTGATGGTGTAAAAGATATTGCCATGCTCGTGAAAGATGTTCATGTGGCATACAACGAGTGCATTCGTCGCGGTGCCGAAAGTGCTCAAAAGCCTATTGACATCACTGATGAAAATGGAACCATAACCGTTGCTGCAATTAAAACATACGGTGATACCATTCATTCGTTTGTGGACCGGAGTAAATATAATGGTATGTTTTTCCCGGGTTTTAAAAAACGTGAATTAGCAGTTAAAACGGAGCCGGTTGGCCTGGAGTTTGTAGATCATTGCGTGGGAAATGTGGAACTTGGAAAAATGAACGATTGGGTAGGATTTTATGAAAAAGTACTCGGATTCACTCAATATCTGCATTTTGATGACAATGACATTGCAACAGAGTATTCAGCGCTCATGTCAAAAGTAATGGCAGGTGGACGCGGACGTATAAAATTTCCCATTAATGAACCGGCCAAAGGAAAGAAAAAATCACAGATTGATGAGTATCTCGATTTTTATGGTGGAGCAGGCGTTCAACATGTGGCCATGCTCACAGCCGATATTGTAGATACGGTTACAAAGCTACAAAACAATGGCGTGGAGTTTTTGAAAGTACCATCAACCTATTATGAAACGTTAGAGGCTCGTGTCGGAAAAATTGATGAAAATATCGATGATCTCGAACGCCTCGGTATTTTAGTAGATAAAGATGATGAGGGCTATTTGCTTCAGATTTTCACCAAACCGGTTTCTGACCGCCCGACTCTTTTTTATGAAATCATCCAAAGAAAAGGAGCACGTGGATTTGGCGTTGGTAACTTTAAAGCACTCTTTGAAGCTATTGAACGCGAACAAGATGTCCGCGGAAACCTATAAATATCAATATTTAATATGTATTATCATTCACTCGGAAAATTTCCTCAGAAACGACATACGCAATTTCGCCGCCCCGATGGAAAGCTCTACTCAGAAGAACTCTTCGGTGCTGAAGGCTTTAGTGGTAATTCTTCACTTTTGTACCATCAACATCCACCGACGACTGTAAAAAAAGTAGAGCAGGGAGCGGCCATTGAAATCAAGCCGTGGAAAGAAGGGTTGCTTCGTCATCATCATCTTTTAACCCATAATCTGAAACCGGGCGGCGATCCGGTTTCGGGCAGAATAATGGTAATGTATAATGATGATGTGCAGATATTTGTAGCGCGGCCAACCGAAAAAATGGATTATTTTTATCGCAATGGAGAGCATGATGAAATGATTTTCATCCACGAAGGTGAAGGTTATTTGCAATCGCAATTTGGCCGCCTCAATTTCAAACCATTCGATTATATCATTATTCCGCGCGGTACAACCTATCAATTGGTTTTTTCAACAGAAAAAAACAGGATACTTACAACCGATTCAACCGGCCCCATCTATTTCCCCAAAAGATACGTTTCGAATATGGGCCAATTTATGGAAAACAGCCCGTTTTGCGAACGTGATATTCGGGTACCGCAAGAACCTGTTTTCTTTGATGAAGAAGGGGAATTTGAAGTCAGAATCAAGAAACAGGGACGCATGCATCATTACACATTCGCGTTCCATCCGTTTGATGTAATTGGCTGGGATGGATACCTGTATCCATATATTTTTAACATGAAGGATTTTGAGCCCATCACGGGTCGGGTGCATCAGCCACCGCCGGTTCATCAAACGTTTGAAGCCCATAATTACGTGGTTTGCTCGTTTTGTCCGCGCAAGTACGATTATCATCCACTATCTATACCGGCGCCATACAATCACAGCAATGTAGATTCGGATGAAGTGCTTTATTATGTTGAGGGCGATTTTATGAGCCGGAAAGGCGTTGAATTTGCGTCCCTTACACATCATCCCGGTGGAATTCCACATGGACCGCATCCTGGTACGGTTGAAAAAAGTATTGGCAAGGAAGGCACCGAAGAATACGCTGTTATGATTGATACGTTCCGACCGTTGCATCTCACCGAAGCGGCCAAAGCAATGGACGATGGTCATTACCCGTATTCCTGGATTGACCACGCGTAATGAATATTAATCCAAATGAACTAAGCGCCCAGGAGCGCTACAAATTACTCATAGGATCGGTTATTCCACGTCCTATTGCTTTTGTATCGACCGTAGGAAAAAATGGTGTCAGAAATTTGGCACCATTTTCATTTTTCAACGTGGTCTGTTTTAATCCCATGATTCTTGCTTTTTTCCCAATTCGGTTTAAAAAAGGCAGTGAAATTAAAGATACTGTTCGAAATGTGCGGGAAACAGAAGAGTTTTGTATTAATGTAGCTACGGAGAAGCTGGCTGAATCGGTGAACAAGGCCTCAGGTTTATACGACTATGGACAGGATGAATTTGACATTACCGGATTGACTCCCATTCCTTCTGAAGTCATTCAACCATTCGGTGTAGCTGAAAGTCCCATCAGATTTGAATGTAAGTTAGAAAAGATGATTTCATTTGGAGATGAAGCAGGTGGAAGCGATGGAATTTTCGGACGCGTGGTTCACCTGTATGTAAGTGATGAGTTGATTGAAAACTATCGTATCGATGATCAGAAATTGGCTCCAATTGCGCGATTGGCAGGAAATAAATTCAGTAAACTTGGCGAAATTTTCGAGATAGAGCGTCCGTAAGTCAGTCTAATGTCCAATCTCAAAATGTCGTTAGAGTAGGGATGTTTTCTTTGTTAATTTATTGAGATTGAATCAATTACGTATTCTGATATGTTTGGAGGAATCGTGATTGGCCATAGTCCAAAAAGCGGTTTTGCAAAATCATCTTATATCAAAAAAAATCATAGACTATCTTTTAAAAATTGTTCGTTTTGAGAGTATCTTTATGCAACCAAATAAGCCGGTTTCGTAAAATACTTCCACTACATTTTATTCAACTTTATTAAATAGAAATATGAAAAAGAATTTACTGTTGCTGAGTATATCAGTATTTATCGCCTTCACCTTTTTTATTACCAATAAGTCGTTTGCACAGAGGGGAGAAGTCGTAGCCGGTGGAAACATCTCCTTGGGCTTGCCTCAGGGGCCATTTCAGGATCAGTTAGATGAAATTGGATATGGAATCAATGGCGTTTTTGGATATTTACTACCCGGAGCTCCTGTTATGATTGGGCTTGATATAAACTTAAATATTTTCGGAATTGATCGCAGAACAGAACCACTTAGCACAACCATTCCGGATTTGCGTGTAGATGTAGAAAACAGCTATAATATGTTTAACACCATGTTTTTAGTCAGAACAACCGGTCGTGCAAGAACTTTCAGGCCTTATATCGACGCCCTCGTTGGGTTTAATTATCTGTTTACGCAAACAACCGTCAGATCGCGTTCAACTCAGGAAGAGTTTGCCAGTGATACCAACTTCGATGATTTTGCATTCGCGTATGGCCTTGGTGCCGGTATGCAATACCGGGTATATCGCCAGCGGGGTACCAATGTGTACCTGAATATTCAATCTCGCTATATTCTTGGTGGAAAAGCGGATTATCTGAAACCTGGTTCAATCGAAATCGATAACGGAGATGTATTTTACAATGTCAGTTCTTCCAGAACAGATATGCTCTATTTCCAAATCGGAGTTGTAACGTCTTTCTAATTTATTGTAAGCCTTCTATTTGTGTGATGTCACCCTCTGAGTGTAGGGTTAATACAGATGATGATTGATGAAGCACTATGATTTAGCTTTTTTATAATTGTCAAATAAGGCCAGAACTTCACTATCAAAAAGACCACCTTCCGAATATATTCCGTTTCCTGATTTAGAATAAATATCCGCAGAATTTAAAGGAATTTGACGGTGGCCTTTTTGTTGTATTTGTTGAATGGACAAACCAAAATACACTCGTTGTATCCCGCTCCAAACTACCGCCGATGCACACATAGGACAAGGCTCGCAGGTCGTAACCAATATACAATCATGCAAGTCTGTTGTTCCAAGTCGTTCTCCTGCCATCCGGATTGCATTTATTTCTGCGTGCGCGGTTACGTCATTATTCTCAGAAACGGTATTCGGTGATGCTGCTAATAGCTTATAATCAGACGTAAGGATTATTGCTGCATAAGGAGTCTGATTTTTTTTCGCAAGATGAATAGCGTAATGCATCATCGTTTCAATGGTAGTTCTCATAGAGTGATAGTAAGCCCTTAAGTTGGAGGTTTTTTTTCGTTTCTATTTTAAATCAATCCTGCTACAGTCAGATGTAAATAAACGGATAATTTGCAAAACATGTGCAGCTAATTCTGATACATTCTTTAATTAGTAACATAATTTATAGAAAAGGCTTAAAAAGTACCCATGTTTCGTTGTATGGCTTAAATAAATTAGTCATTTGCAAAAATTTATATTGACAATGTACTTGTAAACTATTTTATTTACCCATTCCGTTCAATCATCAAAAGATTTTGAACGTTTAGAATCCTGATACGATAAGCCACGATTAATAAAACACTATATCTATTCACCTTAATTGAGTTGATATGAATAATCCTTCAATTGATCTTCAGTTTTTTACCAATGTAGGAGAAGATTTCGAAAAACGTCAATATTTCTTTCTCGGTAAACTTAAAGGTGTTAAGGAAGAATTTAAACAAAACCGGGTTTATCCCCATTTGGGTAAATTAATTGAGTTGCAGCGTGACTTAGAAAAACTTATCAATGGTTTTAATCAGATTCAGGAGAACGGACCTAGGCGGATTAAAAAAATAGATATTCTGAATAAACGAATTGAGTTTGAATCGTGCCTTCCCAAAGATATTGACATTAACGCTGTTGAGGATCTTATAAGATGGTCACTGCCACTCCTGAAAGAAACTATTCATGAAGGCATCACCATTTGTGAATTTGTTGAAGAAAGCATTCAAATAGAAAATGTTGGCATTGAACCCCATTACAATCTGGAGGGCTATTCATTTGTGCCGGATGTGGCTGGAAACGTACTTCACATATTCAGATATAAAGTCTCAATTTTTACAAGTACTGATGAAAAATTTCGTACACTAAAAACCACTTTTATTAAATCTATTGACACGTCAGTCAGCCCGCCGCTAAACGGACTTAAACTTGATTTGATTCGTGAGTTCAAAGATTTACCCAATCCCGCAACCTATGCCGTGCAAGCTTCACTCGATATTCCATTTGAGCAAACACTATTGCCGGTTTCCAAAAGAAAGCTGCTGCGTCGCCTGTCTGTGTAAAATATCCGATGGAATGTCGGTCATTTAAAAAACATTTTATTACATAATTCAACGGTTTAACTATGGATGCAGGAAAAATCAATTCCTACATTCAGCACTGTTATTGTGTACTAAAATAATATAAAATATGAAACATGCATTCAGGCAGACATTTAAGGTCTGTTTTATTCTGATCATTGGGATTTGCGGACGCCCGGAAGTTCTTGATGCACAACCCGCAGAATTACCGGCTCGGGCATTCACAAATGTGACACTGCATCATGCCGATGGCACGGTTACCGAGCAAGCGAATATCGTTTGGCGCGGTGGGGTAATTGAAGCAGCCGGAAAAAATATTACCATCCCGTTCGACGCGCGGGTAACAAATGGCGGTGACAGTCTGCACGTGTATCCGGGTTTTATCAGTGGATACGCTAATTGGGGAGCTCCTGATCGTGAACAGTTCCGTGGCTCGCCTCCGGTTCCGGGTTATCCGGATTATGCGCGTGCCGGTATCCAAACTGACGCTGCTCCTGAACGTGTGATAGAAGATAAACCGGTTTTCAAAGAAGCGTTAAAAGCAGGTTTTACTACTTCCGTTATCGGTTTGAACGGATATATGATGCCGGGTCATCTAACCATTTTTCATCTTTCGGATTCGGATGTGAAAGATAAAACATACCAACGAGGAATCGGTCAGCACTTCAAGTTCGACTACGCCCGGGGTGCTTATCCATCTACACTTATGGGCACAATGGCTCGGTTACGTCAATTGTTTTTTGATGCTCAGGCACTCCGTGAGCATCATCAGTTATTCGCTTCATCTTCAAAAACATCCGAAATATCAGTACCTGAACATGATGCCATACTTGAAGCGCTGTTTCCGATTATAGATGGAACGGTTCCGCTTTTTGTTCAAGCTGACACCCCGCCAGATATTGAGCGAATGCTACGACTTAAATCAGAACTTGGATTTGAGATGGTCATCATTGGTGGAAAGCAAGCCTGGCCGATGGCTGAACGTCTTGCTGCTGAGAATATTCCTGTCCTGCTTACATTAGAGCTTCCTGAGAAAACGGAATGGATGAAAGAAGCGGATAAAAAAAATGACGAAGAAAGCAATTCAGATGAAAAATCGGAAAATGATGCCGATGAAAAAGAAGATAATACAGAGGAAGAAACTCTTACAGAAGAAGAGAAATTATACAGAGAACGTCAAATGGAGAGCAGAATCGAACAACTGAATAATTTGCGTGTCCTGCTTGATGCCGGTGTTAAAACAGGATTGGCCTTAAATGGTGTGAAAGTTGCTGATTTCAACACCACTCTGCAAACTCTTTTGGAACATGGATATACTGAATCCGAACTCCTGAACATGCTGACGGCTCAAACTGCCGGAATTCTGAAACAAACCAGCCGATTGGGTGATATCCGTGAAGGGATGATTGCCAATATGGCTGTTTTTAATGGCAGCGCTTTCGATAAAAAACCAAAGGCGGTTTATACGGTTTCTGCCGGACGGTTATATCAACTTGAAAATTTGGACTGAGGTACATCCATGAAATTAAATAGTTTAATAATTCTGATATTGTTGATTTTGGGGATGTCAGCTTTTGCTGTGCAAGCTCAGAATGTTCACATAAAAAACGCGACAATCATTACGATTACAGGTGATGATTTAGAAAATACGGATATAATTGTCCGCGATGGTATTATTCGTGAAGTAGGTGAGAATTTGTCAACTCCTCGTAATGCAGAGGTGATTGATGCAACCGGAAAATTTGTGATGCCGGGTATTATAGACACTCACTCACATCTTGCTATCGAACGGGGAGTTAACGAAGCTACGCATCCGGTTACTGCCGAAGTGACAATGTACGACGTTGTGAATGCTTATGATGTTGGAATGTATCGCGCACTTGCTGGCGGTGTTACATCCATTCATATCATGCATGGTTCAGCAAATGTAATTGGAGGTCAAGGTGCAACTCTGAAGTTGCATTATGGTGAAGAAGCCAGTGGACTATACTTCCCGAACGCTCCGAGAACTATAAAATTCGCTCTCGGTGAAAATCCAACCCGGGTGCACGGGCAGGGATATGGAGTTACACCAAGAACTCGCATGGGAGTTGAGCAAATTGTTCGTTCCTATTTTGACGCTGCCATCGATTACCGTCGGAACCGAACCGCGTATTTGGATAGAAAAACATTGCATGAGCGCAATCCACGCAGAAATGCCGCACCCGAACCTGTAGCAAAAGACCTTCGTCTCGAAGTGCTTGCTGATATCATTGATGGAAAAATACTGGTGCATTGTCATTCCTACAGAGCGGATGAAATATTGATGCTTATGCGTGTTTTTAATGATTATGGAGTGAAAAACTATACCTTTCAGCATGCTAATGAAGCGTATAAAGTGGCGCCTGAGTTAAAGAAAAATGGCGCGATGACATCCATTTTTTCCGACTGGTGGGCATATAAATTTGAAGTGTATTACTCAACAGCTTACAGTGCCGCCATTCTGGAAGAAAACGGAGTTCTGAACAGCATTAATTCAGATAGCGGGGAATTGATTCGCCATTTAAATCACGAAGCTGCAAAAGCGGTCAGATACGGTGGAATAAGTGAAAACGCGGCATTGAGAATGATAACGATCAATGCGGCTATACAACTTGGAATTGATGATAGAGTAGGCTCCATTGAAGTTGGGAAACATGCCGATTTCGCAATTTGGACACATCATCCCCTCAGTATGTATGCTATTGCGGAAATGACATTTGTTGACGGTATTAAACGGTTTGACCGAAATGAAGACCCTGACGACATGCGTTTATTTGCAAGCCCGGATGAGGATTTTTCCAATGGCTTTTGGGAATCTGGACGTCACGAAGATGCTTGTATGCAGGGTGTTTATGAGCTTTTTGGTGATAACGAATATCAATCACACCGTCACTAATTACAGGAATAAACTATTATGAAAAAAAGAACTATACTTTTTGCTTTGACTGTAATCGTGATGATGGTTTCAGGATTACAGACCGGTCTTGCACAAATTACAGAGAAACCGGGCTTTGGACTTTATGCACTAACAAATGCTAAGGTGCATACCATTACAAACGGAACGATTGAAAATGGTACTGTTTTGATTAATGGCCATCGTATTGAATCGGTAGGACAAAATGTTACGATACCTGATGGATATAAGATTGTTGATTTGGCAGGTAAGCATGTTTATCCGGGATTTATTGATTCAGGCACTCGCCTCGGCTTGATTGAAATCAGTGCCGTTTCCGTAACTGTAGATGATGCTGAAATTGGCGGTTTCAATCCGCAAATGAGGGCTTTTACCGCTATCAATCCAAATAGCGTTTCAATTCCAATAACGCGGGTAAGCGGGGTTACAAATGTGATTGCTCATCCTACTTCCGGCGTTGTTTCAGGTAAAGCAACACTCATAGATTTAATTGGTTACGCTCCCGATTCAATGGCTGTAAAACAGGACGCGGCGCTGCACCTTGAATGGCCAACAGCCGGCAGGAGAGGCTGGTGGGATCAGCGGCCGGAAGAAGAGCGTAAAAAAGAATATGAGCAAAATCTACGTTTAATGCAGGAATATTGGGATACTGCTGTGGCGTACCATACAATGTGGGAAGCATGGGAAAAAAGTCCATCGGGCAAGAAGCAACCTGACAAAAACCCGCAAATGGATGCCATGCGTGATGTAGTCAGTGGTAAGCTTCCGATAATGATTTCTGTAGATAGAGAGCAGGATATCCGGAATGTGTTAGAATGGGTGAAAGATTTTGAAAATATGCATGTTATTTTAAGCTCAGTTGCTGAGGGATGGCGCGTTGCAGATGAAATTGCGGAGGCAGGAATTCCGGCGTTGGTCGGTCCTGTACTTCGCACTCCGGCGCGGGATTACGATAACTATCAACGTCCGTATCAAAATGCGGGACTGATGGCGAAAGCAGGGGTAAAAGTAGCTATCCGAACAGGTGAAACAGAGAATGTTCGTAATTTACCCTTCAATGCAGGGTATGCCGCTGTTTATGGAATGGGCAGTGAAGAAGCGTTGAAAGCTGTTACGATTAATCCCGCTGAAATATTTGGTGTGGCTGATGAACTCGGAAGTATAGAAAGTGGTAAGCGTGCTAACTTGTTTGTTACTGATGGCGATCCATTTGAAACGATAACACAAGTATATCATGTTTTCATTAACGGTTACGATGTTCCGATGGTAAGCCGTCAAACGCAACTTTATGAAGAATTTTTGGATCGTAATCCATAAAAAATATTTAGTGTACAGTTAATTACTACCACACTTATAATTTAATAAAAAAGAAGTTTTAGATAATGTCTCATAGATATTGGTTGATGAAATCCGAGCCGGATGCGTTTGGGATTGACGATTTGGAAGTAAGTAAAAACCAAACGACTCACTGGGAAGGAGTTCGCAATTATCAGGCGCGGAATTTTATGCGTGATGATATGAAACCGGGTGATTTAATTTTTTTCTACCATTCCAATGCCAATCCTCTGGCTATAGTCGGAACCATGAAAGTAGCGAGCGAACCATATCCTGACCCATCTCAGTTTGATCCGAATTCAAAATATTTTGATGAGAAGGCAACCGAGGAAAATCCACGCTGGTATTTGGTTGATGTGAAGCTTGTTGAAAAATTCGATAAACCTGTACTCAGAGATGATATTAAAAAAGAAGAATCACTTTCTGATATGTTGTTGATAAAACGAGGTTCACGACTGTCAATTCAACCCGTTCAGGAACACGAGTGGAACAGGGTAATGGAAATGGCACACAGCGCTTAGTTTCATCTTGAAATAGTAGTAATAACGATCTGGTTTCGTTACGAAACCGGTGGATATTCATCTATTTCTAAGTTTAAAATCTCACGTTGTAATTTGCCATAAGTGAGAAGCACAACGGTGATATTATCCTGAGAGCCATTATAATATGATTCACAAATTAACTGCTCGGCTGTAGTTTTAAGGTTGGGTAAACCAGTCAAAAATCGTTTGATATCGGGTTCTTCAACAATCGATTTTTCTGGAAAAAGCCCATCTGAACAAATTAAGAAAGCATCACCCTGTTTCATTTTGGCGAATGGTTCATTTATTGGGAAAATATCGGGTTCATCCCCTTCTCCATTTAAAGCTCTGTAAATGATATGGCTCATCTGTTTAACGTCAGGGGGCACAGGCGGGCCAAATTGTTTTAAATATTTTTCAGTAAATGTATGGTCTTCTGTTAATTGATTTAACGATGTGCCATTTATATGATAAAGCCTGCTATCACCAATATTACCATAAACATACGCATCATCTTTTACAAGCATACAGCATAGAGTTGTCCCCATTCCATGCATTTCAGGATTGGTGTTCGTAATTTTCTGAATGCTGTTATCCGCCGCAGTAAATATGCGTTTCAGCAGGAATTTCAAATCGTTTTTCCCGGTATCACCCGAAGAGGTCAGAATTTCCTTCGCCGTTTCCAAAACGCGTTTGCTGGCCAATTCCCCGGCGGCCATCCCACCCATTCCGTCAGCTACGGCAAAAAATTTTATATCACCATTATCTGAGATTAAATAACAATCCTGATTGCTTGCGCGTCTACCAATGTAGCTTAAGCCGTATGAATCTATTTCTTTATAAGTACTGAACACGAATGCCTTTTTAAAATGCTCTTATTGGACGAACCCGGCGCGCATCACTTTTGAAATCAGTGCTTTGTGAGCCGGTTGAAAAATTTTGTACCCAGGCAAAGCCTGAGTTCACTTGCGATGATGTCCAATACAACGATTCACTAAATCCACCAATATTTCTCTGTTGCAAATTTCTGTACATCATATTCAATTCTGTTCGTGATGGAATGAACCAATCCGTAAAGCGTTCACCTTCATGTGTCACGGAATATTGACTGACAATTTTTGCAGCTATTTGTTCCTCCTCACAGTTTTCGGCAATAACCAATGTACTCGATTGCCCATGTCCGATATCACGACCGGTTCCGCGTATATCCAGTCCACGACATCCCCAGGCAAGTCGTGGATCTTCGGTATTGGTATGCCAACCTTCAGGAGCTGCTTCAAGATACCTCCATCCATCACTAAAAACCCCTTTATCATAAAAAATCAATCCGTTTGCCGGTCCTCTATCTCCAATATCATACTCAGTAGTATATGGTTGAATTTCGTTTGTATCATTACCAGGTGCTGTAACAACTCCGTTTGAAGGAACAGGAAATTCTTCCTCGGATGAAAAATAATACCAGGCAGAACCACCGGCTACCACCAGCAAAATAATGACAACCAACCAGGTCATGTTTCTTCTGCGCCGTTCCTCCTCAATTAGATATTCATCAAATAGCTCATCATAGAATTCGTCTTCCTCAAAGGGTTCTTCTTGAAGCGGGCCACTGTTGTAATATTCATCGGTACTTTTTTTATCTGATGGAAGAGCTCCCTGTTCTATTTTAAAAGAAATTGGGCCATTGCCACCATGTGTTAAATCGGCTTCTGCCGATTCATCTTCGGAAATTTCTACATCTGTGAATGCTTCAGATATCCGGCGCACACGCTTCTTAGGGTCGGGGTTACACAGGCGTTCGAAGACTCTTTGCCAGTTGCCGGCCACCTGATCCACGGGTAGCTCGTAATACATCATTCCCTCATCTTTGCGGGGACGCCGGCCTGTGAGCATTTCTAAAGCAACCGCTCCCACGGCATACACATCTACACGATTCGAAATTTCACCCGATTTATGAATGTAAGCCATAACCTGCTCCGGAGGCGCATAAGCCGGTGAAACCCCGCGCATGAGCGCTTTATTGGATAGCGTAAAACTGACACCACCTGACTTTGACTTTTCTAAAGTAGTGGAAATATCAAAATCCATTAAGGCATATTCAAACGAACCATCCTGCTTACGACGAATACCAATATTATCTGGCTTTATATCAGAATGCACAATCGGCTGGGCGAGTTTGTAATGCGCGTGCTCCAGAATGTTATCCATCTGATTCAAAAAATTCTCTACTTCTTTGTCATTGAAGCGATATTCCCTTCTGATTAAAGCCGCGAGTGTATCAGAAAACTTCTCCATTGTGATATAGAATCCAATGAGCTCATCATCTTTCCAAAGTTCATTGGCATCATATACACGTACAAGATTTGTGTGATTACCGAAGCTCTTGATTCGCCTGAATTCCTCAAGAAGATCTGCTTTTTCCAAAGCTTTTGCATCTTCTTCTAATTTCTGAAGAGAAAAAAACTTAAGAACTAAATTTTCACCGGCTATATTGGTGTACTCAAAAACAATGATGTTCTTATTTCTGAACCGGCCGGTCGTAGCATTTACGGTCTCAAGAAATCGAATTTTTGAGAACGTCTTCTTAAGTAATTCCTGAATGTCTTTAGGAGAAAGTATCATGTAAACGTTTAATACCTGTATATTTGAATTATCAATCAGATAGCACTCATTGAAGAACTGGAATTTTAGTTAAATTAAAAATTTCACAGATTTCTTTCACTAAATAATCGTCATTAGGCTTCAAGTTTATGTTGTTAGAATCACGATAACATCAAAGAGGTTTGAAATATTGAAGCTTTTTAAATTATGCTCATAAATATAATACTTCTTAAGCAAAAGTTTACTTTTTTTCCGCACTTAAAAGACTTGATTAATAAAGGACTGTTTTTCAAAACTCAATCTTAACGATTGCCTTTTTACATGTTTAAGAGTTCAGTTTTTCATACATTTCAGGTTCGTTATAAAAACTTTGATGAACCCCAAAATACGTTTTTGAATGAAAAAGGTGGCGTTTTACACGCTTGGTTGCCGGTTGAATTTTTCTGAAACCTCCGCTTTGAGGCGCGATTTCAAAGGTCGTAAATTTATAGTGACCGGATTTGATCAAAAAGCGGATATTTATGTCATAAATACGTGCTCTGTTACGCAGGATGCAAATAAGGATTGCAGAAAAATGGTTCGGCGGGCTTTACGTACCAACCCAAACGCATTTGTTGCCGTAACGGGATGCTATGCACAGTTAGAGCCCAAAGAAATTGCTGAAATTGAAGGAGTTAGTGCTGTATTAGGTGCAAAAGATAAATTCCATTTATTCGATTTAGTAGAATCATTTGACAAGAAACCTAATCCGGTTATTTTTCATACTGATGTGAATGAGGCAGTTGATTTTCATCATGCGTTTTCCTCCGGTGACCGAACCCGTGCATTTCTGAAAGTGCAGGACGGTTGCGATTATAAATGTTCATTTTGTACCATTCCATTGGCGCGGGGCGTAAGCCGAAGCCCTGAAATAACAGAAATTATTAAAAATGCGGAAAAAGCCGTTTCTGAAGGATTCAAAGAAATTGTTGTAACCGGTGTAAATGCGGGTGATTTTGGAAAGCAACATGGTGAATCGTTTCTTCAGCTGTTGAGGGCATTAGATGAAATGACGGAGATTGAACGCATTCGGGTTTCGTCGATTGAACCCAATTTGTTACATGATGATATCATTCGCTTTGCGGCAGATTCAAGAGCTATTCAGCCTCATTTCCATATTCCGTTGCAAAGTGGTAGCGATGCCATGCTAAAATTCATGCGCCGGCGCTACAACTGCAAGCTTTATCGCGACCGTATTTCACTTATCCGAAAGAAAATACCCCATGCCTGCATAGGTGTTGACGTGATTACCGGGCATCCCGGGGAATCAAAACAGTATTTTGAAGAATCGAAGAAATTTATTGATGAATTACCGGTTTCGTATTTGCATGTGTTTACCTATTCGGAGCGACCAAATACCCGGGCATTGAGTCTGAAACCGGTTATTCCTGTACCTGAACGGAAAAAACGAACGGCGATATTAAGGCGATTATCAGCCAAAAAGCGTTACGATTTTAATCACCGATTTCAGAATGACTCTAGATTGGTTTTATTCGAAGAAGAAGAAAGAGACGGTTTTATTCATGGATGGACGGATAATTACATTCGGGTTGCCGTACCGTATTCTTCCTCATTGGCAAATTCAATTGTGAAATGTCAATTAGGAAATCTAAACCGATCGGCAGTATTTGCCGGAAAAATTGTGAGCAAACATAGAAAGATAAACCAAAGAGCGTGGGCAATGCATGTCTGATACCGAAAATTTTGAAGAGACCTTTGATAAAATATCCCGCTATTTGAAGCAGCAGGAAGAATTGTATGCCCCATTCTTTAAACCGCTAATGCCGGATGAATCGGAGTTGGTCCAAGATGAAATAATGCATCAAAATGCATCCGAAATAGCCGAGAAAATCACCGATCATACATCACCCAAAATTAAACCGGAAAAAACGTTGAATGAACAATTATTGGCGTGTCAAACGCTTGACGAATTACGAGCTTTTTGTGAATATGCAGATGAATTAAAAACCGATTTACCCAATACAAATCTGGTTTTCGGGGTCGGTAATGCTCATGCCGATTTGATGCTGATTGGAGAGGCGCCCGGTGCCAATGAGGATAAACAGGGCGAGCCCTTTGTTGGTCGGGCCGGACAATTACTGAATAAAATCATGGAAGCCATTAATTTTAAGCGAGAAGATATTTACATTGCCAATATTCTTAAACATCGTCCACCGGAAAACAGGGATCCGCTTCCAGAGGAACGTGAGCGAAGTCTGCCGTACTTAGAACGTCAAATTGACCTGATTCAGCCGAAACTAATTTTGTGTCTCGGCTTGGTTTCCGGACATACGCTACTTAAAACCAGTCTTCCGCTTAAGGATTTACGTGCCAAATTCCATCGATACAGAAAAGAGTATGAACTTATGGTTACGTATCATCCGGCGGCATTATTACGCAATCCCAACTGGAAACGTGGAACATGGGAAGATGTACAAATGCTCCGAAAACGGTATGATGAATTAAATGGTAAACCGTAAGAATTGGTACAAATTTATAATTGAATCCTGCTGATTCTATCATACCTTGAACTTCTTTTCACACCGTTAAAATCCTGACTAATACATGGCTGAACAATTCCAAAATAATAGCCCGAGAAAAAATCAAAATACACCAGAAATGGGTCAAGGGGGGATTTTACCTCCTCAGGCTGTTGAAATTGAAGAGGCTGTCCTCGGTGGAATGCTCATAGAAAGTGAAGCGGCCACTACGGCGTTGGAGTTACTTCGGCCCAACGATTTTTATCGCCGATCGCATCAGCATATTTTTGAAATCATGCAGGAATTGTATGAGAAACAAAATCCGCTGGACATTTTGACGGTTGAAAGTGAATTGCGCGACCGCGGCCTTCTCGAAGAATGCGGTGGGCCGGGTTATTTAAGTGAATTGACGCGCTCTGTTAGCTCGGCTGCTAATATCGAATATCATGCGCAAATTATAGCCGAAAAAGCTATCAAGCGTAATATTATCTCTTCATTTACGGATGTGGTGAAGGAGTCCTACGATGCCTCATCAGATCCGTACGAGTTATTAGATAAAGCTGAAAAAACACTTTATGAGCTTGCTAATCAGAATCGATATTCTCAATCGAATGCGCTGAATGATATTCTGAAAGATGTGCTCCAGCATCTCGAAGATATACGTGGACAAAAAGGTGGAATAACCGGAACGCCCACAGGAACTGATTTGGATAAATGGACAGCGGGATGGCAAAATGGAGATTTGATTATTATCGCCGCGCGCCCCTCAATGGGAAAAACAGCGTTTGTACTAACTGTTGCCCGAAACGCCGCACTATTCCCGGATGAAACTAAACAGACTTCCGTGGCACTCTTCAGCCTCGAGATGTCAGACCAGCAACTTATCCAACGTTTGCTTACTATGGAAGCCCGTGTTGATGCACAAGCTGCACGGACCGGCCGTTTAAAGGATGATGAGTTTAAGCGGCTGATTGAAGCGGCAAGTCGTTTGTATCAGGCGAAAATCTTTATTGATGATTCACCCGGTCTTAGCGTTATGGAAATGCGCTCAAAATGTCGCAGATTGAAAAATGAGCACGATATTGGTCTTATTATTGTTGATTACCTGCAACTAATGCGTGGCAATACAAACGATAGAAATTCAAACAGGGAACAGGAAATTGCGCAGATTTCACGTGGACTTAAAGCGCTTGCCAAGGAATTGGATGTGCCGGTAATTGCGCTATCTCAGTTAAGTCGCGCGGTTGAGCAACGTGGTGGCAGTAAACGTCCGCAACTTAGTGATTTGCGCGAAAGTGGTTCAATTGAGCAGGATGCTGATGTGGTGTGTTTTCTGTATCGTCCTGAATACTATGGAATTACAACGGATGATGAAGGCCATTCCACAGCCGGTATCGCGGAAGTTATTATTGGAAAACAACGGAATGGTCCTGTTGGGGATGTACGGCTTCAATTTGTTAAGGAATATGCCAGATTTGAAAATTTGACATCATATAATAGCATGTTGCCCGACAGCGATGTTTCTTTGGATCCATTCGGAGATGAAGAAACCGTTTCTTCCGGATCAAACCGACCAAATTTGCCACCACCGGGCCCTGATGATATACCAGAAGATGGAGATGCACCGTTTTAATTCACTTTAAAACAGCCATTTTCTAATACCCGTCAAGTTAGTTTTACGGATTTGCCCGTTTAACCCGGAATATTCACGAGCAAACATTATTATCAACCTATATTACAGATAATATTTGATATAAAATAAATTACAGTAATCTCTGCTTATGAATCCCCTGAATGTGGTTGATAAAGGTTTCCGGTGCATCAGGGGGCAGGCTGTAAAAAAAATTGGTAACAACTGACCCGTCATTAAAAAGTATGGGTTCAGTGCCATTTCTTGCGAGTGTGCTATCAATAAAACCTGCCGAGTGCATAATAGCTGCCGGTGCTGCCAAATCCCAGAAGTGTCCGGGGCGATAACTTACATACCCTTCAGCACGGGCAAAAAGTGGGGCAATCATATCCACAGTATGCTTGCTGTAAGTTGCGCGTCTAATACCAAAAGCTTTCACTTGATCACGCAGTTCTTTTTCGTACGTTTTTAAATAAATCCGCGCTGTTTCATCCCAAAAAGTGGTGCGTAATTTTATGGGTTCAGAGCGTTGTCTCGAATGAATAATGTGCGGCTTTTTTCCGGTATATCCATAAATCAAATCACCCGATTCGGGGTGATAGTGAATACCAAAAACAGGCACACCGTTTACACAAAGACCGATAAGAATGTAATAATCTTTTCCACCCTCCACATAGGTTGCGGTGCCGTCTATCGGGTCGATATACCATACAAATGGTGAACCGGCTTCATATAACTTATCCGTTGACTCCTCCCCGATTATAACTTCACCCGGAAATTCACGCCCAATAACATCCGTGAAAAACTGATTTGCCCAAATATCCGCATTGGTAACAAAACTTCCGTCAGATTTGACCTCCGTTTTCATTTCTCCACGGTCGCGAATGGATTTGATTTTTATACCGGCTTCAATAACTTTAGGCTTTAATAATAAGAGTCTGGTTTCAAAATCGTAAGAATTCATCAAAAAAGTGAGTGATTGTTTGACAATGACAAAAAAGGTAGTTAAATATAGGGTATTGTTTTGTGAAACAGGAATTCAACCTGTATTATCAGATAATTCATTAAAAAGTATCATCTGAAAATTAACCGAATTGGAATTCACGATTGTGTAATTTCTCGAAATGTTCGGATGATTAACCAAAAATTAAGTACATCTCACAGAATACAACATTAATAGTAACAATAGAGAAAAAATTTATGAATACTAAAGACTTGAAAGATAAGGCTGAAGCCGCGTTTGATAAAGAAACGTATGAAAACGTAATTGCAAAACTATCAGATGAAAAAGAACGATTGGAGCATGAATTACGCAAGGAGTACAGAAATGCACGACATTATGTTAGAAAACACCCTGAGCAAGGTCTTGGAATTTCATTGCTCGGTGGTTTTTTACTGGGATTTGTAATTGCTAAAATTTTAGAAGACTAATGAACAAATGGAATAGTGGACCCTCAGATGGCTTTGAAAACAATTTTGCACAGTATCTGTTGCTACTATTCCTCAATATCCTAAAAACTTTATAATCAAAAGCCGGTTAAGTGCCGGCTTTTTTTACCTTTTATATGGAAGCGGTTTTATAAAACCTTATAATCAAACAATTTAATTATGGCTGAACAAAAAAAAGATCAAGTAGATATAACTCAACAGAGTGAATTATTTTATCCTTCAAAAGAAATTCAAAAAAAAGCAAATGTTAAGGATTATGATAAATTATACGAGCGTTCTATAACTGATCCGGAAGGATTTTGGGCCGATGAGGCGAAAAAACTGGAATGGTACAAAAAATGGACAAAAGTTTTTGATGATTCAGAACGCCCGTTTTTCAAATGGTTTACTGGTGCAAAAACAAATATTATTCAAAATGCAATAGACCGTCATCTGAAGACTTGGCGCAGAAACAAACAGGCCATTATTTGGGAAGGGGAGCCCGGTGATGTCCGCACGATGTCGTATCATGCACTCAATCGTGAAGTAAGTAAATTTGCAAACGTACTTAAAAGTATGGGCGTCAGAAAAGGGGATATTGTAACTATTTATATGCCACAAATTCCCGAATTGGCAATCGCTATGCTTTCTTGTGTGAAAATTGGAGCGGCACACAGTGTGGTGTATGGCGGATTCAGTGTGGAAGCTCTCGCCGACCGGATTGAAAGTGCAAGCAGCCGTGTTTTGGTTACAGCTGATGGCGGTTGGAGACGTGGGAAAATTACAGATTTGAAATCCATTGCCAATGAAGCAATGGAGCGTTCGCCTTCTATTGAAGTATGCATTACGGTTAAACGAACCGGACAGGAAGTTCGCATGGAAAATGACCGCGACTTTTGGTATCACGATTTAATGGCACTGCCCATTGCCAGCCCTAATTGCGAAACCGAAGTGATGGATTCTGAGGATATGCTCTTTATTCTGTTTACATCAGGAACCACCGGCAAACCCAAAGGGCTTGTGCACACGCATGGCGGTTATCAGGTTTATACCGCTACCACATTAAAATATGTGTTTGATTTGAAAGATGAAGACCGTTGGTGGTGTGCTGCCGATCCGGGATGGATTACCGGACATAGCTATTTGGTTTATTCGCCGCTCATCAATGGCACAACTATTATGATGTACGAAGGCGCACCAAATCATCCGTATCCAAACCGTTGGTGGAGCATGATTGAAAAATATGGTATCAATATTTTATACACATCGCCTACAGCTATTCGCGGACTCATGCGATTCGGCGATCAGTGGCCCAAACGCCATGATTTGTCATCTTTGCGATTATTAGGGTCTGTGGGAGAGCCCATTAATCCTGAGGCCTGGCGCTGGTATCATAAAGTTATAGGCAATGAAAAATGCCCGATTATGGATACGTGGTGGCAAACCGAAACAGGCGGATTTATGATTACGCCCCTGCCAATCACACCTCTGAAACCCGGTTCAGCCACGAAACCTTTTTTTGGTGTACAGGTGGGCATTGTGAATGAAGATGGTGAAGAAGTGAAGCCCGGTGAAGAAGGAAAATTGGTTATAAAACATCCCACTCCCGGAATGGCTCGCACTATTTTTGGTGATCCTGATCGGTATAAAGAAACGTATTGGAAAGATTACGAGTCAAAAGGTTGGTACAAAGCAGGAGATTCCGCGCGAATTGATGAAGATGGATATATTTGGGTGATTGGCCGGATTGATGACGTGATAAAAGTGTCAGGCTATCGACTTGGTACGGCTGAGGTGGAAAGTGCGCTGGTAAGCCATCCGAGTGTTGCCGAAGCGGCTGCTATTGCATTGCCGCATGAACTCAAAGGAAACGCCATACATGTGTATTGTATTCTGAAAGCCGGTATGAAAGGTGATAAAAAACTGGCTCAGGAAATTAAGGAGCACGTGAGCAAAGAGATTGGTCCAATTGCCAAACCGGAAGAGGTTTCCTTTTTGGAATCGTTGCCTAAAACCAGAAGTGGTAAAATCATGCGCCGGGTGCTAAAAGCCCGGGCTCTGGGAACGGATGAGGGCGATTTATCTACCCTGGAGGAATAAATTCACAAACGGATGCCCAAACGGATTCAAAATTGTAGGGACAAGGCATTGCCTTGTCCCTACGGTTGGGAAATATCGAATCCGTTGGGAAATATCGAATCCGTTGGGAAATATCGAATCCGTTGGGAAATATCGAATCCGTTGGGAAATATCGAATCCGTTGGGAAATATCGAATCCGTTGGGAAATAT
>Ga0208112_100321_pt1 | contig 52707 bp, 53 predicted proteins | sample HotLakConsoUCCLE_FD_184736 | JGI IMG/M metagenome (GOLD analysis project Ga0208112, IMG submission 184736) | Hypersaline microbial mat communities from Hot Lake, Washington, USA - Hot Lake Consortium UCC-LE (SPAdes) (version 2) ...
TGAATTATGTTTTTTTACCAGAAGGTCAAACTTATTGCGTGGAATAAAATCTAGCATTTGTTTGAAAATTGGCTGACCGACTAATTTCTTTTCCATATATTTATTCCTCATTACTTTAGTTTGTGGTAAAACCAAAGTATGAAAAAAGGAGCTATCTGTAAATTGGATAGCTCCTAATTTATTTTAGTCGGTTAGTAGTGAAAAAAAATATGTATCAACAAATGTTGTATTCAAACAGAAAAATGTATTCTTAAGTATATATATATCAATTGTATATTACTTGTATAAATAGCAGTGTTTTGCCGGAAGCTTATTTATTTGAAAATTTAATAACTGATTTTGGTAGAAGTGTGAAATGGTACATCTGTTTTGTAAACACTCTGCATTAGTAGTAAAAAAAGAGGTCTTGAGCGTATGTGATTATAGCTTGAATATCACTTCGAATGATTCAGAGTCAGAACCTTATTCTGAATCTTCAACCAAATTATTTCAAACTTTTGAGGCGGGCGATTTCCTTTTCGCAATGCTTGGCCTTTTCAGGGTTGCGTTGCATGATTTTTTTGTAGATGTTGATGGCGATTTCGATTTCATGCTGGTTTTCATAGATGCGTGCCAGTGTTTCTGTGGCTATGCCATCGGCTACCGGTTGTATCTTCTTATCGTGATCTATTGGGGTGTCTTCTTTGACTTCAATTTTGCTGGTTTCTACTTCCGAAAGACGTGTTATCAGATTATCTAAATCTACACTCAAGCGGTTTTTTTTGGGAACCGGACGCATAACGGAATGGTAATCGTGCGATTCTTCCGGAATCCAGGCTTCGAAACCATCGGGGTGGGCAAAGTAGTAGGGCAGGTTTTCAAAAAAAGGAGATCCGGGCGCGTATGTTTTGGCTTTAGTTGCAAATTCGAGGGTGTTTTCACGATCTCCCTGATTGTAATGAAACCAGGCCAGCAGGAAGTGTCCGACGGCATCATAACCGCGACGTTTGAGATGACGCTCAAGGTTATGAATAGCTTTTTGCGGGTCCATCCCGAACATTTCGAGATGGCTTTCCAGCGATTTAGGTATTTGAAAAGGAAATGGTTTCATATACGCAAAGATGGGTAAAAAAGCGTTTTGATTCAAATAGGAATTTGATTCTTTTTTTCAAGTTTTTCGTACGTATAGAAGGCTTTGCAACAGCTGAAGAAAGTCACTGTTTACCTGAACGATTTTAAGCATCTTTTAGAGCATGAACCCGGAACCGGGCCGGAGTTGCGTGAACCTTTGATGGATCAGAAAGATCCGAGTACCAAAGTTGCAATACCAAAATAAATCAATAATCCGGAAGCATCCATAATTGTGGCAATCAGCGGGCTGCTGGCAACTGCGGGATCTAATTTTAAAAAGGTGAGTAAAAAGGGCAATAGTGTCCCTATAATATTGGCCAGCAGTATGATAGCAATCATGGTAGCCCCAACAATAATGGCGATATCTGTCCCGCCAAAGTAGAGGCCAAGAACATAACAGGCAGCACCCATAATAGCACCAAGCAGTAAACCAACTATCATTTCCCGGCCTGTAGTCTGAAGCCAGTGACTTAGTTTAACATCGTCGGTCGCGATAGCCCGAACCATAAGCGTGGCTGCCTGGGCTCCCGCGTTACCTGCGCTACCAATCAGGAGTGGAATAAAAAATGCAAGCGCTATAGCTGAAGCCAGTATTTCTTCAAATGCCTTAATTACACCCGATGACATCAGGCTCACGATCACCAAAATCATGAGCCAGCCGATGCGTTTATTGAACAATCCAAAAATAGAGGTTTCCCGATAGGTGCGTTCCAAAGGAGCAATACCACCGGACTTGTGGAAATCTTCTGTGGCCTCTTCTTCAGCGACATCAAGCACATCATCTACAGTAACAATACCAAGTAATACACCTTCTGTATCAATAACAGGCAAGGCTGTTTTGTCAAATTTCTGCATGGTGGAAACAGCATCTTCCCGGTCATCAAAGGCGTTAACGCTTGCAAATGTATCATCCATAATATCAGAAACCAAATCATCCGGTTCATTCAGGATGAAATTTTGTAACTCCAGGGCATCCAACAGTTTCCATGAAGTGTCCGTCACATAAATCATGTTCAACGTTTCGCTTTTTTTGCCCATTGCCCGAATATGTTTCAGGCACTGCTCAATCGTCCAACCGGGACGAACCGCTATGTAATCCGGTGTCATCAAGCGGCCAACACTCTCTTCCGGATAGCCAAGGAGTTGTGTTGCCTCTCGTAAATCCTGTGGATTCAGAAGATTCAGAAGCCGTTGCGTGATGCGCCCCGGTAATTCTTCAAGAAACATCGTGCGGTCATCCGGAGCCATATTGGTAAGGATGTGACGTGTTTCTTCATCGGAAAGGCTATCGGCAATTTGATTTTGCGCTTCTGTTTCCATGTAGGAAAAAACTTCCGCTATCTTAGCTCTGGGAAGTAATCGGAAGATAATGACTCTGTTGGCAGAGCTTAAGTCCATTAACAGCTCAGCTATCTCAGGAATCGGCCAATCATCAATGGCTTCCTGTAGAGCAGCCCAATCCTGCCGGTCAATTAGTTCGGTTATTTCTGGTTTTACAAGTTCAGTTATCATGAAATCCTGAGATCAATAGATTGATAAGAAAGTGCATAAAAAATACCTCTGACAGTGTCAAAAATGAAATAAATAAAACAAGTTCAGGCTTTGGTGTTTGTGTTAACGCCCGAATGTACGGAAAAATGCGTTAGGCAATAAATGAGCAATAATGCCTGCTAATCGCCACCTTTTAGTTACATATACATTTGGTTTCTTCTTTTCGATGGCATCGGCTATTTGTCGGGCTGATTTTTCGGGTGAACTTACCCAAAACATACCACGAATGCGCTCAGTCATGGGTGTTTGTACAAAACCCGGTTTAATATCGGTTATCGTAATGGGAAGCGAAGCTCGCTTGGCTTTTATTTGTAAACCGGTCATATAATTGGAAATAAATGCTTTAGAAGCGTTATAAGCAGAACTGCCACCATTCGGTATATGAGAGGCCACTGAAGAAACTCCGACGATATGTCCCGCTTTAGAATTAGCCACACAATGATGCCAATAGGTATTTAACAGCCCGCAAAATCCCTTTACATTCGTATCGATGATGCGTTCTTCATCCTCCCAGTTAAAATCGCGTTTATATGAAGCCACACCGGCGTTTAAAACCAAAACATCTGCATGGCCAAGCTCTGAAATCAATTCAAGAAGGGCTTTATTTGATGCAGCCAAATCGGTGATGTCCATTCTTCGGCAAACACTCTCACCTGATAATTCAGTTTGCAGACTTTCTAACATTTCAACCCGCCGACCGGTCAGACCAACTATATAGCCACGTTGGGAAAGTTCAATAGCGAGCGCCCGGCCAATGCCTGATGTGGCCCCGATAATAATGGCAGTTTTCATAATTTCAGAGTGTTTGATTTCAATAAGGATAAACGGATTTGTAAACCATTAGAAAATAGAAAAATTATACGGAATCACCTTAGTATAATGTCAATTGTATTTTGGCTGTAAGATGCAAATTCTGGTATCTAAGGCGTGTCAGTTACTTGGAGACATGTCGTCTTGTTGATGAAAATAGTATTTGATTCATAATGCTTTATCTTTAATTAGAAGCAATACATTTTGTAAATGGCTTCGCAACTTGATAAGGCCGACCTGTCAGGATTCCAAACTCCTGACAGGTCTCGAAAAGGTAAGTGATGGTAATACAGACTGGTCGCGATTAAAAAATTTAAATGATATGTCAGTTGCTTGGAGACCTTACATGTCTTTCTAAGGTTATTCATGATGAGAGTCTTTTATGCCACCTGTGGTATTTCTCGAGACCTGAAGTAGTTTAAAATGGCTGAGGTCTTCCGTCACTCAAAGCCTGACTTGACATCAATTAGTTTAAATTGGATAACTCCAATCAACCAAACCGGTCAGATAATTTAGTTGTCAGCTTTTTTTGTTAAAATATTGTGCTTCAATAAAATGAATTCTGGAGTGATAGATTCCACGTAAACTGAAAACCAATAGCTTGATTGAATAAAAAGAATTTATAAAAAATGACAAATCCTCGGATTTACCGGCACTTGACCATATTAACATGCAGGTAATACTTCAAAAAAGCCCTTTCATAAAAAAGAGTTGGGAATGCACTGAGTGTTTAATATACTTAAGTGGAAATATCATTACATTTAACCCTTCCTAATCATTATTTATAATATCGGTTTATGGACAAAAACAGGCCTGAGCATGAAATCATACTCGTTAAATATGGCGGGAATGCTATGGTGGATGAAAGCATTCGTTCACAGGTAATTGATGCTATTGTATCCCTGCATAAACAGAGTAAGCCGTTGGTATTAGTTCATGGGGGCGGTCCTGAAATTAACAGAATGTTAAAACTCGCTGGCATAGAAAGTACATTTATTGGTGGTCAAAGAGAAACTACCAAAATGGCCATGAGGTATGTTCAAATGGCACTCAGAGGGGAAGTGAACGGAACTCTTGTGCGGCTGTTAAATCATGCTGGTGTTCGTGCTGTTGGGCTTTCCGGGAAGGATGGTGGAATGATTGTGGCGGAAAAGCGCATGCATGAGCATGTTAGAAATGGAAAATCGGAACGAATTGACATTGGCTTTGTTGGTAATATTAAACAGGTAAAAACCGATTTAATAATTGATTTGATTGAAAAAGGATACCTGCCGGTTATCGCACCTATAGCGCTCGGTGAAGACGGTATGGATTATAACATAAATGCTGACATATTCGCGGGGGTTTTGGCTGCGTCTCTAAAAGCAAAATCGTATGTAAGCCTTACGGATGTGGATGGTTTATATGAGGATATCAACCGACCGGAATCCAGAATACCAACAGCCACATTATCTGAATTGCATGATTTTATGAATAAAATTGCTACCGGTGGGATGATACCTAAATTAGAATCCATCAGTACAGCATTGATGGGCGGGGTGAAAGAAGCCCACATATTTAATGGAACTAAACCTGGAGAGCTTTCGCTTCAACTTCAGGGAAAATCAGCCTCAGGAACAAAAATAACACCTTGATTATTTTGATATGAATGAGATACAAGAATTAGATAATACCTATCATTTTAAAACCTATAAAAGATACCCGGTCACCCTGGTTAAGGGTGTGGGCTCCAGAGTGTGGGATGATGCCGGTAAAGAATACGTTGATTGCCTCGCGGGGATAGCGGTTAACAATATGGGACATTGCCATCCTCGAATTGTTGAGGCTATTCAAATACAAGCCGCTGAGCTTATGCACGTTTCTAATTTTTTTACCACTAAACCCCAGGTTGAACTTGCAAAACGACTTATTGACTTGAGCAATCACGACCGGATATTCTTTTCGAATAGTGGAACCGAGGCCATTGAAGGAGCCGTAAAAATAGCCCGACGATATGCCAGCAAGATGGGCAAAGCAGGACCGATTGTGTCTATGAAAGGAGCTTTTCATGGGCGTTCGATGGGTGCTTTGGCGCTTAGTCAGCCTAAGTATCAGGATGGGTTCGGGGAAATGTTATCCGGTTGTATTCAGGTACCGTTTAACGATATTAATGCGATTGAGGCCATTGCCAATGATGACTTGGTTGCTGTTTTTATTGAGCCGGTACAAGGAGAGGGCGGTATTCATGTAGCGGATAAAGACTATATGAATGACTTACGCGCGCTGTGTTCTGAGTATAAAGCACTTCTTGTTTTTGATGAAATTCAATGTGGAATTGGGCGAAGCGGAAAATTCTTTGCTTATGAACACTACGATGTAATTCCGGATGTGATAACTCTTGCAAAAGGCCTTGGTGGTGGTTTCCCGATTGGAGCGATTATTGCCACAGAAGACACGGCAAATATTATTGAATATGGAAAACACGGTACAACTTTTGGTGGAAATCCACTGGCGGCTGCAGCTGCACTCGCGGCACTTGATGTTATAGAAGAAGAAAAACTACTCAAACAAGCTCAGGAAAAAGGAGAATGGCTGCGCGAACGCATCCGTATGGAAATGCCAGGAGAATCGGGAATCAGTGAAGTGCGCGGACTTGGTTTGATGAATGGTGTTCAGTTAAATTTTAAAGGCGCGGGAGTTGCGTTGCGTATGCTTGAAAAAGGGGTTATTGCAAATGTTACAGCTTCGGATGTTGTAAGGCTCGTGCCTCCACTTAATATAACACTTAAAGAATTGGATATTGTTGTTGAGGCAATGATTGAAAGTATTTCAGAAGAAAGACAGGTTCAGGAGAATTTATGATAAAAGCAGGAATTGCGGGAGCCACCGGTTATACAGGCTCCGAACTCATCAGGATTTTGATAAACCATCCGGATGTGGACATAACAACGGTAACTTCTGAACGTGCCGCCGGGGACAAAGCAGCGGATGTTCATCCACAGTTTTTCGGGATGAAAAATATCACGTTGTCTTCAATCAAAGACTTGGATACATCACAACTTGATGTCTTATTTTTAGCACTGCCACACAGGGTTTCCATGAACTTTATGGCGGAGCATCATCCCATTAATTGTCCTGTAATTGACCTTTCTGGAGATTTCAGGTTACCGGATGCCGAAGTGTATGAATGCTGGTATGGCGAGAAGCATCAAAAACCGGATTTATTACATCAGGCAGTTTTTGGTTTACCCGAGTTGTTCAGGAATCAGATTAAGGGCGCTAAACTTGTTTCGAACCCCGGTTGCTATCCAACATCGGCCATTTTGCCACTTGCTCCACTTGTAAAGGAAGGGTTGATTGATGGAAATTCCGTTGTCATTGATGCTAAATCAGGGGTTTCAGGTGCCGGTGCAAGTGTAAAAGAAAACACACATTTCCCGAATGTACATGATAATTTCAGTACTTATGGATTAAAAACGCATCGTCACACACCCGAAATCGAGATGACAGTTGAACGGTTTTGCGGTATCAGGCCAATAGTGCAATTTACACCACATTTATTGCCGGTAAATAGAGGTATTCTAACTAATACATATAGTACGGCTGTTAAAGAGGTGGATGATAAGTTGTTGAATGAACTGTATGCCGATATTTATGGTGATGAATATTTTATCAGAATGCCACAGCATCCGCCTCAGTTACGTTTTATAAGAGGTTCCAATTTTTGTGATATTTTTGTTACCTATGACAGCCGCACAAATCGTATTATTACGGTTTCTGCAATCGATAATTTGGTGAAAGGTGCCGCCGGACAAGCTGTTCAGAATATGAACATACTTTTAGGGCTTGATGAAGCCGAAGGCCTGCGAATGGCGCCTGTTTGTCCTTAGAAATTTTAAAATAATAGTGCTATGCAAAATATTGCGGATGTCCGAGGATTCAAGTTCTGGGGTGCTCATACCGGCGTAAAAAGCAAACGCCGTGACCTTGGTTTTATATACTCAGAAAAGCCTGCTTCAGCGGCGGCTGTATTCACGAAAAATGTGGTGGTTGCTGAACCCATAAAAATCAGCAGGGAATGTATTAAAGATGGCATTCTTCAAGCGGTAGTCGTTAATTCAGGAAATGCAAACGCGTGTACAGGCCGGCAGGGCTACGAAGGCGCACAGGCTATGATTGCCGAAACCGCACGTCAATACAACATCCCAGAAAGTCATGTATTAGTGGCCTCAACAGGGGTGATTGGACGCGAATTCCCCACAGAGAAAATAGTGGAAGGAATACGGGAAAATGCTATTAAAATCACAAACCGTAAAGTGGCCGGGTCATTTCTTGCATCTGCAATTCTAACGACAGATACGTTCCCGAAGGAAGGGTTTGTCAAGTTTAAAATTGGCGGGAAATCTATACACATGGGTGCAGTAGCTAAAGGATCGGGAATGATACATCCCAATATGGGAACCATGCTGTGTTTTATTGTTTGTGATGCGGCAATCAACTCAGAACTCTTGGATAAAGCCCTGAAAGAGGTCGTGAATAAAACATTCAATATGATTACCGTCGATGGAGATACTTCTACAAACGATATGGTTTCTATAATGTGTAATGGCGAAGCGGGAAATAAAGAAATCACTGATGAAGGTGACGACTTTAACCTATTCAAATCAAAGCTTTATGAATTGTGCCATCACTTGGCACGTTTGATTGTTTCCGATGGGGAAGGGGCTTCAAAATTAATTGAATATGTGGTGAAAGGAGCAAGGACAGAAGAGGAAGCACGGCAGATGATTCGTACGGTTTCTGATTCATCACTTGTTAAAACAGCCATGTTTGGCCGAGATCCAAACTGGGGGCGCATTATAGCGGCAGCCGGACGTGCAGGTGTTCCCTTCGATCCAGACAAAGTTGACCTCTTTATTGGCAGTGACCATGATATGCAACTACTCGAAAAAGGTCAGCCCAGCATCGCCAACCTCACCAATCTCAAAAGCATGATGAAATCAACCGACTTACGCATCACCATAAACCTGAATGATGGAGATGCCACAGCCACCGGCTGGGGATGCGACCTGAGCTATGAATATGTGCGAATCAATGCGGAATATACGACGTAGAGAAATTCAGAATTAAAAAAATTCAGATTCGGAGCGAAGCGGAGAACCACGAAGTGCTTTCAGAATTGCGGGAATTCAGAATTTCAAAGATGTGTAATATTCAAATCAATCGATTCATGCCACCATACCCAAGTGCCGTTCAGGCACGACCGATCTTGTACCCCAGGATTTCAATCCTGGGATTTTCCCACCCAAGAAATGAATCCTACGATTTCCCCATTCCGGGATTCTTATCCTGGATTCCCACCCAATATTTCAATCCTGCAATTCCCCATTCCGGGATATTTCAATTTCGGGATTCCCATACAGGAATATTCATTAATCTTTACAACCATGAAAACTCTTTAGATGATTAATATTTAATGATTTAATTTCCTATATTGTAAAGATTTATACAATTACACGAACACAATTCATAAACCATACTATTACAGATCATTTTAAGAATAAAAAGCTAATATATGTTTGATTATACTATTATTACACCAAAAAATTTTATTGAAAGCAGGCATGATCTCGGTGAGATTGCCGATTTTCTGTTTGTCCACCTCGAGCAATATGGGGACAAGCGAGAGGATATCATGAAATGTATCCATTACGCCCTGAGTGAAGAACCCGGCTTCGGTGGATTTATAACCATTGCAAGAGATAAAGAGAAAAATGAAATTACCGGGGTCGTTATTATCAATGAAACCGGCATGGAGGGTTATATCCCTGAAAATCTGCTGGTGTACATTGCGGTCCACGGCGGATATCGGGGAAAAGGTCTTGGAAAAAGCCTCATGAAAAAAGTTATGGCCGAAGCAAAAGGTGACATAGCTTTACATGTTGAGCCTGACAATCCGGCTCGCTACCTTTACGAAAAACTTGGATTCATGAACAAATATTTGGAGATGCGCTACAAGAGCTAAATCATGGCCTATTTAAAACTGTACAGAGATAAGCTTCAACATAATTTTAATTTCTTAAAGAAACTGTTTGATGAGAAGGATATAGAATGGGGCATTGTTACTAAGCTTTTTTGTGGAAACGAAGCTATGATTCGCGAAGTGATGGAGCTGGGTGTTCATGAAATCCACGATTCCAGAATCAGTAACCTTGCCGTTGTCAAAAAGATAAATCCGAAAGTTCAGACTGTTTACATAAAACCACCTCCACGGAAAATTATTCCGGAAATAATCAAATACGCCGATGTTAGTTTTGATTCCGATATTGGAACCATAAAACTGCTGTCTGAAGAAGCGAAAAAGCAAAACAAAACGCATAAAATCATCATTATGATTGAAATGGGTGATTTACGCGAGGGCGTTGTCCGGGATGATTTGATTAATTTCTATGAACAGATATTCAAATTACCAAACATCTCCATTTCAGGATTAGGAACCAATCTGAACTGTCTGCATGGAGTAATGCCCAATACCGATAAACTCATTCAGCTATCTCTCTATAAACAGATTATTGAAATGAAGTTCAACAAGAAAATACCTTACATTTCAGGCGGGACATCTGTTACCGTTCCTCTTCTGTTGAGAGATCAAATACCCAATGGAATCAATCATTTCAGGGTTGGTGAATCACTATATTTCGGTTTGGATTTGTTTACTGGTAAAACCATTGAAGGAATGGAACCCTCTGTGATGGAATTATATTCACAGATTATAGAATTACACGAAAAACCAATGGTTCCCAGTGGAGAACTTGGGAAAGATCCCTTTGGAGATACAGCCGTCATTGATGAAAAAATGTACGGCAAAACAAGTCACAGAGCTATTTTAGATATAGGATATCTCGATATTGACCCAAAATTCTTAATTCCGGTGAACAAGGATATTGAAATTATTGATGCCAGTTCAGATATGTTGGTTGTGAATGTTGGAACCAATGAAAATGATTACAAAGTTGGCGATATGGTTAGATTCAGACTTAAATACATGGGTGCTCTTGGTATCATGAATTCGAACTATATCGACAAAATGATTGAATAACGAGAATGACGCTAAAATCATCATCTGAAAAATATTATTCACAAACCATTTTTGGATTCCATCCGGTGATGGACTATTCTGGTCCGCTTACAAAAATAGATTTGTCGATGGGGTATAATCATGCGCCTGATGCTCCAGAACTAAGAGGTGCCGGCGGATACCTGGAACGCCGAAAAGGCATGTACACCTCCGCTTTGTTTGATGGAAAACGCTATATCCACATGGGCGTTGATATATGGGGAGAAGCAGGCGCTTCTGTTTATGCTTTTGATGATGGCCGTATTTGGGGATTCCGTGATAATGCAAATGTTTTGGATTATGGCCCGACTATCGTTACCGAACACATTTTCATTGGAAAAAGACTCTTTGCTTTATATGGACATCTTTGCCGTACATCGTTGGATAATTTGTACGTCGGACAAACAATTAAAAAAGGTGAACCCATTGCCAAGTTGGGAACACGCGATGAAAACGGTGGATGGATTCCACATCTGCATTTTCAATTATCTGTTCATGAACCACGTGAACCGGACATGCCGGGAGTAGTTTCAGAAGAAGAATTATCTGACGCTTTGATGATTTATCCCGATCCAAGAATCGTTTTAGGACCGATATATTTGTAGTTTCAATCTATTGATGATTGATTACAATAAAGACATCAAGGCAATTTTCATATTCGGGTTACGTGTTTCATATCAAACAAACCTCGAACCTGAAACCTTGAACCTGAAACCTTGAACCTGAAACCTCGAACCTCGAACCTGAAACCTTGAACCTGAAACTTCGAACACTATTTAACACCAAAACTATACATGCCAAATAATTTTTCAACGGATACTTTTCTTCAGGATAACATTAGTAAAATCATCAAATTCAGGCGGGAGCTTCATAAAAAACCGGAATTGTCGAACCAAGAAACCCAAACGGCAAAAATCATTACCGGCTATCTTGAGGATTGCAATCCTGATGAAATCGTAACTGAAATTGGGGGATCAGGTGTTTGCGCAGTTTTTGGAAACCGGCAAAATGGTAAAACCATCATGTTTCGTGCTGAATTGGACGCGTTACCCATTGAAGATGAAATTGAAACTGAGTATGTTTCCGAAAATGAAATGGCCGGACATAAATGCGGTCATGATGGGCACATGGCCAACCTTCTCGGGCTCGCCCTTTGGTTAAAAGAAAACCCTCCAATCAACGGTGCCGTAGCCCTGCTTTTTCAACCGGCAGAAGAAACCGGTGAGGGTTCGGAAAGAGTCATTGCGGATAAAAAATTCAAGGTTTTTCAACCTGACGCCATTGTGGCGTTACACAATTTACCGGGCTTTAACAAGCATTCAATTATTATTAAGGAACAGATATTTACGGCTGCATCTACCGGGATGATTGTGAAATTTGCCGGAGCTACTTCTCATGCTGCCCACCCGGAAGATGGACGTTCACCCTCAATGGGTATCGCAGAGTTAATAAGATTTCTGGAGCAGGAACTTACGGAAGGTTCTGATAAAGCTGACGGAAAACTGGCAACCGTTATTCATGTCAGGATTGGTGAAGTAGCTTTTGGAACCACACCGGGAAAAGGAGTCCTCATGGCAACTCTGAGGGCCAATTCTTCAAAAATGTTGCAGGAATTAACCGATGCTACGGAAAAGAAGGTACAAGCACTTTCAGAAAAGTATAATCTGTCAAATGATATTTCTTACACCGAACGATTTGATTCAACATTCAATAATCCGAAAATTACAAAGTTGGTTCATCAGTCAGCCTCTGATTGTGGTCTTACGGTAGTTGAAATAGACGAGCCGTTTCGGTGGAGTGAAGATTTCGGGCGCTTTACAAGTGAAATTCCGGGAGTATTGTTTGGCCTGGGGGCCGGCAAAAAGCATCCTCAGTTACATAATCCCCAATATGATTATCCGGATGAATTACTTGAAACCGCCATTACGCTTTTTATCAAGATTTCGCAGGTATTTTTGGATGATTAATGTATCTTTTTCAAGCATTATTCTTTAAGTCAAAAAAATATCATGTATCATAGTTCATGCATAGAAATCAGCAAGAAAGCATTTAAGAACAACCTCGATTATCTGCGAAACCGGTTTGGAAAAGACACACAGTTTTCATCTGTCATAAAAGGGAATGCTTATGGGCATGGGATTGATTTTATGCTTCCACTCGCTGAGGAATTTGGAGTGCGCCACTTTTCAGTATTTAGCGCTGATGAAGCACTGAAAGCGCATAAAGCCAGCACGGCTGATAGTCAGATTATGATAATGGGGATGATTTCGGATGAAGCGATTGAATGGGCTGTTGAGCATGAAATATCCTTTTATGTGTTTGAAAAAAAGAGGTTTCAATCTGCGGTAAATGCATCCGGGAAAGTAGGGAAAAAAGCAAAAGTTCATCTTGAACTTGAGACGGGAATGTACCGAACCGGATTTACGGAAGAAGAATTGAGTGATATCATACCTTTCATCACTCAAAACGAAGCTTTTATTTCTGTAGAAGGAATTTGCACCCATTTTGCCGGTGCGGAAAGCATCAGTAATTATCTTCGGATAAAAAATCAGATGAAAATGTATGCGCGTATGGTTCGTTCAATCCAAAAAGCCGGAATCACCTATAAGAAATGTCATACAGCATGCTCTGCCGCGGCAATCAGGTATCCCCGCACATTATTAGATATGGTCCGCATTGGAATAGCGCAATATGGATTGTGGCCAAACAGGGAAACATTCATGCATGATGTAGTTGAGCGAGATGGAGATGAGTACGCTACAGACCCATTGGTGCGGGTTATTAGCTGGAAGAGTACGGTCATGAGTACAAAAGAAATACCTGCAAATCGGTTTGTCGGGTATGGAACCAGTCATCTTACCAATAAAACAACTCAAATGGCTACTGTACCAGTGGGGTATGTGCATGGTTTCAACCGAAGTTTGAGTAATCTCGGGAAAGTGATGATACATGGTAAACAAGCGCCGGTTATCGGTCTGGTAAACATGAACATGATGATGGTTGACACTACAGGAATTGAAGGTGTTGATAAAGGCTCTGAAGTTATTATTATTGGCAATCAAAACGGTCATGATATGTCCATAAGTTCTTTCAGTGAGCTTACCAATAATTTAAACTATGAAACCCTTGCTCGCTTACCTCAGGATATTCCCCGATTTGTGGTGGATTAAATTAAAATCAGATTTACTTGATAGCGTTTTAGCTGTTAAATCAGTCAGATTTTTGGTTAATATTAATTTTACAACAACGTTGGTTAAACTTGACTGATATAAAAGAACTATACGTATTCAATCCATCTTTCTAAACAGCAGAATTGGCCGTATTTTAGCGAAATGATAAAAAACAATAGCAAAAAACGAGTAGTAGTATTGACGGGTGCCGGTGTGAGCGCTGAAAGTGGGCTGCTTACCTTTCGGGATAGCGGTGGACTTTGGGAAGGGTATGATGTGATGCAGGTGGCATCGATTGAAGGCTGGTACGCGAATAAGGAATTGTTACTCGATTTCTACAACATGCGACGTAAACAGGCTTTCGAAGCAAAACCCAATCCGGCTCATTTTGCTTTGAAAAATCTGGAGAAAGAGTATCATGTAAATATCATTACACAAAATGTGGATGACTTGCATGAAAAAGCCGGTTCAACCCATGTTTTGCATTTACATGGAAAGTTAAGGGAAGCCAAAAGTGAAAAGGATGATTCGTACATTATTGATTTAAAAGACAAACCAATTCAAATGGGTGATGTGTGCCCCAAAGGCGGACAGTTACGTCCTAATGTTGTTTGGTTTGGTGAAATGGTTCCAAATATAGAACCGGCTGCGGAACTAGTCTCAAAAGCTGATATACTTCTGATTATCGGAACATCACTCGTGGTTTATCCAGCTGCAGGATTGGTGAATGCCGCCAGGAGAGATATCCCCATTTATTTAATCGATCCGAATATTCCCAATGTCGCAATTGGAAATCCAAGATTTCATTGCTTAGAGAAAAAAGCAGGTAAAGGGACTCCGGAGCTGGTTTCAAAACTGCTTGAAACGAACGCTTAAAAAACTAAAAATTGAAATAACGCGTTTAGAACGGCGCATCAATAATAATTATGAGTAATACAAACCAAAACGAACAGGAAAAGGAAGCAATCAAACGCTATCTGATTCCATTTTTAAATATTGAAAAACAATTCCCTCTATTACCCGGTGTTCAAGATTTGGGTGCTGTAGCGGCCTTTATAGGGCTGAGCAAATCAGAACTGATTGATAGCCGGACGAGTTGCGATGAACAGGCTGAATTGGCTGCTCAAGAAATTTTGAAAGATGAAGATATCTTAAACAACATTGAAAACCTGCCTTTTAGTGATGGAGATACTATTGTGGCTATTGGTGATTCATTAACAGCCGATTTACAGGGTTGGTTTGAAATATTACGTCATGTTCTTCACATTTCGCGTCTCGATTTGGAGCTTAACTGGATCAATCAGGGAATGCATGAAGACACCTCTTTTGACGCGCTCCGGCGATTAAACAGAACAGTACTGGATATCGAACCCGAATGGGTGATCGTTTCATTGGGAACATTCGATTCCATTCGATTACATGCTGCTCCTGATCGCCCTTTTATTTCATTGACTGAATTTTGGGAGAACCTGAATTCCATTGAAAATGCTATAAAACAAACAACTACAAACCCAATAATCTGGGTAACTCCACCACCGGTTATAACAGAATTAATGGAAAAAGTGCCCCTTTTTGATGGAATAATAGATGATACGGAGTTATCGCAGTACAGGGAAATTCTATCCGGTAGAACAGGTTTTATTGTAGATCCGCAAGGGCGGCGAATGGGTAAGCCCGCTGAAGCCTGGAACTACCTCCCCGATGGAATTCATCCTTCAATGCCTGGATCTATATGCACGGTTAAATCAATTCTGAAGACGTTAATCTCTGATCATGCAATTGATCATTCAAAAAAAACAAACCGTAAAAATAAAGATAACGGCCACATCCATGATGAAAATTGCGATCACGACCATTGAAATCCTGACCACGCCTTTATCAAGCTGTGAAGCCATTTACAAAATGTATTGCTTTCAAGAAAAGGCAGTTTAGTATGAATCAAATACCCTTTTCATCAACGGGAAGACATGTAAGGTTTTCAAACAAGTGATATATATATGGTTTAAATCAATAAATAATAATCTATTATGCCCCTAAAATCCAGAAACCTCCAAGGTTTTGAAACTTGGAGGTTTGAGGCTGGTTCTAGAATGCAGACTCTTCACTTTACAAACAGTTTTTTGGGTGTGGAGCTGGTACGCTCAAACACGAAATGGCATCATTACAAAGAATACTGCTTCTAAAAAGGAAGAAAAGCAAGAATTGATAACCTCTCTCGCCAACGAGACGACATGACAGGTCTCCAAGCACCCAACATGTCTTTCGTAGAAATCTTTGAAGTATAACATTTTACAGCCCTAAAATCCAGAAACCTCCAAGGTTTTCAAAACCTTGGAGGTTTGAGGCTGGTTCTAGAATGCAGACTCTTCACTTTACAAACAGTTTTTTGGGTGTGGAGCTCACGCACTCATACACGAAATGCATTTTAAAGGATTTTCAGGGGTGGCAGTCTATAGTACCACCTCTGGCATAATTCGAAACTAATACGTCTTTGCTGTCATAAGAGCCTGCAACTTCCAGACAAAAACAATTGACATAACACTAATTTTTATAACCGAATATGGAATCTCATAAGCTCTACTCCAAAAGAGCGGCTTTCATAACCCGGGTGATTATTTTCAACCATTATTGGATTGATCATCGACAAAGAGGAATTAGCGGAATTATGCAGTGTTAAGAAACCGGATGCAGGTGTATAAGGAGAAACTCCGGGTTGATATCCTGTAACTTCAAAATAGTCTTCCTGATTCTGAGGTGAGAAATAAAAAGCATCTGCTAATCCAAAAGCAAAGCCTCCCCAAGCGCCAATTCCGGCTCCAACTCTTAGTCCATCAACAAAATCAGCGGCTCCCATTAATGAAAAAGCCATACCGACAAGTGCTCCGGCTCCCGCACCATAAGCGGTGTCTAATAATATAATGGTACCGGTTAGCGGAACTGAATTGAAAACACCATTTATGGAGGCACTATTTGCATTATAAGCCAGGTCATAAGCACCAACGCCGGCACCAGCAAGAATTCCTGCTCCTATGCCAAATGTTATTGGACTGGACTTTGAAGAGTTTCGTAATGCCATGGTAGCCGCTCCAAGGGCAGCGCCATTTACAGCACCGTATGCCGTATTACCAAAAATGGTTTGTAATTTCTGCGCTTGTGCATTTGGAGCTAAAGCAAACAACAGACTAATTGAAACAATAGTAAAAACAATTCTATATGACATCGATAGTAATTATTGAGAGATGTATGATTAGATTATTTTGGATCAGCTAAAGATACCGGTAAAACTTTTCCGTTAAAAAATTTTTGTCCGTCAAGTGCAAAATTTGCAATAAAATTACCCATTTCTTCTGGTTTTACAGGAGCTTGAAGGCCGGGAAATGCATTCTCTAACATCTCAGTTTGTACGGCACCAAGACACAAACAATTCACTGAAATACCGGATAGCTCATTAGCAAGACATTCACTAAGTATAGAAAGCGCCCCTTTTGACACAGAGTAAGCTGTTAGTCCGGGGAATTTGGAACTTCCCTGATATCCTCCCATACTTCCAATATTAACTATATGCCCACCTTGATTGAAAATTGATTGAAGTCCCCGAATTAATCGAACGGGACCCATTAAATTACATTCCAATTGTCCGGCCCAATCCTCGTCAGTAGTTTTTGAAAAAGATTTGTTTATAAGTGAACCGGCATTATTAATCAGAATATCAAGTGTTCCCGTGATATCAGAAATAAAATCAGATAGCTCATCTATTTCCGTATTGCTTGAAAGGGACGTTTGATAGGGATGAATGAATTCGGAATGAGTGGATAACTCCTGTAGTTTAGCCAGGTTTCTTGACGTTACAAAAACATGGTATCCTTTTTCTGCGAGTTTTAGGGCAGTTTCTCTTCCGATTCCTCTGCTGGCTCCGGTTACAAGTGCAGCTTTGGGCTGTGTTTGCATGTTAAAAATTTAAGGTTAGGTCTAAAAGATTGTGAAAGAATATACGATTCCTATAAACCGGAAACATATCTCATACTTAAGGAATTCCGAATTGAGAAAACAATAAAGCAAACCCTAATTCGGCTTTGAAACTTCTCACAAATTTAATAATAAAATTCTTGACAGTCTTCAACTATTCCTTTATCATTTACCCTTGATAACAAAGAACAAAATCGATTGATTACGTTCTAATTAATTACTCAATTGGCTTTGCCAATTCGCTTTGATTGACACATTAATAACATCAAAAACGCGGGTTCGGTTACTGATTAAATTCTTCAGTAATCCTGAAACTTCCGCTTATTTAAGAGAGATAGCCGAAGAGTTTGGAGAATCGACCAACTCTGTGCGCGTAGAGCTAAACAGGCTCTCTGAAGCAGGTTTGCTTGTTAGCAGGCCAACCGGGCGGACTATAAGCTACAAGGCTAATAAAAACCATCCGCTCTTCTCTGAAGTTTCCGCGATTGTTTCCAAAACACTTGGCCTCGACCAATTGGCGCTTAGCATCATTGAGCGCATGGGAAATATGCAACTCGCATTCATAACCGGTGATTATTCCAGAGGTATTGATTCAGGAATCATTGATCTAGTGATTGTGGGTAATGTGGATATTTCTTTGTTGAATAGATTGAGTAAAAAAGTAGAACAGAAGATCAATCGCAAAATTCGTCCTTTGGTTTTGGCTGAAGCTGAATATGCTGATCTTGATGCTAAGGGACAATTTCAGAATCCGTTAATTTTATTTAGCTGATTCCAGATTTTTTTACTGCCGTTTAAATTACGTTTGGCCCGATTATGGGACTCACGAGGCGAAGCTGTATAATAGTTACAGGTTCCAAGTTGCGTGTTTCAAGTTCAAAAGCCGAATTTACCCAAATAGGTGTCAGGTGCCTTGAGGCCTTACACATCGCGTGATGCTTCAAACGGATGGTTTTAACCATCCCGAAGTATCGGGACAGGCGGCGTAACAAAGAGTAAAAAACTCTGCGTAACTCCGGTGCGCCAAACACTTAGTCCTCTACGGTTAAAAAAAATGGTTGAAACATCCCGAAGTATCGGGACAGGCGGCGTAACACAGAGTACGCCGCAGAGTATCACAGAGGGTAAAAATCCAAATTTTGCAAAACACTGCGAAAGTCCAACGCATGAACATATCCAAATCAAAACAACACATTAAGCAAGATATAACATCATTTTTGTTAAGTCAGAAGGATGCCATGTTTATTGTATTTTTTGGTTCTTTTGCTGATGATACAAAGGATGAGTACAGAGATATTGATGTGGCAATTTATTTTAATGAAGAACCTGATTTACTCAGGCACGGGCATTTGGCAGGTAAAATAGAAGAAATAGCCGGTATTAAAGTTGACTTGGTTGTTCTTAATGGATTGGTAAATAAAAATCCACTTCTTGCGCATGAAATTGTATGCAATCATGTGATGATGCCGAATCTGAATGCTTTTACAGCAAATGAAATACATGCAACTTATGTCACATACCGTGTGAGCTGTATAAAACATTATGAAGATACTGATTACCTCCGGAAATGCTCAAATCGTGCTATGAAAGACAGAATCAAGCGCGGGAAATTTGGCAGCAGAGAATATGCTTGAAGAGCGCTTTAAAAATCTCGATTTTAACATCGCTGAGTTAAGAAAAATGGCTTCTATGTATGATGAAGCACTCTACAAGAGTGATACTCAGAAACAGTGGGCACTCAGATATGGATTATTCGAATCTATACAAATTGTAATCGATATTGCATGTCACATTACATCTGAGCACAATCTGGGAAATGCAAAGACATACAGAGAATGCATAGATGCTTTGCAGAGCAGTCATGTTGTGGATAACGAACTAGCAAACAAGCTAAAATCTATGATTGGTTTCCGAAATATTCTTATTCATGAATATGTTCGAATAGATCAGTCAAAATTACCAGAGTTTTTTAATCATTTAGATGATTTTCAGGCATTTTCTAAAGCCATTGAAAAATTTATAAAGTGATAGATGGTAAATACAAATGGTTTTAACCATCCCGAAGTATCGGGACAGGCGGCGTATCACAGAAGAAAAAAATCCAAACTCTGTATAACACGAATCATATAACAGGTTATTTCAGGCAACAGGTGCCAGAATAAACCAAAGACGTGTCAGGTGCTTTAAGACCTTACACGTCGCGCGTTGGCGAGATGGGTTGCAGGTTTATAGCCTATCTTTTTTTAAAGAACAAATATCTTAAAACGGCAACAGATTGTGATAAAGGGCGACCTGTCAGGATTTTAAACGCCTGTCAGGTCTGGAACACGCCAGAACACGTTATTTCGCATTTTAGACTCCGTTTTTAGTTCGAATGATGTTAACCGCAGAGTCTCGCAGAGTACGCCACAACTTGTCCCGACCGTTCGGGAGAGTTTCACAGAGGAAAAGTTGAATTTAAGCTCAAAGCTCAAAGAAAAAAACATACCTTTGCGGTTAATAATAAATGGTTTTAACCGCAGTGCACTCCTGCGGTTAATAAAAAAGATTGAATCATTTCTAAAACTCAACAATTAAAACCTAATGACAACAAAAGAAAAACTCATTATAGAAGTTTTAGCTTTATCTGTCCGGGAAAAATCTGACTTGATTGAGCAGTTGATTGAAAGTCTCGACCGCCCTGATCCTTCCATCGATATCCTATGGAAGAAAGAGGCTGAAAAAAGACTCGATGCTTATGATGAAGGTAAACACGAGGCTGTTACTGTCAGGGAAGCATTCAAAAAATACTCAAGGTAACATTGAGTGACTATCAGGCTTCTCAAAGCGGCACAGTCTGAATTGGATGATGGGTTTATTTATTATGAAGATCAGATAAGTGGGCTAGGTTATGAATTCACAGACGAAATCTTCGCTACCATAAAAAGAATACGCTTGAATCCGGAAGCATGGACTACATTTAGTAAACGAACCCGTCGATGTCTGGTTCATAGGTTTCCTTATGGAGTTATATATCAAGTCAGGAAAGAGGAGTTGATAATCGTTGCAATCGCCCATTTACACAGAAAGCCTGAGTACTGGTTGAACAGGATATAATATTGAAAATTGAATAATTTTTAAAACACTGCGTAACTCTGCGCCAAACACTGCGCAACAGCGCCTGTCCCGACACTTCGGGATGGTTAATACGAATGGTTGAACCACAGATTTTTACAGATAAATAGAACCTCAACATATATCATCAAAACCAAAGACGTGTCAGGTGCTTTAAGACCTTACACGTCGTGCGATGGTGAGATGGGTGCAGGTTTACAGCGAATCTTTTTAAAAAAGTATCTCAAAAGCGGCAAAAGATTGTGATATAGAACGACCTGTCAGGATTTTAAACTCCTGACAGGTCTGGAACACGCAAAAATATGTTATTTCGCATTTTAGACTCCGTTTTTAGTTCGAATGGTTTTAACCGCAGTGTATCACAGAGTACGCCGCAGAGTTTCACAGAGGGAAAAACAAAAAACTCTGCGTAACACTGTGCATAACACTGCGCAACCCGGAAGTTAAAAACAGAGGATGAACCACAGTGTATTAGTCATTATGGAAAAAGTCATTAAGAAATATAAACTTACAAGCGATCGACAAGAAAAGGATGATCGGCTTTATTGGCAATCCAAAAGTATTGAGGAGAAGCTTGAAACGGTAGAAGCATTGCGACAAGATGCATTTAAATTAGGATTATACCTAAATAACCATGAAAATAAACAAGGACTTCGAAGAGTTCTTCGGGTTACTAAACAAAAATAATGTCGATTATCTAATTGTGGGTGGGTATGCGTACGCTATACATGCAGAACCCAGATTTACAAAAGATATTGACATATTTCTCAGAATATCTGATTTGAATGCTTCTGCTATTATCCAAACATTGAGAGATTTTGGATTTGGAGAACTTGATATATCAAAACAGGACTTCCTGAAAATGAATCAGATTATTCAGCTGGGATATCCACCTAATAGAATAGATTTGCTCACATCTATTTCAGGAATAACATTTGAAGAAGCTTGGAAAAATAAGGTTTCAGGTAAATTTGGTGAAGTTCCGGTGTTCTTTATTGGTAAAGAAGAGCTTAAAAAGAACAAAAAAGCAACTGGACGTAAATCAGATCTAAACGATCTTGAGAATTTATAATTGACAACGCGTTTACGAAAAACAAAAAACTCTGCGTAACTCCGCGCCAAACACTGCGCAACTCTGTGGTTAATACAAATAGTTGAACAACCACACAGATTTTGACACCACTCAAATAATTGCCTTTTTTTATGTTATATTTGATGATTGGTGAAACTAATAAAGGAAACGTTGATTATGTCTCTAATAATAAATAAGAAGGATTCGGAAAAAGTTATCAGGGAAACGATTAAAAAGGCATCAGCCCGAAAGCAAAAAAAAACTGTTGATATAGATCGTTATTTTGGCAAGGTTAACTTTGGTATAGATGGTCTTGAATATCAAAAAAAAATAAGGGATGAGTGGAAATAATATAGTAGCAGATACATCTCTATTGATTAACTACTTTAACGGTATCGAACCTGCCCGAAAAATCCTCAAAGGTCAACATATTTGGATATCTGCTATTACTGAAATAGAGTTGCTAAGTTTTCCATCGTTAAAAAAAACTGAAATAAAGCTGATTAAGGATTTTTTAAATGAGTGTATTATTTCAGAATTAACACGACATGTTCGTGAAATTGCTATTGAAGTTCGAAAAAAAGACAGATTAAAATTACCTGATGCCATTATTGCAGCGACTTCCATACATCTTGATTTTCCACTTGTTACAATGGATAGTGATTTTAAGAATGTTACGAATTTAAATGCAGTTATTTTAGACATTTAGAAATAAAAATCCATCTTGCTCAATCAGATAATTTTAAACCACAGAATAACACAGAGTACGCCGCAGAGTTTCACAGAGTAGAAATAGTTTGAATTTTGAAACAGAACGAAATAACCCATAAAATCCTAAATGCCGCATATAAAGTGCATTCAGCATTAGGACCGGGGTTATTGGAATCTGCGTATGAACATTGCCTTGCATTCGAACTTCGTGACGATGGAATGGAAGTTGAAATTCAAAAGCCATTACCTTTGGTCTATAAAGAAGTTAAACTCGAATGCGGTTATCGTGTAGATCTTTTTGTTGAAAATGAAATAGTCGTCGAAATTAAAGCTGCTGATGGAATTCATGATCTTCATCTTGCTCAAACGCTAACCTATTTAAAACTTCTGAATAAAGAAATTGGCTTGATTCTCAATTTCAATGTCACCAGCATGAAAAATGGAATCAAAAGGGTTATTAACACCCCATAAAACTCTGCGTAACTCCGCGCCAAACACTGCGCAACTCTGTGGTTAATACAAATGGTTGACATCCCGAAGTATCGGGACAGGCGGCGTAACACAGAGTACGCCGCAGAGTTTCACAGAGGGAACAATTCACTTTCTCAGCATTAAAAACATTTTGAAAATAGTTGACAAAATAAAAGTATCGGAATTACAAGAAATGTCTTCCAAAATGTATGGGCAATTAGTGAAGGCAGTAGTCGATATTAATTTAATGATCCTTGTTGTGGATGCGGAACTACATGCAGATCAGGAAAAATATTTACTTGAAAACGGATCACAACAATCCGATTTGTGGGGCATTAACTTATATCCTGATGATTATGACACAGAAGATTTTGTTGAGTTCGACTCGATGATAAACATTCGGCCAAGACAAGGAAATCGATCCAGGGATGTTGAAGACAGTGAAATAAGAAAAAAAATTATCACTATTGTTTCTGAAAAAGTAACTAATGAGTAAATCACCATATCCGGCATATTCGATTAACCGCGAGCAATGGGCGAAACTTTCGCTTTTTGAACAGATGGGTAACATCGGTAGTGAAGTTGGTCGTACGCTCAAAATGAAACGAAAAGGCAGAGATTTTGAACCGGCTTTAGTTCGTGCATTGGATTTGTTTGAAGCTACTGTGGCTGAATTAATTACTACTCATCCTCATCGTGCTAAAGAAGTGTTGAGGTCTAAAGAGTGCTTTTTGGATGCATTGTTTATAAAAGACGATCCAAAAATAGAAAATTACTTCACTCAATTTGCATTGGCAGCAAGGAGAAACCTATAAAATTGAAAATTGAAAATTGAAGGTTTAATATTGGTGAACCACAATGGCGCAATGACACAAAGTTTTATTTATGGAAGTGATTGTGCAAAAATTTCACCCTTCGCGAACTTAGCGCCCATTGCGGTTAATACAAATGGTTGAAATGCCCCGAAATATCGGAACGGGCGGTGTCTCGCAGAGTACGCCAAATATATTGACTATTGACTATTGATTATTGAATAATTTTTCAAAACACTGCGTAACTCTGTCCCAAACACTGCGCAACTCTGTGGTTTGTTCGGATGGTTTTAACCACCCCGAAGTATCGGGACAGGCGGCGTATCATAGATAACGGTACAACTTGTCCTGAACGTTCGGGAGAGTTTCACACAGGATAAGAACTCAAACAAAGCGCCTATTACGATTAACAAAAATATGCTCGATCTAATTAAAAAAATTCTTTGGGATTATAAACTTTCGGATGAAGAAATCATCCAGATTTATAATGGGAATTTGGAAATCGGGGGTATGAACGAGATTAAGTTAAAAGCCCGCTTGTTGAATTCCTATAATTGGTACACCCTTATAAAGGAATTGGGTTTTAACGAAGCGAAGCAGTTGCTAAAGCCTGAAATCATTCAATATTTGTATCCGAAGACCTTACAAAAAAAGTATTTGTATGCAGCCGGATTATTACAAAAGTAAGTTGTACCCGTTACAAGATCAGGTTCTGCGAATAGCAGAAAAGGTTGGAACGTCATTTTACCTTACAGGAGGTACAGCGTTGAGCAGGGCTTGGTTACAACACAGATACTCGGATGATTTAGACTTTTTCTTGAATAGTGATGATGCTTTTTCAGCAGAAACGAATAAAATGTTTGATGCACTTCATTCAGTGTTTGGCAACAATTTGCAGCAATTAATAGACACCTCAAGTTTTCACCGCTGGGTGATTGATGAAGAGGGTATCCTACTCAAAATTGAGTTTATTAATGACGTCGCATTCAGAAAAGGGAATCCTGAAAAAACAACACTATTTTATCAAACAGACACAGTAGAAAACATTGCAAGTAACAAAATCTCTGCGTTGAGTAGAAATGAACCAAAAGATATCGCTGACATCCTGTTTATAGAAAAAGCATATTCCCCATCATGGCCATCACTTATTGAAGATGCAAAACAGAAGGATATGAGTGTAAACGAGGTTGAAATAGCTTCTTTAATTGGTGAGTACACTATTGAATTACTTTCTGAAGTACGCTGGATAAACAAACCTGATTTCAATGAATGTAAAGTATTATTAGAAAAAATAGCTGAAAAAATAATACGTGCAAAAGAGATTTAGGGTTGAAAATTGGTGAACCGCAAAGGCGCAAGGGCATAAAGTTTTATTTATGGAAGTGATTGTGCAAAAACAATTCCACCCTTTGCGGTTAATAGGAATAGTCGAACCGCCCCGATACTTCGGGATGGTTCGTTCAAATGGTTTTAACCACAGAGTCTCACAGAGTACGGCACAGAGTTTCACAGAGCCGAGAAACAAAAAACTCTGCGCAACACTGTGCATAACATTGTGTAACTCTGTGGTTGAATCGGATGGTTTTAACCACCCCGAAGTATCGGGACAGGCGGCGTAACACAGAGTACGCCGCAGAGTATCACGCTGGATAAATTGAAGTTAAACTCAAAGCAAAAAATAACCCTTTGCGTTCTTTGCGCCTTGGCGGTTAATAAAAAATAATAAATGATTAAAACGATTACATGTATTGGTGCCGGGTATGTCGGCGGACCGACCATGGCTGTAATGGCCTTGAAGAATCCAGGAATTACGTTTCATATCGTTGATATAAATGAGAAACGTATTGAAGCCTGGAAATCTGACGAATTACCCATTTATGAACCCGGCTTACAGGAGGTAGTTGAGGAAGTACGCGGGAAAAACCTGTTTTTTTCTACAGATGTAACTACAGCCATCAAAGCGGCTGATATGATTTTCATCAGTGTGAATACTCCGACAAAAAAGTATGGTGTCGGTAAAGGCCGCGCTGCTGATCTTAAGTACATCGAGATTTGCGCGCGACAGATTTCTGAAGTCGCCAATTCGAACAAAATAGTGGTTGAAAAATCGACCTTACCGGTTCGTACAGCTGAATCCGTAAAAAAAATTCTGGCATCTTCCCAAAGCGGATACGACTTTCAGGTTTTATCTAATCCGGAATTTCTTGCCGAGGGTACCGCTATAACTGATTTATTTAATCCTGATCGGGTACTCATTGGCGGTGGACAAGATGAAAAAGGCAAAGCTGCTATTCAGGCACTTGTTAATGTGTATAATGCATGGGTTCCGCGTGAGCGCATTATTACCACAAATGTTTGGTCATCAGAGCTTTCTAAATTAACAGCAAATGCATTTTTGGCACAGCGAATCAGTAGTGTAAATGCGATTTCCGCACTCTGTGAAGCGACCGGCGCTGACATCGAAGAAGTATCCTATGCGATTGGTACAGATTCCAGAATTGGTTCTAAATTCCTGAAGTCATCTGTTGGATTTGGCGGTTCCTGTTTTCAGAAAGATATTCTGAATCTGGTGTATTTATGTGAATTCTTCGGACTCAAAGAAGTCGCTAAATACTGGGAACAGGTCATTGTGATGAATGACTATCAGAAATTTCGATTTGGATCAAAAATCATTCAGACCCTCTTTAATACCGTATCAGGAAAGAAAATTGCCTTTCTAGGCTGGGCCTTCAAAAAGGACACCAACGACACCCGGGAATCTGCATCCATCTATGTAGCCGATCAGTTGCTCGAGGATCAGGCGAACATCAGTGTATATGACCCACAAGTTCCTGAAACGCAGATGTACGCCGATATGGAAGAGCTCGAAACCCGGCCAATGGATCAGAACAAAACACGTCTGACTATGGTAAACGACCCCTACGAAGCCTGCAAAGACGCCCACGCCATCGCCATCCTAACCGAATGGGACGAATTCAAAAACCTCGACTGGCAACGCATTTACGACTACATGAAAAAGCCGGCATTTGTATTTGATGGGCGGCTGATCTTAAACGCTTTTAACCTGGAAGAAATTGGTTTTGAGGTTTATAGGATTGGGAAGGGGTAGGGGATGGTCTATTTCAAGGTTCAATGTCTAAAGTTGACAAAAGTTCCATGTTCCATGTTCAAAGTTTAATGTTTAAGGTTTAAGGTTGTTCTTTGGGATACAGGCAGTAGATACTTAATTAAAACTATACTTTGGTGTTTATCAGTTAATCTCAAATTTTTAATTGAAACCTGAAACCTGAAACCTGAAACCTGAAACCTGAAACCTGAAACCTGAAACCTGAAAAATGCTCCAAACCATAATTAAAATAGCAAAAAACGCCGGTAAGGCAATCCTTGATGAGTATGGGAAATCTTCTCCTGTAGATTGGAAATCGGATGATTCGCCTTTGACTATTGCGGATAGCAGATCGCACGAAGAGATTAAAAAAGGGCTTGAGCAGAACTTTCCCGGGATTCCTTTGATGTCTGAAGAAGGTTCTCAAAACGGATTCGATGAAAGAATAAACTGGGAAAAGTTTTGGTGTGTTGACCCAATGGATGGAACGAAAGAGTTCATTAAAAAATCAGGACAATTCACTGTAAATATTGCTTTAATTGAAAATGGTATCCCGATTCTGGGAGTCATTTATGCCCCGGCTGTAGATTTGTTGTATTATGCTGAAAGAGGTAATGGAGCCTTTAAATGGGATATGAAAAACAATAATCAACCGGTTCCAATTAAAGTGAGATCGCTTTACATACAAAGTATAGATATTGTTGCAAGTAAAGACCATGCCGGACCGGGTGTGAAAAAGCTAATCGATAACATTACAGTTTCCTCTTTAAAAAGTATGGGTAGTTCCCTGAAATTTTGTTTGGTTGCTGAGGGCGAAGCCGATATTTACTATCGTGATGTACCCACATACGAATGGGATACCGCAGCTGCACAAGCCATCGTCAATGAAGCCGGCGGATACGTCTGCACTCTTGATGGAAATCCGCTACAATACAATAAACAAAATCTGTTGAATCCCTCACTGATCACATTCGGGCAGGATCGGGATTATTGGCTATCGAAAGTTTGAGGGGTTTCGGGTTCAAAGTTTAAGGTTCAAAGTTCAAGGTTCAAGGTTTAAGGTTATTCTTTGGAATACAGGCAATCGATACTAAATTAAAACTATACTTTGGTATTTATCAGTTAACCTCAAACTTTTACTCGAACCTCGAACCTCGAACCTCGAACCTCGAACCTCGAACCTCGAACCTCGAACCTCGAACCTCGAACCTCGAACCTGAAACCTCGAACCTCGAACCTCGAACCTCGAACCTCGAACCTGAAACCTTGACCCTCGAACCTCGAACCTGAAACCTTGACCCTCGAACCTCGAACCTGAAACCTTGACCCTCGAAGCTTACATAACCTTATTTACAATAGGTGGAATTTTATTCGCACTTATAAAGGATATTGCGCGTCCGGATTTCATTTTTATGGCGGGGTTGGTGTTTTTGATGGTAACAGGAGTTTTATCTCCAAATGAAGCATTTGTTGGTTTTGCTAATCAGGCAGTTTTTACGGTTGGTGCTTTGTTTATAGTTGCTGCCGGTATTCAAAAAACGAGAGCACTTTCATTTCTTGAAAAAGCTGTTTTTGATGATAAAGCTAGTTTAAGAACTGTACTCTTTAGAATGATGGCTTCTACATCAGCAATGTCAGCTTTTTTAAATAATACGCCTATTGTAGCGATGCTCATTCCACAGATTCAGGAGTGGGCAGACCGTACCGGACATTCGGCTTCCAGATTGTTGATTCCACTTTCGTATGCTGCCATTGTAGGTGGTGTTGTTACGCTCATTGGAACATCAACAAATTTGATTGTTTCCGGGATGCTAACTGACCGTAATTATGAACCACTTGGTTTGTTTGAATTAAGTTGGATTGGTTTACCAGCGGCCATTATAGTTCTAATTTATTTCTATCTGATAGGGTATAAAACACTCCCCGGAAGTAAAAAAAGAGAAACAAATGAGAATCAAAAAGTAAACGGGTATCAGTTTGATTTTGAAATTCCAAAAGGGTCAAATCTTTCAGGATTAACCGTAGAAGAAGCCGGTTTACGAGCGTTAGATCAGGCTTTTTTGATCCACGTTGTGAGACAAAATCATACAATTGGCCCAATCGGGCCGGGTTTTCTTTTGGAAGAAAACGATATCCTTACATTTATTGGTGAATTAAAATATATTGATGAGCTCGCCATTCGTAAGAATTTGATCCGTTCAGCACCGATACTGGATGTTGCAGCAAATGAGTTGCCACTTTTTGAAGCTGTAATAGCGCCGACATCCTTTCTTGTAGGTAAAACATTTAAAGAAATTGAGTTTCGTGAGCGATTCCATGGAGTTGTAGTTGGGATTCAACGACGAGATGAACAAATAAAAGGTGCCTTAGGAAATATTCCGGTAAAAGCCGGTGATTTACTTCTGATTGAGGCAAAATCAGGATTTGAAGAGATTTACAATAATGATAAAGATAACTTTTATCTGGTTACACGAAAAGGTGTACGTGATTTTCAAACAAATGAAAAAGCTTCCATTGCACTTGCAATAATGCTGGTGATGATTGGTGCCGCAACCCTTGGATTGATGCCAATTGTTACTGCAGCTCTTGTTGCTGCCATAGTAATGGTTCTGACAGGTTGCATAAAAAAAGGACAAATTCTAGGTGCTGTGAATATTCCAATTTTGTTGGTTATTGCAGCAGCAATTGGTGTTGGTCAGGCTATAGAGACTACAGGAATCGCACAGATAAGTGCATCGTTTATAATTGGACAAACAGCAGGATGGGGTATTGTTGCAGTCATCATTTCATTATACTTAATCACCAATCTTTTCACTGAAGTCATTACAAACAATGCCGCCGCTGTACTTATGGTGCCAATTGCTCTTGCAGCCGCTTTTGAAATTGGCCTGGACAGTCACGCCGCAGCTGTAACCGTCGCTGTAGCCGCTTCTGCAAGTTTTCTAACTCCTATAGGTTACCAAACTAACTTGATGGTCATGGGTGCAGGTGGTTATAAATTTACCGATTACCTTAAAGCCGGACTTCCTGTTACGTTGATTATGCTTACAGTTACGGTTTTGGTGGTGATGTGGAAGTTTGTGTGATGGATTTGAGTTTGAGGTTCAAAGTTTAAAGTTGACTAAAGTTCCATGTTCAAAGTTCAAAGTTCAAAGTTTAAGGTTATTCTTTGGGAGTTAGCCATTTGTGCTGAATTCAACCTCGAACCTTGAACCTTGAACCTGAAACCTCGAACCTGAAACCTCAGAAATTCAAGCGTTAAAGTTCAAAATTCAAAGATTAATGTTATGAATTCTAAAGCAAAAATCGAAAATTTTGAGGATCTTGAGATTTGGCAAAACGCCAGAATTCTTGCAGTTGAGGTGTATGAAATCACTCAAAAAAGTCCATTTGCTAATGACTTCAGATTCAAAAGTCAGATGACATCTTCTGTGGGTTCAATCATGGATAATATTGCAGAAGGGTTTGAAAGAGGCGGTAATAAGGAGTTTATTCAATTTCTTAGCTTTGCTAAAGGGTCATGTGGTGAAACTCGTTCACAAACTCACAGGGCTTATGATTTTAAATACATTGATGAAGAGACATATAAAGTGCTAATTGAGAAACTATTTATTCAAAGTCGCCAAATATCCTCGATGATGACGTACCTGAAAAAATCAAAATTCAAGGGTGAAAAGTTTAAAAAGTGAAGGGTATTAAAGTTCAAGGTTCAAAGTTTAAAGTTTAAAGTTTAAGGTTCAAAGTTCAAGGTTATTCTTTGGGATACATGCAGCCGATACTAAATTAAAACTATATTTTGGTATTTATCAATTAATCTCAAACTTTTAATTGAAACCTGAAACCTGAAACCTGAAACCTGAAACCTGAAACCTGAAACCTGAAACCTGAAACCTCGAACCTGAAACCTCGAACCTGAAACCAACCACAATGCCCGAATCACACTTACAAATACTCGAAAACGAAGCTATCCATGTTATGAGGGAAGTTGCGGCGCAGTTTGAGCGTCCTGCACTTCTGTTCTCTGGTGGAAAAGACTCAATAATAATGGTACACTTGGCGATGAAAGCATTTCATCCGGCAAAGATTCCATTTCCACTCATTCATATCGATACCGGACATAATTTCCATGAAACGATTGAGTTTCGTGATAAACTGGTTGAAAAAACCGGTGCTCGACTGATCGTCGGCAGTGTACAGGAAGCCATCGATACCGGACGGGTAAAGGAAGAAGAAGGATATGAAGCGAGCCGGAATAATTTACAAACCGTAGCTTTGCTTGATACTCTTAAAAAACACCAAATTGATGCTGCCTTAGGTGGCGGGCGTCGTGATGAAGAAAAAGCCCGTGCAAAAGAACGGTTCTTTTCACACCGGGATATTTTTGGTCAATGGGATCCAAAAAATCAGCGCCCTGAGCTATGGAGCCTTTATAATGGCCGGAAGAATACCGGGGAACAATTCAGAGTGTTTCCAATAAGCAACTGGACAGAAATGGATGTTTGGCAATATATAGCCATGGAAAATATCGACATCCCGCAAATCTATTTTGCTCATACCCGGAAAGTATTCAATCGCAGAGGAACCTGGCTTGCCGATACTGATTTCATTACCCGTTATCCTGATGAAAAACTAGTGGAAAAAGTAGTACGATTCCGGACTATTGGTGATGCAACTTGCACTGGTGCCGTCATTTCTGAAGCTTCAACCCTTGATGATATCATTCAGGAAGTAGCCGCAGCCCGACAAACCGAACGCGGTAACCGCCACGACGACAAACGCTCCGAAACCGCAATGGAAGACAGAAAAAGAGCAGGGTATTTTTAAGGATTTGAAAATTTGAAGATTTGAAGATTTGAAAATTTATTTTAATCCTCAAATCCTCGAATCCTCGAATCCTCAAATCCTCAAATTCTAAATTAGTTTCCAAATGACTTATACAGAATTCGAAGATTTACCCATATGGCAAGAGGCAAGAGCCATTTCAAAGTTGATATTTGAGATTACCAGTGATGGTGCGATTTCAAGGGACTTCAGGTTCAGAGATCAAATAAGAAGTTCTTCCGGTTCTGTAGCAGATAATATTGCGGAAGGCTTTGAAAGAGAGGGTAATAAAGAGTTTATTCAGTTCCTGTCGATAGCTAAAGGTTCCGCTGGTGAAGCACGTTCACAGGTTTATCGTGCTTTCGACAATAAATACTTCGATCAATCTCAACTAGATAACCTTATACCCAAACTGAAGTCACTTTCCGCTAACATCTCAAACTTTATGAGCTACCTCAAAAAGTCAGAATACAAAGGCAACAAATTCAAAAAAGGATAAAAAACCTTTCAAATCCTCAAATCTCAAATCTTCAAATCTTCAAAATGAATTCCTTCTCCGATAACGCATACCTCAACATGGACCTCCTTCGCCTGACTACCGCCGGTAGTGTGGATGATGGCAAAAGCACACTTATTGGCCGATTACTGTATGATTCAAAATCTATTTTTGAAGATCAGATGGAAGCCATTGAAAATACAAGCCGTAACAGTGGGGAGACCGAAGTGAATCTGGCTTTGCTTACGGATGGCTTGCGTGCTGAACGGGAGCAGAAGATTACGATTGATGTAGCATATCGTTATTTTGCTACGCCCAAGCGTAAGTTCATTATTGCTGACACGCCCGGACATATTCAGTACACCCGTAACATGGTGACCGGCGCTTCTACGGCTGATTTAGCGATTATCCTTGTTGATGCACGCAAAGGTGTTTTAACGCAGTCCCGCCGACATTCCTTTATATCATCTCTGTTGCAGATTCCGCATGTTGTGGTGGCTATCAATAAAATGGATTTGGTGGATTACAGTGAAGAAGTGTATCAGAACATCGTAGCAGATTTTAAGAATTTTGCTAAAAAGTTGGAAATTGATGATATAAGTTTTATCCCTATGTCGGCGCTTAAGGGCGATAATATCGTTAATAAGAGTGAAAACATGAGTTGGTACAATGGAGCAACCTTGTTGCATTATCTTGAAAATGTGAATGTGGGATCGCGCAAAAACCTGATTGATTTTAGATTTCCGGTTCAGTATGTCATTCGTCCAAATCAGGATTTCAGGGGATTTGCTGGTACGATTGCTTCCGGAACCGTTAGGGTAGGTGATGAAGTAATGGCGCTACCGTCACGGATTAAGAGTAAAATCAAAGCAATTCATAAATTTGAGGGGCAGCAAGATGAAGCCACAGCAGGTGATACGGTTACACTGACAATCGAGGATGAAGTGGATATCAGCCGTGGTGATATGATTGTGCGGGTAAAAAACCTCCCAAGAATAGAAAGTGAAATGGAAGCTTTCGTTTGTTGGATGAATGAAAGTCCTATGCAGACAGACAAAACGTACTTACTGACGCATACCACAAATACCGTTCAGGCTATGCCTGTAAAACTTCGCTATAAGATGGACATTGATACCCTCCACCGTCAGGATGCCGATGTTTTGGAACTCAATGAAATTGGTCGAGTCAAAATAAAAACTGCACAACCCCTGTTCTTTGATCCCTACAAAACCAACAACGCCACCGGTAGCTTCATACTGATAGACCCCGCATCTAACGTAACAGTAGGTGCCGGCATGATTCGAGGTATTCAGACTGAGAATGGGGATACGGTTGATATCTCAAAGTTCAAAGTTCAAAGTTCAAAGTCAAATTCTCAAACTGATTCGGAGCAAAGTGAAACCTTAAACCTTGAACCTTTAACCTCACACAATGTTGTTTGGGAACCCTGGAACATACCCCGTACCGAGCGCGAAAAGCGAAACGGCCACAAAGCAATGGTTCTCTGGTTTACGGGATTATCCGGTTCAGGGAAATCAACGATTGCAAGGGCTTTGGAAAAGAAACTATATGAAAGTGGAAAACAAACCATGCTGCTTGACGGCGATCAGGTTCGCCACGGTCTGAATGGTGATCTTGGATTTTCTGATGATGACCGCATGGAGAATATCCGTCGAGTTGCACATATCGCACAGTTATTCTATGAGCATGGAAATATCGTGCTTTGCACGTTTATCTCCCCATTTAAAGCAGAGCGCGACTATGCACGCAGCCTAATCAAAGAAGACGGCCGCTTTATTGAAGTATTTGTTGACTGTTCTTTAGAAGAAGCTAAAAAACGTGATCCTAAAGGATTGTATGCCAAAGCTGAAAAAGGAGAAATCAAGAACTTCACTGGTATTGATTCAGCGTATGAAGTTCCTGAAAATGCAGAATTGGAAATTGATACGACGGGATTGAGTGTGGATGAGGCTGTTGAAATGATATTGAAAAAGTTTAAGGATTGAGGGTTGAGGTTCCAAGTTCAAGGTTTAAGGTTTAAGGTTTAAGGTTTAAGCATTCCATCACCCTGACGAGGTAGAACAAAAAACTGAAGTAAACAACCGGTAACTCTCAGGTTAGTTCTTATGCTGATTGGTATTAAAAATCAAAAATGTTTATCATCCCGCAAACGCATGCAATATTGGATAATCTTGGGAAAGAGTAGGAGCGTTGTGCGGGATCTTCCAGTTTTGACATGAGAATGAGACCAAATCCGCGGTAGCGGGGAAGTCAGCAGCGCCGGTTATCCGCTCACGCGTACTTTATCCGAAAGCTATTTCTGAGTTGGATCCCGCACAACCCAAACACTATTTCTTTGTTATTGAGTTCATAATGGGGTTTACGGGATGACGTCCGAATTTTCAACACATCAAAATAAGAACCAACCCGCAACCCAGCAAATTTTACAACAAAGTACTTGACAGTCTTTTAACAATACAGTATCATTTATGCTTATTGAATACGAATAAAATCTCTTGATTACGTTCTAAATAATTACTCAATTGGCTTTGCCATTGCGCTTTGCTTGATACACTAATAACATCAAAAACGCGGGTTCGGTTACTGATTAAATTCTTCAGTAATCCTGAAACATCCGCTTATTTAAGAGAGATTGCTGAGGAGTTTGGAGAATCAACCAACTCTGTGCGCGTTGAGCTGAACAGGCTCTCAGAAGCAGGTTTGCTTATAAGTAAGCCAACCGGACGTACCATCAGCTACAAAGCGAATAAAAAACATACCCTTTTCTCTGAGGTCTCCGCTATCGTTTCCAAAACACTTGGCCTCGACCAATTGGCGCTCAGTATCATTGAACGCTTGGGTAACATGAAACTTGCTTTCATAACAGGAGATTATGCCAAAGGGATTGATTCCGGTATCATTGATCTGGTTATTGTAGGTGATGTAGACACAACTCTACTGAGTTCTTTGAGTAAGAAAATAGAACACAAAATTAAGCGTAAAATTCGTCCTTTGGTATTGAATGAAACTGAATACCTTGAACTCGATCTCAAAGGACAATTTCAGAATCCGCTTATACTTTTTAGCTGATTACTGATTTTATTTACTACTATTTTATGTCCGTTTGGCCCGATTATGGGACTCACCAGGCGAAGCTGTATAATAGTTGCAGTTCCAAGTTGCGTGTTTCAAGTTCAAATGTAGATTTTAACCAACGGTGTGTCAAGTGTTTTGAGGCCTTACACGTCGCGTGATGGTTCAAACGGATAGTTTTAACCACAGAATTTCACAGAGGATATGACCCCAAACTCTGCGTAACACTGAGTATAACACTGTGCAACTCTGTGGTTAATACGAATGGTTTTAACCATCCCGAAGTATTGGTAAATGCGGCGTATCAAAGAGTACTGCCACAGAGTTTCACAGAGGATAAGAACCCAAACTCTGCGTAACACTCCACGGTAAACCAGGACAAGTTGTGTATAACACTGCGTAACTCTGTGGTTAGTTCGAATGGTTATAACCGCCCCGAAGTATCGGGACAGGCGGCGTAACACAGAGTACTACCACAGAGTTTCACAGAGGATAAGAACCCAAACTTATATCATGAAAACCAAAGACGTGTCAGGTGCTTTAAGACCTTACACGTCTCGCGATGGTGAGATGGGTTGCAGGTTTACAACGAATCTTTTTTAAAGAAAAAGTATCTCAAAAACTGCAACAGATTATGATAAAGGGCGAAAAAACTCTGCGTAACACTGCGCTAAACATTGTGTAACTCTGCGGTTAATACGAATGGTTTTAACCACAGAGTCTCGCAGTGTACGGCACAGAGTTTCACAGAGGATATGAACCCAAACGCTGCGCAACACTCCACGGTAAACCGGGACAAGTTGCGCTAAACACTTTGTAACGGCGCCTGTCCAGATACTTCGGGATGGTTAGTTCGGATGGTTGAACCACAGAATTTCACAGATTACGGCACAGAGTTTCACAGAGGAAAAAAATCCAAACGCTTCGCAACACGAATCATATACAGGTTATTTCAGGCAACAGGTGTCAGAATAAACCAAAGACGTGTCAGGTGTTTTAAGACCTTACACGTCTCGCGATGGTGAGATGGGTTGCAGGTTTACAACGAATCTTTTTTAAAGAAAAAGTATCTCAAAAACGGCAACAGATTATGATAAAGGGTGACCTGACAGGATTTTAAACTCCTGTCAGGTCTGGAACACGCCAAAATACTTTATTTCGCATTTAAGACTTCGTTTTTTAGTTCGAATGATGTTAACCACAGTGTTTCGCCACAGAGTTTCACAGAGGATATGAACCCAAACGCTGCGCAACACTGTGTATAACACTGTGCAACTCTGTGGTTAGATCGGATGGTTTTAACCACAGTGTTTCACAGAGTACGCCACAGAGTTTAACAGAGGGAAAAAATCCAAACTCTGCGCAACACTCCACGGTAAACCGGGACAAGTTGCGCTAAACACTTTGTAACGGCGCCTGTCCAGATACTTCGGGATGGTTAGTTCGGATGGTTGAACCACAGAATTTCACAGATAAATATTGATAGCACACTGCTAACATGTACACTAAGTGCTGTATTCAATTACTTAAAGACTCGAAAAATTTAATGAAAATTTTCAAATCCCGTATGTTCAAATTTTCAAAACAAATATTGTGAAATCCACACTTCGCGATTTAATTAAAAAATACTTCTCCAACTTCGCCTTCTTCTACCGGCATTTGCGTTACCGCATTTTTGTTGCGTTGATGCTGAGTATTCTGGTGGGTGTTTTAGATGGTTTCGGCCTAGCCATGTTCCTACCATTATTAGAAATGGTTGCAGGCGATACGGAGGTAACCGGTGATAAAATGGGGAATTTGGCTTTTTTGGTTAATGGGTTGCAAGCTTTAGGGCTTAGCCTTAATCTTACTGTGGTATTATTAATAATGCTGACTTTTTTCACATTGAAAGGAATTGCAAAGTTTTTTGAGCAATATAAAAATGTTATTTACCGGCAGTTTTTTATTCGCAATTTGAGAGAAAGTAATATTAAGGCTCTTGCGAATTACGACTACTATAATTTTGTTAATGCAGATGCAGGTCGCATACAGAATACGATGAGCGGTGAAGTGAGCAAGGTATCATTGGCTTTTAATGAGTATATGAAGGTCATTCAGCAGAGTGTATTGCTTATTGTTTATACGATTCTTGCATTCTTGGCTAATCCTCAGTTTGCCATTTTAGTAGCGATTGGTGGTGTGCTCACCAATTTTGCTTTTAATAAGCTTTATAACACCACTAAACGTCTGTCACGTGAATTGACCAAAAGCAATCACGGATTCCAGGGACTTATCATTCAACAGGTTGCTCAGTTCAAATATCTAAAAGCGACTGGTCTTATAAGGGGATATGCAAAGAAACTGATTGGCAAAGTGTATGAAATTGAGGATTCGCAACGAAAAATCGGAATCCTGAATGCACTGATGATTGGGGTACGTGAACCTCTGCTCATAAGTGTTGTTGTTGTTGTTATTTTAGTTCAAATAAATTTTCTGGGTGGTACATTGGGACTAATTATCCTCAGTATTTTGTTTTTTTATCGGGCACTTACCTCAGTTATGCAGCTACAAACGCACTGGAATAAGTTTTTGGCTAATACAGGTTCTTTGGAAAATATAGAAGTATTTATTGAAGAGTTACGCTCGGGCAGAGAAAAACGCGGGAAACAAAAATTCAAGAGATTCACATCTTCTATTAAGATAGATCATGTTTCCTTTAATTATGGTGACACTACAATCTTGGATGATATAAATATCGAGTTGTATAAAAACCGATCAATTGCATTTGTAGGTGAAAGTGGTTCCGGTAAAACAACTCTTATGAACATTATTTCAGGCCTATTAAAACCCAAATCAGGTGTAGTTTACATTGATGGAATAGATGCTATGAAAATTGATATTGCAACATTCCAAAAACGTATTGGATACATCACACAAGACCCTGTAATATTCAACGATAGTATCTACAATAACGTAACTTTTTGGGCGCCTAAGACGAAAGAAAATCTTGGCCGATTTGAAGAGGCAATGCGAAAGGCAAGCATTTGGATATTTGTGATGGATGAGCTACCTCTCAAAGAAGAAACAGTGCTTGGGAATAATGGAATTAACCTAAGTGGCGGACAAAAGCAGCGGATTTCAATCGCTCGCGAACTTTTCAAAGATGTTGATTTCCTGTTCCTTGATGAAGCCACTTCCGCCCTTGACTCCGAAACCGAACGTGAAATTCAGGAAAACATCGATCAGCTGAAAGGCAAGTACACCATTCTGATGATTGCACACCGTTTAAGTACTATTAAAAAAGCTGATCGTGTTGTAGTAATGGATAATGGCTGTATAGAACGAATAGGTACCTATCAAGAGCTTATTGGGGCATCAGAGTCGTTTAAGCGGATGGTGGAATTGCAGGAGGTTTAAGGTTTAATGAGAAAGTCAAAAGTCAGAGTTTTAAAAATCGATCTTAAAGGTGCATTGAAAATTTAAAATTACCCTTCCCGCCCTTCGCTACAACCTTTGCCTACTCGGCGGTTAAACTGATCAGAGCATCGGATGCCTTGCATCACTTGTTTCACTGGCACGAGACTCTTTGATGTCTCTGATCACCACTTTTTGGAAGTCGGCGTTTTATTGGTGCTCTAAGCGCGTTTTCCCCGCCGGTAATATGGTTAAGAATGACGGGCGCTGAGAGGAAGACTTGGAGAAATTATAGGTCAGATAAATAGTTCACATTCACCATTCAAAATTCTCAATTTAAATCTATGTACAACCCCATCATGCTCGAAATAAGTTTCACAAGGCGATTATCATTTAACACACGAAATAAGAAAAAAAAATCGCACTTGAAGACGAATTAATGCATATTTGCAACTCCATCGCATCTTTTTGCTAAAAAGCAGGAGAAGCATTCAGCGCAGTCGAACTTGCCCCGAACCAAACACGACTGAAAGATGAAGTAAATCCGAGTCTGTTAGTAAAAGAATGGCTTTTGCAAAATGTGTTAAGATTTGGGGTTTTGTGAATAATATAGAGGTAAAAAAGCATCCCAAAATATAAAACTATTGGAGTTTAACATCATTCAATACATAAAACTCAATTATGCTTATAAAACTTAAAAAAAGAATTCTTAAATCAAAAAAGCTTCTCCGGAATAAAGTTAGCAGAGCTTATAAAGGTTTAATGCTTCCTAAAGATCCAAAAATATTCTGTATAGGATTGAATAAGACAGGTACAACATCTCTTAAAACAGAGTTTATAAGACAAGGTTTTTTAGTTGGTGATCAAAGAGCAGCCGAACGATTAGCTAAAAATTATAGGAAAGGCGATTTTGAATCTATCATCAAGTACTGTAAGTCTGCTCGGGTTTTTCAGGATGTGCCTTTTAGCTGGCCTGAAACGTACAAGCATTTAGATAAAGCTTTTCCGGATGCTAAATTTATATTATCGGTTCGTGATAGTCCCGAGCAGTGGTTTAATTCAAGAGTTAAGTTTGATAAGAAAAGATACGGTGGCAAACTACCGTCAGTCGATGATGTGAAAAATAATAATTATGTTTATCCTGGATGGAGCTATGAAAATTTACAATTTTTTCGTAACGGTGATATCAAAAAAAGATATGATAAAGACTTAAGAATAGCAGAATACAATAAGTATAATGCAGAAGTAAAAACATACTTTGCGGACAGAAAAGATAAATTGCTTGTTATTAATGTTGGTAAATCTGAAGCGTATCATGAATTCTGTAGCTTTATGGGCTTGTCTCCAATAGGCGATAGTTTTCCCTGGAAGAACAAATCATAAGCGTATAGTAAATATATGATCCCCGTTACCCGCCCGTTTTCCCCGCCCATCGAAGAATACCAGGAGTTGCTTAAAGGCATCTGGCAGCGGAATTGGTTTACCAATAATGGCCCGCTGGTGAATGACCTTGAGCTGAAGCTGAAGCGTTATCTTGGTATGAAGCATCTGCTGTATGTCGGCAATGGGACCATTGCCATTCAGATCGCTTTGAAGGCCCTGAATATCACCAAAGAGGTGATTACTACCCCGTTTAGCTATGTAGCTACTACGAGTAGCTTAGTTTGGGAAGGGTGTACTCCGGTTTTTGTTGATATTGACCCGGAAACCTTCAATATTGATCCAACAAAAATTGAAGTGGCCATTACCGAAAACACGCAGGCAATTCTGGCGACACACTGTTTCGGGAATCCTTGTGATGTGGAAGCAATTAAAGCTATTGCTGACAAGCACGGTCTGAAGGTGATTTATGATGCTGCACACTGTTTTGGTACCAAGTATAAAGGCGAGACCATTTTTAAATGGGGGGATGTAAGCACTACAAGCTTTCATGCGACCAAGCTCTACCATACCATTGAAGGGGGAGCTTTATTTACCGAGGATCCTGAGCTTTTAAAGAATCTGGCCTGGAGACGTAACTTCGGACATAAAGGCCCTGAAGATTTTCACGGCGTTGGGGTAAACGGCAAGAACTCTGAGTTTCATGCGGCTATGGGGGTTGTGAATCTGAACTATATTGATCAGATTCTGGAATCCCGGAAAAAGCAGTCCGGTTTTTATGATGATATGCTTGGTAAAGCCCCGGTGCAAAAACCGAAAGTAGCTTCAGAGGTGCTGTTCAATCATGCCTATTATCCGGTAGTGTTTGAAAGTCATGAAACCATGCTCCGGGTTAAAAAAAATCTTGAAAGCAAAGAAATTTTCCCAAGGCGATATTTCTATCCGAGTCTGAGCAGTCTTAACTATGTTGCGGAATCAAGCACACCAGTTTCAGAAGACATCGCCTCGCGTATCCTTTGTCTGCCTCTTTATTTCGAGCTGAGCGAAGTGGAAATCGATATGATTTGCAGACGGATATTACGAGTACTCAATAATTGATACATCAATAGTTCAGGTAATTAATTATGAAATCGACTAAAGCTTTCCTTCAAAAAATAAATATGCCGGCAGGCGATGATTACACGCTTGCTGATTCAAAAAAGAGATTTTCAGACGGTGCTCAATACCGGTTTGAAATACCCGGTATTCAGGGCCCTTCAACCATGGAAGCCTTATTGGAAGCCCTTGAGCAGTATAAGCTCACGATACATAGAATTACCCAAACTAAGGGTATTATGATGCTTACTGATCAGGAAATTGAACGAATGGTTGCACTTGCAAACGAATCACAAACCGAGCTTGTGCTTGCTATTGGCCCAAGGGCTGTAAATGATACAAGTGCGTCTGTGAATACACCCGAAGGGCAGCGAATGGGGTATAGGCTAAGGGGGCAAGATCAGATTGTTCGGGCAATTGAAGAAGTCAAAAGAGCTTCTGCTTTTGGTTGCTATTCATTTTTGGTTTATGACGAAGGAAGTTTATGGGTTTTTAACGAAGCACGGAAGCACGGAGAAATACCGGCGGAATGCAGATTTAAAATCTCTGCTCACACCGGTCATGGGAATCCTTGTTCTGCAAAACTGCTCGAGAGCATAGGCGCCAATTCATTTAATCCGGTTCGGGATATTCAGCTACAGATGATGGCTTCTATACGGCAAGCCATTGATATACCGCTTGACCTGCACACCGAAAACCCCGCTTCAACCGGTGGTTTTATACGTCATTACGAAGTTCCGGAAATGATTCGGGTATCGGCGCCAATCTACCTGAAAACCGGTGGTTCTGTCGCGAAGACACACAGTTGGGATACTTCCAGTGCTGATGCAAAAAATCGGGTGAAACAGGTCAGTTTGGTTAAACGGGTAATCGATGCGTATTACCCGGAAGCTACTGCATCCCCCAAAGGTTCGATTAAATAAAGGTTAATTTATATGAAACACCATCTATATAATCCTGACTTTGAGTTTGTTCACGAACCAGTTTCTTTTGATAAAAATACAAAAAGAGAATTACTGCAATACTGCCTTGGTGCTACGCTATACATGCCGGGCACTAAAGAGATAACCGATAAAATCTTAAGTAAGAGTATATTAGATTATACTTCTATGGTCATGTGTTGTGAAGATGCAATAGATGTTAATGACTTAAATAAAGCTGAAGAAAACATACTAAACCACTTAAGTTCACTTTCAAAAGCTGTAAAAAAGGGACAAATTCAACTTTCCGATATACCATTAACTTTTGTACGGGTACGTAACCCCCAACAATTTAGATCTTTTGCTAAAAGCTTAAATGAAGAGCATATACAGATACTTTCCGGTGTTGTTTTTCCCAAGTTAAATAGTGTAAATGGGGCTGATTACTTAAGCACATTATTTGCATTAAATCAAAAGTTTGATTCTCATTTGTATTTAATGCCTTTACTGGAAGGCAGAGAGATAGCTTACAAAGAAAAACGTGAAAAGGAGTTGATTGCAGTTAAGAATCTTTTGTCCCCGTTTAAAGAATTAGTTTTAAATATACGAATAGGTGGTACTGATATTTCATCTTTATTCGCTGTAAGGAGAGGTATAAATTATTCAATTTATGATGTTCTTACTGTGAAAGATTGCCTGGGAGATATAGTAAACTATTTTGGTAGAGTAGATGAAGAGTATACTATCTCAGGTCCTGTTTGGGAGTATTTTTTGGCATATAGTGATATGAATATTGATGAAATAATGAAGAAGAATATTCATGTATCGTTGTTAAATCGGAATGAGATTATTAATGAAGCTATCGACGGACTTCTAAGAGAAGTAATATTAGATAAGGCAAACGGTTTTGTTGGAAAAACAATTATTCATCCTTCACATGCTCGTTTTGTAAATGCAATGCAATCAGTAACTAAAGAAGAGTATGATGATGCGTTGCAAATATTGAATACAAAAGGAGGCGTCATTAAAAGTAGTAAATCAAACAAAATGAATGAGATAAGCCCTCACAAAAATTGGGCAATTAAAACCTATAAGAGAGCTCAAGCTTACGGTGTAATAAAAGATGAATCTTCATACTTGAAACTAATAATAGGTAAGCAAAAAAAATAGTATGAATATAACAGATTATCTGGTTGACGATTTATTGGAAATCCAAAAAAACCTCATTTCTACTACAGCAATATCACATGCGAAATATAAGCTCCTTGATTATATTGGTGTAACTATAGCTGGGGCTTCGATTTTAAAAAAAAAGAATAAAGAATTTCTTAGCAAGAGCAACACTAAAGATATTTATTGCAAGATAATAGGAACTTGTCTTAGTAGCTCAGTATTTAATGCAATTTTATTAAATGGGTTAAATTCTCATGTTGCTGAAATGGATGATGGAGAAAGGTTTGCAATGATGCACCCGGGATCTCCTATCTTTTCTGCATTATTACCTGTTGTACAGTTGTATAAAATACCAAGTGAGAAGTTTTTAAACAGCATTATATTAGGTTATGAAGCTTCAGTTAGAATATCACGCGTAATGCAACCAAACCTAAAGGAAAGAGGATACCATGCTACGGGTATATGCGGGAGTATTGGTGCAGCTGTAGCTATTGGTTTTGCTCTTGATTTTAATGCTGATCAGTTAAAAATAGCTATTTCAGCTGCTGCAACATCATCAAGTGGATTGTTAGAGGTAATTGATGAGGGATCGATGCTTAAGCCATATAACTCAGCTAACGCAGCTGTAAGTGGTTATCAGGCTGCTCTAATGGCTCTGACAGGTTTTGATGGCCCCAAAGATATATTGGGGGGTAAACGCGGGCTGATTCGGTCATTTAGCATTATAAATGTAATTGAAAGAATAAAACGTAATACAGGTGATATCCTACGAATTGAAAATGCTTATGTAAAGCCATACGCTGCTTGCAGGCATTGTCATCCAGCTATTGAAGCTACTCAGATATTACGAGAGAACTATTCATTTAAAATTTCTGATATTAAAAAGATAGATGTTGAATCCTACTTTTTAGCTGTTGGTGGTCATGACCATACAATTATCGAAAATGTAAGTTCGGCAAAAATGAGTACACCTTTTAGTGTGGCAGTAACATTAGCAACAGGAAATGCAGGTATGGATCAATTTACTACTGATTTAATTAATGATCCTGATGTTAAGCTTATCACGAATATGGTATTTGTACTTTCTGATGTTTATTTAACTTCGTTATTTCCTGATAAAAGAGGGGCTAAAGTTTCAATCCAACTAAAGGACAACAGTGTACTTCAACAAACTGTAGAAATCCCAAAGGGTGAGCCAGAAAACCCACTGACACACGGTGAATTAATCGATAAATACAAAACTTTATGTGATTGGAGTGGTTATGATAATATAATGGCAGATAGAATAATGGAAATTGTTCTTTCCATTGATCAACTCGATAACACAGATAGCTTATTTGACCTATTATAAAAAAGAATTTTATGAAAATTAAACCTCAATATGTTGTTTTTAATGGAGAAGTCATTGAGTATGAAAAAGCACAGATACATGTGATGACTCCTTGTGTGCGTTATGGAGCTCTTGTATTTGAGGGCTTAAAGGCGTATTGGAATGATGATTACAATCAGCTTTATTTATTCAGAGCGTTTGACCATAGCAAAAGGTTAATCGAATCAGCTAAAATACTGCGCTTTGATCACAATAACTCTATTGAGTACTTAAATGCAACTAATATCAAATTACTTAAAGCACTTGGTTTTAGGGAAGACCTTCACTTAAGGCAGATGCTGTATGTGGATGGTGATGGCCCCTTAGATTCTAAAGGACCAACAGCTTTAGTTACCGTTGCACTTCCCAGAGGTGCTTCAGAAAAAACTGAAACAGGCTTACATCTTGCCGTGAGTTCTTGGGTAAGAATTGATGACCGGTCTATGCCGCCAAGAATAAAGGCCGCTGCAAATTATCAAAACGGGAGATTAGCTAAATTACAGGCTAAGGCTGATGGTTATGATAATGCTTTGCTATTAAATATGAATGGGAAAGTAAGTGAAGGTCCTGGAGCATGTTTTTTTATGGTTAAGAATGGGAGATTAATTACCCCTTTAACAACTTCAGGTATTCTTGAAAGTATAACGCGGGATACTTTAATTCAAATTGCAAGAAATGATCTTGGCTATGTAGTAGAAGAAAGAGAAATTGACAGGACAGAATTATATTTGGCCGATGAAGCATTTCTTTGTGGTTCAGGTGCTGAAATAACGCCGGTCATTTCGATTGACAGACACATTCTCGGGAATGGAAATATTGGGAGTATAACATTTGAGCTAAAAAATCATTATTTGAATATTACTTGTGGTAAAGTATCAGAGTATTCTAACTGGTTAACACCTGTATATTGATTGTATGAAAAGTACTTTTAAAAAACTTACAGCAATAGTCTTGGGTGGTACAATACCACATGTAGAGCTTATTAAGAATCTGCAATCAAGGGGATACTATGTTATCCTAATCGACTACTTAACCAATCCCCCTGCTGCTGAAGTTGCTGATTTACACCTTATTGAAAGTACTTTGGATAAGGATCGTGTCTTAGAAATAGCAAATTTTAAAAAAGCTGATCTTGTAATCTGTGCCTGTATTGACCAAGCGATTGTTACTGCGTGCTATGTGTCGGAAAAATTAGGGTTACCAGCACCATATTCATATGAAACAGCATTAAGCGTAACCAATAAAGCGTTGATGAAAGCTACAATGGTTAATCATCAAATTCCAACCGCTAAGCATCGTACGGTAAATAATCTTGATGAGATAGTTAGCTTAAATTTCCAGTTTCCACTTGTGGTAAAACCTGCTGATAGTAACAGTTCAAAAGGTGTTCGCAAAGCGGATAATATTTCTGAACTTATGAAGTTTGCTGAAGAAGCTATTGCAATTTCCAGAACAGGTGAAATTATTGTTGAGGAGTTTATAATAGGGGATGAAATTGGTGTTGATAGTTATATAGATAGCGATGGTGAAGTCTATTTACTTATGTTACATAAAAAAAGAAAGCCAATGGTTAGCAATGAAGATGTATTGTTTTCTATCGGTTCGATTTCACCACCTGAAATATCTGTCCTTGCTAAGAAAAAGATTAAAGAACTAATTAAAACAATTTCCAAAATATATGATCTGAAAAATACGCCATTTCTGATTCAAACCATTGTTAATAATGATGAAGTGAGTGTTATTGAATTTTCTCCAAGAATTGGAGGCGGCTTAAACGCTATTAAAATAAAGAAATATTGCAATTTTGATTTAATTGAGGCTGCGGTAAACTCATACTTAAACAACAACTTTGTAGTGAAATTTAATGAACTTTCTATAGTAGTAACTGAAAATCATTTATATTCAATCGAAGGTACTTATGAGAAAGTTATTAATTTAAATGAATTGTTGAATGAAAAGCTTATCGATCTATTTCGTTATAATAAGAAATCAGGCTCAAGTTTAATGAATGATTTTTCAAGCAGCAATAGAGTAGGCTCTTTTTTTGTAAGTGATAATTCAATTCAGGGGCTTAGTGATAAATTAGATACTATTTACAATAAATTAGAAATAGTAGTAGATGGTAAACAGTATAAGTTGTCTCCCATGTATAATACAAAAGATTTATGAGGTTAGTTAATAGCTTTAAAAGTGATATAAGTGCAATCAAGAATTATGGCTTGATCTCACACTTAAAGTATATCACGGATATAGATCATGTTATTGTTAATTTGCATTTTAACTTAAATTTCGTAGCGCCAAAAGTTAATCTGGAAAACTTGCATGAAGAATGCATAGATATTAATGATGATAAAAAAATTCAGATTTGGTGTGATATTGTAAATGATGCTTTTCAATTTGATAAGAAATATACAGTTGATTCAGCCCGAAAGTATTTGCTAAATCATTTGTATAAAATTGTTGAGAAGGTATTTTTAGTTAAATATAAGGGAGTATATGTTGGTGCTTTTTTTATTGGTCATTTCAAGAAGAATAAAAGAGTGGCATGTGCTGGTCGTTTTGCCGTAAAAAGAAATATGCAAGGAAATAGAATTGGAGAGTACTTAGTTACTACAGCCATGGAAATGATGCGTCAGGATGGGTATGTTGTTTATGAAGAAACCTTTAATTTGAAACGTGATTATTCAATTCGTTTGTTTATCCGTTGTGGTGGAATCCCGGAGTTTGATGAAAATGAGCTTATGTTAAAACCTACGAGGAAGCTGTTTTTCATAAAATACTTTGCTCAAAAAAAAGTAAAGAATATATTTTGTTCCGAAATGCAAAAAAGATTTAATCGCCATATTTAATCATTATCAAAATACAATGTTTACAGTTGTGCACAGAATTATCGTTGCCCCCTTTCTGTGAACCTCCTTCCCTTCTGTCGTAAATTAAACCTTATGTATCAATGCAACTACTTTTAGGATATGTTTTCCGATGCCAGTATGTGCGATATCTTCTATGAAGACGTTCGACTAATCAAATGGCTCCAAACCGAAGTAGCGCTCGCGGTTGCTCAGGAAGAGCTGGGCATCAGTCCTAAAGGTACCGCTGAGAATATTCGTAAAGCTTCACGTCTTAAGCATATTGATCGAGCAGATATTAAGGCTAAATTCGATAAGGTTAGCTTTCCCATTTTACTCTTTGTGGGTTAGCTAACCAAAGCCTGCAACAGAGATCATGTTTTATAGAGGAATTTGAACTACAGAGTACACAGAGTTCGTGTTAGTAACCCCTCCGTACCCTCTGTGGTTAAATACTAACAAGTATATGTCCACATCCATCCTCGATTCTTCTTATTTCAAAGATATGTTCGGCACCTCCGCAATGCGGGAAGTGTTTTCCGACGGCCGAGGTTTTCGGTCATGGCTGGAGACAGAAGTCGCGCTCGCGCGTGCCGAAGCAAAAGTCGGGCTTATTCCTGCAGATGTACCTAATAAAATTGCTCACGCAGCGAAACTGGAAAACCTCGATATCCCGGCTATGAAAGCGGCCTACGAAAAAATCGGATTCCCGATTCTTCCGATGGTGAAACAGCTTGCCGCTGCCTGTCCGCCTGATGCTGCCCGTTGCGTGCACTGGGGAGCTACAACACAGGGTACTTTGAATGTTCTCATGCCTCAAGTTCAATGATGAAGTTTGAGCTATGATTAATCAGCTGTTATTTAAAAATTTCGTATCACACAAGGATCTCAGGCTTAATAAGCTTGGGTCTGTGAATCTTATCCTGGGTAAAAACGATACCGGAAAGACTGCGATATTGAAAATGATGTATGTATGTAATTTGAACCACAGAGGACGCAGAGGTACACAGAGTTAACTTTTATGAAACCCTCTGTGTACCTCCGTGCCCTCTGTGGTTAAACATAACAATCTGTGGTTAAACACAAATAAATAGATGTCCGCTTCCATCCTCGATTCTTCTTATTTCAAAGACATGTTCGGCACCTCCGCAATGCGGGAAGTATTTTCCGACGACCGACGTTTTCGGTCATGGCTGGAGACTGAGGTCGCGTTGGCTCATGCCGAAGCTAAAGTCGGACTTATTCCCGCTGATGTACCTGAGAAAATTGCCCACGCAGCGAAACTGGAAAATCTCGATATCCCGGCTATGAAAGCGGCCTACGAAAAAATAGGCTTCCCGATTCTTCCGATGGTTAAACAGCTTGCCGCTGCATGTCCGCCGGATGCTGCACGTTGGGTGCATTGGGGGGCTACAACGCAGGATATCATTGATACCGGATTGGTCATTCAAATGCGTGAAGGTCTTGATCTGTTATCTCATGATCTCGGTGCCATTATCCTTTCGCTTTCTGCATTAGCCCGCAATCACAAAAATACCGTGATGGCCGGCAGAACGTTTCAGCAACACGCCGCTCCCATCACCTTTGGATTTAAGGTTGCTGTATGGCTTGATGAACTTCTGCGGCACAGAGATCGGCTTGCCGATGTGAAGCGCCGCGCACTCGTTTGCAGTTACGGAGGAGCCGTAGGCATTCTGTCCACACTCGATAAAGACGGGATCAAAGTGCTGGAAGCACTCAGTGCTGAGCTAAAGTTAGAAGTCCCGGCGATTTCCTGGCATACTGCACGGGATGCCTGGGCTGAACTGGTATTCTGGCTTTCCATGACATGCAGCACATTTTCAAAAATCGCAAGTGAGATTTCAACCCTAATGCGGACTGAAATCGATGAGGTCAGGGAGCCATTTACCCAAGGTCGGGGTGGAAGCAGTACCATGCCTCAAAAAAGGAACCCCGTCTCGAGTCCGATTATTATCGCGATAGGTAACCGGATGCGTGACTTTGTCCCATCTCAGTTAACTGCCATGATTCAGGATCATGAGCGAGCCGTAGCAACCCAACCGCTCGAATGGCTGATTATCCCCGAAGCATTTGTGCTGGCATCGGGCAGTTTTAATCATTCCAGGTTTCTGCTCGACGGACTCACTGTAAACAGCGAAACCATGCGCCGAAATCTCGATATGGGAGGAGGCCTCCTCATGGCAGAAGCAGTGATGATGGGACTGGCCCCGATGATAGGTCGTGGAGCTGCTCATGAACTGGTAAACGAAGTATCTGCACAAGCCATAGAAAACGGAACAACCCTACGCGAAGCCCTGCTACTTAACGAAGAAATTCGAAAATACCTATCCGAGCCCGAAATCGATAAACTTATTGACCCGGCTAATTATACTGGCGTGGCTGCTGAAATGATCGATCGTGTACTCCAAAAAATTTAACCACAGAGTGCACAGAGTTTCGCAGAGTTTTTGTTTTTGAGTGTTAATGATCTAACATATAATATTCTGAAATGTGCTTATGCTGTGCATTCAGCACTTGGTCCTGGTTTACTTGAATCTGCTTATGAGCACGCATTGGCTTTTGAGTTGATAGAAGCTGGGTTTGAAGTCGAGACTCAAAAAGCTTTACCGCTGATTTATAAGGGAAAGAAATTAGACTGTGGGTACAGAATTGACGTGTTGGTGAATAAAGAGGTAATCATTGAATTAAAAACAGTGGAAAAAATACTAGATATTCATAAAGCACAACTGCTTTCCTATATGAAATTATCCAAGACCAAGTACGGTCTGCTTATAAATTTTAATGTAGTTAGCTTAAAGAGCGGCATTGAAAGGCTAATACTAACTCCAAAAAACTCTGTGTAACTCTGTGAACTCTGCGGTTAAACAAACAAAGCGATGGATAAAACGACCAGAAAACTCAACCTGGGGAGATTGGGGGGAGAATGATCAGCTTGGGCGTTTAAATTTAATAGATGAGAAGAAAGTCCTGCAAGGAATAGCCGAAGTCAAAGAAGGCAAAACCTTTTGTCTGAGTTTGCCGCTGGATTATCCGGGCGGGCAGGTGATTAATAAAGTGCGCTTTCCGCCCGTGCTAAAGCCGGTTATCCGAAATGATGCGCCATATTTCAACTACCTCTGGAATCAGGTCGATGAAAAGCATCTTGATATTGGTTCTGACGACGTAGTATTGCTCCACACCCAATACTCCACGCAGTGGGACAGCCTCGCGCACCGCGGCAAACTATTCGACGTGATGGGTGAAGGAAAAGCGCAGCCGGTGTACTACAACGGCTTTCGGGTAGGTGAAGATGTTGTGATGAACGAAAATCACGAAACAAAGGCAAATGCCCTCGGCATCGAGCACATGGCTGAACATGGTGTGCAGGGCAGGGGCGTGCTCGTAGATTTGTTTTCTGAATATGGTGAATTCCCGAGAAAAGAAGTCGGCTACGACGACCTCATGCGCATCATGGAAAAAGACGGAATAGAAGTCGAAAAAGGAGATATACTTTGTCTTTGGACCGGACTCGACCAAATGATAAAGCGTTTCAAAGGCAACCCAGACGAAAGTATCAATAAAGCATGTGCTGTGCTTGATGGTTTTGATCCGAAACTCCTAAACTGGATCATTGACAGCGGAGTAGCCGCCATAGCATCCGACAATCTCGCGGTAGAAGCCGTAGGCAAAAAAGTCACCCCCGAAAGCGGAGGCTCAAACCTCCCCATACATGAACTCTGCCTGTTCCGCCTCGGTGTACACCTCGGCGAACTCTGGCACCTCGCAGAACTCGCCGGCTACCTAAGAAAAAACAAACGAAACCGATTCTTGTTAACAGCACCACCGCTAAGACTAACCGGCGCGGTAGGATCGCCCTTAACGCCAATAGCAACAGTTTAATGTTTATTGTTTGTGGTTTATAGTTTGTAGTAATAAACCACAAACCACAAACCACAAACAAAAACCTTTACCTCAACCTCAAAAACTCTGCGTACCTCTGTGTCCTCTGTGGTAAATAAACAAGAAGATAGCTGGAACTACACCCCGCTCCCGGAACCCATCCCCATAACCGAACAAGTATGGCCGGAAGGCACAAGACCTTTGGTTTGCACACGTCACATGACCTACAACCATGAAAACTACATTCGTGATTGCATTGAAGGGGTTCTAATGCAAAAAACCACCTTCCCGGTTCGGGTTTGCATACATGATGATGCTTCAACAGATAAGACCGCTGAGATTGTGAGGGAGTATCAGGAAAAGTATCCGAATTTGATTTGGGCGTATTATCAGGAAGAGAATTCCTATCGCCATTCAAAAAGAAAAGAGATGCGAAGTGAGTTTTCTGGATGGGTTAAAGAGGGTAAATACCAAGCAACTTGTGAGGGGGATGATTATTGGATTGATGAATTTAAACTTGAAAAACAAGCTTCATTTTTAGATCAAAACCTAGAGTATGTCGGTTGTGGTAGTAATTATAGAAGTATTAATTATAAAAGAAAAGATGAATTCATTTATAAGAAAAATACATTAGACAAATATGATTTTTTCTTTGGAGGAATACCAAAGACATTGACTTTAATGTATCGAAACATTGATGACAGTTGGTATTATAGTACAATCCAGAAATTAATAAAAACTGGACAAACAGGAGATAGGGTTTTATCACAAGTACTGTCTCACTATGGTAACATTTATATATTTGATGAGTTCATGGGTGTTTATAGGCATGGAGTTGGAGTGTGGTCATCGAATCGTAGAGAGGAAAATCTTTTAAATAAGGCAAAAACATTTAGTAAAACATCAAATATTATTGACAATAAGAATCTTAAACATTTATGTAATCTTAGTAGTAAAAAATATTTACTTGAAATGGAAAAAATATCAAATAAAAATATATTTAAGAAAGTATTTTATTTAATTGCCCAAAAAACAATTCAAGTATATGCTGAGTTCACTAAGAAAATTTATAGAATTTTTGATTAATAAATTTCAAATATTATTCGAAAGCTTTGCAAAACCTAATTCACTAAAATAAACGTTATAAAATATTGATATTATTCCATATATGCTTGTATCTAAGTAATAATCTGACTATCTTCAGTAGTACTTAAATAATTGTTATAATTAAC
>Ga0208112_100327_pt1 | contig 52133 bp, 41 predicted proteins | sample HotLakConsoUCCLE_FD_184736 | JGI IMG/M metagenome (GOLD analysis project Ga0208112, IMG submission 184736) | Hypersaline microbial mat communities from Hot Lake, Washington, USA - Hot Lake Consortium UCC-LE (SPAdes) (version 2) ...
TATCGGCCTTTTCTTCGGATTTTAATCATTGCAGGACCCCCAAGTAAGTCGGCCTTGCACAGCCACGTCAAACCTTGCAATGCCCCAAGCGAAACACATTGTCTTCTCCCAACTCTTTACACCCATGGACCCGTCCTGCTTGCAGAAAACTGTTCGCGCTGCGAATTCTTCCCGCTTCGTAAAGTTGGCACGCACACATTCTTTTCATTATTTTTAAAAAAATGATGCTGGTAATCCGATTGTTTTTCCGGGCTTGCTCGTCTATGTCCCGTAATATCGGCTGGCGGCTTCATGCGCTTGGTCTTCGATTCCCTCATCTTTCCTTTCCAGCGGGGCGGACGCCGGCTCTTTATCGGGCTGGCGGTGCTTCAGCTGCTCGTCATCCTTCTCGCGGTCGTGCCGGTGCTGGGTTGGGCCCTGTCCCTCTTGGTGCTGGGCTACGTCTATGCGACCTACTTCCATATCATCTACCGGCGGGGGGTGGGCGATAGCGAGGCGCCCGACTTTCCGGATCTGGACGATCCTTTCGAGAACCTGATCGCGCCGCTCTTCAAGGTCCTCCTGATCCACCTGCTGAGCTTCGGCCCCTTGCTCGTCTACCTCTGGCAAAGCGGCCGGGCGGAGCCGTTGCCGGTTTTGGCCCTCACCCTCTTCGCCCATCTTTACCGGCCGGTCGGCATGATGATCGCCGCCATGGACGAGTCCCTCCGGGCGATGAATCCGGCCGTGGTTTTTTCCACCCTCCGTGCGTTGGGGCCGGGCTACCTCCTCGCCGTGGCCGCCATCGCGCTCGTCGACCTGTTCCAAGACTCGGTCTCCGCGCTTGGCTTTCTGGATTGGGCCCTCGCCTCGCTGGCCGCCGCCTATGCGCTCTGCTTCGAGGCGCGGCTCATCGGCGGCCTCTACGAGGCCAACAGCGGCTGGGACGATGCCGTCGCTCAGGAGGCGGCCGCCCCGGAGGTCGAAGTGCCCCCGAAAGACGCTTGATCCGGGGCGGGCCGCGCGGCATGGATCGGGCATGGTTCTTCGACTCTGTTTGCTGCTCTCGCTCTCCTGCCTGCTGCTCCCGGCCGGCGGGGCGGCGGAGTCGAGGCGGGTCGAATTGTTCTACGGGATCGCCCAGGGCAACTACCTGATCGGCGACCTGCGGGGGGCGGCCAGCGGCGTCGAGGAGACCCTGCGGATCGAGCCCGACTTCCTGCCCGCCCTCAAGTTGAAAACCCGCGTGCGGCTCGACCTCGGCGACGGGGAGGCGGCCCTTGAAGCGGCCGAGCGGGCGATCGCTCTCGCCCCGGACGACCTCGAGGCCCTCAATCTGAAGGCGCTCGTGCTGGCGCGCGACGGGAAGCGGGAGGCGGCGCTGGAACAGCTCGAGGCGGTCCGCGCACGCGCCGCCCCGGACAGTCCCGACTTCGCCACCGCCAGCCGCCTGCTGGGCCTGCTGCGGATGGCCGACGGCGATTGGCAGGCGGCGGCGGAAGCCTTTGAAAAAAGCTTCGAAGCCGCGCCGCGGACGGAGGCCAGCCGGGTGCTCGCGGCCGAGGCCTATCTCGAACAGGCCCGAAGTGCGACCGAGGCGAGGAACCGTTCGGAAGCCTTTTCCGCCGTCGACCGAGCGATCGCGCTCTACCGCGAGGCCCAGGGTCAGGAGGCCTTTCGCGAGCTCAATCGCCTGCAGCTCCTTCGCGCCCGCATGCACGCCCGGGCGGGTGATTCCGCCGCCGCCATCGAAGACCTTCAGGCCCTGCTCGCGCGGACGCCCGAAGACCTGGAAGCGCGCATCACCCTGGCATCGGTCTACGCGGCCGACGAGCGCTGGGAATCGTTGACCGGCCTGATCGACCCGCTCGCGGAGGAGCCTTCCTTGGCCGACGTCTACCACCTCTTCGCCGGACGGCTCGCCTTGGCCCGCGATCGCGTGGGCAGCGCACGGGCCCATTTCGAGGCCGCGCTGGAAGCCTTGCCGGAAGGGCCGGCTCAACTGCGCGCCTCCCTGCAGTTCTACCGCGCCCTCTGCCTGCGGCGCCTGGGACGGACCGAGGAAGCCGACGCCGTTTTCCAAGAGAGCATCGAAAACGGCTTCCGTCCCGAAAGCCTCGGCGAAGCGGTCGAGGCGGCGCGTCTGCTGCTGGCCTCGGGTCGGGCCGAGGAGGCGGTTTCCATGCTCCAGGCGCTCACCCTCAACCGGACCGGTGCCAGCGCCGAGGCTTGGACCTTGCTGGGCCGCGCGCATCGTGCGAGCGGTGCGGTGCCGTTTGCATTGAGCGCCTTCACGCAGTCTCTGGAAATCGATTCCGCCCAGCCGGACACGCTCGCCCTCCGCGGCGCACTCCTGCGCGGCCTCGGCGACCTCGAGGGCGCGGCGGCGGATTTCGAGGCGGCGCTGGCGCACGAGCCCGACCTGCCCGCCGTGGTCTATGCGCTCGGGCTGGTGCGAGTCCAGGCCGGTCTCCTGCCCGAAGCCCGGGACTCCTTCGAGCAGGCCGCCTCGCTCGACCCGGAAAACCCAGGCCCCCGTCTGCTGCACGCCTTGCTCGCCTACACGACCGGCCGCTTCGATCCGGCCGAGGACGCTCTCGATAAGTACTTCGAACTGGTGGAAGACCGGCCGAACCCGACGGCGATTTACCTGCGTTACGCGCTCTACGCCAGAGCCGACACCGAACGCGCCCTCGCCTACCTCGCGTCCCGGGCGGACTCGCCCGAGGTCCTGCTCTACCGGCGCTACTGCGGCGGCGGCGCGAGCCGCGCGGAACTGCTCGACCATGCCGGGGTGGCGGAAGATCCCCGGGCGGCCCGCGCCCAGATCTGCGAGGCCGCTTTCTGGATGTCCCAGCACGAGCGGCATGCCGGAAATCCCGCCGCCGAAGCGGAGCTCCTGAAGATCGCGGTCGATGACGGCGAGCCCGAGTTCGTGGAATACCAGTGCGCGCGCTGGCTCTCCTTGCCCTAGGCCAAGCGGCGACGCCGGTGACGGCGGATCAATTCACCTCGAAGCGGATTCCGGCCGCCTCGGCCTCGACCGTCTCCACTTTGTCCTGCGCGATCCGCTCGGGATCGATGCCTTGGGCGGTCGTCAGGTGTTCGCGAACGGCTTCGGTGCGACGCGCCGCCAATGACTCTTTTTCCGATTCCGGCAAAATCACGTCGGGCAGGAAGGCCTCGACCATCTCCATTCGTCCCGATTCGCTCTCCGGATCGGGCGGCTCGGCATCGTCGCGTCCTTCCGCCCGCAGCTTCTCGCGGTAGCGTTTGAGCAGCTCGCGCTCGAAGTCGGCTTCGTCGGGCGCGGCGGCATCCTGGAGCAGGTCGGCCTTCAGCCGGAGGGTCTTCAGCGCGCGGACATCGCCTGGATCGATTTGCGGGACGATCCGGAGGCGGAGCTCCGGACGCTCTTTCAGCGCCCGGGCCAAAGCGTTCAGCCGGTCGACCATGGCGCTCGACAACCTGGCCTCGCCGCGAGGGAATTCGACCTGCGAGAGGTCTTCCTCCGTTTCCACCAGACCGGAAAGCAGTTTGAAGGGAGCCGCGGCCACATTGGTGACGAGACCGACGAAGGCGGACAGGATGATCTGCCCGAGGCTCGCTTTCGGATCGCTCAAATCCCCCGAGAGCGGGAGCGAAACATCGATCACGCCGTTCGGCCCGCGCAGGAGGGTGACCGCGAGCTCGAGGGGGAGCTTGACCGCCGCCTCTCCGTCGACCGAATCGCCGAGCTCAAGCTGGTCGATCCGGATGCGGTTGCCGGCTACGAGACGGCTTTCACGGACCGACCAGTCTCCGTCGAGGCTCAACTGCCCCTTCGCGATTCGCCGGCCGACGGCGGTCGCCGAGTAGTTGGATAGCAGCGGCATGGAAAAATCTTCGAGCTGGAACCGGAGGGTCGTGGCCTCGCGCAGAAAGACGGGGTAGAGCTCGCCGGAAATCGTCAGCGGCGCTCCATTCACGCGGGCGTCGAGCGCGAGGCTGGTCTTCGCCTGGTCGGAAACACCGAGCTCGCCGACGGTCGCCGACAGGTCTTCCAGCTTGAAGACGGTCGCCGCCCCCGTGCGGCCGTCGGTCAGGATGAAATCACCCCCTTCCACTTTGATCGAACCGATCGCCAAGTTCGGCATGCTCGAGGATTCCGTCGCGGCTTCGGGCGCGGCGGGCGCGGCGGCGGGCGCGCTCTCCTCCGCCCCCGGCCCGAGATTGAACACACCCTCGGGTGAATCCAGAGTCAGGGACGCCGCGGTGGCCGACAACGGCTGGAAGGCCACGTCCATCTCTTCGACCGCCAATCGCTTCCATCCGAGCGACGCATCCATTCCACGCAGGCCCTCGAGCTCGAGGCCTTCGATCAGCCAGTTGCCGGTCAAGCGCAAGGAATCCGCGCCCTCGCCCCGCAGCTTGCCCTCGAAATCCAGCTCACCCGCGACCGGATCGACGCGGCCGAACTCGCGGGCGTAGGGGCCCGTCCAACTCAAGGGAACCGCTTCCAACTCGACCGCGAGATCGATGGCGGCGGGCCCCGGCCTGACCTCGCCCGCGACCCGGATCGTTCCCGTATCGAGCCGGTAGCTGGTGTCGATCTTGATGGCTTGCTCCAGATCCGAACTGATCCCCTCGAAGCGCGCTTCCGGGATGCCGACCTCCAAGCGCGCTTCGGACGATTCCAAGCGATCCACCCAGATGACGCGGCAATCGTCGAAACTCAGCTCACCGACCTTGAAAGAAAAATCTCCGCCTCCGGCCGAGCCGACGGCATCGACGCCTTCCCCTTGCCCCGCCTCGTCGGCTTGTGGGATGCGGACAAGCTGTAGCAGGTCGATCCCGCCGTCCGGCTCGCGGGCCACCCGCATCTCGCCGTCGAGGACTTCAATCGCGGCGATCTCCAGCCCCATTTGAGGAAAGCGAAAGCCGATCCCCTCGACCGCCACCTCGTCGATCGCGATGATCCGGTCGTCCGCGTCCGTCGGCAGGCAGAGCAGCTCCGTCAAGCGGGCGCTTCCGTTTCGCAACCGGAGCAGGTTCTCCGACACGGACAAATCCAAACGGTAGTCGAAGCCGAAATCGAGCTTCGCGCTTTCCAGGTCGAAACGAAGCAGCCCGGCGAAATAAGGGGAAAGCTGATCGATCCGGAACCCGCTCAATTGAAAGCTTCCCTCGCTCGCGAGCGGTTTCACGCCGAGGGTGCCCTCCCATTCGAGCTGCGTACCCGCCGGCGTCCGGGCGAGGAACTGCAGTTCGGTCGCACTCTCGATCACGGTGGTGAAATCAAGCAGGGAAAAATCGACCGACTCGACCAGCTGCTCGTAGACGGGATCGGTCCGCTCGTCCCGGAACTCGAAGCGCCCCGAGCGCAGCTCCAGTCGATCCGCGCGAAGCTTGGGGATCTCCGCCTCGTTCAAGCGCGCCACGAGCGCCCGCCAGTCTCCCCCGGCCTCCTCGGTCGGCGGCCGCCCCTCCTCCGCAATAAGGCGGAAACGGGCATCCGGCCCCGCTAAGATCACTTCGTCGAAGACCGGGTAAAACTTCAAAGCGGAGCGGGCGCTCAGGTCGACCGTCGCCCGGTCGAGACCGAGCGACCATGCGCCGCCCCCGTCCGTCACGAAAACCCCGTCCGCCGAGAGTCGTAGGGTGAAGGGGTTGAATCGAAGCTTCGCGATCGAGCATTCCTCGGAAAACTCCTTCCGCAGGGCGCCCTCCATCCAGCTGCGCAGAACCGCCGGAAAGACGAAAAACCCGAGGACCGCATAGACCGCGACCAGTACCAGCAGAAACAACCCGATCTTTTTGAAGCGTCGCATTCAACAAACATCCTAAGACGAAATTTCCGGGCTTCAAAGGCGAAACTGCGCACGGTGCGCCGTTTGTCCTCCCCGATCCTCGGAGGGCTCGCCCTGCCGGAAATGTCCCGGTTCGGCGCGAAAAGCGCCTCGATCAAAACCGCCCCGAACGCCCGCCGCAGGGAAAGCTTTTTTACTTGCGGAACGAAGGACGGGGCCCATTGTCCTGCTCTTCAGCGCCAAAGTGCGCCCTGCGAAGGGCCCACTTCGCGGCTTCCCGCCTCAGAGCGGGTCGAGCGGCCGGGGCGGCCCAGTGGCGGCCCCGGCGGTTCCGGTTTCCCGGAATCCCCAAGTCGTGCGAACCAACATCCATCCATGCCAGAAGAAACCATCGTAGATAAAGCAGCTATCATCAAGGAATTCGGTGCCAACGAAAACGACACCGGTTCCTCCGAAGTCCAGATCGCGCTCCTTACCGCGCGCATCAAACACCTCACCGAACACCTGCGCGACCATCGCAAGGACTTCCACTCCCGCCGCGGTCTCATCGCCATGACCGCTCGCCGCAGGAAGCTCCTCGATTACCTGAAGCGCACCGATTTCAACCGCTACACGGCGATCCTCGAAAAGCTCAAGCTCCGCCGGTAGAAGGACGCTTCCCATGCCGGATTCCGCTCGCGGAATCCGGCATTTTGTTTTCCGGCCGGCGCCAAGGCATTCACAACGATCCGTACCCCTTTTCCAAGGCCCTCCGACACGACAGGCCTCCGGTCCCGAGCGCCTCGCCCCCCGATCACCCCGAAGAATTTCACCGAGCAGGCCGACCGATTCGGCCTGCGGCGGCTCAAGTAAGGTCCGATCCCTGAACGGCCGTGGTATGAACGAAAAAAGCGAAACACCGAAAACGAAATGAAACAAAAGCACAATGTAAGCGTGGAAGGACTCGACATCGAGTTCGCCACCGGAACCTTGGCGGGCCTCGCTAGCGGCGCCGTCACCATCCGCTCCGGCGAGACCGAGCTCTTCGTCTCCGCCACCGCGGCCTCCACCCTCCGTCCCGGGCAGGACTTTTTCCCGCTCACGGTCGATTACCGCGAGAAATTCTCCGCCGGCGGCAAGTTCCCGGGCGGCTACTTCAAGCGCGAAGGCAAACCCTCCGAAAAGGAGATCCTCACCTCGCGCCTCTGCGACCGGCCCCTGCGCCCGCTCTTCCCCAAGGGTTTCATGAACGAAGTCCAGGTGATCGGCCTGCTGCTGTCCACCGACACGGTCAACGAGCCGGACGTCCTCATGGTCAACGCCGCCTCCGCCGCCGTCCTAATTTCCGACATCCCCTGGAACGGCCCCGTCGGCTGCGTCCGTGTCGGCCAAATCGACGGCGAGTTCGTGACCAACCCGACCCACGACGAGATGCTCGATTCCGACCTCGACCTCATTTATGTCGGTAACGAAACCGAGATGATGATGATCGAAGGCTCCGCCGAGTTCATCTCCGACGAACGCTTCTACGAGGCCCTCGAATACGGCCAAAAGGCCATCCAGCCTATCATCGCGGCCCAACGCGAACTCGCCAAGCTGGCGGGCAAGGAAAAGAAGGACTTCCCCCTTGTCCTCACGCCCAAGGAGATCGCCGAGTTCTGCGAGGAACACGCCGCCGCGAAGGTCCAGGAAGCCCTCGGCCACGACAGCTACACCGAGCGCAAGCTCGCGATCGAGCAAATCGCCAAGGAGACCACCGCCGCGCTGGAAGAAAAGCTCGGCGCGGAGAACGTGGACGGCAACGATGTCGCCCGCGCCTTCGACGAGATCCAGGAGAAGCTCTACCGCCGGAATATCCTCGAGACCGGCCGCCGGGTCGATGGCCGCGGAGCCGCCGACCTGCGCGCCATCTCTTGCGACGCGGGCGTGCTGCCGCGCGTCCATGGTTCGGCCATCTTCAATCGCGGGGAAACCCAGGCACTCGTCGTCACGACGCTCGGCACCAGCCGCGACGTCCAGGATATCGACGGCCTTACCGGCGGCGCCAAGAGCAAATCCTTCATCCTCCACTACAACTTCCCGCCCTTCTCCACCGGCGAAGCGGGCCGCTTCGGCTTCACCGGCCGGCGCGAGATCGGCCACGGCGCGCTCGCCGAGCGTTCGCTTTTACCCATCCTGCCCCCGGAGGACGAGTTCCCCTACGCCATCCGCGTGGTCTCGGAAGTGATGAGCTCGAACGGCTCCACCTCCATGGCCTCGATCTGCGGCGGCTGCCTCTCCCTGATGGACGCCGGCGTGCCGATCTCCGCCCCCTGCGCGGGGATCTCCTGCGGCCTGGTGAGCGAGCGGGACGAGAACGGCAAGATCAGCAAGCATGTCGTGCTGACCGACATCCTCGGCGCCGAAGACCACTTCGGCGACATGGACTTCAAGATCGCCGGCACCAAGGACGGCATCACCGGCTTCCAGCTGGACCTCAAGATCCAAGGCCTGCCCTTCGACATCACCCTCGAAGCGATCAAGCAGAACGCCGCCGCCCGCACCAAGATTCTGGCCATCATGGCCGAGCATCTGCCCGAGTCGCGCAAGGACCTTCGCGAGCACGCGCCACGTATCCATACCATCATGATCGATCCGGAAAAGATCGGCGCCCTGATCGGACCCGGCGGGAAGAACATCCGCCGCATCACCGAAATCTCCGGCGCCCAGATCGATATCGACGAGGACAACTCCGGCCGCGTCCTGATCTTCGCCACCGACAAGACGGCGATGGATCGCGCGATCCAGGAAGTCGAGCTCTGCACCGCCGAGATCGAAGTAGGCAAGACCTACCGCGGTATCGTCCGGGGCGTAAAGGAGTTCGGTGCCTTCGTCGAGTGTCTCCCCGGCAAGGAAGGCCTCGTCCACATCTCCGAACTGGCCGATTTTCGCGTCAACAAGACCGAAGACATCTGCAAACTGGGCGATGAGATGGTCGTCAAGTGCATCGGTATGGAGAAAGGCAAAGTCCGCCTTTCCCGCAAAGCCGCCCTAGAGGACGCCAAAGACGCCGAGGAAACGGAAGAAACCGCCAAAGCGGAATAACTTGCCGCCGGCAAGGCTTCCTGCAGGAGCCGATTTTCACAGCGGCCGCCGATCGGCGGCCGCTTTTTTTGCGCCCCAATCTCGCCCGAACCCGATCCGCGTTCAGGAGAACAGCGCCCCACGGGTCCCTTTCAGCACGGCAAGGTCTCCCCAATCCGCGCCCCTCAAGGGCCGAACCTTCGGCGGACGTCGCCGCCCGGGCTCGGCCGCAAGCCGACCGACAAAGCCCCGCACGAACTCCGCCGACCCCAGAACCGCACCGGCGGTCAGGTACTTCACACGGCAGCGCAGCACATCGGTTCTTGGCAAGCTCCCGCCGGCCTCCAACACCTTCAGCATGGCGGTTCGGTCCGCGGTCGAAGCACCCGCCAGCCCCTTGGCGAAAACAAAGCCTCGGTGCGCCCGAAGCGCCTCCTCCACGGAGAGACTCCGCGAACCGCCCCCGGCGTAGGCCGACCAGACAAACCGCAGTCCCGCCTGCGCCTTTCGATTCCCCGCCACCGCCTCGGCGTAGCCACAGTACCGGTAATCCTTTGGATCTTTAACCAAGCCCGCACGCACCGGATTCAAGTCGATATAGGCTGCCATGGTTTGCAAGGGGTTGCCCCGGCCCTCGACCAGCACGCTCTTGAACCGATCCGACCACAGCGGGCCATAGCGCCCGTGCGTCCGATTGAACCATATGGTGAAGCGCTGCTTCAGCGTCTTCATGAACTCCGAAACGTCCCCCATCCTCGCCATCAGACGAGCCCGCAACGCCTCCGCTTCCTCCCCCCCGGAGGCCAAAGTCTTCGCAACCTCCGAAGCCGTCAGCGGCTGATACCGAGTCGGCTTGAGGTAGAGCAACCTGCAGCGCCGAACCAGCTCCGCGTCATCAAGCTCTCCTCGCTCCGGCACCCGGACCAGTATGTGGAAATGGTTGCCCATCAGAGCATAAGTAAGCACTTCCACCCCCGAAAACTCCGCCGCCCGCCATAGCATCCTACGCAACATTTCCCTCTCCCGCTCCCCGAACAAACGCTCCCCGTTCACCGTCCGGCTCATCACATGGTAACAAGCCTCCCGCCCCCGCACCTTCATTCGCCGCATCCGCATAAACGTAATCTCAGATCAAAAATCAGGTTCGTCAAGAAAAATATCCCCGTCCCTAAATTTTCGTAAATTTTCATAGTCTTGACGGATTTTCTTATTGGCGCTGGAATTTGAGTTTATGAAGCGCGGACCGGTTCCGTTTCCCCACCATTATTGCTTGGGCAATCTTGCGCTGATCTTTCTGGTTTCGGCGGTTTCGGTCTTCGGCAATGGAATGTTTCGACTCGGATCTCTCGGGGTGGATGAACTTTTCGGAGTTCTGATCTATGTCGCGATGCTGGCGGGCTTTGCCACGCTTATCTTCGGGACGATCAGCTACCTGTTTCAAAGGGCTCTTCACTGGTGTTTGAAAAGACATCTGCGACAAAGGGGATGGTGGATGGTGCTTTTTCTATTGCCCGGCTCATTCCTTGTCGGGGTCGAGGTCTATTCCAAGGCTGCTCCGGTCCGCGCAGACGCGGTGCTTACCGCTGGGCGCTTGGGTGCCTTGCCTCCGGGCGCATCAAAGCTGCGCTACGATTCATGGTCTGCTATTTTCACTGGAGCGCAGTTTCTTTATTTCGAGGCTCCGCCCGAGGAGATCGAGGTTTTCCTAAGCGATGCTCCGAGCCTCGAAGGCGTCGAGCCGGTGCGCTTTACGAAGGACAGGCCGCTCTTGCCCTGGCCGGACGGTGCTGGGATCACCGACTTTCCAGCCGAACGTTTGGAGGAGTTCTATCAAGTTCAACAGGGCTGGCCGGAGTGGTTCCGACCGACCCTTCGGCACGGCGGACGAAGCTACACGATTCCTTCCGACGACGAAGGCCATAACTGGGGAAGGGTAATTATTGACGACCAGAGAAACCTCGTCTTCATCGAAGTGGTTTGGAGCTAAAACCGTCGAAAGGCCTCCGATCATTTCCGTCGCCGTACGACGAAAGTCGCGTTGCTCAGGAAAGCGAGCCCTTGGTTAACGGTTAGAAAACGCAGGGTCCGCATCGCTCCTTGAATGGTGTTGCGCGAGGGCATGGTTTCCGGCTCCTTGAAGCGCAGCAGGAGGAAGGCACAGAGAAGATTGCCCGCCAGCGACAATCCGATCATGGACCGATAGACCGAAACCAAATCCCACCCCCGGTCGGTGGCGTAATCCAGAATCAAGCCCGCCAAAACAGGCGCCGCAGCGGCCGCCACCGAGGTTAAGGTGAGGTTCAGGCTGATGCCCGCAGCCCGCCGATCCTTTGGAATCAGCTTCAACAGCAGGGTGAACGAGGCCAGCAGGAAGCCGGTGCCCATCGCACCACCCCAAGTCCAAACCAAGTACATCCAATTCAAGCTATCCGGAGTGATCAATACCCAACCGAAATCGCCGACCCGCCAGGCCACCAGGCTGATGAGAATCACTGGCACCGCTCCATGCCGGTCGATCAATTCGCCCCAAATCCTGAGGAAAAGCGCACCGGATAGCGTCGCGACAATATTGAAGCCGGTATATTTCGCCGGCGAAGCCCCCAGTTCACCAAGGGCGTAAATTGGCGCCAGCATCCCGGCCACACCCGTCCAGAATCCAATCGCCGTACCAAACACGATGAAGCGCATCAGGCCGCCGTGGCGCCGGAGCCCCGCCAGATCGCCGAGCCAGTTCGCGCTGGCCACCATCCCGCCCGTGGGGTCCGGGGATACGATTTTATGCTGGACCATGACCGAGACCAGCCGACCGAATATGGCAACCCCTGCGAGCGCGAGGTAAGCCGCGCGACTGGCTTCCGCCCAATCGAGAATCCAGAGGCTCAGGAGCATGAAAGACAGAGTGCTGAGGCTGATGATCCGGTTGCGACGGCCAAAGAAGCGTCCCCGAATACGGGAAGGAATATAGCCGCCTGCCCAAGACATCCAGCCGACCACGGCGAGCGAAAGGCTGACCGAAGTCAGGAAGAACAGCAGTGCGAAAAAGAGGCCCGCCACGTTCGGTTGGTCGGTCGGGAGGAAGGCCACCCCCACGAAGCCGCTGAACCAGAGCCCCGCGTTCAGCCAGCTCTGGCTCAAGGTAAGATCACGCACGCTCATGAAGCGGGCCAAAAAGGGAACCAGCCCCATTTGCAGGCCGTTCGCCAAAGCCGGCATCGCCGCAATCACTCCAAACCAAAAGGGGCCGACTTGGAAGAGCGTGTTCAGCAATCCGGCCATGAGGAAACTTCCCGGCAAGGAAAGGAGGGTCCAAGGGGTGGCAAAGATCCCGTCGAGGATGGAGCAGCGGAGGTTACGGGCGGTCTGGCTGGGGGAGTGCATTCTAGGATTTCCAGCAGTCATATAACAGGCAATCATTCGGATAGAAGGCCGAATCCGGTTCGACGGAAAAACCCGCTAGCGGATACCCCGAGACCCCTGCGGCGGCAGTCCGGTCGGCGGGCGGTGGGGGCAAGATTTTCCTTCCGCTTTGCGTCGCAGGTATCATCCTTCCACCGAAGCGCTCCCCTCCCCACTGGCCCCTTTCTTGCTCTCACCCGCCATGCTCATCAGTTTGCTCGGCTACCTCGCCCTGATCGCCTTCGCTTGGCTCTGTTCGACTTCCCGCCGGAACATCAACTGGCGCACCGTCGCCGGAGCCGTCGCCATCCAGTTCGGCTTCGGCCTTCTGGTGCTCTACGTCCCCCCCGGCAAGGTGGCGCTCGAATGGCTCTCCGAGCTCGTCGCCACCGTTATCGCCTACGGGGACGAAGGCATCTCGTTCCTGTTCGGAGGGCTCAGCGACCCCTCGCAAAGCCTCGGTTTCGTCTTCGCCTTCAAGGTTCTCCCGGTCATCATCTTTTTCGCCTCGTTGATTTCGGTGCTCTACTACATTCGCGTGATGCCGGTGGTGGTGCAACTGATCGGCGGCGGCATCCGCAAGCTCCTCGGGACAAGCCGCGCGGAGTCGCTCAGCGCGACCGCCAACATCTTCGTCGGCCAGACCGAAGCGCCCCTGGCGATCAAGCCCTACCTCGGCCGGATGACGCGCTCCGAATTTTTCGCCGTCATGGTGGGTGGGCTCGCCTCGATCGCGGGCAGCGTGCTCGCGGGCTACGCGGCGATGGGGATCGAGCTGCGCTTCCTCCTCGCCGCCTGCTTCATGGCCGCCCCCGCCGGCCTGCTTTTCGCCAAGCTCTTGATTCCGGAAACCGAAGCGGCGGACAACAGCAAGCTCGAGGAAGACCCGGCCGACAAACCCGCCAACATCTTCGATGCCGCCGCCGGCGGGGCCTCCGAGGGTCTCAAGCTCGCGCTCAACGTGGGCGCCATGCTCCTCGCGTTCATCGGCCTGATCGCCTTGGTAAACGGCATCCTCGGTCTGCTCGGCGGCTTCGTAGGCTTCGAGGCCCTCAGCCTCCAGATTCTGCTCGGCTGGATCTTCGCACCCGTCGCCTGGCTGCTCGGCATCCCTTGGGAGCAAGCCGTGCTGGGCGGCTCCTTCATCGGGCAGAAACTGGTCGTCAATGAGTTCGTCGCCTTTATCGAGTTCGGAACGGTGCGGGAGAGCCTAAGCGTCCGGAGCCAGGCCATCATCACCTTCGCGCTCTGCGGCTTCGCCAACTTCTCCTCCATCGCCATCCTCCTCGGCGGCCTGGGCAGCCTGGTGCCGCAGCGACGCAGCGAGATCGCCCAACTGGGGCTCAAGGCGGTCATGGCCGGCACCCTCGCCAACCTCTCCAGCGCGGCCATCGCGGGGATGCTGGTGCGCTGAGCGCCCTGGTCGTCGGTCGGATCAGTTTTTCCCGATGGCAGCCGTTCCGGGCGCAGCCGACAGGACAGGGTCCTGCCGAGCACATGCGCGTCCACCTAAGGATTCAACGGTTTGGCGAGAGGCAGGCTTGGCCAAGCGCACGCATCGGTGATGCTAGGCCGCAAACTCCCCGCCTTGGCCAAGGGGGGGACGGAACGCAGCGCCGTCCAAGCGATGCGTTCAGGGGTGGTTTTCCGTCGGTGCGCGGCATTTCCGGAATGTTCGATTCTCCGTCCACTACAGGAACCACCCCGCCTGCCCGCTCTGAACGAGCGGACAGGCTGCCCCTCCTTTCCCTTCGGGCAGGAGGGGAGCTGCCAAGCCGCAGACCTCCGCGGCGAGGCGGGCGGGTCCTTCAGATTCTCACGAATTCGGCTAGGCCTCGGATCGGCTGCCGCGTCGCTGATAGTGGAGTGAACGAATTTAATGGAAGCTCCGCACTAGCCCATCGGGTAGGGGTACTTCGCACTGATCGCGTCGATTCCTTTTAAAATTCCCTCGTCGAGCTTGAGGTCGGCCGCCGCCAGGCTCGAATCGAGTTGCTCGATGGAATTCGCCCCCACGATGGTCGAGGCGACAAAGTCGTGCTGCTTGCTCCAAGCCACCGCGAGCGTAACGACATCGATGCCGTGCTTTCCGGCCAGTTCGACCAATTCGGCGGTGGTCGCGAGGGTCTTGTCGTTGACGAAGCGCTCGGCCATGGTCTTCTGACGCTCGCCTCCGGATTCCAAATACTCCGAAAACCGCGCGCCGACCGGACGCCGGCCTCCGTTGTATTTCCCGCTGAGCACGCCGCCGCCGATCGGCGAGTAAGGCAGCAGGCTCAGCCCCTCCCGTCGGCAGATTTCGCCCAAGGCATCCTCGAAGCGCCGGTTGATGATGGAGAAATTGTTCTGGATCGTCTCGTAGCGGGCGGTGCCGAGCGCCTTTGCCGTTTCGTTCGCCTTCATCGCGCCCCATTCGTTCTCGTTGGAGCTGCCGATCACCCGGACCTTCCCCTCCTCCACCAGCTCGGTCAGCGCGACCAGGGTCTCTTCATAGCCGAAATCGTGGTCCGGCCAGTGGGTCTGGTAAAGATCGACGTAGTCCGTCTTCAGGCGGCGCAGGCTGCCTTCGATCGCCGTTCGGATGTGGTGGCGGTCGAGCGCGGTTTTTCCCTTCCGGACAGGCGGCACGAACCAGCCGTGCCCGGGGCCGGCGACCTTCGTCGCGAGGATAATCGAGTTCCGGTCTTTGTCCCGGAGCCAATCGCCCACGATCTCCTCGGTCCGGTGCACCCATTCGGCTTTCGGCGGCACCGGGTAGATCTCCGCGGTATCGAAAAAGTCGATACCGTTATCGTAAGCGTGGTCCATGACCGCGAAAGCGGCCGATTTGTCGATCTGCGATCCGAAGGTCATCGTCCCAAGGCAAATCTCGGAGACCACGATCCCGCTGCGTCCAAGGCGTCGTCGTTGCATGGACCGCAAGCTAACCTTACCCAGTCCGCTGGCAAGACCGGGGACATCCCTTCCCGACGACGTCCGAAACCGCCAGGACCCGCCGCGATGCCCGTGCGATCCCGTCGCCTCCTGCGGCCGGGCTCGACCGCCCGATCGGGGCGCGGCTCAGCTGATGCCCCGCCGGCTTCCTTCAACGAAGTCGAGGAAGACCTTCGTCAGCGGGTGTGTGGGATCCCCGCTCGTCCGAAGCTTCTCGGCGGCTTGGCTCCGGTTCAGACCTTCTTTGTAAAAGGTTTTGTAGAGACGCCTCGCGATGGCGATGTCCTCCCGGCTGAAGCCGGCTCGCTCGAGCCCGACCTTGTTGGTCGTGCGGACCATGGCGGGATTGCCGTCGCCGATCATGAACGGGGGGATGTCCTGCACCACCTTGGAAGCGGCCCCGGCCATCGCGTAGTCGCCCAAGCGGCAGAATTGATGGACCCCGACGCCCCAGCCTATGTTGACATGGTTTCCGACCTCGACATGCCCGCCGAGCGCGGAGTGGCTGCTCATCACGAGATGGTCGCCGACGAGGCACTCGTGGGCGATATGGCTGTAGGCGAGGACCAGGTTGTCGTCGCCGACCTTGGTGAGCAGATCCTCCGCCGTCGCGCAGTGCACGGTGACGAACTCCCGGAACACGTTCCGCGAACCGATCTCCAGACGCTGAACCCCTCCGGAGAATTTTTTATCGTGGGTCTTGCCGCCGATGTAGGCGTAGGGATGGATCTCGTTGTCCTCGCCGAGGGTCGTGGAGCCGTCCACGGTGGCGTGGTGCATGACCCGGGTTCCGCGGCCAAGCCGGACGTGCGGTCCGACATAGGCATAGGCGCCGACGGTGACGCCCTCGGCCAATTCGGCGCCGGACTCGACGATCGCAGTGGGGTGGATCTCCGCAACCATGGCAAAGGCCTCAATCGGTCGGGTCCGCCAGCATGAACATCAGCTCGGCGCTGGAGACCAGCTTGCCGGCCACCTTGCACTCGCAGGCGGCGTTGGCGAGCTTGTTGCCCCGGACCTTGGTCAGCTTCACGCGCACTTCGATCGAGTCGCCCGGCTCGACCGCTTGGCGGAACTTCACCTTGTCCGTGCTCATAAAGAAGGCGATCTTGTTCTCGCCGACCGGAATCCGACGCAGGAGGAGGATGCCGGCGGCTTGGGCCATCGCCTCGATCTGGAGCACGCCCGGCATGACCGGACGGCCCGGGTAGTGGCCTTGGAAATAGGGTTCGTTGATGGTCACGTTCTTGAGCGCGACCAATTCGTCCTCGCCGACGATTTCGACCACGCGATCGATCATGACGAAGGGGTAGCGGTGCGGGAGCAGGTCCAGCACGCGACGTATGTCGAGCGAGCTCTCGTGCGCCTCGACCATGTTCTGGCGGGGGGCCGCGGCGGGCTTCTTTTTGGGGCCCTTGGCCTGCTCGAGCAATTTCTTCCGGAGCACCTTGGAAAGCTCGGCGTTCAAGGCATGACCCGGCCGGACCGCGACGATATGCGCCTTTACGGGCATGCCCACGAGCACGATGTCGCCGATGATATCCAGCATCTTGTGGCGGACGAACTCGTCTTTGAAACGCAGCGGCTCCTTCGAGACGATCTTGTCGCCCTTGATCACGATCGCGCTGTCCAGGCTGCCGCCCTTGATCTTGCCGAGCTTCAGCAGTTCCTCGATATCCTCGTAAATGGTGAAGGTGCGGGCCGGCGCGATCTGGGCGATGTAGGACTCCGGATCGATGTCGAGGCTGAGGTGCTGGGTGTGGATGCCCCGATCGTCCGCCGAGGTGCAGGTGATCCGGAAGCCGTCGTGAGGCAGCGCGATGATCGAGCTGCCGCCGCGGGTGACCGAGACCGGCTCCTGCAGGACGAAATACTCGCGTTCCGCATCCTGCTCGACCGGCTCGGCCTGCTGGACCAGATTGACGAAATGCTTGGCCGAGCCGTCGAGGATGGGCGGCTCGCTGGCGTCCATCTCGATCAATACGTTGTCCACCCCGCAGCCGTGCAGCGCACTGAGCACGTGCTCGATCGTATGGACTTTGGCATGGCCGTCGGCGATGGTCGTGCTGCGCACGAGATCGTCCACGAGATCGATGAGGGGCTTGAGCTCGGGCTTGCCGTAGAGGTCGGTGCGCTTGAAGACGATTCCGTGGTTCGCCGGCGCCGGTTTCAGCGTCAGGTGGACCTCCTCGCCGGTATGCAGGGACTTCCCGCTGATCGAGACTTCCCGTAGTATGCTGCGTTGCTTCATGAAAAACTTGGGGCTGGCGACCGCGAAGCGGCTGTGCGGGCTCCCGATCGAAAACCGATCAGCCTAGACCTCGACAAAGTCATGTAAAGCATGCGTTTCGAGTCTGAAACAATCCAAACCGACCCGGATGCGTCCGCCGCAGGCCGGGAGTTCCGGCTTGCCCGGAACCGGACGCCGCTTTCACTGTTTCCGGGTGCGCTTTTCGAGTTCCATGATGCGATCCGTCGCAGCCGGAGCGATGCTGCTGGCCGGATTGGCGCCGCGGCTGTCCGGCCAGGGTGTATTCGAACCGTCCTTCGAGGATCGGGAGCCGCCGCCTCCGACGTCGGCCGGGGAGACGGGCGGAGGCGAAGCCGAAGAATTGGAAGCGCGGGTCGCGCGCTTGAAGCGGGAACTCGCCGATGCGGAGCAGGCTCTGGCGGAGCTCAGGAAGCCGTCCGAAATCGGCGGGGAGGCGGATTCGATGTCGGCGGCGGCGGCGAGCGGCGCCTTGGTGATCGTTTCCTCCCCGGACGCCGAAGGCACGGGCTTTATCGGGCGGCTCAAGGGAAAGACCTTTTTCATTACCAACATTCACGTGCTCGGCGCCGCCCGGGGGGCGCGCTTCACCACCTTGGAGGGTCGGGAGCTAAGCCTGGCGGACCAAGCCTTTGTCAGCCGTCGCCGGGACGTCGCGTTAGTGACGGTCGATTGGGACGGGCCGGTCCTGCCGGTCTCGGATTCTTTGAATCGCGACGACGTGCAAGTCGGCGAAGGCGTCACCGTCATGGGCAACTCGGGCGGCGCACGGGTGGCGACCCGTCTGGCGGGTGAGGTCCGTGGCCTGGGGCCGGACGAAATGGAGGTCTCGGCTAAATTCGAGCCCGGCAACAGCGGCAGCCCGATCGTTCACGACGGGCTCGGTTCGGTCGTCGCGGTGGCCTCGCACCTGCGGGATTTCAGCCAAAAGACGAAATGGACGGAGGATTCGGAACTCGGGGACATCCGTCGTTTCGGCTATCGGCTAGATGGGGAGATCGATTGGCAGCGCATTGCCTTGACCGACCTCTACCGGGAATCCGAGCTTTACCACCGTTTCGAGGACCGGACCCGCGCACTCTGGCATATCAGCCACATGCTGGAGCGGGAATCGACTTTGGTCACTGCCTACCGGGATCATTCGTCGCTGGGCTACCTCTACGAGCAGATCGACGAAGGCTTCGACTGGAGAAGGGGCACGGGCTCAGGCCACAACCAGCAGTTGCTGAGGCAATTTTTACAGCGCTTGTCGACGGAAATCCAGAGCGACATCGCGGACACCGATCAGGGCCTCAGCGTCGGCTTCTACAGGATGCGTTTCGAGGAGATTCGGGAAGCACGCGACCAAGCGATTCGAAGTATCGATAATTTCCGGACGGTTCGGCTTTGAAGAGAAACCATCCGCTCCAAGGACGCGCGAGCGCGCGGGCCGAAGGGCGGCGGGAAGCCCGTCCGCCGACGCGGATGCGATCGCTCGTCAATACTTATACCAGCTCGGCTTGGCCGGGGGCGCCAGGCCCTGCGCCTCGTAGGCGGTCTTGAAATGAAGTTTGGCGAAATAGCCGAGGGCTGCCGCGCCTTTGGTCTCGACGATCCGCTTGGCCTGGGCCAGGACGAGTCCGCTGGCTCCCTTGACCAAGGGCTCGCCCGCTTCATCCGAAAGGCGTTTCATCTCGCGGACGTAGACGCCGCGCGCAACGATCGAAGCGGCCGCCACCACCGGGTCGGACTCGGCCTTGGTCCGGCTGATCAGCTTGAAATCCTTCCGCTCCTTCACGTAGACATCGACCAACTTCTGCTTGGAGAACCGATCGAGCAGCCCCCAAGGCGCGGGCCGCTCGTCGAGCGCCTGATTGAGGGAACGCCCGTGATACCAGGCGAGCAGCTTGTTTAGATTCCGGTCGAACTTGCCGTAGAGCTCGTTGTACTTCGGCATGCGGGCGAAGGCCGTCTTGATCACGACGCCCTCCGTCTTCCGGATCTCCTTGTCCAGCTTGAGGATGCTGCTGTCGCTCAATTTCTTGGAATCGGTCACCCCGAGCTCGATCCAGCGCCGGACCATATCGCCGTCGGCGATCACGCAGGCCGTCACCAACGGGCCGAACAGGTCGCCCTTGCCGCTTTCGTCGCAGCCCGCGTGGAGCTCGAACCACTCCGGGTGGTGCACTTCGTCGTAGCCGAGCTTCGCCTCTCCGGTGATCTCGGGCTCGAGAATATCGCGCACGAAGTCCTCGGTCCGCTTCCCCGAAACGACGAGTTTTCCGCTCTGGTAGCCGACCACGTTGACTTTCTCCCCCTTGAAGGCGAAAAGCGAGTAGGCGACGTCGTAGTGGAACCAAGGCCCCTGCTTGCCGGCCTCCAGGTAATCGGCGAGCCGGTCCATCTGCGCTTCGTCGAGCTTGACCGTGTAGATCGTCTTTGCTTTGGGACCCTCGTCCGCCGTGGCCTGCGTTTTCTTTTTCGGCATTCGGCTCAAGCGCTAGCACAGGCGGAGGCGCAAATGAAGCAGAATCCGAACGGCGCGGCCACTTGGAGGGGCTGCGGCCTGCGGACTAGTTTCCTTCTTTTTTCTCCGGTGCGACGTCGGTCACCGGGTTATCGCGCAGCCGATTCGGCCGCTCGGTGACTTGGTCCGCATGCGGTTCCTTGCGGTAGGTGTAGTCTTTATCGAGACGCTCGTGCGCGAGCGTCGTGCGCTTTTTGGTCGCTCCGGAAGCCAGTGCGACCAAGACCGCGACGACGATTAAGACAGCGAGAAAAGTTACGATGAGCGTCCACATATCAGGATTCCTCGGTTAGGGTTTTACTTTCCTTAACGCCCGGCTCCTTCGGGGCCGACTCGACCGAGTCGACCATTCCGGACGGGCCGCAGAGATCAAAATACCGGTCGAAATTCGGAAGGTGCTTTTCGGGCAAAGCCCGGTCCACGCGTCCCTGCTCCATGCCTCCGAACCGTTCCCAGGCGGCGAAGGGGCGCTTCTCCGGGCGCTGACCGTCTTTATCGGCCGCCACCAGAGTCGCTCGGCCCGGCTTGAAGGAATCGTCGTCCGGCTTGTCGGTTTCGAGGGGCCGCACATTGTGGTTGAGCGACTCGACCTTCCGTATCGTGATTTCAGCCATACGCTTAATCTAGCGAATCTCCGCCTTTTGTAAAACGGATCACCCAAACGACCCTCCGCCGCGTGCAGCAACCGATCGACCCAGACGAGGCCAAATCCTTCTCCAGTGCGCTTGCCGACTGGTATGCGGAAGCCCGCCGCCCGCTCCCTTGGCGAACCGAACCGAGCCTCTACCGGACGGTCGTCTCCGAGCTGATGGCGCAGCAAACGCAGATCAAGACCATGCTGCCCTACTTCGAACGCTGGATGCGGCGCTTTCCGGATTTCGAGGCGCTCGCCGAGGCCCCGTCCGAGGACGTGCTCAAGCACTGGGAAGGCCTCGGTTATTACAGCCGGGCCCGGAACCTCCATCGTCTTGCCCGCGCTTGGGTCGACCTCGACCCAAAGCCCCGAAAGGCGGAAGCATGGCGGCGGCTTCCCGGCATCGGACCCTACAGTTCGGCGGCGATTGCTTCGATCGCCTTCGGGGAACCGGTCGCCGTGGTCGACGGCAATGTCGTCCGCATCCTCGCCCGCCTGACCGCAGACAGGCGAAGCTTCAAGAACGGCGGCGAAGCGGTCAAAGCCTTCGGCGAGACCGCCGACCGGCTGCTCGACCGCGAATCGCCCGGGGACCACAACCAGGCGATGATGGAGCTCGGCGCCTTGGTTTGCCTGAAGCGCAAACCGCTCTGCGTTGTCTGTCCGGTCCGCAGGCACTGCGCGGCCGCCGCCGAGGGCGATCCTGAATCACTTCCCAGGATTGTCCGGCGCGCGACCGAACAAATTGGGGTGGACCGGATCTGGGCGGTGCGCGATTCGCGGCTCCTGCTCCACCGCATCCCGGACGAGGCCTCTCAGCTCGCCGGGCAGTACGAACTCCCCCGCCCGGCCGACCTCGGCCTGCCCGGTCCCTCCGGCAAGGCCCTCGCGACCCGCAGCCGCGGCATCACCCACCGCCGGATCACCGAGCGGATCTACCCGCTGGATTCGGCGGCAGTCCCTTCGCAGCCGGGCCTGGAATGGGTCCCGCTCGACCGAATCGACGCCATCACCCTCTCGGGCCCGCACCGCCGCTGGGTCCGTGAACTGCTCGGCGCATCGTAATCTTAGTCGGTGGTCGAGCAGTCGACCAGCCGGATACGAAAACGCGACATTCGATCTTGGCCCGCGTCCTCTCATGTTCATTTTCACCGGCATGCCGGCTGCCCGATGCTACAACGCGAAAGACTTCGAGATCCGTCCCTCGACCATCGAGGGCGCGGGCCTCGGCCTGTTCAGCAAGGTCCGCATCGAAGCGGAAGAGACGATCGGGCACTACACGGGCAAGATCATAAGCGAAACGGAGTTCAACGATCCCGAGCGCCCGTTCTCCGCCTACATCCTCTGGGTCTGCCGCACCCACATCATCGACGGCGTCGGACCGAAAGCGAACTACACGCGCTACATCAACCACAGCGATAAACCGAACGCCTTTCTGGTTGTGTCGACCCGTTGGAAAACCGCGCGCTTCGAAGCGCTCCGAAGGATCGAACCGGGCGAAGAAATCTTCTTCGATTACGGGGACGACTACTGGGAGTAGCAGGTCGATCGCGGCCTTCGCTTTGGCCACCGGGCACCGGGCAACGGGCAAGCCGTCCCGCGGGCGGCGAACTTCACAAGTTCCTTCCTCGCGGACCGGTCCCTTCCAGCCAACCCACCACCGCCAGGGCCAACGAACTGATCTTGATCGCCGTCCCGCTCGCGCTGCCTTTCTCCGGTGCGCGGAGCGGCCGCCGAGCGGGGCGCTTACTTCGATCCGCTCGTTCCCGCGAAAAGCCCGAGGCTCGCAGCGTAGCCGTGCAAGAGCGTGCGCCGCCCCACGGGCCCGAACTCGCCGTTGCAGAACAGCCCGCTCAGCGGCAGCCCCGGAAAGGCGTCCCGCACGAGGCTGGCGTCGTGGTCGGGCACGCCGAAGAGGGAAGAACCGCGGCCGATGCAGGTAAAGAGGCAGCCGCCGTAAACCTCGCGTCCCGGCGTATCGAAAGCGAGCCGGTCGAGCTTCCGTTCCAGGTTGTTCGACGCGACAGTGGCGTCGCGGATCTGAAACTGCAGGTTCTGTCCCACCCGCAGGGGCGTGGCGATGGCGACGGCCCCGCTCTTCGGGTCGATCGCGGCGAGGTTTCGAACGAGGAAATCCCCGGTGCGGTAGCTCGTCTTGTATTCGTCGTGCACCACGCCGATAAAGATATTTCCCCGCGCCCGGCGCTGGTCGCGCAATGACATTCCCTCCAGCGTATCCCGCAGGACCTCGAGGATCGGACGGTTGCCGATCTGGTGGATGATATTGTTTTCCGCACGGGTCACCGTCCAGATATCCCCCACCGGGCGGCAGCCTTGGGCGACCAAGGGCTCGACCGTCGTCCTTCCCTTCAGCGCGAGCGCCACGGCACCACCGGCATGCAGTTCGCCGTTGCAAAACAAGAGCGTGCCGGGAGTGCCGCGCTCCAAGGAGGCGAAACCTCCGATCGTGGGCTTGGCCCCCGTCGCCTCGTCCCATCCCGGCAACCAGGCATCGCTGTTCATGCTTTCCGGCGAAGCCAGGAGCAGCCAGGCGTTGGCTTCGTCCGCCAGCGAACCGAAGCGGGCCCTGAGGGCCGGGATCGAATCCGCGAGGTCGAAGAGCTCCGGCTCGAGCGGAACCACCGTCGCCTCCGTATCCGGAAAATGATACAAACCGACTACGAATCCGTCCTCGCCTTCATGCTCGCGGCCGTTCGCGACCAAGCCGGTCGCGGTCCCTCCCAGGACGAGCGATGCCTGCCCGTAGATGCGGACCACTTCGATGATCTCGGCGAGGTGGCGCTCACAGGCGCGCCCGGCGAAGATGGTCGCGAAAGTGGGCCTGCCCGCCAGTCTTTCCCGCTCCCGCCGCGCCCAGGATTCGAGTCGGACCTCGTTATAGGGAAGCGGAAAATGGCCTACGGCGCTGTATCCTTGAATGACTGGCATCGTCCTAGAGTCGGATAATGATTTGCTTCGGCCTTTAGTTCAACCCAAAATCGCAGACGATTCGCTTCCGGGCATCCTTCTGAGTTCCCGGAAGGGCCTTTTGCATGAGAGATTCCCCACAGCGCGGCGACCCTGGCGGAGAGGCCTTGGAGACGGCCTTGGACGCGGCCGGCGCGGGACACTGGACTTGGACGGCGGACCGGTTCCGCTGGGACGCCCGCTGCCGCAGACTCCTTCACGCTTCGCGGGCGGCCGAAGAGGAGACGGTGGCCGCTTTGCTCGAGCGCCTCGACGAAGGGAGCCGCCAGGCGCTCCGCCGCGCCCTCTCCGATCTCGAAAACGGGGCCGAGCGGATCGATCTGGTGATTTCATTGCTCGAACCCCGGAACGGTCCGAAGCTCCGCTTGGTCGGCCAAGTGCACGGGGACGGTCCCGTCATGCGGCTGAGCGGCCTGTGCCTCCCCCTTTCCCCCGGGAGGAGCGGGGAGGGCTCGAAATCGGAGCATTTCGCCGGCAGATGGCGGGATTTAATCGCGGTTTCCTCGGACATTTGTGTGGAGATCGATTTCGACGGACGCATCTTGACGGTCAATCCCGCCACGGAATCGACCCTCGGGTACGATTTGCAGGCCATGGCGGGGCGCTCGATTCTCGATTTCATCCACCCCGCCGATATCGCGAAAACCCGCGAACTGACCGGGCAAATCGTCAATACCCTCGGTTCCACCCCGGTCACCAATACCATTCGCCTTTTCGAGAATCGCTACCGCTGTTGCAATGGAAGCTACCGCTGGTTTTCCTGGAGCTGGATGGCCGATCCCGAAACCCGGCGCGTCTACGGCATCGCCCGGGATGTGACTCATGAAAAGGAGAGCCGCGAGAGACAGGATCGTCTGCTCGACCACCTCACCCGGTCCAACCGCGATCTTGAGAACTTCGCTTCGGTCGCTTCCCACGACCTTCGCGAGCCCTTGCGGATGATCACCGGCTACCTGAAACTTCTCGAAGAACGCTACCCGGACGCGCTCGACGAAAAGGGCCGCAAGTACGTCCGGCACGCCTGCGACGGGGCAAACCGGATGCGGCAATTGATCGAAGACCTGCTGGCCTACTCGCGGATCAACAGCCAGCCCTTGGAACCGGTGCCGGTCGCGCTCGACCAAGTGATCCGGCTCGCCGCCGAGAATCTCCGTGAAACGATCGCCGAAGCCGGCGCCGAGCTCTCGATCGAATCGGCTCCCGATGCGGTGATCGAAGGCGACCCGATCCGCCTCACCCGCCTGTTCCAAAACCTGATCGGAAACGGCATCAAGTTCCAAAAAGGCGGGAACCCCGCCCGGGTCGACCTGCGCGTCCGGTCCGAAACCGGCCCGTCCGAACACGGCGGTTGGCTGGTGCAGGTCGGCGACAACGGCATCGGCATCGATCCCGACCACCGCGACCTTCTCTTCCAATTGTTTCGCCGCCTGAACACGCGCGACGAGTTCGAGGGCTCCGGAATTGGCCTTGCGGTCTGCAAGCGTATCGTCGACATGCATGAGGGTAAGATATGGTTCGAATCCGAGAAAGGCCGCGGCAGCACCTTTTTCGTCTGGCTCAAGCGTGCGGCCGACCCGGCCGCATAAGTGTTTGATTTGTCACAAGAAATATCTCTTCCTCCCGAGACGTCCCACGCGATGACGAGATCTCAAGAAGCGCCCTACTCCATCCTTCTCTTTGAAGACAACTCCGCCGATGCCGATCTGGTTCGCGAGTACTTGGAGCTTTCTCCGCTGCGCTTTGAACTGACCGTCGCGTCCCGCTTCAAGGAGGGCTTGAAGCAGCTCAAGACAAAGCGTCACGACGTCGTCATCGTCGATCTTTCCCTGCCGGACAGCAGCGGCCTCCAGACCCTCCGCTCTCTGCTGGAAGCTGGCGATGGGGAAGCCGTGGTGGTGCTCACCGGCAGCGGGGACGAAGCCCTTTCGATGCGGGCGATGCAGGCGGGCGCGCAGGACTACCTGAACAAAGACAAGCTCGATCCCGAGTACCTCGGCCGGACCATCCGTCACTCCGTCGAGCGGGCCGAACTGCTCAAGCGGATCGAGCGCAACCGGGAGGCTGTCGAGCGCAACGAGGCCATGCTTCGACAGATATTCGAAGCGAACACCGAGGCGATGCTCGTTCTCTCCCGGAAAGCGCAGGAAATCAAATTCCTCAACCCGGCCGCCGTCCGTCTCCTCGATGCGCGGGACGGCGAACTCGACGGGGCGGTGTTTCCGTTCGAACTGAAGAGCGGCATCGTGTCCGAGCTCGAGCTACCGGGCCCGAAGGACAGCACCAAACTGGTCGAGACCTCGGCCGTCGATGTCCAGTGGCGCGGAGAAGACGCCCTGCTCGTGGTCTTGCGGGATATAACCGCCCACCGAAAAGCCGAACTCGCCTACAAACGTGAGAAGGAACGCCTCTCCGTCACGCTCGACGCGATCGCAGACGCGGTCATCGCGATCGACGGGGACGGTAAGGTCGAGCGCATCAACCAAGAGGCGGCGCGGCTGCTTGGCACCAGCAACGACGAGGCTTTGGGCGAGAGCCTCGGCGCAGTGCTCCGGCTCAAGCATCCGAAAACCGGCGAGAACGTCCGCGACCCGGTTCAACTTCTGCTCGATCCGTCGTCCCACGACTTCGCCCCGGAACTCGGCCTTCCCCTGGTCGATAAAAACGGCGAAGAGCGTCTCGTTTCCGCCGACATGCGCTGCATTCTCGATCAATACCGCGAGGCGCACGGCTGCGTGCTGGTGCTGCGGGACCTGACGGCGATCAAACGCGCCGAAGACGAACTTTTTCAGAACGAGAAGCTCCACTCGATCAGCCTTCTCGCCGGTGGCATCGCCCATGACTTCAACAACATCCTAACCGCCGTTCTCGGCAATATCTCGGTCGTCCGCGTCGGGATGAAGGACAGCGACCCGCTCAGCGCCAAGCTCTTGGCCGCCGAGAAGGCCGCCCTCCAGGCCAAAAACCTCACCCGGCAGCTCCTGACCTTTTCCAAGGGCGGGGCCCCTGTGCTCGAAACGACCACCATCGATCAAGTCGTCGAGGAATGCACCCAGTTCGTTCTTCGCGGGTCGAACGTCCGCTGCGACGTGGTCAAAGGCGAAAAACTCTGGCCCGTCGATGCGGATAAAGGCCAGATCGCTCAAGTCATCAACAACCTCGTCATCAACGCCGACCAGTCGATGCCGGACGGAGGCCTCATCAAAGTCGAGATTTTCAACGAATACCTCAAGTCCGACGACCTCCCCGGCCTCCCGGCGGGCGGATACCTGCGCATCTCGGTGACCGATGAAGGCTGTGGCATCAGCCCCGCCAATTTGAAGCGGGTCTTCGACCCGTACTTCACCACGAAAGAAGACGGCAACGGACTCGGGCTCGCGTCCGCCTACTCGATTGTCAGCAGCCATAAAGGCACGATGACGGTTCGCTCGACCGTCGGGCAGGGGACGACCTTCACCATCTACCTTCCGCGCTCGTACAACGCCCCGGCACCGCCGAAAGCGGCCGAGGAGCCGGAGGAGGAACTCCATATCGGGGAGGGGCGGATTCTCGTGATGGACGACATGGAGGCGATGATGCTGGTGGCGGGCGAAATCCTCAAGGTGCTCGGTTACGAGGTCGATTTCGCCAGCGACGGCCAGGAAGCCATCGATGCCTACAAGGCGGCCAAAGAAAGCGGGAAGCCCTACGACGCCGTCGTCTTCGACTTAACAGTGCCGGGCGGCATGGGGGGCGAGGAGGCTTCCGAAATCCTGATCCAGTACGACCCCAATCTGGTCGCCATCGCATCCAGCGGCTACACGACTTCCAACGTCATGTCCGATTACAAGAACTCGGCTTTCAAAGCCGTCGTGCCGAAGCCCTACCGGATCAAGGAGATGAGCGCCGCCTTACGGCGCGCCCTGAACGCCTAGCACCAAGGTCCTCAGCCTCCCGCCAGTTCGCGCAGGTGCTCCACGTATTCGGCCGCCTTCATCGGGAGGTAGCCGGTCTTTCCCAGCAATTCGCCGTCGGGCTCGATCAGGACCACCGAGGGCACCCGCAACATGCCCTCGGAAGAGATCACCCCATAGCGATAGGCCAGGCGATGGTTCTGCTCCATCTGCTCCTCGGAAAGCTGCTTGCGCTTGGGAAAATCGAGCTCCACGAACACCGCTTCTTCATTCACGTAGCTCTCGAAGGCCTCTTGGGTGAAAACATCCTTCTTCAGGGCCATGCAGGGCGGACACCAGTCCGAACCGGTGAAATAGAGCAAAATCGCTTTCCCCTCCGACTCGGCCTTGCTCTTCGCCGCCTCGAAGTCGGTCATCACCAACTCCGCCTTGGCCGCTTCGCCCTTCGGGTTGGAAGCGCCGTTCATCCCGAAAAGGGAAATGACCACCAAACCCGCGAGAAGCGCGAACGGCACGAGAATCTTTTTTATCTGGATACCTTGCATATTGGATAGGATAGGCGGATTACTTCGAATATTCCAAGTTCATCCGAAAATTTGCAGATTTTCGCTGCCGCCGCCTCCAAACTCTGGAACTCTTTTTGCTAAGACGAGCTCCAAGTCCGAAACCAACCCAATATCCGCCATGAACTCCTACTTCCTGATTCTTATCCTTGTTCCTCTTATCGTCGGCCTCTGGGCCCAGATGAAGGTCAAGAGCGCCTACGGCAAGTACGTTCAAGTCCCCTCCCGCGGCCGGATTACCGGCCGGGAGGCCGCCCAAGCCGTGATGGAAAGCGCCGGTATCCACGACGTCGAAATCGTCGAATGCCACGGCACGCTGACCGATCACTACGATCCGACCCACAAGCGCCTCGCCCTCAGCCGCGACAACTACCGGGGCTCCAGCCTCGCCGCGCTCGGTGTGGCCGCCCACGAAGCGGGCCACGCCATCCAGCACAAGCAGCAGTATGCGCCGCTCAACGCCCGTATGGCGCTGGTTCCGATCACCGGCTTCGCCTCGCAGCTGCTCCCGGTCGTCATGGTCGGCGGCTTCTTCTTCGGTATGGGCACCCTGCTGATCAACCTCGGCATCGTGGTCTACCTGATCCTGACCGTCTTCCAGCTCGTCACCCTGCCCGTCGAGTTCGACGCGAGCAAGCGCGCCAAGGCCCAACTCGTCAACCTGGGCATCGTCGAGCACGACGAAATGGAGGGCGTCACCAAAACCCTCGACGCCGCCGCCTACACCTACGTGGCCGCCTTCGTCGCCAGCCTCGGCTGGCTGCTCTACCTGCTCGCTTCGCGCAGGTAAGGCCGTCTCACTCCTGTCTCGACTTCGAGACATTCTGTCAGTCCCGGCGGGTCCTCCGCCGGGACTATTTTTTTCCGCGGACGGCGCCTGATCGACCGGCGGGCGATTCAAACGCGGCCCCACGGTTTTACAAATCCTTAAAGCCCTGCGGTTTGATACGGAGGGAAAAGGTCTTATTTTTCCCTTTCCCTCCTCCCCATGCTCCGCCCTCTCTGGACCTCTCTCGCGGTAAGCGTCTGCGGCTGCCTCGCTTCCTCCCTCCACGGTCTGACCGTGGCCGGCTACAGCGCCGCAGCCAACGATCGCTTCGCTTCGGGTTTTCCGAACGCTCCCGTCCCGAATTCGGATGCGGCCTTCATCGGCCAGGGCTTGGACTTTTCCGGAATTTCCTGGAGCACCACCACCTACGAGTCGTCGACTTACAAAGGCTTCGGCATGCTCAGTCCGCGGCACTTCCTGACCGCACAGCACTACGAATACACCCGGTCGGACGGCAGCGGCAGCCTGAATCAAAGGACGCAAGGCATCCGTATTCTCGGCCGGGACGGCGCGGTCTGGAGCACCACCGGGGTCGACTCGGTGGACAACCTCGATTACGGGATTCGCGTGGGCGCCAACAACGGGGTCACCGATTACGATCTGGCCGTCGGCACGCTCGGCGAGACGGTCGCCGCGCCCGTCAAGCTGTCCCGGACCGCCGTCCTCGACCTGCATCCCTCCAGCACCACGGACTCCCTGGCCGCTTACTCGACCTTGCCCGTTTTCCTCTACGGACGAGGGGCGAGCACCGGCGACAGCCCCCGGATCGCCGCCACCACGCCCGACGCGGTCGGTAGCGTCAACAGCGATCCGAAACAGACGGTCCTGCGCACCACGCAGAGCGACGCAACCTTTGTTCTCGGCGACTCCGGCAGCCCCGCCCTCTACGCCTGGCAAAACCCGAATGGTCAAAGCGAGTTGACGGTCTTGGGCGTGAACAGCGCGGTGGACGATACCAACGGTTTCAATTTCGTCAGCTTCCTTCCCCTCGCTTCCGCCATCGGCAACGCCCAAGCGGTCATGAACCCGGACGGCTTCGCCATGCGCTTGGTCGGGGACCCCGGCGAAAACACCTGGCAAGGCGATTCCTCCACGGACATTGAAAGTAACTCGGCCTGGGGAATCAGCAGCGGGCCGGGCGGAGGACCCTTCGGAGGAGGCGGCACCGGCGCGACCAGCGACGAGTATGGGCTCTTCGACGCCGCCTCCGCCGCGTCCCGGAGCGTCGACGTCAGCACCGATTACAACCTGCGCGGCGTTTACTTCAAGAGCACAGCTGCCTCGGGCGACGGCTTCAGCTTCGCCGGGGGAGCGGACCTGACGATCGGCCGCGGAGGCATCACCAACTACGACGCGGACAGCCAGGTTTTTACAACCGGCCTGGCCCTCGGTGCGCCGCAGTATTGGTCGATCGAGGCCGGGTCGGTCAATCTTTCGACGCTCGCGACGAACGGTCACCTGCTGGAGATCGGCGGCTCGGGGACTGTCGAAGTGAGCGGCGCCATCTCCGGCAACGGCGCGCTGGCCCTGAGCGATGGTTCGCTCTTTTTGAGCGGAAACTCGTCCTACACCGGGCCTACCTGGGTGCATGGCGGCACCCTGGAGGTGAACGGCGACATCGGAAGCTCAAGCGCCTTGACCGTCGACCGCTTCGGGCGGGTGCAGGGTTCCGGAAGGATCCCTCCGATCGACGGAGGCGGCTTGGTCTCGCCCGGAAACAGCCCCGGCATCCTCACCACGAGCTCCGTCAATCCGTCCTCCGGACTCGCCTTCGACTTCGAATTCACCGCTACCGGGGAGCCTGCCTTCGCGAACGCCTCCTCCAGCGTCAACGATCTGCTGCGGCTGACCGGCGGCACGCCGTTCGGCGCAAGCATGACTTCCGCGAATCGGATCCGCATCTTCCTGAACGCAGGCGGACTTGCCGACGGACAAATCTACGAGGGAGGTTTCTTTACCGACCAAGCGAGCGATTTCCTCGGTGCCATCGAGCACGCGACTTTCGAATTTTACGTCCCCGACAGCGGAGGCGACGTCAGCTTCGAGGGCCAAAGCTATTCGCTCTACGACGGGTCCGCACGGATCACCCTGAGCAGCGAGCCGCAATCCGCGGATTTCGGCTCGGGATCCGTGTCGGGCCGAATCATGCGCCTGAGCCTGACCTTCCCGCCCGCGGCCCCCGGCTCGTTCTCCGCGGCCGCCGTTTCCTCCTCCGCCATCGACCTGTCTTGGACGGATAACAGTGCGAACGAGGAGGGTTTCCTCATCGAGCGCCGTCCCTCCGGTGGCAGCTACGCGGAGATCGCCGTCCTCGGCGCCGATACCAGCTCTTTTGCCGACGACGGCCTGACCGACGGCACCCTTTACGAATACCGCATCACCGCCTTTAACCCGGCGGGGGATTCCGCCGCCGCCACTGCCTCGGCCGCCACCCTCTCGCAGATCGAGAACTGGCGCCTCCTCAACTTCGGCACCACGGAGAATGCCGGTGAAGCCGCCGACTCCTTTGATTTCGAGCCCGACTCCCTCGCCAATCTGATCGAATACATGCTCGGGACCGACCCGAAGGCCTTTTCAGCGCCTCCCTTAGATCCTCTCAGCCTCGCGGAGACCGGGGAGCTCAGCTTCGACTGGCGCCTCGACAGCAGCTACGATTTCGCCCTCGGCTTTACCGACGATATTGCGGCCGGCTTCAGCTACGACAGCTCCGCCACCCTCGACGCCGGCGCCAGCGCGAACTTCGAACTCGTCGGCGTCGAGGATCTTGGCGACGGCTTCGAACACCGCACCTACCGGCTCCGCTCGACCGCCGCAGGCTCGCAGGCCTTCGTCCGGCTCAGGGTGCAATTGGCGGAATAGGTCTTGACCGCTTCCCCTTCCCCTCCTTTCCTCCCCTTTTTCAGAGTCGGGCCGTAGCGCAGTCTGGTAGCGCACTTCGCTGGGGGTGAAGGGGTCGCAGGTTCGAATCCTGTCGGCCCGACCATTTTAAAAAGCTTCGCAAACGCGGAGCTTTTTTTGCGGGCGTCGGCCGACGGAGGGTCGAAATCGCGGAAGCCGCCAAGGCGGAAGCGGCGCGGCTCAATCCACGCGGACCGCGCGGACGTGCCCCCGCATGAAAGCCTTGATCGCCTCGGGCGTCGACTCGACGCCGTGCTTGACCACCTCGCGCGACTTCAACTTTTCCAGCGAGGGGTGGGTGGACTCCACGCCGATCGCTTCGCGGATGGTGTCGGGAAACTTGGCCGGATGAGCCGTGGCCAGGACGAGTTCGGGGCCGGTGGATTCGGCCGGAGTGAAGCCGCAGGCGGTGTGGGGATCGACCACATAGCCGAAGCTCTCGTGGACCTCCCGGATGATGCGCCGGATGCCCGCGTCGTCGGTCCGCGAGCTGCTGAAGCTCTCGCGGTCGAAATGCTCGAACGCATAGCACCCCGTCCGTTTGAAGGTGGAAATGATCTCGCGGACTTTCGCACAGTCCCCGTCGACCGCGTAATAGAGGAAGCGCTCGAAGTTGGACGCCACTTGAATATCCATCGAGGGCGCCAGACTGGGCGCGACTTCTTCCAGCTGGTAGATTCCGGTCTGGAAGAGGCGGTGGAGGATGTCGTTGCGGTTGGTCGCCACCCGGAAGCCGCCGATCGGCAGGCCCATGCGCCGCACCAGCCAGCCGGCCAGCACGTTGCCGAAGTTCCCCGTCGGCACGACGAAAGTGGTCCGCTCCCGGAGCCCGGCGGGCAGGCGGAAAAAGGCGGACAGGTAGTAGACGCACTGGGCGAGGATCCGCGCGAGATTGATCGAGTTGACGGCGGAGAGCCCCACCTCGGCGGCGAAGTCGCGGTCCTCGAAGACCGTTTTCATGGCGGTCTGCGCGTCGTCGAAACTGCCTTTGATCGCGAGGGGGAAGACATTGTCCGCTCCGGTGCAGGTCATCTGCCGCTCCTGCAGCGGCGAAATGCGGCCGTCGGGATAGAGAATGAAGGTCGTCACGCCCTCCTTGCCGAGGAGTCCGTGGATGGCGGCCGCCCCGGTATCCCCGGAGGTCGCGCCGAGCACGGAAATGGGCCGGCCGGTGCGGACGATCTGGCTCTCATAGAAATTGCCGAGCAGTTGCAGCGCGAAGTCCTTGAAGGCGAGGGTCGGTCCGTGGAAGAGCTCGAGCACGTAGCGGTCCTCGCTCAGCCGCACGATCGGCGCGATCTCGGGCGCGTCGAAGCGGGTGTAGGAGCGGCGGACGATCGAGCTCAGCTCGGTCCGGGGAAGGTCGGTCGCGAACAGCCCGAAGAAGGCGTCGCACAACTCGACATAGTCCAGCTTCTCCCAGTCCGCCAGCCGCGGCTTGAGGTCCGGCAAAGCCTCCGGCAGGTAGAGACCGCCGTCCGGCGCGAGGCCCTGCTCGACCGCAGTGGAGAAAGAAACAGCCGGAACCTGCCCGCGCGTGCTGATGAATTTCATGCAAAGAAAAGACGAAAGCAAGGGCCGCATAGTCAACCCACAAGTCGGTCGCCGGATTTGGCTTGAGTCCGCCCGATAGGCGAAAAGCATGTCAGGCCATGAGCGGGCGGTTCCCCTACGAGAACACCGATACGACCGGCGACACCGGCAGAGCCACCGCGCGCGGCCTCGACCGTCTCGACTTCAGCCCGATCGTGCTCCTGCTGTTTGGCGGGCTCCTCCTGCTGGTGGTCGGGGTCTGGATCTTCAATTTCCAGGCGCGCGAGCCCGGCTTGAAGGATCGCCAGTTCGCCGTGCTCGAAGAGGCGCTGCGCGAGAGTCCGGAGGGCAAGCAAGGCCGGCTGGAGATCCCGCCGCAGGAGGATTGGTCTTATTCCTCGCACGGCCATGTCGACGAATGGTCGGGAGCGGTCGTTCTCGCTTCCGAAGGGTCGGAGCGGACCGACCGGATTCTCGTGGACTTCAATGTCAAGACCGGCCCGACCGAGATGCGGAAACGCGACTGGATCGACGCGTCCCCCTGAGTCCGTTCGTATCCGCCGCAAGCCCGAAAGCCGGGTCCGAACCGTCAATCGACGCGAAGGAGGCCGCCGGGTCGGGCCGATGCGCTTCAGGACTCGAGGCGGAAGGCCTTGTGTACGACGCGGGCGGCTTCTTCGGCGTCCTTGGGATCGATCGCCACCGAGATCTTGATCTCGGAGGTGCTCACCAACTGGATGTTCACCGCCGCGCCCGCGAGCGCCTCGAAAAGCGTGGCGGCCACCCCGGAGTGGGAGCGCATGCCGACACCGACGACCGAAAGCTTCGCGATGTCGCTCGCCTCGAAAAGCTTGCCGCCGGCATCGTTCGGGAAAGCCGCCAGAACGGCCTTTTCGGCGCGGTAGACGTCGTCCCGGGGGACGGTGAAGGTCATGTTCGCCTTTCCCTCCCGGCCCAGGTTTTGGACGATCATGTCCACGCTGATCCCGGAATCGGCCAGTCCCTTGAACAGCTTCGCGGCGGTCCCCGGACGGTCGGGCAGGTCGCTGACCACGATCTTGGCTTGGTTTTTGTCGAGTGCGACGCCGCTGACGACGACGTCTTCCATGGAGGCGACTTCTTCCTTCACAATAGTTCCCGGGTTGTTGTTGAAACTGGAGCGGACTTCGAAAACGACATTGAACTTCTGCGCGAACTCGACGGCGCGGTTCTGCATCACCTTGGAGCCGGAGCTCGCCAACTCGAGCATCTCTTCGTAGGAGATCTCCTCGAGCTTCCGCGCATCGGGCACGACCCGCGGATCGGCCGTGTAGACGCCGTCGACGTCCGTGTAGATCTGGCAGAGGTCGGCCTTCAGGGCCGCCGCAATGGCGATCGCGCTCAAGTCCGAACCGCCGCGCCCCAAGGTGGTGATCTGGCCGTCCGGCGAATGCCCTTGGAAGCCTGCGAGGATGACGACCCTACCCGCCTCCAGTTGCGTCTTGATGTCGCCGCCGCTGATGCTCGTGATCCGCGCCCGGGTGTGGATGGGATCCGTCAGGATGCCGGCCTGCACGCCCGTCCGGGAAACGGCCGGAATGTCCAAGGCATGAAGCGCCATCGCGGTCAGGGCGATCGTTTCCTGCTCGCCCACCGCCAGGAGCATATCCATCTCCCGGTCGTCCGGATTGGGATTGAGCGCCTTGGCCCGGGCGATCAGCTCGTTGGTCACGCCGGAACGGGCGGAAACCACGACGACGACTTGATTGCCGGCGTCGTAGGTTTCTTTCACGCGGCGGGCCACGTTGCGGATGCGGTCGACGTCACCGACTGAGGTGCCGCCATATTTCTGAACGATCAAGGACATGCTGGTGACGAAAAAGAAAAACGAGGCAATACCAGCCCCATCAAGTTTCAAGGACAGACTTCGCCCGGTCGACCCTACGGGCGTGGTTCGAAAAGTTGTCGCCGACAGTTGTCTGCGGCCGAGCGCGATGCCGCTTCGGGTCGAAGAACGGAAGCGCGTCCTTCCCCGACGCGCACCTCGGGGCCCTCCCGTCTGCGGCGGCAACCACCGCGGCCGGGACGCGGCCGAGCGGCGGGGCCTCTGCTAGAGCAGGCCGACTTCCTCGCCGACAAATTTGCGCAGCCGCTCGAGGGCCGTCCGGCGGGCGGCTTCGAGATCGCCGATGGCCCTACGAACGGAAACCGCCCCTCCCCGCTCCAGGAGCAACTCCATCTCGCCCGAAAGCCGTCGAAGACGCCGGCACTCGCAGTTGGCGGACACGCCTTTGAGCGAGTGCAGGTGAAAGGCGAGGTCGCCCCGCGCTTGCTCGAAGTAGTCGCGGATCCCTTGGCAATGGCGCTCGATATCTTCGATCACTTTTACCGCGACGCGCCGTGCGATGGGGCGGTCCCCGCCCAAACGCTCGATCAAAGCAGCTTCATCGAAATCCTCGCTTTCCTCCCCATCCGGCGCTCCCGCGGCCGCCCTTTCCTCCGAAGCCGCCTCCGGTGGGCGATTCTTCCCCGCCCAGCGGCGAATGGCCCCGATCAGCTCGGCAGCCCGGATCGGCTTGGTCACGAAGGCGTCCATCCCGGCGGCCAGACATTTCTCGCGATCCGAGTCCATCGCATGCGCGGAAACCCCGATCAAAGGCAAATCGCGGTTGCCGGAACCCGCCTCTCCGGAGCGGATCAAGCGGGCCGCCTCGATCCCGCTCATCCGCGGCATCTGAACGTCCATCAGAACCAAGTCAAAGCGGGCCGTCCGAAGCGCCGCAATCGCTTCGACCCCATCCTCCACCACGCTGGGCTTGATCCCAAACCGGCCGAGGATGGCCTGCGCGACGACCTGATTGGTCACGTTGTCTTCGACCAGCAAAATCCGGCATCCGGCGAATTCCCCCCCTTTGGCATCTTCCTCCGGGGGGGCTTCGTCCGCCACCGGGCGCTCGGATTCGCCGGCGGGCTCCAGAGGCAAAGCGAACCAGAACTCGGCACCGCCTCCGGGCCGATTGCGCCCGCCGATGCTTCCCCCCATCAGCTCGACCAGCTTTTTCGAAATGGCGAGTCCGAGTCCCGTGCCGCCGTAGCGCCGGGCGGTTTCGCGGTCGCCCTGGTTGAACTCCTCGAATAAACTTTCCGCGCTCGCGGGATCGATGCCGATGCCGGTGTCGGCGACGCTGAAAAGAAGTCGCGGCGCGCCCGGTTCCCCATCCCCGATAAAGATCCGCAAGCTCACCCCTCCTTCGTCGGTGAATTTCGTCGCGTTGCCGGCCAAGTTCAAAAGCACCTGCTCGATCTTCGCCCGGTCGCCCCAGACCCAGGCAGGGACCGCCTCGTCGACCTCGATTTCGAGGCTGAGGCCCTCGGCGCAGGCCCTCGGACCAAGCAGGGAACGGACCTCCTCGAGAAGCCGACGAGGCTCGAAGGCGGTTCGCTCGAGCTCGACCCGACCCGCCTCGACTTTGGAAAAATCCAAGATCTCGTTGATCAGACGCAGGAGGGATTCGCCGCTGCGGTGAATCACGTCGGCATAGCGGCGGGCTTCCTCCGGCGCGCCCTCGATCCGGCCGAGCTCACGCGCGAGCCCGATGATCCCGTTCAAGGGCGTCCTGATCTCATGGCTTACGTTGGCGAGAAAGCGGCCCTTCGCACGGCTTGCCTCGCTCGCCTCGGTCGCCAGACGCTCCAGCTCCCGCTGCTGTCGGACGTTCGCGGTGATATCCCAGTTGGTGCCGATCATCCGCACGGCCCGGCCCTCGCGATTGCACAGCGTGGTCGCGATCGCCCGCACATGGCGGACTTCGCCGTCCCCGCGGACGATCCGGAATTCGGCATCGAAATCCCGCTTCTCCCTCAGCGCCGCTTCGCCGGCCTGGACCGTCGGGGCGCGGTCTTCGGGATGGAGGATCTGCTTCCACGCCTCCAGTCCGATCTCCACCTCCCCGGGGTTCAAACCATAGAGCGTGAACATCTGCGGGTCCCAGACCATCGATCCATCCTCCAGGTCCCAGTCCCAAATACCGATCCCGGAGGCCCGCGTCGCGAGAGCCAGGCGCTGCGACATCCTCCCCAGCCGCTGCTGGAGAAGATATTTGTCGGTCACGTCCTCGACTTGGGAAACGAAGTGCACCGGTTCGCCGGCCGCGTCCCGAACGAGGGAAACCGTCAGACGCACCCAAATGACATGACCCTCGGCATGAAAATAGCGCTTCTCCATCTGGTAGCCTTGCCGCTTGCCCGCGAGCGTCTCTTCCAAAAGCCGCAGGTGCGGGCCGAGGTCCTCCGGATGGGTCAGCTCCTGAAAGGTCTTTTTCAACAGCTCCCCCTCCGAATAGCCGAGAATCCGGCAGAGCGACTCGTTTGCCTGCAGCCAATTCCCGTCGGCACCGACGATCGCCATGCCGATCCCGGAGCGCTCGAAAGCCCCTCGAAACCGCGCCTCACTCTCGACCAGCGAACGCTCGGCGTCACGCTCCCGCGTAAAGTCCCGCTGGACCACGAGGTAGCGGACGACCTTCCCATCCTCTCCCAACTCCGGGTGGATCAGGCACTGGAGCCAATGGCGGCTGCCGTTCCCTCCCTTCAGGCAAAGTTCGCCCACCCAGTCCTCGCCCCGCTCGACCCGTCCGATCAATTCCTTCCAAAAGGTCTCTCCCTGAAGATCCGCGCGAAAACGCTCGTAGCCCGCTCCCACCAACTGCGCGGCGGAGTAACCGAGCAGGCGCGCGAAGATCTCGTTGGTCCCGACGATTTTTCCGGCGCGGTCGAGCAGCAGCATCGGCACCTGCCCGGCCAAGGACGAGACCAAGCCCCGCAGGCTTCGCTCCGGAAGTAGTGAGGCAAAGTCGCCGTCACCGTGGGCTGGCGGGTCGGATGGCATCAGGCTGCGCGATGGGAATGCGTGGAAACTCCCCCATCCAAACGTCGCGCCGCCGCGCGTCAAGCGAGCCCGGGCCAAATCCGCGGGCAAATCGCGCGCCCGTTCAACGCGATCCGGTCCCGCCCGGCAGGGCCGGCTGCGGCTCCGGACCGGTAAGGCCACCCTATCGCGTGTAGGTGATCAGCTCCTGGATCTCTTCCTCGCTGAGATCGCCGCCGTTGACCAGATTCACCATCAGGTGCAGCGCCGCCTTGGACCTCACATCCTTTTGAGCGTTGCCCATGATGAATCGGACGACCGTGCCGTCGGGCTTGCGCCGTCCGTGTTTCTCAAACCACTCGTAGGATCTCCGGACCGCGTTGACGTTCGGAAAAGCGACATTCGCCTCAATCAGAAAAAAGACCGTGTCCGGTGCCGGACGCATGCGGAAGGCCGCGTTCATCGCTCCCCAGTACTGCGTTCCCAGCACGAAGAAAGCACCCGGCTTGTCGAGGTCCTTCGCAAATTCTACCTTCGACTTCGGGTCGCTCGGATCCACCGCTTTTAGCTCGTCGATAATCATTTGGGCTTCCTCACTGACCGGCGAGATCCACTGGCGCGATCGGATTCCCTTCGGAAACCAATAGTCTTCGTCAGTCGGATCCACGTTCATCTTTCCGACCACGTGGCCTGCCACCTGACCACCGAAGTAGATGACCGAAAACTGCCCGCCCCTGGACTCGCGCATCTGCCCGAGCGTCTTCAGCAACTCTTCCCGAGTCCGCGCGAAAACATCCGCGCCCGACCAGGTGCAGTCGAGGAGGAAGACCAGGTTGCTTCCGGTGGCCGAGGCACCGAAGAAATCGAGATCCAAAGCCATCTCGCGCATCTGCGACATACCCCCGCCTCCGAAGCCTCCGGCCCCTCGTCCGTAGGCCGAGGCGGCCTGCACGTTCACGTCGATATCCAAGGCCGGGAGGTCGATCTGTTGATCGGTCTGCACGGTTATCGGATTGGGCCGCGGCGGCGAGCTCGACTGATTGCGCTGCTGCAAGTCCTGGGGGGGCGGCGGCACCTCTTCGGGGGCCATCTGAAGCGGCGGGGCCTCGAATGCCGGCGGTTCCCGCATCACTTCTTGGGCGATCCGCACGACACCGAAAACGACCAAGGCCAAGAGGTGGAGTCCCACGCTGATAATCAAGACCAGCGAAAGCGCACTGCGGAAAGTCGATTTTCTACCTAGATTCATGCCTGCAGGGGGTTCTTACTCATGCCGCTTCCGAACGCGGCACCATTAAGTATTGGATTCAAAAAAACGGAAGCTCACCGGTCTGGCAAGCACCGCTTCCTCCGCCTCCAGCGCCCGCTTGGCCGCCGTGATCGCCGTTTCCTCGGCGCGGTGCGTGGTGAGCATGATGCGCGCGGTGCCGTCCGAAAGCTCTTTTTGGTTTACCGTCGCGAAGCTGATGTGGTGCTCGGCCAAGAGGTTCGAAATCCGCGCCAGCACCCCTTCGCGGTCCTGGACGTGAATGCGGAGGTAAAAGCGCCCGCGGAATTCCTCCGGGCGGGTCAGCTCGAGGCCCTCCGCCAGCTGCCGGTAGACCTGCTCGTCCTCTTCGCTGATCACCGGATCGGGCGCGCCCTGCAGCATGAAGACCGCATCCGCGATATCGCTGATCACCGCGCTCGAGGTGGCGTCCTGGCCCGCCCCGCGGCCGATCAGGATGGTCGTGCCGACCACGTCGCCGGTCACGCTGACGGCGTTGTAGACCTCGTCGACGCCCGCCACCACCTCCTTCTTCGAAATCAACGCGGGATGCAGGCGCACCGAGAGCTGGTTGGCTTCGAAGTCGCGGGCGATCACCGCCAACAGCTTGATCTTGTAGCCCAGTTCCCCGGCGATCGCGATGTCGTCCCGCGTGATCTCGCGGATGCCCTCGCAGATAATTTCGTCGAGCTTGACCCACTTGCCATGCGCCAGGTAGGCCAAGATGACGGCCTTGTGGGCCGCGTCGATCCCGTCGAGGTCGAGCGCCTCGTCCGCCTCGACGTAACCGAGCCGCCGGGCGTCGCCGAGGGTTTCCTCGAAGCTCAAGCCCTCCCGCTCCATCCGGGTCAGGATGTAGTTCGAGGTCCCGTTCAGGATGCCGAAAATCAGTTTGAAGCGATTCGCCACGAGGGCCTCCCGGAGGGTCTTGATGATGGGGATGCCGCCCGCCACCGAGGCCTCGTAGAAATAATGCGCCCCGGTCCGGCGCGCGATTCCGAACAGCTCCTCGCCGTGCTCGCAGATCAGGGCCTTGTTCGCCGTGACCACGATCTTACCCTGCTCCAGCGCCCGCCGGGTCAGCTCCAGCGCGAGGCCGGTGCCGCCCATCAGTTCGCAGACGATATCGATCCCGGGATTGTCCACCACCCGGCCGGAATCGGTCGACAAGCGCTCCGCCGGCACCCCTACGTCGCGCCGCCGCGCCAAATCGCGCACCACCACTTCCGTGATCTCGAGGCGCGCGCCCAGCCGCCGCTCCAGCGCCAGGCGGTTGTTTTCGATATTCTTCCAAACCCCTTGGCCCACCACTCCGAAGCCGAGCAGGCCGATACGAATCGTGCGTTTTTCAGTCATGACAACAGGACGAGCGGGCGCGGGAATCGCCCCCGGAAAAGGAAAGCCGAGAGCCAATATCAAGCGCCGCAGGATTCAAGGCCAGAGTTTGCGACGGCCGGGTCAATCGAAGCTCGGCTCGGGCTCGGGCTCGGCCCAAGCGAAGGCGGCCTCGATCCGCTCCACGACGTCCGCCGTGAGCTGCTCCTGGTCGTCGACCGCCTTCAGGTTTTCCTTCAACTGGTCGAGCTTGCTCGCCCCGAGGATGACGGTGCTGACGTTCGGCTTCTTCAAGCACCAGGCGAGGGCCAGACGGGCTTGGCTGATGCCCAACTCCCCGGCGATCTTTCCGAGCTCCCGCGAGCTCTCCACCAAGCGTTCGCCGGAATCTCCCGCGAGCCGATCCCGCAGCCAGTCGTAACCCTCCAGATTGAGCCGCGAGTCATCGGGGATGCCTTCGTTGTACTTCCCCGTCAACAGGCCGGAGGCGAGCGGCGACCAGATCGTGGTGCCCAGACCCGGGCCGGCGAACAGCGGAGCGTATTCGACCTCCAGCCGCTGGCGATGCACCAGGTTGTACTGGCACTGCTCCATCGTCGGGGCGATCAGGTTCCGCTCCCGGGCGATGCCGTGGGCCTCGACGAGCTCCCGGGCGGTCCACTCGCTGGTGCCCCAATAGAGCACTTTGCCCTGCCGGATCAGATCGGTCATCGCCTCGACCGTCTCAGCCACCGGCGTGCGGTGATCCGGCCGATGGCAAAAGTAAAGGTCGAGATAGTCCACGCGCAGGCGCTTGAGCGCCGCGTGGCAGGCATCCACCAAGTGCTTGCGGGATAGGCCGCGCTGGGTCGGCTTGTCCCCGCCCCAGAAGGCTTTGCTGGAAACACACCATTCCGACCGGTCCCAGCCCAAGCTCTCGAGCGCCTCACCCATCACCTCCTCGGCCGCGCCGTTCTCGTAGGCTTCGGCGTTGTCGAAGAAGTTCACGCCCGCTTCGAAAGCGGTCGACAACAAGTCCTTGGCCGCCGCCAGGTCCACCTGTTTGCCGAAGGTCACCCAGGCGCCGTAGGACAACGCACTCAGACGAAGGCCCGATTTTCCGAGATTTCTGTATTCCATATCCGGAACGGATAACGCGTCCGAAGATAATGGCAAAAAAGAATGTTTCTCCGTCTCGTTTTGCCCGGGCGGACGGCGTTTTCCGTCATATTTTCTGGATTCGGACGATTCCGTCTGTAAGCTGGCGCGATCCCCGGGTTTGGACCCCTTCCCCGGCTCGCTCCCTCCCGCCAACATCCGACCCCCCAATAAGCTTGATGGCCCAGAAAAGCACGCATTCCTCCGGCCCGGTCGTGATTGTCGACGACAGCCTGATGGACGCCACCATCGCGGAACGCGTCTACGAACGGTCCCGACTTCAAAATCCCCTCCGCATCCTGCGCAGCGGTTCGGACTTCATCCATTACATGCAACGCGTCGAGGCGGGAGAGGAGCCCCATCCAGCTCTCGTCTTCATGGATATCCATATGGAGGGCCAGACGGGCATCGAGACCGTGCGGCAGCTCAGGAATCACCCCCGCTTTCGCAGCCAGCCCCCGGTGGTGATGCTGACGAATGACGACGACCGGAGCAGCCGCGAGACGGCCCTCGCCGTCGGCGCCGACCGCTATGCGCTGAAGCCGTCCAAGCCGAGTGATTTTGTCGCCTTCTTCGACTCCTTCCATTCGAGTCAGGACTCTTGAGCGAACGAGCCGCTCCGCCGAAGACGGGGCCGTCGGAGTGGTCCCGTCTAGCGCTTGAAGCGGTTCTCCTTGCCCTGCAGCATCCGCACGATGTTGCTGCGGTGCCGGACCACGATCAAAAGGCCCAGGAGGACCGCCAAAGTGAAGCGGGGGTCGCCCGGGCGGTCCAGGTAGTGGAGGTAGTAGGCGCCCACCGGCAGGCTCAACGCGAAGAGGATCGACGCGAGGGCGACGATCCGGCTGGCAAGGAAGGTCAGGCCCCAGACCGCGAGGCCGATCAGCAACACCAGAGGCATGATCGCGAGCAGCCCCCCCATCGTCGTGGCCACTCCCTTGCCCCCCCGGAACTTCAGAAACACGGAATAGCTGTGGCCGATGATCGCCGCTACCAGCCCGATAATCCCGAGCCTCAACCCGAGGTCGCCCGCGGCACCGTAAACAAGCAGGGGCCAACCGGCCGCCACCAGCCCCTTCAGGGCATCGAGCGCGAAGACCAGGTTGCCCCATTTCGCTCCCAAGGTCCGCTTCACGTTCGTCGCCCCGGGATTGCCGCTGCCCTCCTTGAAGATGTCGACGCCGCGGCTCTTCGCCACGATCACGGCAAAGCTGATCGAGCCGACTAGGTAGCCCAGCAGGGAAACAATTAGGATCGCGGGAGTCGTCATGGGAACAAGCGGTTCGTCCATGAAGCATGCGCCCGACGGTCGGACGAATCCAATAAAAAAACACCGCCCGCTTTCCAAAGGCTCAGATCGCGACAATCGGGCGCGCGCCGTGCCCGTGGCCGGTTCGCTCGCGGGCGCGCGGCGCGCGCGGAGCCGCCACCATCCACCGGCTTCCATTTGCTCTTTGGTTCGCGGGCGCGCGGCGCGCGCGGAGCCGCCCGCAAGTTCCCGAAGGCGGCGCTGAAAGTCCTTACTCCGCGGTCGACTCGATCCGACAAGTCAAAGCTTGATCACGCGGTACTTCTCGATCGCGGGGTGGTCCGTGATCTTCTTTGCCGCGACTTCCGACGGCGCGCTGTCGAGCTCGAAAACGCTGACCGCGTAGCCTTGGCCTTTGTCCCGGCTCAGCGACATGTTCGCGATGTTGCAGTCGTCCTCGCCCAGGGTCACGCCGATGAAGCCCACGATGCCCGGCACGTCCTTGTTCTTCAGGACCAGCAGGGTGGCGTCGGTATTCACCTCGACGCCATGCCCGTCGATCAGGACGATCCGCGGGGCTTGCGCCTTGCCCACCAGGGTGCCGCCGATCGTCCGGGTCTTACCGCCCCGGCAGGCCACCTCGACCTCGATCAGCTCGTTGAAATCCGCGTGCGTGCTGCGCTTGACCTCCTCGCATTCGATGCCCATGCGGGCGATCTTCTTCGGCGCGTTCACGTCGTTCACGTTCTCGGAAATCTCCCGCAGGTAGCCGCGCTGCACCGCATTGGTCAGCGGGAGCGTGTCGAGCTCGGTCATCTTTCCGTAGTAGCGGATGATGATCCGTTCAACCCCCTCCGGCGCCAGCTGCTGGGCGAAGGTGCCGACCTTCTCTCCGAGCTTCATGTAGGGGCCGAGCTTTTCCAAGACCTTCGGATCAACCGAGGGCATGTTCAAGGCGTTCACCACCATGCCGCCGGTCAGGGCCTCGACCATCTGCTTGGCCACGTCGATCCCCACGTTTTCCTGCGCTTCCTGGGTGGATGCGCCGAGGTGCGGGGTCAGGACGAGGTTCGGGAGCTTGCGCAGCTCGCTGTCTTCGGCCGGCGGCTCGTCCTCGTAAACGTCCAATCCGGCCGCCGCCACCTTGCCCGACTTCAGCGCCTCGATCAAGGCCGCCTCGTCGATGATGCCGCCGCGCGCGCAGTTGAAGACGCGGACACCGTCCTTCATGCGCGCGAAGGCATCCGCGTCCAACATGTGCTTCGTCTCCGCCGTCAGCGGCATGTGCACGGTAATGTAGTCCGCCTGCGCGATCACTTCGTCGAGCGTCGCCGGCTTCACCCCGAGGCTCTTGGCGCGGGTTTCCGTCAGATAAGGGTCGTAGGCCAGCACATCCATCTGGAAGGCCATGGCCCGCTTCGCCACCTCCGTGCCGATCCGGCCCATCCCGAGGATGCCGAGCGTCTTCCCGTTCAACTCGGAACCGGTGTATTTCTTGCGATCCCAGCCGCCCTCGCGCATCCGGGCGCAGGCCTGCACGATCGGCCGGGTGCCGGCCAGCATGTGGGTGAAGGTCAGTTCCGCCGTCGCGATGGTGTTGCCGGTCGGCGTGTTCATCACGATCACCCCCCGGTCCGTGGCCGCCTCGATGTCGATATTGTCGACCCCGACCCCGGCGCGGCCGACCACCTTGAGCTTCGGGGCGGCTTGGATCACCTCCGCGGTGATCTTGGTGTCGGAGCGCACCGCGATGGCGTCGACATCCTTGACCAGTTCCAGAATCTCTTCAGGAGAAGAACCATAGGCCTCCACCACCTCGAAACCCTTCCGGGCCTTGAACAAATCCACGCCGATGGGCGAAATGCGGTCTGCGACTAGTATCTTCATGGGAAAGGCGCGGAGTAAATTTCCCCCCGTCGCGATTGCAACGAAAGAAAACGGCGGAAGCCGACTTGGCCCTCCACCCTCGCGGAGCGCTTGACAGGCTTCCATCCCGCTGGCAAATCGTGCCGCTTTTAATTCCAACTCCCCAGCAGCCATGGCCTCTCCCACCGAAGTTCGCAAAGGCAAAGTCCTCGACTATCAAGGAAACCCGCATCTCGTGCTCGACGTCCAGCACCGCACCCAAGGCCGCCAGGCCGGGTTCATGCAGGTGACCATGCGGAACCTCAATACCGGATCCAGCACGACCACGAAGATCCGCACCACCGATACGGTCGAGATCCTCCACACGGAAAACAAGAAACTCGAGTTCAGCTACGTCGACGGTGACGGCTACCACTTCATGGACCCCGAGACCTTCGAAGACATCTTGCTCGACGAGAGCTTGGTCGAGGACGCCAAGGATTTCCTGGTGGAAAATCTCGGCTACGACATCCTCTACGTCGATGACAAGCCGATCTCGATCGACCTGCCCGCCTCCGTCGAAATGAAAGTCGTCGAGTCGGCCGAAGGCGTTCGCGGCGACACCGCCAGCAACGTCCAGAAGCCGGCCAAGCTTCAGACCGGTCTCAGCGTCCAGGTGCCTCTGTTCATCAAGGAGGGGGAAATAATCCGGATCAGCACCGCCGACCGCACCTACATGGGCCGGGCATGAGTCGCCGGTCTTCTTTCGCCTAAAAAACGGGGTCTTCGGATCCCGCTTTTTTATTTGCAGGACGGGAGACCGCAAGCCCCGTTTCGGCCATCGGACGCCGACGCGGCGGCGCGGACCAGCCATCCCCGGGGCTGCGGCCCAACCTCCGGATCTCCGAGCCGGGAAGCCGTGCGTATCCGGCCAAACAGGAAGGGTTCGTCCGTTCGTCGACACTTCTTTGTAAGGTATGCCGCCACCCGCCCGTTTCCTTGGCTTCACGAAAAAATGAACCCAACGCTCAGGAGGACCCCACTATGACAGAACTATCGATCGGCCAGTTCCAACTCGTTTCGAACTTCTTCTCCCTGACCATCGCCGGAATGGGCGCGGCGACCGCCTTCCTCTGGTTGAACCGCTCCCAAGTCGCTCCCCCCTACCGGATCGCCGTCACCATCAGCGGCCTCGTTACCTTCATCGCGCTCTACCACTATTGGCGCATCTACATCAGCTGGGAGGAGAGCTATGAAATCGTCGAGGGAGTCCTCGTCGCGACGGGAAAACCTTTCAATGACGCCTACCGCTACGTCGACTGGCTTCTGACGGTTCCGCTCCTGCTCATCGAACTGATCCTCGTCATGCGCCTCAGCGCTTCCGAGACGCTTTCCAAATCAATCCGTCTGCCGCTCCTGGCTGTCGCGATGATCATCCTCGGCTACCCCGGCGAAATTTCAGACGAAGCCGGCACCCGCTGGCTCTGGTGGTCGCTTTCGATGATCCCCTTCCTCTGGATCGTCTACGAATTGTTTGTCGGCCTTAAGAAGTCGCTCGACGAACAACCTCCCGCCGCGCGCGGTCTGGTGAATGCCGCCCGCTTCCTGACCATCGGCGCCTGGGCGTTCTACCCGGTCGTATTCGTCTTTCCGATGCTGGGTCTGGAAGGCCCGACTGCCGAAACATTCGTGCAAGTCGGTTATACCATTGCCGACATCGTCGCCAAGGCCGTCTTCGGCATACTGATCTTTATGATCGCCGTGAGGAAGTCCCAAGGCGAAGCGAAGGCAGTCACCCTTTGACCCTCTTGCCATGTCGCACTGGCATGCAGCAATGAAAGCGGTCCCTGCCTCGACCGATTCAGTCGAAGACTCGGTCGGGGCGGTGGGACCCTTCATCCGGGGCCACCTCCTTTCCGGACTGGCCGGGGATTCGCCGCTGCTCTACGCCTTCGACCACCACTTTTCAACTCGGGGAAAACGCACGCGCTCCCGCCTCTCGCTCCATTGCTCCGCCGCGTTGGGGCTTCCCGACGGGGATGCGATCGGCCTCGCCGCTTGCGTTGAAGCGCTCCACAACGCCTCGCTCATCCAAGATGATCTTCAGGATGGAAGCGAGTTTCGCAGGGGACGCGCGGCGGTTTGGAAACGTTTCGGAGCGGACGATGCCATCTGCCTCACCAACAGTTTGCTGAGCACCGCATTTGCCTGCCTCGCCGATCTTTCGGACTCCGCCGCGATGCCCGCCCTGATCCGCTGCCTCCAGTCGGCCGTGGTCGAAACCGCCGACGGCCAAGCGCGGGACCTGAAAGCCGGAACGAGTCGGCCCGATCCCGATCGCTCCCTCGCTTCGGCGGCCGAGAAATCCGGGCCGCTCTTCGCACTGGCGCTCGAACTTCCCCTGATCGCCGCCGGACAACAGATTCATTGCGCGGCGGCGCGGGCGGCCGCCGTCGATTTCGGATGCGGCTATCAGATTATCGACGACCTCAAGGATCTCGAAGCCGACCGGGAGAGCGGGAGCGGCTCGAATGTGGTGCTCGCGCTGGAAGAGCGGCTCGAAGGCACGGCGCCCGCCCGAGCCGAAGCCGTCCGGCTCGCCGCCGCGCTCCTCGAATCCGCCGGTCGGCATGCGTTCCGGTTACCCCACGGCAGCGGGGCACTGCTGGTCGACCTCGCCTCGGCTCTGCAAGCCCAGCTCCAAGCCTTCGATGGCTGAAGCAGTCGTCATCGGCGGAGGCTTCGGCGGGATCGCCGCCGCGCTGAGGCTGCGGGCCCGGGGGTATGAAGTCACCCTCGTCGACCGCTGCCGCCGCCTCGGCGGCCGCGCCCAAGTCTTCGAACGGGACGGCTTTCGCCACGATGCCGGGCCCACCGTTCTGACCGCACCCTTTCTTTTCGACGAACTTTTCGAGCTCTTCGGAAAGCGCCGCGAAGACTTCGTCGATTTGATTCCCCTGGACACCTGGTACCGCTACCACTTCCACGATGGCAGCCATTTCGACTACGGAGGAACGCCGGAAGATACCATCCGGGAGATCGAACGCATCCACGCCCCCGACGCGGAAGGCTATCGCCGTCTCCTCGCGCACTCTAAAAAAATCTTCGATATCGGCTTCACCCGCCTTGCGGACCAGCCCTTCCACTCGGCACGCACCTTGATCGCCCAAGTTCCGAATCTGCTGCGGCTGGGTTGTCACCGATCCGTCTGGCAACTGGTTTCCCGCTACCTCGAGGATGACCGTTTGCGCCGGGCCTTTTCGATCCATCCCTTGCTGGTCGGCGGCAACCCTTTCGAAACGACCTGTATTTACAGCCTGATCCATTTTCTGGAGCGCAAATGGGGCGTCTTTTTCGCGAAGGGAGGCACCGGTGCGATGGTCGACGCGCTCGAAGTCTTGATGCGGGCGGAAGGCATCCGTATCCTCACCGACACGACCGTCCGGCGGATCGAGCTCGATCGGGGGCGCGCCAGCGCCGTGACACTCGAAGACGGCGAACGTCTTTCCGCCGACCTCCTCGTTTCGAACGCCGACCCCGTCCATCTCTACCGCGAGCTTCTCGACCCGGCGGAGCAGTCGCGCTTCTTCCGCCTCAAACAGCGCCGGATGCGCCAGTCCATGGGCCTGTTCGTTCTATTCTTCGGGACCGAGGGCAATTACCCCGAGGTCGCGCACCATTCGATCTGGCTCGGCCGCCGCTTTCGCGAATTGATCCATGAGATATTCCATGGCTCCCGCCTGCCGGAGGATTTCTCGCTCTACCTGCACCGGCCGACCGCGACGGACCCCAGCTTCGCTCCGCCCGGTTGCGATTCCTTTTACGTGCTCGCCCCGGTCCCGAATCTCCAGGCACCGATCGATTGGAAAGAAGAGGGTCCGCGCCTGCGCGATCGGATCGTCGAAGCGCTTGGACGAACCATTCTCCCCGGACTCGAAAGCCGGATCCGCTCCGAATTCTTCATGACGCCGGCCGACTTCGCCGCGGATTACCTCAGCCCGACCGGCAGCGCCTTCTCGGTCGCGCCGATTTTCTCCCAGTCCGCTTGGTTCCGCTTCCACAACCGCTCCGAGCATATCCCGAACCTTTTTCTCGTCGGTGCCGGCACCCACCCGGGCGCCGGCGTCCCGGGGGTGCTCTGCTCCGCCAAAGTCCTCGACCGGGTTTGCCCCGCCGCTTAGTTTCCCCGAAATATCCCTTCATGCAGGCTTCTCCGCAGTCCGCGCACGACCGTCCGGAGGCGCTCTTCCGGAAGAATAGCAAGTCGTTCTCCCTTGCGGCCCGTTTCTTCGAGCGAAGCGACCGCGAGGCCGTGGCGCGCCTTTACGCCTTCTGCCGTTACTTGGACGACCTTGCGGATGGGAGCCGGGAAGGTGAGAAAAGCAAGCTCGCCGGGATCTCCGCGCAGCTCGCTCGCGGGAAGACCGATGGCGACGCGCCCTTGCCCGTGCGCGACTTCCTGCGACTCGCCGAGGAGCGCGGAGTTCCCGTCGGGCCGGCCGTGGAGCTGGCCGAAGCCCTCGTCCAAGACTGCGGGCCCCGCCGGATCGAAGACACGGGGGCGCTCCTTCGTTTCGCCTACGGCGTGGCCGGAACGGTCGGACTGATGATGAGCCGCGTGATCGGCGCGGACGACCCGCGCGCCGCGAGCTTCGCAATCGATCTGGGCATCGCGTTGCAATTGACTAATATCGCGAGGGACGTCGCGGAAGACGCCGGCCGGGAGCGCTTTTACCTGCCGGGAGAATGGGTCGCGCCTTCGACCGTTCAGAAGGGCCTCGCCGGTGATTCCGAAGCCATTTCCTCGGTCGACTCGGCCATCGAGCGCACCTTGGAGCTCGCGGACCGCTACTACGCGAGCGCACGGCTGGGCCACTGGTTTATCCCCCACAGGAATCGACGGGTCGTTTTTCTCGCCACCGCGCTCTACCAGGCGATCGGCCGGAAGATCCTCCGAAAGGGCTCCGGGGCCTGGCGCCGGAGAGTCGTCGTCGGCCCTGCGGAAAAGGCCGCTACCGGCCTGCGGGCGACATTCGACTACCTCCACTTCCGGCGGAGTGCCTGGGCGGAAGACGCACCGCGGCACGACGACCGGCTTCATCTGCCGCTGGATCGATCACCCGCAGCCGAGCGGAAGGGAGGCTTCACATGACCTACGCCAGCTTTTTGCTGTTTTTTCTAGTTCTCCCGTCCGTCGGCTTGGTCTTCCTGGGCTTCCGAAAAACCAAGAACATGCCTTCGGCCCGGCAGTCCCTTCGCCACCATTGGGTCGGGATCGCCATCCTGGCGGTCATCGCCTTCGTCTGGACCACTCCCTGGGACAACTTTCTGATCGCTAAGGGGGTCTGGGCCTCCCCGGCGGATCGGGTGATCGGCACCTTGGGCTACGTTCCGCTCGAAGAATATGCGTTCTTTCTCCTCATGCCGATTTTCAATGGCAGCCTGTGCTTTCTCCTGCTCGATCCACGGCGGTCCATACGCGGGGGAAGAGTCTCGCCTGCGGGGCACGCACGGCTCGCGGTCACGCTGGTCGCCCTGATTCTATTGCTTGCCGGGCTGATGCTCTTTCAAACGGAACCCGGCTTCTATCTCGGATCGATTCTGTTGTGGTTCACCCCGCCACTTTTGATTCAGTGGCTCTACGACCCCGTCGCGCTGGGCCGGCACGCGGGTCTCGTCGCCCTCGCGACGCTTTTGCCCACCGCCTATTTCGCGGTGGCCGACTCCTTCGCCATCGCCGACGGCATCTGGACGATAGCCGAGCGCACATCGACCGGAATCGGAATCGCCGTCTTGCCGGTCGAGGAATTGATCTTCTTCTTCGTCACCAGTCTCCTTCTTGCCCAAGGACTGGTCCTCTGGCACAGTTTAGACCGACGCACCCGATGAGGGCTCCCTTCGCCTGGCACCCCCTCCGCCCGGTCGCCCCCCGACCCCGACCCGCCAAGGCCAAGACCGCCGACGCGGTTGGCGTGGGCTTCCTTTCGCTCGGCCTGCTGGGGGCCCTCGCCGGTCTTTCGGATGGGCCGTTGGGCCTGGTGCCGATCGCGCTCAGTGTGATTCTGTTCGGGCTGCCTCACGGAGCGGTCGACCACTTGGTCGCGCTTGGCTTGGCCGGACGCCCTTTGCGCCCGGCTCCTCTCGCCGCGGTAGTGCTGATTTATCTCGGTGTCGCTCTCGGGATGTTCGCCATTTGGTGGCAGCTACCCTTCGTGGCCGCCACGCTGTTTCTCGCGATGACCGTGTATCACTGGGGTAAGGCAGATCTCGCCTTCGGTCGCTGGCGGGGCGACGATCCCCCGAAAGGCTTCGCCGCAGGCCTGCACCTTTTGGTCCGGGGGCTTATCCCGATCGGCATTCCTTTTATCGCCTTTCCCGCGGAGTCGCGTGCGTTCCTGGAGGCTTGCGCGGACCTCTTTCCCGGGGAGCCGCGGCCTCCCGCACCAAAAGCCGTTTCCACATTCACCGTGCTTTTTCTCCTGCTCTGGCTCGCCGAGGCCGGCAGACTGCTCCGGCATTTCAACCGCTCCCGGGCTTTTCATACCCTCCGGCCAATCGGCGAACAGCTGCTCCTGACCGCCTTCTTCTTTTATGTCCCACCGCTTACCGCGATCGGACTCTATTTCTGCGGATGGCACGGACTACGGCATCTGATGCGGCTTGGCGCCTACCGTGACGAAGACAAGGAAGTAGCAGTCTCACTTCCCCGCGTCATGCTGCAGTCGGTCCCCTTCACCCTCGCCGCTCTTGCCTTGTTGATCGGACTGGTCTGCCTAGTGCCCGTGGGAACGGATGGAATTGGTTGGACTGCCACTTACTTCGTTCTGATCTCCTCCTTGACAGTGCCGCATCTGGTCGTCGTCGAATGGATGGACCGCCGAGAGCTCGGACTTTGAATTGATCGCCGACGCCCACCGGCAGGATGAAAGCGATGAAGTCGGGGACGCCAAGACTCCGCCGCCGAGCTGCCTCCGCTGCAACCGAACTCAAGAAAACACGGCCCGGCGCAGCCCGCGGACGACTGCCAGGTCGCCCCAGTCGGCGCCCTTCAGCGCACGGGGCCTGGGCGGGCGCTTGCGGCCGCGGTCGGCCGACCAGTCCGCGGCGAAGCCCCCGACGAACTCCCGGGTCCCGAGGACCGCCCCGTCCGTGAAGTAGCGCACCCGGCAGCGCAGCGCAGCCGCCTTCGGCAGCGCCCCGTCCT
>Ga0208112_100330_pt1 | contig 51859 bp, 43 predicted proteins | sample HotLakConsoUCCLE_FD_184736 | JGI IMG/M metagenome (GOLD analysis project Ga0208112, IMG submission 184736) | Hypersaline microbial mat communities from Hot Lake, Washington, USA - Hot Lake Consortium UCC-LE (SPAdes) (version 2) ...
GTATGCGCCGTCCCCGCCCCATTGGGATTTCGCTTGCGTGTGGGGTTCTCGGCATGCTCGGTTGACGTTTTCGCTGTCGTGAGCACTCAGAATGAGCTCACTGGGGACTCCCGGATGAGCTCATTGTGAGGGCTGGGACGCCGGAGCGTTCGCCCAGGGCATCAGCGCGTTGATATCCTTGTCGAGATGACCATTGGCGAGCCTGGTGAACAGATCGCGCAGGTAGGCGTAGGGTTCCACACCGTTCATCTTGCAGGTGCCGATCAGGCTGGCGAAGCGCGCCCAGGAACGGCCGCCCTCGTCGTGGCCGGCAAAAAGCGCGTTGCGGCGGTTCATGGCCGGGCTGCGGATCGCGTTCTCGACCAGATTGGAGTCCATGTCGACATGGCCATCCTCGAGGAAGAGCCGGAAGCCGTCCTGGCGCCGCAGCATGTAGGCGAGCGCCGCGCCGAGGTCGGATTTGCGCGAGACACGTGCGGCCTGGGCGGCCAGCCATGCGAAGAACTGATCCACCAACGGCCGGGACAGGTCCTGACGGACGGCACAGCGATGATCGGGGGCTGATCCGCGGATCGCGTCCTCGATCTTGTAGAGCGCGGCTATGCGCACCAGCGCCTCGTCGACGATGGGCGAACCCTTCTTTGGTTTGGCCTTGATCAACTTTCGCCGACCGTGAGCCCAGCAGAATGCAAGCTTCAACGGCTCACCACCCTTGCGATCCGGCTTGGCCAGATGCGTATAGCCCCCGTAAGCATCGACCTGGATCGTGCCGTTGAAGCCAGTCAGGATTTCATCGGCATATTCGCCCTTTCGACCGGGGCGATAGTGGAACACCACCCCGGGTGGCGCCGGGCCGTTCCAGCCCCGGTCATCGCGCAGCACCGCCCAAAGGTAGCCGGTCTTCGTCTTGCCACGCCCCGGGTCCAGAACAGGAGCGGTCGTCTCGTCGACATAGAGCCGGGTGCTGCCCTGCTTCAGCAACACGGCCATTCGGTCCACCACCGGCGCAATCAGCGCACCGGTCCGACCCATCCAGTCGGCCAACACCGACCGGTCGATCGGCACGCCGTGCCGGGCCATGACCACAGCCTGACGGTTCAGGGGCATGTGCTCGGAATGCTTGGACACGGCGATCTGGGCCAACAGCGCCTCGGTGGGCCAGCTGCCCTCCAGAAGATGCGCCGGGGCTTTCGCCTGAACCACACCCGCGCGCCCTTTGGGGCAGGCGTATTTCGGGCGGATCGTGACGATCACCTGATAGCGCGCCGGGATGTAATCCAGCCGGTCGACCCTGTCCTCACCGATCCGCACCATATCGCCGCAACCGCATGGGCAGACGATGCTGTCAGGCTCGACGACACGCTCGACGCGCGGCAGGTTTTCCGGCAAGGCGCGCGCCTTGCGCTTCTTGCGCGGCGCCTTCTTCTCGGGATCGGTCTCGCTGGCCGCGATCTTCGCCTCGACCCCGGCAATCTGTTCCTGGGTCTCGGCGATCGCCGCTTCCAGATCCTCGAGAGCCAGCTCGAGCTGCGCGGGGTCCAGCTTTTCCGATTTCGGCCCGAACTTCGCATGCCGGTATTGTCCGACCTGGCCTTCCAGCTTCTCGATCAGGGCCTTCAACTCGGTGATGAAGGCGTCCTTCTCGGCCCCCACCGCCTGTTCATGCCGGCGGGCAGCACGCTCGACCGACAACTCGAACTGCGCTGCTTCGAACGCCTTCACAACCTCGGGCGGAAGGTCCGGAAACTGGCTGAGATCGAAGGGCCGAGACATTCGGATTCATAGCCGATCCGGACAGGAAAGGCCAATAAAACAACGCTAAAACAGTTGAATAAATCATCCCGCAACAATCGGTGGAGCGACCCGCTGCGCAACGATCCGGCGCCAGTCCAAACCTTCGAACAGAGCTTCGTGCTGGGCCCGCGACAGCCGCATTGTCCCGTCCTGAACCTTCGGCCAGGCAAAGCTGCCTTGTTCCAAGACTTTGTAGATCATCACGAGACCTGTTCCGTCCCAGACCAAGATCTTCAGCCTGTCGCCGCGTTTCGAACGGAATATGATCGTCACCCCGGAATGCGGATCCAGCTTCAGCTCGGTCTGCACGATCAGAGCCAGCGCCCGATGCCCGCAGCGGAAGTCCACCGGACGCGTCGCAATCAGGATCGGCTGGCGCTGTCCCGCGACGATCATGCCGGTCCTCGCAACGCACGCACCACCGCTGCTGCCCGTTCTGCCGGAACATCGCCCGGCACCCGAAGAACGAGGTCTTTGGCGATCTCGATCGTGATGACGTCGCCGGTCCGGCCGGCAACTATTGACGGACACACATCCTCAGGCTCCACCGAAACCGGCACAAAGGCCGGCAAAGCGTCAGATGCCACACCGGCCATGGCGTCCGCGGGCAGGACAAGACGGCCCTCGCGCGCCTGACGCCGCCAATCCGAAAGCTGATGCGCGGCCAGATCATGACTAAGTGCCACATCCGCCACCCGCGCGCCCGGCTGAAAGCTCTCGGCCACGATCCGGGCCTTCACATCATCCGGCCACCGCCGATATCCACGCGTTCGCTGCACAACCTCGATACAGCCGTCAAACCCGTCCCCACCATCCGCCATCGCCATCTCCTTCTGAATGCTCAGAAAGACACTTCGCCGATGGATCAGCGCACCGGAACCGCAGAAATCAATGGGACGGGGACGGCGCATACCTCACAGACATGATCGACATGCGCCACGAGCTGGTGAAGCTGGCTGCCCTGATCGACTGGGAGTTCTTCGAGACGGAGTGGGCCGGGTTCTTCCCGTCGCATACGGGGCGCCCGGCAACATCGCCGCGGCTGGTGGCGGGGCTGCTCTACTGCAGCACACCTACCGGCTGTCGGACGAGGCCGTGGTGGCCCGGTGGGTGGAGAACCCCTATTTCCAGCACTTCTGCGGCGAGACGTTCTTCCAGCACAGCTTCCCGCTCGATCCCTCTTCGCTGACGCGGTGGCGCAAGCGGATCGGCGAGGAAGGCGTTGAGTGGCTGCTGACGAAGACGATCGAGGCGGGCCGTGGGGTCGGGGTGATCTCGGAGCGGAGCGTCGAAGCGGTGATCGTGGATACCACGGTGATGGAGAAGGCGATCGCGCACCCGACGGACGCGCGGCTCTACGAGAAGGCGCGCAGGCGCCTGGTGGCTCTCGCGCAGGAGGCGGACCTGTCCTTGCGGCAGAGCTATGCGCGGCTCGCGCCGCGGCTGTCGGGCCAGGTCGGACGCTATGCCCATGCCCGGCAGTTCAAACGGATGCGCAAGGCGCTGCGGCGGCTGAAGGGCTATACCGGCCGTGTCATGCGGGACATCCAGCGCCAGCTGGGCGGCATCGCAGACGCGGCCCTGCGCAACGGATCGAGGCGGAGATTGCTCTCGTGGACCGGCTGCTGCGTCAGAAGCCGAAGGACAAGGGCAAACTCTACGCGCTGCACGAGCCGGAGGTGGACTGCATCTCGAAAGGCAAGGCGCGGGTGCGCTACGAGTTCGGCACCAAGGTCTCGGTGGCGACGACCCACAAGGAGGGCTTTGTCGTGGGCATGCGGTCGATGCCCGGCAATCCCTATGACGGGCACACGCTGCGTGAGGCCTTGGAGCAGGTGGAGATCCTGACCGACACCCGTCCGAAGCGGGCCTTCGTGGATCGCGGCTATCGGGGCCACGGCGTCCAGACCACGGCGGTCTACATCGCCGGCCAGAAGCGCGGGATGACGTCTGCGCTCCGGCGCGACCTGCGCCGTCGAAGTGCCATTGAACCGATGATCGGCCACATGAAAACGGACGGTCGCCTGGCCCGCTGCGCCCTCAAGGGCACGCTCGGTGATGCGCTCCATGCCGTCCTGTGCGGCTGCGGGCACAATATCCGCATGATCCTCGCCCACCTCAGGGCACTTTGGGCCGAAATCCTGGCGGTGCTGATGGTGATCTTTGGTGCGGCCAGCGCTGCAAGATGCTCGAAATCCGGCCTCAGAACCGTCGCAGCGTGATGTTCAGGGCCGACTAAGAAATCGTCTCGGGGGCCACGACCGTGAAGCCCTGCTTTTCAAGAGCCAACAGAAGGCGGCGACTTTTATTGGTGTATTCGCCACGTCTAGCATGCCACGATGCCTTAATATCTTCAGGCGTGGCATCAGCATTCACCATCTTCATTTCGATGCGGTTCAGGGCGCGCGCGATCGCACGAACTGTTGGCTGGTTAGCGGGGGCGTCAGGCATGTATGATCTCCTCGGTTCTAGTCTGCGGGACTTCTTGGCAAAGGTCACAACCAAAAACCATTCCGTAGAGGGTCAGGCAAGCTGGCTCAACAAAATGAGGTGCAAGAGCCGCGGATAGCCGTGAGCAACGGCTGCCACCCTGCCTCGGCCCACAGCCGAGCCGTGCCCTGCCTCCGCAGGTCCGCATTTGACAGACCTCGTTCAGGCGGCCGCGCGGCTCCATCAGAAGCGGCAGGCGCTTTGAGGGTCCCAGCAGGTTTCAGGCGCTTCGCCCACAAGCCCGGCGTCACCCAGCTGTTCCGGGTCTGGCAGGTCGTGCAAGCTCTGCAATGTGAACGCGACGAGGAACGCCTCCGTGGTCACGAAGGTATAGGGAGCACCCCGACGCGGACTTCGTGGCCCGGTGCCGATCAGACCCTGCGCATGTAGCCGACCGATCAGTTCACGGCTGATCTCGCGGCCGAAGATGTTCTTGAGCCCGTCGCGGGTGATCGGCTGGTGATAGGCGATGGCCGCCAGCACCGCGACGTCGAATTCGCTCAGATCCAGAAGTTGGTCGTGCACATCTGCCGCGGCACGGATGGCGGGCGCGTAGGGGCCCCGCGTCCGGAACATCCAGCCCCCGGAAATCTGGGCAATCTCGAACGCCCGACCCTCCAGATCGGCGGCAAGGTCTTCGACCAACAGGTCAACCGACACACCTGACCCGACGACGCGCGCCAGGTCCTCGCGCGAGACGGGCGCGGCACTGGCAAAGAGCACGGCCTCGATACGGCGCATCCATTCCCGCCAGCGCAAGTCCGGCGGCAGGTCGGCCAGTTCGCGGTCTAGCTCCGGTTCAGAACGATCCTTCGCCATGCTCACACCCCGTATAGCCGGAAGGTGTCGCGACCCGTCAGTTCACGGATAGCGCCGAGATCGACCAGCCGGTCACAGAGCCGCCGCGCGGACCGGTCCGGTAGTGGCAGGGCCGCCGGCGCCACGGCCTCTTGGGTCAGGAACATCGCGACGGCGGCCTCCGCGCCTTTGGCGCGCAGCTTCGGCGCAACCGCTTTGAGATACGCCGTGCGCCGCTCGAGGTCGGCAGCGAGACCCACGGCCTCGACCGCCGTTGAAACCAGCGCGCGGTGGCAGGCCAATGCCAGGTCGTCCCCGCTCTTGCGCAGATCGGCGCGCTTCAGACCCCGGGCCAGCAGCGGCACGACGTGATCCCAGCCAAGCACCTGAGCGAGGACCGCATCCGCGAGGATGAGCCCCGGAACTTCGGCACGCGGCGCCTCCGACAACACCGTCTCCAGCACCATCGCGGCGCGGCCGACCGGTGCCCCCTGTCCCGCATCGAGCCATGTCGCGATCCGGCCCGGCTCCAAGGTCGGCAGGGCTCGCACCAGAGCCTTGAGCGATACCGGCCGCTCCACCGCGCGCCACCAGGCCTGTAAGGTTTCGCCGGCCGGGCCGGGCAGGTCGCCGGGGCGCAGAAGGTGCACCGCGTCGCGCAGCTCCATTCTCCGTTCCGACCGACCGGAAAACCCGACACAGGCCTCGGCGGCCCGGAGCGCGAGACGATCCCGCAACAAGGTGTGGGGCACCGCATCCTGCTCCCACACAACTTGCAGGTGGCTCAGCGCCGCGCCCGACAAAAACGCCACATCTTCAACGGCTTCGACGCGCGCAGAGGTGACCCAGGCGGGCATCCGGGGTAGCGTGGCGGTGTCGTTGATGAGCTCATGCCGGGCAAATGTCATGATCCGAGCGTATATCGGCGCGGCGGTTTTGGCCAGAAAATTGCACACCAAGCGCCCTGGTCTGTGCGACCTCGTCATGTCCAATAAGTTTGCATTATCGGACATCATGAGATACGCTGCGGCACAGGCGCAAAATTAGCGGATCTTCAGGTGTCGGATGACCGAAATTCATGAGATTCAAGCACTCCTCTGAAAACCGAGTCGGGGTTCATGAGATTCTGGAGCGGTATTCATGAGACTGGATGAGTCGGAATCCGTGAGACTGGCGGCCTTTCCTGGGCATTGCAGCGCTCTGACGCTCTCTGTCGTCGCGCTGAGCACGCCAGAGCCGGGCTGAAATGCGTCTCCTCAACGAGAGAGGCCATGTCGCAAGCGCATCGCGAACCCGCACCTGGCCGTCGACGTCGCTCTTCAGCAAGATGGAGATCGCCTGATCGACCGGGTTTTCGACAACCCGACCGATTCCTACCGTCAATGCGAGTGCTTGTAACAACGAGCCCTGTGCGAGGCCAAACAAGCCGGGGCGCACAGGTTTGGTCAGGACCGGCGCGACCTCATCGTATTCTGGGACGACAACCGTCAGCGCCTGGCGGATGATCGGCGTGGTTAGAAACTCGTGGTAGTCGCGGCGCGTTTCGAGTGACATGCGCGGCTGCTCGGAAAGAGATGGGGGCGAGGCTCGGCGGTGTCGAGTTGTCAGAAGGGCCAATATCTCTACTGCCCCCAGATCCCCCAGACCGTGTCCCTGAACCCACGCATCGAGAACAGCAGCCCCGACCTTTGCAGGCGCGTCAGCTGTCACCATCCGTTTTGCACCCAGCACATCAGGCCGCGTTTCGCCTGTCGTATCCTGATAATCTGAACCATGGGCAGGACACCGAAAAACCCACGGAAGAACCGCGGACTTGTTTTGCACGTCGGCGGGACACATCGGGCAGTGATACCGGTTCCTGCGGATCATCAGCCGGGCCTCCGGAATCAGTTCACCGAACGTCATCCCCCGCACGACATGGGGCGAAAGCCCGGTTCGGGCCTCGATCCGAGCCCCCTCCCCTTCTGACAGACGCCATTCCAAATCGAACATGTCGCGGCCGGAAAAGCCAAGCTCGGCCAGGAACTCCGGGACGGTCATCGCGTAGAATGGCGCCATGCGGGCGATCCAGGAGGACAGGCGTTCATCAGCCTCGGGCGGGAACACCACAGGCAGGAGGCCCTGCCCGATCACACCGGCTCTCCCAGGACCGCCTGCAACCGACCGCCGCCCAGAATATCACGCGAGAGGATGCGTTCCTCGCCGCTTTCGATGGCGGAGATTGCCAGCTGAGACATGATGGAAAATATCCCCGAGGTGATGCCGCCGGTCTCCTTGATCATCCGCGAGAGCGCTTTCTCGTCGATCTCGCTTTCGCGCCGGAGCGGCAGGCTGCGCATGAGCGTGCTCATCAGCCCGGTGAAATCGGCCCCGTCCTGCCAAGGCGGCAGGGCGAAAGCCTCGAACCGACGCACCAGCTGGTCATCGGTGCGCAGCGCATTGCGGGCCTGGGCGGTGCCGACGCAAACGAGAGGAACGCGCAACTCGTTGCCCAGAAACCGCAGCATGTTCAGGAACCGTGCCTGTTCACGTATCGTGCCCGCCTGCAGGCTGTGGATCTCGTCGATCACCAGCATATGAGGGCGCAACTCAGTGAGCAGCCGCAGGGCCAGGCTTTCGAGGATAGCAAGCGTTGCGCGGGGAGGTTCCGGGGCACCGATGGCAGCCAGAATACGGCGGTAGAACCGGGTCTCGTCCGGGCCTGAGACCATTTGCACCGCGACAACCGGCATGTGCAACCGACCAGTGGTGTCGTCAAAACTCGAGGGGTGATCGCGCGTGAATTTCTCGATGATCATCGTCTTGCCCATGCCGCTTTCGCCGACCAGGAGCAGGTTCGGCATCCGGGCGCGCTCCGGGAATGACAGCAGGGTTTCCAGCTTGGCGAGCGCTGCCTCCGCTCGGGGATAGGACACCCACCGGTCTGCACGGATGCGCAGGATCCGCTCCTCGGCACTGAGAGCGGCAATCCTGCCGGCGTTCGGATAGAGATGCGGAAACTCAGTCGTCATCGTACCATTCCTCGACATAGAAGCCCGGGTGGTCTTTCAGCGCATTGCTCTTGTTTTCCGGCGCAGGAAGCACTTCGGGCGCAGGCGTCACATCTATCATCGGGCGCGGGTCGAGATGCGCCCGGCGAGCCTGATGGCGCCGTATCGCTTTGGTCTGCCGCGCGGCGCTATCCACGAGGTCGCGTTGCGCCTCGATCGTCCGAAAGATGAGTTCTTCGTCCACCGATCGGCGTCCGGCCTCCCGCAAGGCCCGCCGCGCCGCGCGGTGTTCCCAGAGCGTGATTGCGGGGCGGGTCAGATCCGCTGGTCGCGCCTCGATGATCCCGTTCTCGGTCAGCACGAAGATGCGCGAAAGATCGCGCGGGTCGTATTTGAGTGTGTATTTGCGGGTGTCCTGACCCATCAGCCAGCGCAGCTCATCCGACCAATAGCGAATATGGAAGAGATGAAAGCCGTCACGCTGCAAGACCCGCTGTTCCGAGGGCAGAAAATCGACCAGGAACTGGCGCAGATCAGAGGGCATGCGGACCTTGGGTTCGCCGGCACGCAGCCCCCAGGCCGCTGAGGGCGTGGTTTCCAAGGCGCTGTGGATGCGCGTGTGGTAGGAGCCGGTGATTTCGAGGGCGAGCCAGGTTTCCAGTTCGCCGAGCGTCATTACCGCCTCGGCCTCAGCGTCGAGATCGCCACATTCGAAAATGTTCGAGAAATGCGAGCCCGGCAGCAGGTGGACCGCCCCCATCATGGTGCCGATCAGCCGCTCGATATGGCCGCCGTAGCGCGGCGTGCCGGGCGGGCGGTACCGCAGGTCGATCTGGTACTCGGAACAGGCAAGTCCGAACGCCCGGGAATGAAATTCCGCGCCGTTATCCACGTAAATTGCCTTGGGGATGCCCTGCGCGGGCCAGTCTGTATTGATCCCGCGCGCCGCCAGCCAATGCGACTTGTCCATCACCGCATTGGTCAGACACAGCGCAACGGAAAGAAGCGAGGGCGGTTCCAGAGACAGGTGAAACCCCAAAATCATGCGGCTATTTACATCAATCGCCACCGTCAGCGTCGGTCGGCCGAGCGGGCGCCGAGTCACTGGATCGACGACCGTCACATCAGCCTTGGTATGATCGATCTGGACGATGTCGAGCTGGCGGGCCGCGGTGAGCGTTCCGGGCGTGGCAAGGTGGCGGCGATCCGCCTTGTCCTTCCCTTCCCGCCTGGCCATGAGTTTTGCCTGATCCTTCAGATCCAGCCAGCGGCCAAGGCGCCTGATCGAAGGAGGTGCCAGCCCCTGCGATCGGCAATCGGCTGCAACCTCGCGCCAAAACCGGGTCTTGGTGGGCTTGCGACGGGTGGCATAAAACGCCTTGAAATGATGGGCCACGATCGCCTCAATGGCCGGCTCCATTGGCTGCATGCCTGGCTTTGGGCCTGAGGAATTCGGCAACAGCGCGCTGGTCCGCGCGTCGTCCCGGAACTGCTTCGCCAAGCGGAAGACCGTCGCCCGGCTGACATCCAACTGCCGCATCGCCCATTCAACGTCACATTCGGTGAGCTGTTCAGGCAGCTCGGCAAGCACTCTTGCGCGAAACTCGGCTTCTTCCCAGTCTTGGTCAGCTACGGGATTATCGGACATGACTTGAACGACGCACGGATGCTGTGTAGTCTCACGAATAGCGACTCACATCCGTATACAGTCTCATGAATTCCGACTCAATCTTGAAATGAAAAACCGGCAAAGCCTTGAAAACAAATGGACCGCAGTCTCAAGAATTCCGGCAGAACGACAATCGAGATCAGAGACGCCAAACCGGTCTTCGATCAACGCGGGCAACAGGAGAGATCACCCTGACGAGGAGGCCCTGAGCCTGCCTTCCTTTGTCGCCGGTTCCAGCAGCCTCGATCGCCTCGTCGACACCGCCCGCGACTATGCGCGCGCCGCGGCCTCGGACAATACGCTGAAGGCCTATGCAAAGGACTGGGCGTATTTCGCCCGGTGGTGCCGGATGAAGGGCGCGGAGCCGCTGCCGCCTTCATCCGAAATGATCGGGCTTTACCTTGCGGACCTGGCCTCCGGGTCGGGCCCCTCCCCTGCCCTGTCCGTCTCGACAATTGACCGTCGCCTTTCTGGCCTTGCCTGGAACTACGCGCAGCGCGGGTTTTCCCTTGATCGCAAGAACCGCCACATCGCGACGGTGTTGGCCGGTATCAAGCGCAAGCACGCGCGCCCGCCGGTGCAGAAGGAAGCGATCCTTGCCGAAGACATCCTCGCGATGGTCGCCACCCTTCCTTTCGACCTGCGCGGCCTGCGGGATCGGGCGATCCTGCTGATTGGTTATGCCGGCGGCCTGCGGCGGAGCGAAATCGTCAGCCTGGACGTCCACAAGGACGACACACCGGATTCTGGCGGCTGGATCGAGATCTTCGACAAAGGCGCCCTGCTCACCCTCAATGCCAAGACCGGCTGGCGCGAGGTCGAGATTGGCCGCGGCTCAAAGGATCAGACCTGCCCCATCCATGCGCTAGCGCAATGGCTGCACTTTGCGAAAATCGACTTCGGTCCCATCTTCGTCGGCACATCGCGGGACGGCAAACGCGCATCGGAGACGCGGCTGAACGACAAACATGTCGCGCGCCTGATCAAGCGCACAGTCTTGGACGCCGGTATTCGTTCCGAGTTGCCCGAAAAAGAACGCCTGGCGCTTTTTTCGGGTCACTCCCTGCGGGCCGGTCTCGCCAGTTCTGCCGAGGTCGACGAACGCTACGTGCAAAAGCAGCTTGGCCACGCAACCGCCGAGATGACCCGTCGCTACCAGCGCCGCCGGGACCGGTTTCGCGTGAACCTGACGAAGGCGGCGGGGCTGTGATCCGGCTTTCACTGCACAAATCCGCAGCACAGGCGCAGGCCTATTACGGAGATGTCGAGATTGCGGACAATCCGGCGGCGAACCTGCTGGACCGGAGCTGACATCCTCGACCCGAGACCAAAGACATGGCCTTGGCCTCGGGTCGAAAAACCTGTCTGGTGGGTGATGCCACAGAGCAAGGCGGGACAGGCACATCATGATCGACACCAATGCCCACTGGACCGATCCGGCCAGTCACGGCTCCGGCGCCACGGACAGGGCGCGGATGCTGGCCCATATCCGCCATCTCGAAGCGCTGGTGATCCGGCTACATGACGAGGCCAGGGAGGCGGAGCTGGCGCAGGCGCACAGGCAGGCCACGCTGGAAAGCTGGGTCGCCGGGACAGAGGCCCGCATGGCCGATCTCGAGGCGGAGAACGCCCATCTTCGGGACAGGATTGCAGAGCTTCACGCCTCGACCTCGTGGCGGGTCACCGCGCCATTGAGATGGCTTCGCCAGCGCCTGGACTAGGGCCGTTACGCGCAGGAACAGAGCCTAATCTGGTGCCATCATTGCCAGCACGACGGTCTCGCGCACCGCGCGCAGCCTTTCGGGGTCGGACAGCCGGTCACGCAGCACCGCCCGGGCCGACAGCCAATGTGCGGCGAAAAGGGCATCGGGCTCGAAGGCGGCAAGGCTTGGCCCGGCCCGGTCGGCTGTCTGGCCCGACAGGTCGATCCGCGCCGCCCGGGGCAGGAGCCGGTCGAGACCGGGCCTGTCCGGGCAGGCCGGCACCGCACCCAGCACCAGCGCCTCGACCGCCGTGTCCCGATCGGGAGTCACCGACCACAGAAGACGCAGGCCCCCGTAAAGGCGGCTGAACCGGGCAAGGACCGGATCGGGCCAACCGGCATCCTGCGCCGCATCGAGATCCTCCTCGATCGGGCCATCCTGCCAGCGCGCCAGCAGATCGGCGATCCCGATCCCTTCGTCGCGATGGAGAAAGAGCCTGTAGAGCGCCGCATGATGATCCGACAGGATCGCGGCCTGCGGCACGTCGCTGCCCGCGATGGCAGCGGCGCGCCTTGCGTGAAGACGGGCGGCCCCGGCCGCTTCCGGATCGGTCAGCGCCATGCCCAATTGCTCGGCCACGCGGGCCAGGGCACCGGGAAACAGGCTCTGATCCGCTGAAACAGTGCCTGTTTCAAATCCATGGCCTTTGGCCGGATCTGCCCCGCCATGCAGGGAAGACAGCGGCTTTCCGGCCAGGGCCGGATGCCCGGCCCCCAGCCGTGCCGCGGCCCGCACAAGCGCCGCACCGACCGGGACGTTCGCCGCGAAACACTCCTGTGTGACAGGGGCCGGGCCGGGCCCCGCCCCCGCGGCAAGGGTGAGGAGCAACTCCGCCTCGGCCGGGTCGGGGCTGGGGGAGGCCAGGACGCGCCGCGCAAGCCTCAGGACCGATGGCGATGGCGTCTCTGCACCGGCAGCGGCGCTCAGCCGGGTCCCGAGTTCCAGCAAATCCGTCACGAAGCCGGCAGGACCGTAGAGGTCCCATAGCTGTTGCCCCGCGGTGCGCATGACGGCAAGCCGTTCCTTGTCGCGGGCCAGGGCGGCAAGCCGGTCCGGCAGCGCCGCGACCGCCTCGGGTGTTTCGGCGCAGAAGACGGCGCCATCCGCCCAGAGACGCGGGTCCCCGGGCAGGGCCAGGTCGTCCGACAGGATGACGGGGATGGCGCCAGCCCCGAGAGCCTCCCACAGGCGGATGGAATTCGGCCCCGATCCCGACGGGCACAAGGCGAAGATCGCGCGGAACAGAGCCTCCTGAAACTCGAGGGAGGCGGCATCATCGACGAGGGCCGCTGTCTCTCCCTCAGTCACCTGCCAGATCTGGTGATGATAGACGACCCGGGAATAGTGCCAGTCCTCCCGCCCCCGGACGAGCCCTTCGGGCCGGTCGCCCAGCTGATCGAGGATCCAGCTGCGCACATCGGTCAGGTAGTGCGGATTGGCCCGCGCCCCGATGAAGGAATAGAGATGCGGGCGCTCGCCCTCGGCACCGGGGACAGTCCGGGCAGGCATCTGCACGGGATAGAGCGGAAACGGATGCAGGCGCGGCCCCTCGGCCCCGAGATCGGCCTCGGTCGCATGGGGCCAGAAGATGTGGTCGATCCCGGCCTTGCGGAACAGGTGCAGGAATCGTGGCAACAGGACATGTTGGCAGGTGGTGATCCGGACACCGTCCTCCGGCAGGCCGGCGCAGAAGGCGTCGAACACCTCCTCCTGCAGCAGGGCATCGACGCCCTTGGCCTGGAGATGATCGATCAGCGTGGCCCATGGATAGGCCACGTAGACGATGCCCGCCGGCAGCCCGCCCATCGCCTCGAGCCGGCGAAAGGCATGTTCCTCGGTGATCGCGGGATATTGCCACCCGGTATCGAGCACCTGAAGCCAGCCGTTCCGCCGGACATGGCGCAACCGATCCTGCGCAGCGGGCGAGAGACCGCCCTGCCGGTCCTGCACAGGGGGCGTCGCCGGGGGGGCGTCGACCTTGCCCTTCATGTGGATGCGGCGCATCGGCCTGAACGTCTCTTCCCCGAACATCTCGGGAAAACGGGTGTAATGCCGCCCGTCCACGGCCTCTTCCACGAGGGTGAGCGCCTGCGCCGCGAAGCGGCTTTCAAGGCGCAGCCGCGTCGGCAGCGCACCCGCGGCGATCTCCTTCAGGGCCTGCCGTCGCCGGGCTTCGGGCAGGACCGCCTCGATCTCGGCCCTGTAGGCCTCTGCCTGGGTGGCCGACAACTGATCGGGCCGCACCCGGAAAGAGGCAAGGGGCCGGCCCGCCTGGACAAGCTCCGCCTGCCCGGCCATGAGCCGCCAGAGGTTCCAGTCACCGGCCAATTTCATCGGGCGGATGGTCTCTTCGGGCGAGACCCTGTCCCAGAGCCAGCCCCGAAAGAAGGTGCCTTCCTGCTGCACGAAATGCCAATGCGCATGGTCGCATAATCCGGCCCTCACGACGGTGGTCGGAAGCTCCCTGTCATGTGAGGCGACGATCATCTCGTCCCGAATGACAGAGACGCTCCCTCCGATCCAGGAGATGGCCTCTTGCGGAAATTGCCGGTCGGCGGCGGCGAGGAAGGCGAAGGTGCCGGGCAGGTAGATGTCATCGGCATTGATCCAGGCCAGAAACCCGTCCTGTCGGGGTCCGAGCGCGGCGAACCCCGACACGATCGCATCGTAAAGCCCGCCATCGGGAGCCTGATGACAGCTGAATTGCAGATCGGCGCAGGCAAGGGGCCAGTCCCCGCGGGCCAGCATGTCCTGCCACCACAGGATCCGCTCCCAGGTTCCGTCCGAAGACCCGCCATCCTGCACATGATAGCGCACCCGGACAGGGCCTGCCTGGCTCACCACGCTCTGGATTGTCTGGTCGATCGTCCGGACCGCATTCAGGCACGGCGTCGTAATGAAAAGCTCGGTCTGCATCCACCCACCCATGCGCGCCCGTCACGCACGGACCATAACGACCCGGAACACCGCCACAACAGGGCCGGAACCAGGGGTTTCGCGCGCGAAACATATTATGTTAAGTTTACCCTAATCCCGATTGTCCCAGTCCAGCCAGGAAAAGAGCCTGTCGCGAAAGGTCCCGTCCCGGGTTCCCGGCCCGGACAGAGTGATCCGACCATCCGCGAAGGTCGTCACCGAGATATTGCCGATGGCAAAGGATTCGACAGGCGGGTTCCGGCGCGACGCAACGGGGGCGTCGCCGGCCCTTTCCCTGTCCGGCGGACCTGTCATGCCGTACCTGACCACCTCGGCCACGACCCGCGCCTCGGCCTCGGCCGTCTCCGGCAAAGCCACGCGCAGACGGTCTGCCAGGACATCGGCCCGCGAGGGATCGGTCTGCAAGACCGAAGCCAGCGCCAGCCCCGCCCTTTCGGTCATCTGGGCCGGGAACCGCAACTCCGCGTCCAGCGCACGCACGATCCTGACGAAGCTGCCGATCTTCGACCGGCGGGGGCGGGAGGCCGCGTGAAACAGCTCCGACAATGCCACCCGGTCGGAAGGGAAAACGCCGCGATCCGTCGCCCTGACCACGATCCGTGCCCGCTCGTAATAGCTCAGCCCGACCCTGATCTCGTTTTCCTCGACCATCGCGAGGTACGCATCCGCCGCGTCTTCGGGGCGGCGGACAATCGCCTGAACAGTCTCGAACACGGCGCCATCGGGGCCTGTGCGGCCCGCCGCCGCGAGGTGGCGCAACGCCGTCAGGCGCCGCCAGCCCGAGATCAGGCCCCACCGCCCCTCACCCAGCTCCGCCACCTCCACAGGGGTCTGCTGGCCACGCTTCACGAGGCTCTCGGTGAGGGTCTGCATCTCCTCGTCATCCAGGGCGACCCGGTCGCGCACCAGATAGGTTTCGTCCACATCGTCCAGCGGCAGCCGCAGGATCATCCGGCCCTCGGCCCGCGCTGACCGCAACGTTTCGCTCAGTTCGGACAGTGCCGCCTGCGCGGCCGCATCCCCGGCCACATCCGCGATCGGCGCACGTTGCGCGGGGCCGGCCTCGGGAAACATGCCAAGCCCCGGACGGTCCCCCGCGGGGCCGGTCTCGGGTTCAAGCCGCGGAGGGCCCAGGCGCTTGCGTTTCGTCATCGGTCAGTCTCCCTTCCTCGCGCCGCACCACAACCCGGTCATTCCGCAGCCTCCCGGGCCAGCCGCTCGTCCCGGCGCCAGGCCCCGTAAAGCAGCCGTTTGAAGGCGGCATAGGTCGCGTCGAACGTCTCGCGGCCGCGGGCATAGGTCTCGCGGTTGAAATCGCGGTAATCGGCCTCGTAGATGCCCTGCACCTGTTCTCCGGCCTGCCCGATCAGCGCGGTGAAATCCTGCCGGTGCGGCGACAGGGTGCGTCCCAGATAGGCCTGCATCAGACCGGCCAGCTCTGCCTGCTGGCTGCCGTCATAGCGGGTCACGACGGCGCGCACCGCATCCCACTGGAACGCCATCTCGGGCCGCCCGAGGGCGCGCGCGGCCAGGTTCTCCCCCTCCTCGATCGACCGGAAGGTGGTGTGCAGCATGTCGAAGAACCGCCCCGTGGAATCGAATTCCAGGAACGAGGCGCCGGTCGGCACCAGCAGGATATCCGCGGCCGCAAGCCCGTTGATCGTGAGGTATCCCAGCGCCGGCGGCGTATCGAGGATCACCAGGTCATAGGCGTCGAGTATCCCGTCCGCGCCCAGGATGTCGGTCAGCGCGTCCCACAGCTTCCAGCCGCGCCCCTGCATCCGCCAGACGGGCACCTGGAACTCCGCCCAGTAGAGGTTCAGCTGCGCCCCGATCAGGTCGATATTGGGCCAGTGCGTTCCCTGGATCAGGTCCTTCGATCGCAGCCGCAGCGCCTCGGTCAGCGTGTCGTCCAGCGCGATCGGCCCCTCGCCCCGCTCCATTCGCCGGCGGTTCTCGGCCTGAAGATGCCCCGCATAATGGCGCGCCAGAAGCGGGAAGACCGTCTGCCATTCATCGGCGACCTTGCCCCCGAAGATCGAGGTCATCGACCCCTGGCTATCCAGATCGATCACCAGCACCCTGTAGCCGTCGAGTGCTGCCGACATCGCCAGTTGCGCCGCCGTCGAGGTCTTGCCCACGCCGCCCTTGAAATTGGCCACGGCCACCGTTTTGGCCGGAAGGCCCTCGGGGCGATAGGGCAGGTAGTTCTTGGCCTTCGATCCTTCCGCGGCGAAATGCGCCCTCAGCCGCAGCACCTCGTCCAGCGTGAACCACTTGGCCCCGCCCTCGGTCTCGGACCGGCCCTGCGGCAGGTCGGGGCTTCCCTTCAGCACCCGCCGGAAATGGGCAGGCGCCACGGGGATCAGGTAGCGCGTGATCTCCCAGGTGGAAAACAGCCGCAATTGCCGCTGCCCGTTCTCCTCGAGCCCGCGCGAGGCCAGGTCGTCCCGTCCCGCGGCACAGGCCCGGGCGATCTCTGCAAAGCCCTCGGTGCTGGTCGGAACATCAAGTTCCGCGGCCGCCTCGTCGGGCGAAATCCCGAAATAGGGGGGGGTCGGTACCTGTGCCATGGCCGCCTCATGTATCGTGTTTTTGCCAGAGTATCAAAAAACGCGCTACATGAAAGAAAAGATTGCACCCCGTGATCTATTCTTAACCTTTTCAAAGCAAAATCAAAAGGTTGCCAATTCGTTTCACCCTCTGATCGTCGTCCATCAAACCCTGTGTGAATGTTATAGATTGGTTATAAGATCTGTTAAGGCTTTTTCCCTGACCCTCTAATTTATTGATTATGAACATTTTTCCCGTCTCTCATCTCGTCCGGGCGACTCTGATCCTCCGATAGGCCGACTCTGATCCCCCGACCGTCCGACTCCGATACCACGATTTCCCGTGCGCCCGGGCTGGACCGAATCTGTGGATAACTCTAGGCTCGGTGTCACTGAAACCCCGAACCGGGCCGCATGCGTGCGCGGCGGGGTAACGGTGACAAGCGGGGCGCTCAGATCCCGCGCGAGGCAGATCGGGACGCAGGCAGATGGTGCAGATTTCCTTCGGGAGGCGCAGCGGGGCATGAGCATGTCGCAGCAACCCGCGGCAATGCGCGATTTCTTTGTCTGCGACATCTTCGATGCCAGTCCCAAGGATGACCTGGCCTCGATGGAACATCCGCTCTTCTCGCTGTCCACCCGGCCCGACCGGCGCATCCGGCGCTATGAACATAACGGGGTGGAGGTGACCGTCACGCCCTCTGTCCGGGGCCGGGCCACGATCCACGACAAGGATATCCTGATCTATTGCATCAGCCAGCTGATGGCCGCGCTCAATGCCGGCCGCGCGGTCAGCCGCACGCTCAGGCTCACCGCCCATGACCTTCTGGTCGCCACCCGCCGCGATACCGGCGGCGACAGCTATGTCCGCCTGCGCGAGGCCTTCGAGAGGCTGGCCGGCACCCGCATCACCACCAATCTCGCCCAGGGCGGGCAGGAGACGACCAGCGGCTTCGGCCTGATCGAAAGCTGGGAGATCGTGCGCCGCACCCGCTCCACCAAATCGCGCGAGGGCCGCATGGTCTCGGTCACCGTCACGCTCAGCGAATGGCTCTACCGCGCGGTCCTGTCGAAATCGGTCCTGACCCTCAGCCGCGACTATTTCACCCTGCGCAAGCCGCTGGAGAGGCGGGTCTACGAACTGGCGCGCAAACATTGCGGCGCACAGCGCGAATGGCGCATCTCCCTGCCGCTGCTGCATGCCAAGGCGGGCTCGGATGCCCCGGTGCGGGTGTTTCGCGCCGCGATCCGCAAGATGATCGCCGCCGACCCGCTGCCCGATTATGCGCTCTGCGAGGACGAGGGCGACATCATCCGCGTCACCCGCCGCCGCCTTGTCGAGACCGACAGGGAGGTGGGGCAGGGCCCGCTTTTCGGGCCCGAGACGGCCGACAAGGTCCGCGCGCTCGCCCCGGGCTGGGACGTGCATGCGCTCGAGGCCGAATGGCGCGGCTTCTGGGCTGCGACCGGCCGTCCGCGCCTGTCCTCGCCCGAACGGGCCTATCTCGCCTGGGTGGCCCGCCGCGTCGCGCGGGAGGGCTGACCCGGCACGGCCTGTCTTCGGGGGTTGATGGACAGCACCCTGCGGCCTGCGCTAGAACCTGCGCTGTGCCTCCCCCGCCTCCGGGGGCGGGCCCCAGGTTCGGAGTGCCCCTTGCAGCGGATCCTCGTCAGTGGCGTCGGCCGCTCGGCCACAACGCTGATCTACCGCCAGGTCGGCCAGCTTCTCCGGGCCGGCGGGGGGGCGGTCAATTTCCGCTATGAACCCTATCTGTGGGATATCCGCAGCCCGCGCATGAAGGGGCAGGGCTTCGGGCTGACCAGCCTGTCCCATGCGGGGCTCCATGTGCATCTGACAACGCCGCTCTTTCTCGACGGCCCCGGCGATCCGGGCCACGATGCCTTTCTCGATACCCTGTTCGATGCGCCCTTCGACGGCGATCCGGGGCGGCGGCCCGATGCCAGCCTCGTCAAGGTGATCCGCGGCGCGGGCCGGCTGCGGGCCGGCCTCGAGAGGTTCGCGGATCTGCGGGTCATCGCCTGCCTGCGCAACCCGGTCGACACGGTCAATTCGGGGCTGGGGATGTTCTCCTTCTTCGGCGAGGATTTCCACGCCGATGACAGGCCCCGGTTCAAGGCCGGGCTTCTGGCCCGTCCGCCGGTGCCGGGGATCGACGCGGGGGCCCTGCCCGACGGGCGGCGCTCGATCGAATGGCCCGCCGCCTGGGTCGCGGCCTTCACCGCCGAGATGCGCGCCGTGGCGCGCGACTACCCGGACCGCGTCCACCTTGTCTGTCACGAGGCGCTGGCCGCCGATCCCGCCGCGGCGCTCGGGGCCATCGCGGCCTTCCTCGGGCGGCCCGGCGCGCCCGAGATCCATCTCGGCGCCACACGGGCCGCGGGTCCGAAGGCGGGGGCGGTCAACCTCACCGTGGCCGACATGGACCACCTTCTGCCGCTTTTCGAGCTGTATCGTCGCGACGTGCTCGACCCGGCCCTCGGACCCGACGCCGCCGCGCGCCTTGCCGGGGCCCTGCCCGACCGCTACGGCTCGGGGGCCTATCGTCTGCCCCTTGCCGGGGCCGATGCTCAGATCATGGGTGCCGCGCTGCACGAAAGGATGCTGCTGGGCCAGGTCACGCCCTTCGTCAGGATCATGCAGCGCCCGCCCCATCCCACGGATCTGGGCGCGCTCATCGACACGATCCGCGAAAACCGCGGGGCCGACGCGCCTGACCGGCCCCTTTTCCACCCCCATCCGGAGGCCGGGGCCCTGAAGGCCGGCCGCAGCTTCGGCGTTGTCGTCACCTCCCACAACAGCGGTCTGCTGACGGTCGATGCGGTCCTGTCCTGCCTGCAACAGACCGTGCCCTTCGACGAGATCGTGGTGGTCGACGATTGCTCCACCGATGACAGTGCCGACCTTCTGGCCGAGCTGGAGCTGCGTTTCGCCCAGGTGACCCTTGTCCGGCTCGACATCAATCTCGGCCCCGCCGCGGCGCGCCATATCGGGATCACGCGGGCCGGCACCGATTTCGTGACCCAGCTCGATGGCGACGATCTCTACTGGCCCACCAAGCTGGAGGGAGAGGCGCGTGTCCTGGCCGGCGACCTGGCCCGCGTGGCTTTCAGCGACATCCTTCTGGCCGAAAGCCCTGCGCGCCATCTGCTGGAGGATACGGCCGTCTTCTATGGCTCCGCCACGCCCGAGCAGATCCATGCCCGTCTGCTGGCGCGCGAGGGCATGATGCCCCGCGACCTGACCTTCGCGCGCGCGAGCTATTTTGCGGCCGGCGGCTATGACCTGACCGGCACCCTCTACGAGGACTGGGAGTTCAAGTTGCGCCTGGCCGCCCTGCCGGGGCATCGCTGGCACAGATCCGACAGCTTTGCCGGAACGGTCTACAACCGGTCCGCCCCGGGCCTGTCCGATACCGATCTGGACCGCCAGGCCCGCGCCCTCGTGACGGTCTTCCTGCGCGCACAGCGTCCCGGCCTCCTGCCTGCCGCCGGCCTCCTGCCCGCCTTTGACAGCGCCCTGCGGCGGGTCGCGAAGCGGCCGATGGTCCGCGCTGTCCGGCGCTGGCTTCTGCGGCTGATCGAGGAGGACCGCTTCGATCCCGTCGCGATCGCCGATTTCGGGGCGGCCCGCTGGCTGCGCAGCCTTCCGGGGGACGCCTTCCGCCGGCTTTTCGCGGATCTTGCCGTCACCGGGGCGGCCCCGCCCATGGCCCCGCCACCCGCCCGCCCGCGCGGCCGGCCGATGCTGAACTGGAAGCCGCGCGACGGCTGGCAGAGCTGGGCCGGCGCGCAGGAGCCGGGCCCGCTCGTGGCGCTGAGCGAGAACACGGGCGCCTGCACCGTTGCCCTGTCGGTGCCGGTCTCGGGCTTTGGCCTGCGGCTCTATCCGGGCGAGCGCGCCTTGCGGCTGCATGTCCGTGTCGAGGGGCAGAGCCATGAACAGCGGGTCACGGCCGCGCAGCCGGGCCGACCCGTCCATGTGGAGATACCGCTGCCGCTGGGATCGGGCCTGTCGACGGTTCACATCACGCTGCCCGACCCGCCCGGCCCCTTGCCGGATCCGGACCGGCCCCGCCTTGTCCTGGGCGGGATCTACGCGGCGGAGGATGCATGAGCCGGGCCGCGCCTCTCATATCCGTCATCACCGTGGTCAGGAACGATGTCACCGGCGTCATCGCCACGCTGTCGAGCGTCTTCGAGCAGTCCCTGCACGATTACGAGGTGATCGTGCAGGACGGCGCCTCGACCGATGGCACGACAGAGGCGCTGGTCTGTTTCGGCGACTGGATCGACGATCTGGAAACCGCGCCGGATGCGGGCATCTACGACGCGATGAACCGGGCGCTGGCGCGGGCCCGCGGCGACTGGGTCCTGTTTCTCAATGCGGGCGACGTGCTGGTCGACCGCGACGTTCTGCACCGTGTCTCCGGCCGGCTTCTGGCGCGGCTCGACCTCTTTGTCGGCCAGGCGGTCCGGGCAGAGGACGGCATGGTCCACGACTATCTCCCGCGGGAGATGTTCTGGGCGGGATCGGTCAACGATCACCAGGCCAGCTTCGTGCGCCGCGAGATCGCGCAGGAGCTGGGTTTCGATGCCCGCTGGCGGATCGTGGGGGATCTGGATTTCTTCCAGCGGCTGCGCGCGCGGGGCGCACGGGAGCATTTCGAAGAGATGCCGGTGGTGCGCAAACCCTTCGCGACCGGCATCTCCACCGATTTCATGGCGCGGTTCCATGAACGCGCCGCCCTTCTGCTCGACCGTTACGAAGGGGTGCACCCCGTGCGGGACGTGCTGGAGCGCAACCTGCGCAGCTATCTCAAACGCACCTACGACCCGCCGCCGGGCCTGTTGCGCGCGGCCGATTACGACCAGCTTCTCGCCCATGAGCGCGCCTGGCGCGCCGCCATGACCCCCTGAGCGCTCAGCCCGCCTGATCGAGGCCCGGATTTTTCGGAGGAGGGGGGTCGGAGCGCCGGCGCAGCAGCGATCCGACCCCGCGCAGCGGGCGCGTCACGCGCCAGGAGGTGGAGTGGCGCATCGCCTCGGCCTCGGCGCGGGCCGCCGCGATATCGGCGCGCATGGTCTCCAGTTCGGTCCGGAGCCCGTCGAGATCCTGTTTCTGAAGGGCGGCCCGCTCTTCCGCGGATCTGCGGCGGACATTGCTGGTTTCGACCATCTCCCTGAGCCGCCGGGCCTCGGCGTCGTGCTCCCTGGAACGCTCCCTGTCCCGGGCCGTCTGGGCCCGCAGCGTGCCCAGTTCGGATGTCAGCCGGTCGATCTCGGCCCGGGCCGTCTTTTCGAGGCCGGCCTTTTCGGCGCGCAGCGTCTTGAGGTTGCCCTGGGCCGTTTCCAGCCGCGTGGCAAGCCGGTCGATCTCGGCCCGGGCCGTCTTTTCGAGGCCGGCCTTTTCGGCGCGCAGCGTCTTGAGGTTGCCCTGGGCTGTTTCCAGCCGCGCGGCAAGCTGGTCGATATTGGCCCGGGCGAGCTTCTCCATCCTGTCCTTGTCGGCCAGCGCCTTGCGCAACGCGTCTTCGCGCTCCTTCAGGGTGCGCTCCAGCGTGTCGAGCCCGGCGCGGTCCGGGGCGAGGGTCTCGGCGGATTGAAGCTTTTCGGACAGGCCGCGATAATATTCCGCCTCCTGCGACAGGCGCAGGATCTCGGCCAGATGCCGGTCGGTCTCGGCCTTTTGCGAGGCGCGCTCTTCGGCCAGTTCCGCGGCATGGGTCTCGATCCGCCGGGTCTCCCGCTCCAGCCAGGCCTCCTCGGCATCGCGCAGGATGGTGCGGATCTCGTTCTGTCCGGCCGCGCGCGCCTCCTCGGTGATCCGTTGCAGAAGCATGTCCGTTTCAAGCCGGTGACGCAGCGGGCCGTCCGCGTGGTCTGGAAGGGCCAGCCAGTACCGGTCTAGCGGAGCCGGGGCCTCGGGGTCGGTGGCCAGACGCGCAAGGCCCAGCTCGGCCCGCAGAAGATGGCGCGCCCCGGGTGCGGGGGGCGCCTCCTGCGTCGCGACCGGCGGGGCGGGTGTCTCCACATCCAGCCCCAGCCTTGCGGCGACTTCCTCGGCCACGGTGGCCGGGTCGCGCAGCACCGCCGCATCCCAGGCCAGAAGGATCGTGTTGCGCCGGCGTTCGAGAAAGGCGGTCAGGTCTCTCGACAGGGACCGCCAGGCCTCCAGCGCGGTGCCCAGGTCAAGCCCGTCCTCCAGCGCCTGGGCCACAAGCTCGACCGGTCTGGGCGCCGCCACGAGGATGGCCGACCCTTCCAGATCCTTGCGCAGGCCCGTGATGGCCTGTCCGAAGCTCAGCGGCCCGGACCACGCCTCGAGACTGTCCTTCAGGGCGGCCCGCGCCAGCCCGCCCCGCGCCGTTTCCCGGTCGGGATGGCCCCCAAGCGCCGGAAGCGTCACGATGGCCAGTTCCAGCGGCGGCGTCGTGCGCACCGTCGATCCCTGGTAGGCAGGCTTGTCGGGTTGAAGGGATGTCATCTGTGCAAGCCACTCTTTGACGGCAGAAACCTGGTATCACGAACCGGACAGCCCCCCGAAACCGAAGTTCGTTTTCCACGGCATCCGGGTCATCGGGCCGAACAACGGGTTCCGACCCCGGACAGGCCCGGATGGAGTCTTTCGCGATCTTATGGAGTCTTTAGCCATCTTTCGGTCCCCCAGTTCAAGCCTGTGGTGCTGAAAATCTGGGCTGGACCACGCCTATCGGGCACGTCTGGCCACTTGCCAATCCGTCACGGACCGTGCTTTGCAGGTCCGATGCAGCAGCGACCGGCCACCACATCCGACACGTTGAAAAGCGATTCGGCCCTCACCCGCAGTGGCCGGACCATCGGTGCCCTGATCCTGCGCGAGATGGGGTCGACCTATGGCCGCTCGCCGGGGGGGTATCTCTGGGCCCTGCTGGAGCCGATCGGAATGATCCTGCTTCTGTCGCTGGCGTTTTCGCTGCTTCTCAGGTCGCCCTCTCTGGGCACCAGTTTTCTGCTGTTCTATGCCACCGGGTTCCTGCCCTTCCAGATCTACCAGAAGATCGAGAACAAGGTGACCGGCGCGCTGACCTATTCCAGATCGCTTCTCGCCTATCCCAGGGTGACCTGGCTCGATGCGGTCCTGGCCCGGGCGATCCTCAATTTCCTGACCATGGCCATGGTCTTCTTCATCGTCATGACGGGGATCCTCATGACGATCGACAGCCGCACGGTCATCGATGCGCCTCCGATCGTGACGGCTTTGGCGATGATGGCGCTTCTGGGGTTCGGCGTGGGTCTGCTGAACGGGGTTCTCAAAGGGCTTTTCCCCGTCTGGCAACAGATATGGAGCATTGCGAGCCGTCCGCTCTTCATCGCCTCGGGGCTGTTCTTCATCTACGAGGACCTGCCGCCCCTTGCCCAGAACATTCTCTGGTGGAACCCGCTGTTCCACGGAACCGGCCTCGCGCGGACCGGGTTCTATCCCACCTATGACGCCGCCTATGTCTCCCTGCCCTATTGCTTCGGCTTCGGCCTGGTCTGCACGGCTCTTGGCCTTTTGCTGATGCGAACCCATTACAAGAAGGCCCTGGAGAACTGACAGGGCGACCGATTGGGCGGTTGTGCCATGGCGGGGTGGCGGGTAGATCCGCCGCAGCCGTTTTTCAGGATGAATTCATGACACCCATAATCTCGCAAACGATGCCGTCCGGGAAAAAGCATCTTGTTCTGCAGCGGATCATCCTGCCGGATTTCGCCGTGACCACCGAGACCGGGTTGTTCGTGCATCTGCAGGATGCCGCGCATCTGGCCGAGGAGCGTCGCGCGATTGCCTTTGCCCAAGGCGGCATGGCCTGGTTTACCACCTATGGAAACCTGTTCAACCTGCGGCTCTGGGACCAGGCCGCGACGCTTGACGGGCTCTGGCTCCGGTTGGCCGGCGAAGGCCGGGTCGGTCTGAAGATCTGGCAGGTCACCGGGTCGGATCTGGCCGAGCACACGGTTTTCGAGGACGTGATCGAGCTGACGGCCGCGGGCGAGGCGGTCGATCTGTCCGCGGCCCTCGATCGGCCGCGCCTCGGGGTCCTTTTCTTCCGGCTTCAGGCCCTGGGTCCGGCCGTGCTGCGCGACGGCGCCTGGCTGACGACCGCGCCGGACCTTGCCGGGGCGGACCCCCTTCGGCTCGCGATCTCGATCACCACGTTCCGCCGGGAGGAGGATGTCGCCGCGACCGCGGCCCGCATCACCGGCTTTCTCGACGGGGAGGGCGCGCCCTGTCTGGCGGCGCTGGGGGCCGAGGCGCATCTTTTCGTCGTCGATAACGGCCAAAGCGCGGATCTGCCGCCCCATCCCCGGCTGACGCTGATCGCCAATGCCAATCTCGGCGGGGCAGGGGGCTTTGCGCGCGGTCTGGCCGCGGCCGAGGATGGCGGCTTTACCCATTGCCTGTTCATGGATGACGACGCGTCCTTCATGATGGAAAGCCTCGTCCGGACGCTGGCCTTCCTGCGGCTGGCCCGCAGCCCGAAGGCCGCCGTGTCGGGTGCGATGATCTCGGAGGCGCGCCGCTGGGCGATGTGGGAACGCGGGGCCGTCTTCAACGGGGCCTGCCGGCCCGAACATGTGGGGGTCGACCTGCGCGACCCCCTCGCGGTCACGCTCATGGAACTCGACGCCGCCGCGCCGCGCCCGAAGGGCTTCTATGCCGGCTGGTGGTATTTCGCCTTCCCGGTGGCCGAGGTGCGGCACTATCCCTTCCCCTTCTTCGTGCGGGGCGACGACATCTCGTTCTCGCTGGCCAATGATTTCGACACGGTCACCCTGCCCGGTGTGGTCTCCTTCCAGGAGGATTTCTCCGTCAAGGAAAGCCCGCTCACCCTTTATCTCGATCTGCGCAACCACCTGCATCACCACATGGTGCAGGACGGGCTGCGCCGCGGCGCGCTCGGCACCGCGCGGATGGTCGCGCGGTTCCTTGCCCGCTCCGTTATCCGGATGCATTATGACAGCGCCGAGGCCCAGCTCATGGCCTGGGACGACGTGATGAAAGGGCCGGACTTCTTTGCCGAAAACGCCGACATGACGCAGGTCCGCCCGCGGGTCACGGCGCTTGCCCGGACAGAGGCCTGGCAGGATGCCGATCCCCGCGAGGCCACCGACCTGCCCGACATCCCCCCCGAAGAGGGGATGAACCTGCATCTTGCAAGGCTTCTGAAATGGACGCTCAACGGCCATCTGGTGCCGTTCTGGACGCTGCTGGCCGGGCGTCGGACGGTGCCGATGCCGCAACGCGGGCTGATCTGGCCGCTCTGGGGCCTGTCGCAGGCGCGGTTCGTCGATCCGGCCCGGCAGAAAACCTATGTGGTGCGCCATTCCAAGGCCCGGTTCGCGCGGATCATGGTCCGGGCCGCAGGGCTTCTGTTGCGCTGGATCAGGGTCTATCCGGCGCTTTCGAAATCCTATCGCGACGCCTATCCCCGCATGGCTGCCCGCGCCTTCTGGGAAGAGCGCTTTCTCGGTGATGCAGACAGAGAGGCACCCGCCGCCGAATGACGACCGAACTGATCTGTCACCTGGGCGATTTCCGGACCGGCTCCACCGCGATCCAGTCGGTGCTGCGCGGCCAGGCGGACCGGTTCGGCCTGTTCTGGCCCGACGGGGCAAGCCATGTGGCGCTGGCCCAGTCGCTTGCCGATGCAGAGGCCCGCGATCATCACTGGCAGGCGCTGGCCCGCGCGATGGCGGGGCAGCCGCGCACGGTGATCTCGGCCGAGCATTTCGAATTCGCCGATCCCGACCTGCTGGCCCGGACGCTCGAGGCGCATCTGCCCGATGTCCCGGTCCGGCTCGTCGCCTATGTCCGGCCGCATGGGCCGGCCCTGCTCGCGCGCTATGCGGAATCGGTCAAGATCGGCAATTTCGACGGTCCTCCGGGCGCCTATCTCGACTGGTCGCAGACCCGTTGGCGGCTGTCCTATGCGGCGCGCTTCGGCCGCTGGCGCGCGGCCTTCGGCGACCGGTTCAGCCTTGTTCTTTATGACCGCGCGACCTTTCCCGGCGGCTCGGTCGTGCGCGATTTCCTGGCCCGCGTCACCGGCGCCGATCCGGGTGAGGTGCCGGTGCCGCAGGGCAACCCGACGCCGGGGCTGGCCGATCTGGCCTTCGCGCGCGCCTTTCACCACGCGATCGGCGCGTTGCCCGAGACGGCCCGGCCCGCGCGCTGGACGATCGGGCGTCATCTGGGCCGCCTGATGGCCGCGCTGCCGCGGCCCGATATCCCGCTTGTGGCCGACAGGGCGCTGGCCACCCGCATCGCCGAACGGTTCGGCGCGGATGCAAGCGCGCTGGATGCCGATTTCTTCGCCCCCGCCGCGCCGATGGCCGACGCGCTCGACCGGCTTGTGCGCACGGCTCCCGAACTGCCGCAATCCTTCGATCCGGCCGATCATCTGGGCGAGGATGCCTTGCGGCTGGCCGCGCTCTGGGGCCAGATGATCGGGGACGGGCTGAGGAGACCCGGCGGGGCGGAGATGCTGAACGGGCTCTACCATGAATGAGGGCGTGATCGCCCTTGACGGGGCGCTGGAACCGCTGCGCACCGGGATGGCCGAGCCGCGCCCGCTTGACCGGCCCGGCACCGGGTTGGCGCCGGGCGTCTGGCTCCATACCGATCCCGAGGCCACGCTTTCGGGCCAGTGGTCCAGCCCGCGCGGGCGGCTGTGCGAAATCGACATCACGCTGGACCGGCCGGGCCGCTGGCTTGGCCTGCATGTGGCGCTGCCGCCCTTCGAGGCGGATGCCGTCACCTGGCTGGGCTTTGCCTGCCGCGCCCATGCCGCCCGGCCGCTGGCGTTGCGCCCCTGCCTGCGCTCGGGCACCGATGGGGGGTTTGTCGATACCTTCTTCGACCGTCATGCCCTGGCGCGCACCGCCGAGACCGATCACCAGGGGCTGCTGGCGCCCGACCGCCATCCCGGCCTGCCGGCCACCGCGCCCTGGCGCGAGCTGATCCTGTTCCTGCCCTCGGGTGAAAGCCTGTCGCTTGCGCTGCACGCGCTGCGGATCTTCGCGCTGTGAGGAGGGCGGGGCTGTGGCGCCGGCTGTCGGGCCGGCCGGGCAAGACAGGGTCTGTTGCACCCCAAGACGACCCTATCTCCCCGGATCCGGACCCTGTTCCCGACCCTGACCCTGTTCCCGATCCGCCCCCCGCCCTCGAACCGCCCCCCGCCCCTGAACCTCTGGCGCGCCTTGCCCCGCCCCCGCCGGGGCTGCGCCCCGATCTGGTCATTCCGTGCCACAACGATGCGCCGGGGCTTGCGCGGCTTCTGGCCCGGGCGCGGCGGCTGGATTGTTTTGCCCGGATCATCGTCGTCGATGACGGCTCCGACACGCCCGTGGCAGAGGCGATCGCACCCGCCCCCGATCTGACCGTCCTGCGCCATGACAGCCCCCGCGGCGGCGGCATCGCGCGCAACCGCGGCTTGGCGGAGGTGACGGCGGATCACGTGATCTTCGCCGATGCCGACGACCTTCTTCTGCCCGAGATCCGGAACCTTCTGGCCGATCTGGCCGAGGCCGGGCCCTTCGACATCTGCCAGTTCCGCTATGCCGACAGCCGCGTCGCCGAAGAGGGGCCCTGGGGCCATCCCGACTGGGACGAACGGTTCTGGGAGGCCGCCGGTCATGTGGTGGGCGCGCTGCGCGACCTGCCCGACGATCTGTGGCCCGTCCTGGCCCAGACCGCGAATTACCCCTGGAACAAGGTCCATGACACCGCCTTCCTGCGCCGCCATCGCATCGGCTGCGCCACCACCGCCGTGCACCAGGATATCCCGCTGCACTGGATGAGCTATCTCGAGGCGGGGCGGGTGCTGGTCTCCGACCGGGTCTGCGCCTGGCACGAGGTCCGCGAGAGGGGCGGGCGGCTGACCAACCGTTCGGGGCGCGAAAGGATGGAGGTCTTCGATGCGCTCGATCCGGTGGCGCTGCGCATCGCGCGGGCCGGCCGCCCCGACTGGGAGGCGGCGCTGGCCCAATTCACCCTCGGGCTCGTCGATTGGGGCGCGTGGAAGATCGCGCCCGATCTGGAGGGTGAATTGCGCGCCGCCGAAACCCGCTGGCTGACAACCCGCATCGGCCCCTGGATGGGCCGGATCGCGGCGGCGGATCCGGGGCTCGCCGCCCGGCTGCGCGTGAGGATGGAATGAGCGCGCGTCTGGGCCTTGGCTGGCTGACCCATGGGGCGGGTCCGGATTTCGAGCCGGCAGCCCATGGCTTTGCGGGTCTGCTGCGCCCGGGCGATCACGCGGTTCTCGTCGATCTGGAGGGGCGCGACGACACGCCTGCGCGCCAGGCCCGGTTCTTTGCGCTTGCGGGCTTTGCCGACGGGGTCCGGGTCACGCGGGTTCTGGCCCGGGGCGGCACCTGGGAAGAGGCGGCCGATATCGTGCTTCAGAGCCTGTTGTCCGACCCTGACGCGCCGGAGCTGATCCTTCTGGCCCCGCCCGGCATCCGGCCTGACACCGCGGCCCTCCTGCGCGCCCGCGACCGGATGGCAGAGGAGGAGAGGGATCTGCTGCGCCTGCGCTGGACCGACGGGGCAGGCGCAGGCAGCCTTTTCTCGGTGCTGGTCCGACGCGACCTTCTGGGCCCCCTGCGCCCCGCCGCCGACGGGCTTCCCCGGCTCCTGTGGGAGGGGGAGGTGCGTGCGCAGCGCCCCGCTGATCACGAGGAGCCGGTGGGCGCGCTGGGGCGCGAGCCTGCCCCGGATCCGGGCCTTGCCGCCGCGCTTGCCGACCTGCTTGAGGCCGAACCCGAGGCCGCAGGCTGGGCCGCGCGGCACATTCCGGCCTGGATCAACGCCACGGGTCGCGCCGCCCGCGGCGCCTGGATCATCGCATGGCCCCGGCTGTGCGCGGCCTGTCCCGGCCTGCCCGAAACCGCCCCTGCGCCCGCCCCGCCTCTGCCCGCGCCCGCGCGGACGGGGGCGGCCCCTGTCAGGCTCTGTCGCGCGGGGCGTCATGCCCATCGCACGCCCTTTGCCTATGACATCCTCGCCCCCCTCTGGGAGGGGCGCATCGCGGTGCAGGACCATCCCGAAGGCGCCGATCTGGTGGTCTTTGCCCATCCGGGCGATCCGCTGGCGCTTGACGCCCCCACCGCGGCATCCCTGCGCGCCGGCGCCCGCGCGGTGCTTTTCTCGGAAGAGCCGTTCTGGGACAGCCTCTTTTCCCCAGACCCCTGCGCGCCCCATGTGACGCTGCCTGCGGGGCATCTGGGCGAGATCCGGATGGCGCAGGTCAATCACCACACCTCGCCTGTCTTCGACTGGCGCCACCTGCCCTATTACCTGCTGAGCCAGGAGGGCATGATCCCGCGTCTGGCCGAGAGGTTCCGCCGCAATGCCGCGCGCACGCCCGACGACTGGCAGGCGGCCTTTGCCGCTCGGCCCGCACGGGTCGCCTTCATGGCCGAACGCCGGCCGGAGCGATTTCACGATATCGACCTGCCCCGCGCCGACCTCGTGGGCCTGTGTGCCTGGCGCACGCGGCTGGCCCTTGCGGTGACGGCCGGGCCCGTCCTGCGGCTGGGGGCCAGTTGGGAGGGCGGGCCCACAAGGTTCGAGATCGGGGATTGGCACGCGGACAAGCTTGCCCGGATGGAGGGCCGGGTGCAGATCCTCTCGGGGCTGGAGAATACCCATCAGCCCACCTACCTGTCGGAGAAGATCTTCGATGCCTTCGCCTGCGGGGCGGTGCCGCTTTACGTGGCCAGCCCCGGCCATTCGGTGCATGGGCTGGACCTGCCGCCGGCGGCCTGGATCAACCTCTGGGGCCTGACCGGGGAGGAGGCCCGCGTCCGCGTCGATGGCTGGGCGCCCGGGCCTGCGACCTTTGCCGCCTTTGCCGAGGCACAGGCAGGCCTTTCTGCGCGGTTCGCCGACAGGGCCGCGATCGAGGAGGAGCGAGCACGGCTGGGCCGTGCGATCCTGCGCGAGATTGACATTATCATGTCATGAGGCGCTGAAAAGTGTTCATGTTTCACAATATGAAATCATCTGCACTCATGCGATCCGTCAGGTTGATGAAGATCTGGAAATCCGCCACCCCGTCGCCATCCTGGTCGGCCTCGACGATCCCGTAATTGTTGTCGCCCCAGCTGTGCCAGCGCAATTGCCCGGCCGCCGAGAACGGATCGCTGCCGATCCAGATGAAGGCCTGGTTGCCCGATTGCCGCCCATTGGCATCGAGGCTCGACAGGTCGATCAGGTCCACCCCGTTCTCGAAACCGTTGATCAGGTCGCGGTTGGCCTGTCCGGGGCGGCTGTCATTGGCAGTTCCGTAGACAAAGACATCCGCCCCCTCGTCGCCCACCAGCCAGTCCCGCCCCGGCCCGCCGATCAGGCGGTCGTCTCCCGCCTTGCCGTTGAGGATGTTGAAACCGTCGATGCCGGTCAGGATGTTGGCGCCGGCATTGCCGACAAGGATGTTGTCTGTCTGCGTGCCCGTGGCGTGGATATCCGCGCTGCCCTGAAGGCGCAGCACCTCGACATGGTCGGGCAGGGTATGGCTGATCCAGGCCAGCACCGTGTCGGTGCCGCCGCCGGCGGTCTCGACCAAGAAATCGAGCGGGTCCTCCACGTGATAGGTGTCGTTGCCCGCGCCGCCTTCCATCCGGTCGCGGCCCGGGCCACCATCGAGAAGGTCGTGGCCCGCGCCGCCGAACAGCACATCGTCACCGCCCTCGCCATAAAGCGCGTCGTCCCCGTCGCTGCCATGCAGCGTGTCGTTGCCGGGGCCTCCGAACGCGGCGCTGCCCCCGGCGTCGGCCGTCAGGGTATCGGCGGCGGCCGTGCCCACCACATCGCCCGGCTCCGGCAGGGGCGGAGGTGGCGGCTCGCCCGGGATGGCGGCGGGCGGTTCGGGTTCGGGTGGCGGCTCCGGCGCCGGTTCGGGGGCGTCGGGGGCGATGGTGAAGGCATCGGTGTAGTCGGGCAGGATGCGATAGCCGTCGATCAGGTCGGCATTCGTCAGCGCCGGGATGTCGATCATGCCGGCGGCACTCTCGACGATCAGCACCTCGTCGAGATAGGCGATCTGGATGCCGGTGCCGGCCTGGGTGATGCGCAGCTGGCTGATGTCGCGCAGCATCGACCAGCCCGACAGGTCGATCCGGTCGATCCCCTGTTCGAAATCGGTGATCCGGTCTTCGGCCCCGTCCATCGACAGCAGGAACACATCCGCCCCCGCGCCCCCCGTCATGACGTCCTGCCCGCCGCCATCGAGGATCACGTCGTCGCCGCCCCCGCCCGACAGCGTGTCGGCCCCCTGGGCGCCCGCCAGGATATCGGCAAGGGTCCCGCCCGCGAGGCTGCCGCCCGAGGCGGTGGCAAAAAGCGTCTCGCCCGGGGGCGGGGGGGCATGGCTCAGCTGGGTCAGCCCCGGCTCGGCGGCCGACGTGACGAAGATGTCGATCCGCCCGTTCCCGGCCGTGGCCGCGATGGCGCTGACATTGGCCAGCCCCATCGCGGTCGTGTCCTCGATATGGGCGCGCGCCAGAAGCCGTCCATTGGGCATCAGCTCGTAAAGGCTGATCCCGTCATCGGCGCCGCCTGCGATCACGTAAAGGCGCCCCCCCATCTCCACCACCTCGAGCGCCGCCACCCCGCCGAACCGCGTGTCGCGCCCGTCGATCAGGTGATCGGTGATGGTGAGCGTGCCATCGTCCCCCACCCGCATGACGGTCAGCGAATCCGTCCCCGCCGATCCGAGAATGGCATAGGCCGTGCCATGGGCCTCGGCCGCGCTCAGCGCCGAAGGGGCCGAGACCCACAGCCCCTCTGCCCCGGTCAGGGTCTGCGCCACCGCAAGGCTGCCATTGGCGGCGATGGCCCACAGGGTGACGGCATTCTCCGTCCCGCAGGCCGAGATCAGCCAGTCACCCCCGCCCGCGCGGATATGGGCCAGCCCCGCGATATCGGCGGCGGCACTTGCCGCGGTGTCGGAGGTGAAGCTTTCGCTGACGATCCGGCCCTGCGCGTCGAAGGTGATCCGCGCGATGCCCGGTTCTCCGGCCAGCCCCGCATAGAGCACCTGGTTGCCATTGGGCAGCGCGACCGTGACCGAGACCGACAGGTCCGCGCCATAGGTCGTCTGGCCGAGGTTGTCGGGCGCGCCCAGCGTGCCGTCGTCCTGCACGGGATACAGCATCAAGGCCCCGCCCGCGCCGCTGGCCGCCAGAAGCGCGGGGCCGCTGACCGTCTCGATCACCGCGAGAACCGGCACGCCGCCCAGCCCGGCCTGCCCCGAATAGGCGGACCCGTCGACGATCCCGGGGGCCGGGCCTGTCACGTCCCAGACCGAGATCCCGCCATCGTAAAGCGTGGTCGAGACAAGGACCGGCGCCGCCCCGCCCCCGGGATCGAGCATCACCAGTGCCCCGATCAGCGACGTGGCCGGATCGGCCCCGGCCGCGACATGTGTGACGAACTCGATTTCCGGCATCTGCGTCCGCGGACCCTTTCGGCATGATCCGGGGCAGGGTGCCGCCCCGCGCGGGAACGGCCGGGGCGCGATTGGGGCAGGGGGGCGAAGCTTGCCCGGAACTTGATTAAAAGGCCGCCGGTTTCCGGCGCGGATCGGGCCGCGGCGCATGATCCTGTTGCGATACCGCCCGGCCCCGGCCTAGAAGGCCGGGATGTGTTTGCCCGGAGGATTGTCCATGCCCCCCAAGTTCGGAACCAGTGGCCTGCGCGGCCTTGTCACCGACCTGACTCCCGATCTTGTCGCCGATTACACGCGCGCCTTTCTCGGGGCCTGCGAGGTGGGGACAGGGTTGTTCATCGGGCGTGACCTTCGGCCCTCGTCGCCCGATATCGCCGCGGTGGTGGCCGATGCGGCCCGCGCCGAGGGCATCGCCGTCACCGATTGCGGCGCGGTGCCGACACCGGCGCTGGCCGGCGCGGCCTTTGCCGCGGGGGCGGCCTCGATCATGATCACCGGTAGCCATATCCCCGCCGATCGCAACGGGCTGAAATTCTACACCCCCGGGGGGGAACTCACGAAGGCGGGCGAGACGGCGATCCAGGATGCGCTGGGGCGCGCGCCGTCCGGGCAGGCAGGCCCGGATCCTGTGGTCGATCACCGCGCGGGTGCGGCCTTCGTTGCCCGATATGTCACGGCTTTCGGGCCTGATGCGCTGGCCGGGCTCAGGATCGGGGTCTATTCCCACTCCGCGGTGGGGCGCGACCTCATGATCGCCACGCTCGAGGCGCTTGGCGCCGACGTGGCGGAGCTGGGCCGGTCGGGTCACTTCATCCCCGTCGATACCGAGGCCGTCGATGCCGATACCCGCGCGCAGCTGGCCTCATGGGCGGCAGGCGCGGGGCTCGATGCGATCGTCTCCACCGATGGGGACGGGGATCGCCCGCTGGTCGCGGACGCCACGGGCGAGGTGATCCCCGGCGACGTGCTGGGCCAGATCACCGGCGCGGCCCTGGGCGCGGAGGTGGCGGTGACGCCGGTGTCCTCGAATACCGGGGTCGAGGCGGGCGGCGCCTTTGCCTCCGTGATCCGCACGCGGATCGGCTCGCCCTTCGTGATCGCGGCGATGGAGGCGGCGGGGCCTGTCCGTGTCGTGGGCTACGAGGCCAATGGCGGCTTTCTTCTGGGCTTTGACGCCGAGGGCCCCGAAGGGCCCTTGCCGCGGCTGATGACGCGCGACAGCGTGTTGCCCATCGTGGCGCCGCTGGCCGATGCCCGCAGGCAGGGCCTGTCGCTCGCCGATCTGGTGGCGCGCCAGCCTGCCCGATTTACCGCCGCCGACCGGCTGCAGGAGGTGCCGACCGAGCGGTCGCAGGCGCTGGTCGCGCGGCTGACCAATGATGCGGCGGCGCGGGATGCGTTCCTTGCCGAATTCGGCGGGGTGGCGACGGGCATGGACACGACCGACGGGTTGCGCATCAGCCTCGATACCGGGCGGATCGTGCATCTGCGCCCCTCGGGCAATGCGCCCGAGCTGCGCTTTTATGCCGAGGCCGAAAGCGCGCAGGCCGCGCGCGATTTCCTGGCCAGGGGTCTGGGTATCCTGCGCGAGCATGTGGGGGGATAGGCCCGGCCTGTCTTGCCCGGCGCCGTGCCGGCCGGGGGCAGATCGCTCTGCCCCCGGGGGTTCAACAGGGATCCTGGACCTGCGAGGGGCAGGCCCATCTGGGAATGCAAGCCCGATCTCAGTTGAAGTTGTAGACGACCGAGAGGCCGAAGGTATTCTCGGCATCCGAGAAGCTGTTGTCGGTCTGGTCGTTGAACCGCGTGGCATAGCTGCTGCGCAGCGACAGCGTGTCGGTCAGTGCATAGTTGACGGCCAGGGTGTTCGACAGCGTCGTCGCGGTTTCCGAATAGATCACATCGGTGTCATTGGTGGCATAGATCGTCTCGGACAGGCTGAAAAAGAGGTTCGACGAGACCGAGGCGGCGGCCTCGGTGATCACGTCGGGATCGCCCGCAACCTCGGAGACCCGCACGCCGGGTCCGGCCTGCACTGACCAGATCATGTTTTCGGTGTTGAGGAACCGGTAGCCCACACCCGCGCCGAGGAAGATGTCGGTGGTGAATTCGCCATCCACTTCGGTCAGCCGGTCGACAGCGAGGTCGCCTTGCCCGTAGGCAAAGAAGGCGGGGGTGAAGTCGCGGCGATAATCGACGCCGGCCAGAAGCTGGTTCTTGGTCACGGTGCCGTTGTCGGACGCGTAGGCATAGGCAAGGCTCATGTCGACGCCGTTCACGCCGTCGAACCAGCCATAGCGCATGCCGACGCCCGCATCGGTATCGGTGTCGTCGTCATTCGTCGAGGCCGAAAAGCGTAGCGCGACAGAGCCATAGGTGCCGATCTCGCGGCCTTCGTTGCCGAAGGCGTCGATGTCACGCTCGGCATCGTCCTCGATCGCTTCGGACAGATCGTCAACCGCGTCGGCGGCGGCGCCCTGGGTGTCGAAGGCAGAGGTTTGCGCGGCGGCGGCGGAGGCCACGAAGCCGCTGATCACGGCGAGAATGAAGATGTTTTTCATTTCGGTTCTCCTGTTCCGGTGAGATGACCCGCCATCGCCAGACAACGGGATACGGAAGGACAACGCCGCTCGGGCCGGCTCTGTTCCGCATGACCAAGGATGGGACCCGCGAATCCATCACCCGAATTCGGCAAGATCATGCTCGAGACGAGGGTTTCCCACCTGCAATCGCGTTCGCGGCCGGTTCCGCGCCGGGGATCTCCGCGGCGCCGTCTGCTCCGGTATCGGCCGGCATCTTCGTGATCGCCTCTCCGCGTCGCAGCATTCGGGTGGCCCCGCACTACCCCCCGTCGGGCGGGGCGAGGAGGGGCTCTTGCTGTTCCAGCGCGCTCCAGTGCCGGGCCGGATCCCTGTAGCCCTTGTAGGCATAGAACCTGACGGGCGCATCCTGCGCCCGCACGATCCGGACCGAGGCCTGCCAGCGAGGAAGGAGCGTCTCGGGCGCGGCGGGATCGCGCAAGAGCGCGATGAACAGGCCCGGACCGCTGATCTCCCAGATCCCCATGCTTCTTCCGGGCGCCTGGTCACAGGCGCTGAGCCTGTCGGTGATCGCCGCAAGCGCGGTGCTCAGGAAGGGCGCACCCGCCCGGGCAAGGATCGCGCCGTTCAGCGGCCACAGGGCCTGCGGGTTGCTTCCGGGCGGGCCTTCGGGTTCTTGTCGATCAGCGCCACCCCGCCCTCGGGCAGCGTCTCGAAAAGCCGGCGCAGCGCCCCGCCCTCGCGCAGCCCGGCATGTGCGTCGACATAGAAGCCGCCATGCGCCTCGAGCCAGGCCAGCCGGGCGATATCGCTCCGGGCGGCGGGGATCCTCAGCCTGCGGTAAAGCGGGGCAAGCCGGGGATGACGGTGCTCCAGCAGCGGCTGGATCTCGGCATCCCCGATGATCGTGAAATCCGCGAAGGCGGCTTGCCACCGGGGGATCATCGGGGCGATGGCGCTCTGGTCCGACCCGCTCCAATAGGTGAACCGGGCCGGTGGGGAAGTGGCCACCATCGGGCCTAGGTGCCGAGGTTGAGCAGGGTGTTGACCAGTCCCAGAACCGTCTGCCCCACGATCAGCGGGCTTTCGGTGACATAGACCAGATCCCCCGACATGAGGTGGAACTCGCCCGCGCTGAACAGACCGTCGGCCGTGGTCAGGTCGACGACGAAGACCATCCGGTCCTTGGGCGGGGCCTGCGGCGCGGTGCCCACGGCCGAGGCCGGATAGTCGCGCAGGATCAGGATGCCCTGCGGGTCGGCGCGGCTGTCGGTCACGCCGCCGATCTCGGCCATGGCGTCGAGGGCCGTGACATGGTCCACGGGAAAGATGTGGCGCGATTCCCGTCCCGCCGCGCCAAGCGAGAGGAAATAGCGCTCCTCCTCCTCGACGAGCACCCGGTCGCCGCCCCGCAGAACGGTATCGAGCCGGGGGTTGTCGTAAAGCCGCGAGATCGAGGTGCCATAGATGGCATCGCCCCGGATCAGGCGGATCTGGGGGTTGATCATGGCCCCGCTGATCCCGCCGCCCATGGAGATCAGCTCCAGCACCGTCACGTCACGCCCCTCGAGCGGATAGACACCGGGGCTGGCCACGCCCGAGACGAGGTTGGCGGTATTGGCCCGCCCGGGCTCCACGTCGAGTTGGACCTGCGCCGAGGGGGTCGTTTCGATATAGAGCTCCTCGATCCGCTCCCGCGCGCCCTGCAGCGACATGCCGGCGATGCGCATGTCGCCCACGAAGGGCAGGAAGATCGACCCCGAGGACGACACCCGTATCGGCTCGAGCTGGGCCACCCGCTGTCCGGGGCCCGCCAGAAGCGAGTTCTCGTCCGCATCCCACACCGTGACCGACACCAGGTCGCCCGGCGCGATGATCAGCGAAGAGGGCTGGTCGGCCCGGGTGATCCAGTCATAGCCGCGCCCGCCGATCACCGGCCAGTCATTGAGATAGCCCACGCTGTTCCGCGTCACGGCGAAGACCGCGAAATCCGAGATATCGGTGCCGTCCTCGTCGGTCTGGGCGGCGATCACCTCGGATTGCAGAGCGGCGCCGCGCGGCAGGGAACAGGCGGCAAGGCCCATGCAGAGACACAGCATCCAGGCACTGCGAAATAATGAACCCATACTGCCCCCGAGGCTGGTTTCCGCACGTCGGGCCGTGGCGGAGCCAGCGGGCGGAGCGTTGCCCGAACCATACGGCCCGCCGTCGCCGGGTCAATCATCCACGGCGGCGAAGCGGGCGTTTGTCCCCGCCTGGGCCCCCGTGTGTCGTGCCGGGGCAACGCCGGGCGCGCGCGGCCCGAAGGGCGCGCGCGTGCAGGCACAGGGGTCGAAGGGTCAGATCAGGCCGTAATCGCTGAAGAAGTCGACCATCAGCTGCGAGGCATCGATATCCTGGGGCGAGTCGTCAAGCGATCCGGGCCAGCTGTGATCGCCCCCCTCGATGACGTAATGCTGGATCGAGCCATCGTCCGAGACCCGCATCAGCGCGGTCATGCCGTCATCGGCCACATCGGGCAGGAGGATGAACTCGCCCATCTCGGTCTCGTTGAGCGAGGCGAAGAATTCCACGCCTTCCTCGGCGCTGTAGAGGATCGGGTTGCCCTGCCAGTCGTAATAGCCCTCGTAGGGGACCGACATGTCCTCGGTGCCATGGAAGAAGATCATCGGCTCGTCCGTGGCCGAGGCCACGGCATTGGCCGTCATGGTTGCGGTGACGCTTGATACGACGACGGCGTAGCCTGCGAACAGTTCCGGCACTTCGAGGGCGAGGCGCTGCACCATGCTGCCGCCCGCCGACATGCCGGCCGCGAACAATGCGCCGGCATCGAGGTTCCAGTTCGCCACCAGTTCGTCGATCAGCGCCTCGACGAATCCGATGTCGTCGGCCCAGCTGTCGCCCGGCTCCCAGGCCCAGCCATCCACCGTCGCCTGGGGAAAGATCTCGATGAATTGCGGCGGGTTTTCATAGCTGGAAAAGTCGGCAAGCCCCGCCATGGCGGCCGCATCGGTGCCCACCGAGCCACCACCATGAAAGGTCATGATCCCCGAATAGGTGGCCGAGGCATCGAAATCCTTGGGCATGATGATCCCGAAGGACCGTTCGACCCCGTCGACCATGATCGTCACCTCGACGGGCAGCAGCCAGTCGAGGTCGAGGCCACCACCGCTGCCATCTCCTCCGGTCCAGCCGCCGCCACCGCCTGTCCAGCCACCGCCGCTGCCATCTCCCCCGGTCCAGCCGCCGCCGCCGCCTGTCCAGCCGCCGCCGCTGCCTCCGGTCCAGCCGCCGCCGCTGCCATCGCCCCCGGTCCAGCTGCCGCCACCGCCTGTCCAGCTGCTGCCATCGCCGCCCGTCCAGTTGCCGCCTGTCCAGCTGCTCGTGCCGTCGATCCAGCGTCCGGCCTCCGCCTCGCCGCCCTCCGGCCCGGCCGTCTGCGATGCGGTGCCCGTGTCGTCCGCCAGGGATCCGTTCTGGCGGAAGATGAATTCATCCGGGCCGCTGCCGATCCCGGGGAGCCCGGGTCCCGCCGCCTGCGCGCTGTCCGAGGCTTCGGTCGGGAGCCGGTCGATCATGCGGGCGCCGGGCGCCTGCAGGTCTGCCTTGATGCCGCCTTGAAGAAGAATGTTCGTCATCGGTTTGCCTCGTCATGACATATCGGGACCGGTCTGGCCCTGAAGCGGACATGATCACGACGAGATCGGCCTTTTCGTGGCGCGCTTGTGGCGCGGCCATGGCGCATGCCAGGAAATGCACCTGTCCGAGAGGGGCCGCGGCGGGCCCTATTTCGCGCGGATCGTGCCCGTCTCCAGCCCGTCGAGGAACCAGGCATAGGTGCTTTCGATCCCCTCGCGCAGGCCGATCCGGGCCTGCCAGCCCATCCGCGCCAGCCGGCTGACATCCATCAGCTTGCGCAGGGTGCCGTCGGGCTTCGTGGTGTCCTGCACGATCCGGCCCGTGAAACCGGTGATCCCGGCCACCATTTCGGCCAGTTCGCGGATCGTCACGTCGGTGCCGGTGCCCACGTTGATATGGCTCAGCATCGGTTCGGTATTGGCGTCATAGGTCGCGCGGTCGAGGTCGAGCACGAACAGCGAGGCCTCGGCCATGTCGTCCACATGCAGGAACTCGCGCATCGGTTTGCCGGTGCCCCACAGCACGACCTCCTCGGCGCCCGTCTGTGCGGCCTCGTGAAAGCGGCGGATCAGGGCGGGCAGGACATGGGAATTCTCGGGGTGGAAATTGTCGCCCGGCCCGTAAAGGTTCGTGGGCATGACCGAGCGGTAATCGCGGCCATATTGGCGGTTGTAGCTTTCGCACAGCTTGATGCCCGCGATCTTGGCCACGGCATAGGGCTCGTTCGTGGGCTCGAGCACACCTGTCAGAAGCGCATCCTCGCGCATCGGCTGGGCGGCCTCGCGCGGATAGATGCAGCTTGAGCCCAGTTGCAGCAGACGCTGGACACCGGCCGCATGGGCCTGGTGGATGACGTTGCATTCGATCATCAGGTTTTCGTAGATGAACTGGGCCGGGTAGGTGTTGTTGGCATGGATGCCGCCCACCTTCGCCGCGGCCAGGATCACCACGTCGGGGCGTTCGGCCGCCATGAAATCCGCGACCTGCGCCTGGTCGGTCAGGTCGAGCTCCGCGCTGGTGCGGGTGACGATCTGCGTCTCTCCGCGCGCCTCGAGCCGCCGCAGGATCGCGCCGCCCACCATGCCGCGATGGCCCGCCACGTAGTATTTCATGAGGCGCGTTCTCCTGCTGGTCTGCGCGTTGTCCGGCGGGCGTTTCTTACCGCGATCGGGGGCGGGCTGCAAAGTGCCCGAGCCAGGCACCCCGCTGTCCGGGTCATGACGGTGTCGTCCAGCCGGCGCGCATCGCCGCGATCTCGGCGTCGGTCCAGAACTGGCGGACATGGGCCGAGCCGTAGACCGGGTCCAGCTGCCGGGCGGGAAAGCGGATCGCCTCGCGGGCGCGGGCATAGGCTGCGGCATAGGGTTTTTCGGCCCCCACGTTGCGCCGCGCGAGCCCCACCGCGCGACCGAAGACCCGGCCCAGAATGTCGGACTTGGCCTCATCGGGGCAATCGGCGCGCATCAGGACCAGCCGCTCGTCCGGATAGACCGCGGCCCGCGCCTCCCTGTCGAAGGGCAGGGCGCCCACGTCGAGGCCCAGCTGGTCGCGGTATTCGCGATCGAACCAGCCCAGCTGGTAGTCGAGCTTCACCTCCGCGAGGAACCCCTCGATCAGCGCGTCAGGGGGGCTGTCCACGCCCAGACCATCGCTCCGGTAGGGCAGGTTCTCGAAGAAGGAGCTGATCCGCACCGCGACCGGATCGCGCACGAGGCTGATGAACCACAGATGCGGCGGGCGCCGCCGCAGCCTGTCGCGCAGGACCATCGACAGGCTCACATGGTGCGGCGGAAAGGCGTCGCGCGCCAATGCCGCGCGCGCCTGCCGTTTCAGGACGGACGGGTCGAGCGAATGGATGTCATGGGTCAGGATGCCGGCCCGGTTCAGCGCCGCGGCCACCGCCGTCGAGCCGACCTTGCCGAAGGTATAGACAACCGCTTCGGACGGGGCCGCCACGCACACCTACCCTTCGAGGCTGACCGGCAGGTCGAGCCCGTGTTCCTTCAGCAGTGCGACACGCCGGGCGGCCTTGTGATCCTCGGCGACCATCTCGGCGCACATCTGTTGCGCGGTGATCTCGGGCACCCAGCCGAGTTTCTCGCGGGCCTTCGACGGATCGCCCAGAAGCGTCTCGACCTCGGCGGGGCGGAAATAGCGCGGATCGATGCGCATCACCACGTCGCCCACCTTCACCGCCGGCGCCATGTTGCCGTTGACCGAGGCGACGATGGCCGTCTCGTCCGTGCCGGTCCCGCGGAAGTCCAGCTCGATGCCCAGCTCCCGCGCCGTCCAGGTGATGAAGTCGCGGACCGAATACTGCACGCCCGTGGCGATGACGAAATCCTCGGGCGCGTCCTGCTGCAGCATCATCCACTGCATGCGGACGTAATCCCTGGCATGGCCCCAGTCGCGCAGGCTGTCGATATTGCCCATGTAGAGGCAGGGCTCGAGCCCCAGCGCGATATTGGCAAGCCCGCGCGTGATCTTGCGGGTCACGAAGGTTTCGCCCCGGCGCGGGCTCTCGTGATTGAAGAGGATGCCGTTGCAGGCATAGATGTCATAGGCCTCGCGGTAATTCACGCAGATCCAGTAGGCATACATCTTGGCCACCGCGTAAGGCGAGCGCGGGTGAAAGGGCGTCGTCTCCTTTTGCGGGATTTCCTGCACGAGACCAAAGAGTTCGGAGGTGGAGGCCTGGTAGAAGCGGGTCTTCTTCTCCAGCCCCAGGAAGCGGATCGCCTCGAGCAGGCGCAGGGTGCCGATCGCGTCCACATCGGCGGTGTATTCGGGCGCCTCGAAGCTGACGGCCACATGGGATTGCGCGCCGAGGTTGTAGACCTCGTCGGGTTCGATCTCGGACAGGATGCGGGTCAGGTTGGAACTGTCGGTCAGGTCGCCGTAATGCAGCCTGAAACGGGCGTTGCCGATATGCGGGTCCTCGTAGATGTGATCGACGCGCGCGGTATTGAACAGCGAGGCGCGGCGCTTGATCCCGTGGACCTCGTATCCCTTCTCCAGCAGGAATTCCGCGAGATAGGACCCGTCCTGGCCGGTGATGCCGGTAATCAACGCCTTTTTCACTATCTGGACCTCCTTGGAAACGGCGAGATGCCCGATACGAAGGCAAAACCTTCCGAGGTGTTCCCCATTCTCCGGCGATTGTCCAGCTTGGAGCGGCAACCGGACGCAGCCGCCCATGTCGCTGATCGGGCACCCCGTGCCCCGCCCGATCCCTTCAGTGGTTGCCGTGCCGTGCCGAGCGCACGATAACAGCCGCCGGAAGGACACGGGCAGAAAGCTGAACATGCAAGTCAACGTTCTGGGAACATCCAATTCGATCTTGCGGGGTGGTTGGGTCGACGGGCTGCGCGACACGATCCCTGACCCTGATCGGGTGGTGAACCTCTCTGTCGGGGCCTCGTCCTCGGCCTTTGTGCTTTGGCAATTGGCCGATAGCGGTTTGCCGGGTCGTCAGCCAGACACGTTCTACCTCGTGGATACATTGGTGAATGACGAGACCTTCATTGCCGCGAAAAATCTGCAGGCCGTGTGGTGGAATCGATACCAGCGGCACCTGCTGCGGATCCTGCCACCGCAGCGAACATGCCTTGTCGGGTTCTCGAGCCGCAAGTTCTTCGACATGCCATCCACCGAGGCCATGTGGCTTGAAAGCCTGTCAGCGGCGCATGGGACATCCTTCGTGTCGTTGCGCCGTATCTTGCGGGAGGCGTTGACCCGCGCCCGGCAAGTCCGGCCTGATGCGAACGTTGATGATATCTTTGAGGATCCGGGCCATTTTCACAGGCACCTGTCCTGTCTGTTCGGCAAGTGGCTTGGCAAGGCGCTTTCCGATTTGATCGCGGCGCCGGACTCTGACGGAGGCGCGATGCCGTTTCCGTTCGAGACGCTCTGTCCCGAGGATCATGATGGCATCGAGGAAACCCGGCACACGACCCTGCGGGAGCAGAGGACTGCCCTTCTGCCGACCGGAACGACCTTCACCCTGCCGGGAGACCGGATACTTCATGGCATCTGTGTTGATGCGTCCAATACCCGCTGCATTCTCGATATCGATGCAGGACCCGGGAACCGTGTCAGCCTCGAACTTGCCTATAACAGCAACAGTCCCCGGATGCAGGTGAAGTTCGTTCATTTCCAAAGCCCCCTTGTCCTCGGGTCCGAGGGTGCCGTGGTTCGTATCGTGCAAAAGCCGGAATTCAGATTGATCAAAGGGGTGCATTCGCGACCAAATGACGGGCCTTATCATGGTCTGCGTCTCTTGAGTTTCCTGTCGGGGCCCATGGAGGAGGTGGAGATGCCCCCGCCGTTTCCGCCGCCCGATGCGCCGAATGTACTGATCGACATGGAAAACCGGTGCCTCGAAGAGGCGGGCTTGGTCGAGGTGATCAGCGATCCACCGGATTTGCCACGGTATCCGCGTTCGTTCATCGAGCTTTGAGCCACGACACAGCCCGATTGAAAGGGAGACAATCTTGAAGGTGAATTTCAAATATCCCGGTGGCAGGATCGCCGCGCTGGACATGCCCGAGGCGGTGTCAACGGCCCCCAGCTCTTATATGACAAGCCGGCTCTCGTTTCTGCGGTTGCCGCGATAATGGAGGCGAAACTCGACGTCGACACGATCCGGCAGATTGCAGCGAAACATGATCAGATGCCGGAGAGCGAGGATCAGGATCGTCATATCCGGCAGGTGCATCCGGGCAACCATGTCGCCAAGCTCCGCCCTGGGACGGTTACGCAGCTCAACAGCATATTCGCCGTGATACTGGACAAGCTGGACTACGACACCGGGGGCTCTTCCTGATTTCGACGGTGTGCGCCTGACCCCTATCGTGCTGCGCGGATATGGGGTAGGTCCGCCTCCGGATATCGGCGTGATACATCTGGTGGACAGGACGGACAGGGGGCGGCATGGGCGACAGGGTCTTGATGGTGGGCGCGGGGCTTTCGGGGGCCGTCACGGGGCGGCGTCTGGCCGAGGCGGGCCACAGCGTCACGGTGATGGATGCGCGGCCCCATGTGGCGGGCAATTGCCACACCCGGCGCGACCCCGAGACCGGCGTTCTCGTCCATGTCTATGGACCCCACATCTTCCATACCGACGACGAAGAGGTCTGGAATTATGTCAACGCCTTCGAGACCTTCCTGCCCTTCCGCAACCGGGTCAAGACCACGTCGCGGGGCGCGGTCTATTCACTGCCCATCAACCTGCACACGATCAACCAGTTCTACGGAAAGACCTTCCGCCCCGACGAGGCCCGCGCCTTCATCGAGGAACAGGCCGATACCTCGATCTGCGATCCGCAGACCTTCGAGGAGCAGGCCCTGCGCTTTGTCGGCCCCGATCTCTACGAGGCCTTCTTCAAGGGCTATACCGAAAAGCAGTGGGGCTGCAGCCCGACCGAACTGCCCGCAAGCATCCTGAAACGGTTGCCGGTGCGGTTCAACTACGACGACAATTACTTCTTTCACCGGTTCCAGGGCATGCCCGAGGGCGGCTACACGGCGATGGTGACACGCATCCTCGATCACGCGCGCATCGACGTGCATCTCGAGACGCCCTTCGATCCGAAGGATGCGGGCGACTGGGATCATGTCTTCTGGTCGGGGCCTCTCGACGGGTTCTTCGGCTACGAACTGGGGCGCCTGGGCTACCGCACGCTCGATTTCGAGGAATTCCGCGCGGAAGGCGACTGGCAGGGCTGCGCGGTGATGAATTACGGCGACCGGGACATTCCCTATACCCGCATCACCGAGCACAAGCATTTCTCGCCCTGGGAACGCCACGAGGGGTCGGTTCTCTACCGCGAATACAGCCGCGAATGCGGGCCGGACGACATCCCCTATTACCCGATCCGGCTGGTGGCGGAAAAGGCGATGCTGGGCGATTACGTGGCGCGTGCGAAAGAGGTGCGCAACGTGACCTTCGTGGGGCGGCTCGGCACCTATCGCTATCTCGACATGGATGTGACGATCCGCGAGGCGATGGATACCGCCACCCTCTGGCTCGATGCGCGGGCAGAGGGGCGTGCCGCCCCCGTCTTTGCCCGCGACCCGCTGGGATGAGCGGCCGATGAAGCTGGGCGCCGTCGTCGTCACCTACAACCGGCTGGCCCAGATCGAGGCGACCGTCGCCCGGCTGCTGGCCGAACCTCTCGACGTGCTGGTCGTGGTCGACAACGGCTCCACCGATGGCAGCCGGGAGTTCCTGCGCGGGCTGGACGATCCCCGGCTCGACCTGATCGAGAGCCCCGAGAATATCGGCGGGGCCGGCGGCTTCGAGACGGGGCTGCGCCACATGGTGGCGGCCCATGATCCCGACTGGGTCGTGGTGATGGATGATGACGGGCGGCCCGAGCCCGGCGCGCTGGCCGCGTTCCGCGCCGCGGACCTGGCCGCATGGGACGCGGTGGCCGCGGCGGTGCGCTATCCCGACGGGCGCATCTGCGAGATGAACCGCCCCGTACTGAACCCGTTCTGGCATCCGAAGATCTTTTTGCGGGTGATCTCGGGGGGCGGGCGCGCGGCGTTCCATCTGGGCGCGGCGGATTACGCGCGCACCGCGCCGATGCCCGTCGATGGCGGCTCCTTCGTGGGGCTGTTTTTGTCGCGCCGGGCGATCGCGCTTGCGGGATACCCGGACGGGCGGCTGTTCATCTATGCCGAGGACGGGCTTTATTCGCTGTCCCTGTCGGAGGCGGGCGGGCGGATCGGGTTCTTCCCCGCCATCCGGTTCGAGCATGATTGCACGACCTTTGCGGGCCCGCCGGGCCGGTTCACCCCGCCCTGGAAGGCCTATTATTATCACCGCAACCTGCTGATGCTCTATCGCCGCGCGGCGGGGCTGTGGTTCTGGCCGGCCCTTTTCGTCGTGCTGCCGAAATGGCTGTGGAAGACCACGCGGCAGGGCGCGCACAAGGGCCTCTATCTCAGGCTCCTGTCGCGGGCGGTGCGCGACGGGCTTGCGGGCCGGGTCGGCGGAAAGAAGCCGGAAGGTCTGGGCTAGCGCGCGGGAGGGCTGTCTTGGCCCGGGGCCCGATCTATCCCACTGGCCTCCGGCTCCTGTTCCGCGCTAATTTAGGGTCGACCTTGTGAAAGGGGCATCAATGTCAGAGCAGAGCGGACCGGTTCGCGTGGTTGCCGATAACGCGCCCGGAACGACCGGAAAATCCGATGACCCGACGCCCGACGCGGCGCAGGAGGCGGAGACCGGCCCGGTCCAGGCCCGGACCGAAGCACCCGACACGCCCGGCAAGCGCCCCGGACCGGGCGGGAGTGGCCGAAAGGCAGCCCCCGGCAAACCTGGCCCCGGCGGCCCCGCAAAGGCGGGCCCGGCCAGGACCGGGGGAGCGAAGGCCGGTCCCGGACAGTCGGGTCCCGGAAGATCTGGCCCCGGCAAACCTGGCTCGGGCAAACCTGGTCCGGCGAAGACCGCTCCACAAGACAGGGGTCCGCAAAACAGGGGTCCCTCCGGCAGGACCCGCGGGAAAGGTCCGGGCGCACAGCGTCAGCCGACCGTCCGTCCCGTGGCCTCGCCCGCCCGGATCAAGCGGCGTCACTGGGGGATTGTGTTCGGGTTCATCCTGATGGTGATCGTCCCGCTTCTCGCGGCCGGCTGGTATCTGTATGAACGCGCGGTCGATCAATATGCCTCCACCGTGGCCTTTACCGTGCGCTCCGAGGACATCTCCTCGGCCGTCGACATCCTGGGCGGCCTGGGCACCGCGCTGGGGGGCGGTGGCGGCGGGTCCTCCGACACCGATATCCTTTATGAATTCATCCGCAGCCAGGAGCTGGTGGCGGCGGTGGATGCCCGCCTGGACCTGCGCGGGATCTACAGCCGTCATTACCGGACCGATCCGGTCTTCGGCTTCGAGCCAACCGGCACGATCGAGGATCTGACCGCCTATTGGCGCCGCATCGTGCGCATCTCCTACGATGCCAATTCGGGGCTGATGGAGCTGCGTGTACTGGCCTTCACGCCGCAGGAGGCCAAGGCCATCGCCGAGGCGATCTACGACGAGAGCACGCGGATGATCAACGACCTGTCGGCGATCGCGCGCGAGGATGCGACCCGGTACGCGCGCGAGGATCTCGACCGCGCGGTGGAACGTCTCAAGGAATCGCGCGAGGCGCTGACGGCGTTCCGGATCGAGAACCAGATCGTCGATGTGACGGCCGATATCCAGGGGCAGATGGGGCTTCTCAACACGTTGCAGGCGCAGCTTGCCAATGCGCTGATCGAGCTGGACCTGTTGCAGAACAACGCCCGCGACAGCGATCCGCGCGTCGAGCAGGCCCAACGCAGGATCGAGGTGATCGAGGCCCGGATCGACGAGGAGCGGCAGAAATTCGGCGTCGGCGGAACCGGACCGAACGGCGAAAGCTATGCCACCACCGTGGCCGAGTTCGAGCGGCTCAGCGTGGATCGAGAATTCGCCGAACAGGCCTATGTCGCTGCGCTGTCGGCCTATGACGGGGCGCGCGCCGAGGCCAACCGGCAAAGCCGGTATCTGGCCAGCTATATCGCGCCCACCCTCGCCGAGCGGGCGGAATTTCCCCAGCGCGGCCTTGTCGTGGCGCTGGTGGCGGCCTTCGCCTTCCTGCTCTGGGCGATCCTGAGCCTGATCTACTATTCCCTGAGGGACCGGCCCTGAGGGGCGGATAGGCACCAAGCGATGATCCGGCTCGAGAACCTGACGAAAGCCTTCTGGACACCGGGCGGGCCCAAGGTGGTGGCCGATGGCATCGACTTCACCTTTCCCACCGGCGTGTCGGTGGGTCTTCTGGGGCGCAACGGCGCGGGCAAGTCCACCCTGATGGAGATGATCGGCGGCACGATGAAGCCCGATGCGGGCCGGATCGTCTCCACCGGCACGATCTCCTGGCCGGTGGGCTTTGCAGGCTCGTTCCACCGCGACATGACGGGTGCGCAGAACACCCGGTTCATCGCCCGGGTCTACGGCGTCGACACCGAGGAGCTGATCGACTTCGTGAAGGATTTCGCCGAGCTGGGGCCGCATTTCCACATGCCGGTGCGCAGCTATTCCTCGGGCATGAAATCGCGCCTCGCCTTCGGCCTGTCGCTCGGCATCCCGTTCCAGACCTATCTCGTGGACGAGGTCACCTCCGTGGGCGACGCCTCCTTCAGGCAGAAGAGCCGGATGGTCTTTCAGGACCGGATGGAACGCGCCGGCGCCATCGTCGTCACCCATTCGCCCGCCCAGCTGCGGCAATATTGCCAGGCGGGCGCCGTGCTGGAGAACGGGCAGCTGACCTATTACGACGATATCGAGGAGGCCATCGCGCAGCACAACGCGAACATGGGCACCGACGACGAGGAATAGCCCCGCTTGGCCGGGATCGTCAGGCGCCGATGCGGTAGAGCATCCATCCGGTCGCGTTCCAGAACCTGACACTGGGCGTGGTGCCGTTCGTCACGACAAGTGCGAGATCGATGACATCGCCTGCCGCAAGTGACACCACCACCGGCATGGAACGGGATTCCAGACCGAATTCCTCGACCGTCAATTCCTGAATCTTCAGGTTGTTGGCCCGCAGGTTCATCTTGATGTTGGTGGGGTTGCCCGAGACCGACCGGATCAGGGAGGTGATCGTCAGGAAATAGGTGCCCGAAACCGGTATCTCGTATTTCGAGGGGTCGATCTGGCCCGAATGCGTGTCTGCCATGGGCACGATTGTCAGCAGATCTCCGTTGAAGAAATCCTTGTTCGTATCGTCCACACCGCAGGAAAAGACCGGCAAGTCCGATCGCCCCGAAGGCAGCGCCACGCCGCCTGTCGCATGATCGACGGTGATCGCCTCGAACCAGGCGGTGCCGTCCGACACCTTGACCGAGAAATCATCCGATCCCGCCAGCCCGAATTCGGCCCGCCCGCTCCAGTTGGTCTGGTAGAGGATCGACCCTGTTTCACCTGAAGACGCCTTGTTGATCTTGAGCTGGTGGCCGTTGCCGGCATGGGTGAACAGTGCCGCATCCGAGGCCACGACAAGCCGGTTCACCGCGTCCCAGGCCGCATCGATCCCGACGCCGTCGAGGTTGTTCAGATCGCCCGTCACGGGCGCCCAGGCCGTCCCGGTCCAGGCGCGCAGCTCGGCTTCGGCCCGGCCCCAGGCGCGCCAGCCCTGGCCCGGATCGATGAAGACCCACGTCCCCCCCAGCCACGCGGCGATCCGGCCATCCTGCCCGGCCCAGCCCCCGGTGGCGCCCGCGCCGATCCCGTGTGCCTCGCCTTCGGCGGGGGCGGCGGGGGGCGTCACGGTCGCGAAGCTTTCCAGCACCAGCTGCGCCAGCACATCGAGCCGCTCGAGCGCCTCGTTATGGGTGACATGCTTCTGGGCCTGGCTGGATTGCAGGTAGGGCAGGGCGAGATTGGGCGAGAGTTCGGACATGGGGCGACAGACTTTCCGCGCGAAGGCCCGCCGGTGACGGGACGGTTGCAATCGCGGCGCAGTCTGGACGCGCGAAAGCTTCGATCCTGTCATCCCACCGTGCGTTGCGCCCGTCTTTCTGCCGTCATGACGACACATTGCGATGCTATCGGCTGTGCCCGGGCGGACTGGACAGCCCGAAACGTGACGGACTATAACCCGGGGGCGGTGACCCGACGGATCAGGTATTGAAATCCGTGCCTTAAAACCGGGCATTTTTTCTGCTCACCGTGCGCGGACCGGGCAATTCTTGCCGCAAGACATCGCGTCGCGCCATTTGAGGAGCTATTGGATGACGAACACAGGTGTTAACGTGCTGCAATGCGGCAGACATGCCTGAGCCGCGATGCCGGGCCCAGACATGCACCGCCCGGGTCTGGAACCCGGAACTGACATTATTTTCAAGGACGTACCGGCAAAATGCCCCGTAATCTGATCCTCATCACCTATGACAGCTGCCGGCTGGACAGCGCGCTGGCCGCCAAGGCGCCGAATCTGGCACGGCTGGGGCAGATCGAGGCGCGGTATTCCTATGCCTCCTGGACGGCGCCGTCGCATTACACCTTCATGATGGGGCTGGTGCCGCATGTCTCGCCCACCCATGTCTATGCCTCCGAGGTCTACAAGGAGGATTTCCACAAATGGGGCGCGCGGCTCGACATTCCCGACCTGAAATTCGAGACGTTCCTGCCGCAGCTGAGCCTGCCGGCCATGCTGAAACAATACGGCTATCGCACCGTGGGCCGGGTCTCGATGCCGGTGCTCAACCCCTACACCGTCATCAACAACGCCTTCGATGATTACAAGTTGATGGATAACCACAACGATTTCAAAGGCATGGTCGAAGAGGCAAGTTTCAGCCGCGACCAGCCCAGCTTTCATTTCTTCAATCTCGGGGAAACCCATTACCCCTACATGCTCGACGATCCCTCGCTGCCCCATATCTCGGGGCTGCATGGCGTGGCCAAGACGCTGTCCAAGGGGGGCGATGCGGGCGGTGTCATCGGCCACCGGCAGAAGGAGGGCGAGATGGACATCGAGGAGTTCTTCGCCGACGAGGTGATGAAGGGCCTGCACCGGCAGCAGATCAGATGCGTCGAATATCTCGACGAGCTTCTGGGCGCGCTGATCGACAAGGCGCCCTCCGATACCTGGTTCATGGTGATGGGCGATCACGGCGAGGCCTTCGGCGAAGGCGGATATTTCGGGCACGGCCCGGTCATGCATGAAAAGGTTTTCCAGGTGCCCTTCGTCGAGGGGCCGCGGCCGCGCAGGAACGCACGGCTGATCTGACAGACTATGTTATGAATGGACGGGGGGCGTGGCGCCCGGACCGCGAAAACGGATTTCAAGGGAGCGAATAGGATGGCCGACGACAACAACGACAATACGGAAAATCAAAGCCCGCTCGAACGTCTGCGCGCACAGCGCGGACAGGGCGGCGGTCCGCGTCGCGGACCCGGGCCCGGCGCCGGTGGTGCCGGTGCCGGCGCAGGTCTCGGTGGCGGCTTCCGTGGCCGTCTGGGCCAGGGTGGCGGTCTGGGCGGCGGGCTGGGTGGCGGCCTGCGCGGCCAGGGCGGCGGTGGCCTTGGCGGCGGCCTTGGTGGCGGTTTGGGCGGTGGTCAGGGCGGCCCCGGCGGCGGCCTGCGGGGCCTGCGCGGCCAGGGTGGCGGTGGCCTGCGGGGCGGTCTGGGTGGCGGTCTTGGCGGCGGCGA